>Ga0137409_10007424_pt1 | contig 11283 bp, 8 predicted proteins | sample CZODoug1_16funga_FD_122059 | JGI IMG/M metagenome (GOLD analysis project Ga0137409, IMG submission 122059) | Vadose zone soil fungal communities from Angelo Coast Range Reserve, California, USA - CZODoug1_16fungal (Hybrid Assembly) | ecosystem: Environmental > Terrestrial > Soil > Vadose zone... | reverse complement strand
ATGGCCGTCGCGCGCGGTCACGACCTGAAGGTGATCGAGGATTGCGCGCAGGCCCACGGCGCGCTCTACAAGGGGCGCCCGGTCGGCTCGATCGGCGACGCGGGGGCATTCTCGTTTTGCCAGGACAAGATCATCACCACCGGCGGCGAGGGCGGAATGCTGGTGACCAACGACAAGCGCATGTGGTCCAGGGCATGGTCGTACAAGGACCACGGCAAGAGCTATGACACGATCTACCACCAGCCCGCGCAGAAGCCCGGCCTGTTCAACTGGATCCACGAGGGCTTCGGGACCAACGGACGCATGACCGAGCTGCAGGCGGCGATGGGACGCGTGCAGCTGCGCAAGCTCGCGCATTCGCGGCGCGCCCGCCAGCGGAACGCTGCGATCCTGGGCGAGTCGTTTTCGCGCGTTCCCGGCCTGAGGGTGACGACGCCGCCGGCGGACATCGGTCACGCGTACTACAAGTACTACGTCTTCGTGCGCTCCGAGGCGCTGCGCGCAGAATGGACACGCGACCGGATCGTCGAGGCGGTGAACGCGGAAGGCGTGCCCTGCGCCGTGGGCAGCTGCAGCGAGATCTACCTAGAAAAGGCATTCCCGCAGTCGATGCGGCCGGCCGCGCGTCTCGAGGTTTCACGCGCGCTCGGCGAGACCAGCCTTTGCTTCATGGTGCATCCGACGCTCACCGAGCGCGACATGCTGGACACGGCGCGCGCCGTCGAGAAAGTCTTGCGCGTCGCGGCGCGCTGATCGCGCGCGATGGAACGGCCTTCCACGACGCACAGCGAGCCCGCTGCGCTGCGCCGCGGCCCGGCGGCCGTGAGCTGGCAGACGTGGGTCACGGTGTTCCACGACCAGCTCGCCGCCGCGGCGAGCTGGCTCGTCGCCTACCAGCTTCGGTTCAACTTCGAAGTCTCGGATTTCTACACGGGACCCATGATCAGGGACCTCATGTGGATACTGCCTCTGCAGGCCCTGCTCTCCTGGCGCTCGGGCCTGTACCGGGGACTGTGGCGCTATGCGAGTCTCACCGACCTGCGTCGCATCCTGGTCGCCGCCGGCCTGGGCGCGCTGGGAATCGCCGCGGTGGTCGTTCTCTTCAGGCTCGTCTACGTACCGCGCTCGGTGGTGGTGATGTACCCGATCCTCCTCGCGGCGGTGATGAGCGGAAGCCGGATCGCCTACCGGGCCTGGAAGGAAGGCCGCATCGGACGGCTCAGCGGGGCCGATTCCAAGCGGGTGATCGTCCTCGGCGCCGGAACCGCCGGGGCTAACCTGCTCAAGAGCCTCGGGCGGAGCCCGGAGTGGACCTTCGTCGGCCTCCTCGATGACGATCCCAACCGCCACGGCCGCGACATCGACGGCGTCAAGGTGCTCGGCCCCCTGGACGCTCTCGCTCAAATCGCCGCCGACAGAAACCTCGACCAGGCGATCATCGCCATGCCGGGCGCGACGCACACCGCACGGCGGCGTGCAATGGAGCTGTGCAACCGGGCCGGCGTCCCGGCCATGACGGTGCCGTCGTACGAGGATCTCATGTCGGGGCGCGTGAGCTACTCGCAGGTACGCCCGGTCGAGGTCGACGATCTGCTCGGGCGCGATCCCGTGGCCCTGGACAGCGCGGGACTGCGCGAGTGGCTGCGCGGAAAGACGGCGATGGTGACAGGCGCCGGAGGATCGATAGGCACCGAGTTGTGCCGCCAGCTCGCGCGCTTCGATCCGGCGAAGCTGGTGCTGTTCGAGTCGAACGAGCTCGCGCTCTACCAGATCGAGCAGGAGTTCCTGACGCGCATGCCCGGGGTCCCGATCGCCTGCGTCATCGGCGACGTCAAGGACGCGGCGCGCGTCGCGCAAACGCTGCGGACCTTCCGGCCCTCGGTCCTGTTCCACGCGGCCGCGTACAAGCACGTCCCGCTGATGGAAGAGACGAACGCGTGGGAGGCGATCCGCAACAATGCGCTCGGAACCTGGCGGGTCGCCCAGGGCGCCCTCGCGAACGGAGTCGAGAAGCTCGTGCTCGTCTCGACCGACAAGGCGGTCAACCCGACCAATGTGATGGGCGCCTCCAAGCGCCTCGCCGAGCTGCTCTGCCAGACCTTGGCGGAAGAACGCATGCGCACCGTCATGGTCCGTTTCGGCAACGTGCTCGGCTCGACCGGAAGCGTGATCCCGAAGTTCAAGGAGCAGATCGAGCGCGGCGGTCCGGTGACCGTGACCCATCCGGAGATCACGCGCTACTTCATGTCGATTCCCGAGGCGGCCCAGCTCGTGCTGCAGGCGGGCCTGATGGGGCAAGGCGGCGAGATCTTCGTGCTCGACATGGGCGATCCGGTCAGGATCGTCGACCTGGCGCGCGACATGATCCGGCTCTCGGGCTTCCGCGAAGACGGCATCCAGATCGCCTTCACCGGCTTGCGGCGCGGCGAGAAGCTCTACGAGGAGCTGCTCGCCGACAACGAGCACACGCTAGCCACGAGGCACCCGAAGGTGCGCGCCATGCACGCGCTCGCGCCGCCCGACCCTTCGTGGGTGCGCGAGACCCTCGCGTGGCTGGAAGGACCGCAGGCGCTCGAGGACGAGGCGGTCCGGGCGAGGCTCGCGAGCCTGGTTCCGGAATATCGTCCGCAGAACGGTCGTTGAATGGACTTACTCAAGCTTCTCTCCCACCTCGCCTTCGCCGCCGCGATCTTCGTGTGCTCGACGGCGCTGACCTACGTGATGGCGCGCTTCGTGCGAGTCATGGACGTGCCGAACGACCGCTCTTCGCACGCCCGGCCGGTCCCGAAATCCGGAGGGATCGCGTTCGTCGCGACTTTCCTGATCGGAAGCCTGATCATCTATTTCGTCGCCGATATCGCTCGGATCGACGACCGGTATTTCTGGGGCTACGTGGTCACCGCGGTGCTGCTCGCGATCGTGTCTTTCGTCGACGACATCACGCAGAAGACATTTCTCGTCAAGGTATTGACACAGATGGTGTGCGTGGCCGTGGTCCTCACCTCGGGGGTGGTGCTGACCCGCCTGGCCATCCCCTACTGGGGCGAGGTCGAGCTGGGCTGGGTGGGATACGTGCTGACCTTCCTGTGGATTCTGGGGCTCACGAACGCTTACAACTTCATGGACGGCCTCGACGGCCTGGCCGCCGGGGTCGCGGTCATCGCCGCGGCGTTTCTGTGCGCCATCGCCTTCCAGCAGAAGAGCGTATTCGTCTACATCAGTTCCTACGTGCTGCTCGCGGGGGCCGCGGGCTTCCTGCTTTTCAACTTCCCGCCGGCGAAGATCTTCATGGGGGACATCGGCAGCGCCTTCCTGGGATTCACCTTCGCGACGCTCGCCGTCATAGGCTCGAGCCTCGATCTCGGACGCCTTTCCTTCTACATCGTCCCGATGCTCCTGTTCCATTTCATATTCGACACATTCTTCACTTTCGCCCGGCGCCTGATGCGCGGCGAGCAGGTTCATCTGGCGCACCGCACGCATCTCTATCAGCTGCTCAACCGCAGCGGGTACAGCCACAGGGCCGTCGCGCTGTTTCACTACGCCGTGACGGTGGCACAGGGCGTGGTCGCTTACGTCTCGATCGATCTGCCGGCAGACCGGCGCCTGTTCGTCTTCATTCCCTTTCTCGTTTTCGAAATCATCTACGCGCGCTGGGTGCTCAGGCGTGCGGCGAGAATGGGGCTGCTCTGATCAGCCGGCCGAAGCCCGCGACGGCTTCCTCCGCGCCGAGATCGCCGAGATCGCGGCTCGGCGGTCGGAGCATCTCGTGGGTCGTCATCCAGGGCCGCCAGCGCTCGGGAGGCGAGTCGCCGAAAAAGCACAGGATCGGCTTTTGCAGCGCCGCAGCGAGATGCATGGCCCCGCCGTCAGCGCACACCACGTAGTCGCACAGCGACAGCGCTGCGATCAACCCTGAGAGCGCCCTCGTCGGCCAGGCGAGCAGCGGAAGCCCGCGGCAGAGCTGCACGACCGCCTGCGCCTTGTCGTCGTCGCCCGGGTGCATCGGATTGACGACATCGCCGGGCGACCAAAGCAGCAGGATCCTCGCACCATGGTGCTCGGCGACCGCGCGAATCAAGCCGGCGAAACGCTCCGCCGGCCACTGCTGGTTCTTCCTGCGCGCGCTGATGTGGACCCCCACAACGGGAGTTCCGCTTCCCATGCGGGAGAGCGCCTGGCGCGGCTCCTCGCGCAAGTCCGGGTCGGGAAAGACCCGCGCGGCGGGAGGAGCCCCGTCGATACCGAGGGCCTTCAGCAGGCCGAACACCTGCTCCACCTCGTGCGCTTTCGAGGCGCTGTCGTAGGACAGAGCGATATCCAGCCCCGAATGCGTTCTGCCGGGATCCGCGTAGCCGAGCACGTGTCGCGCGCCCGCCAGGCGAGCGAAGCGCAAGGCTTGCGCCGCAAAGCCCGGCGTCGCGAGAATGGCGTAGTCGAATTTCTCGCGACGCAGAGCGAGGATCACGCGGGCGCGGTCGGCGTAGACGGACACGACGGAGCGCCCGGCGCTGCGGTGCTTTCCCTTCTCGTAGGCGTATACGACGTCGACGTCGGGGTTGCCGTCGAGAACCGCCCTGTTGTAGGTGTTCACCAGCGCCGCCACGTGCCCGGAGGGATAGCGGGCGCGCAGCGCCGCGAGCAGCGGCGTGGTGCAGACGAGATCGCCGATGTTGTCGCGACGGATGACCAGAATCCGCGGATGCCTGTCGTGCGGCTGGAGGGGCGAGGTCGGAGCGCTCATGACCCGGTGGCCCGCGCGGCACCGGCGCTCCGGATCGCCTCGACCAGTGCGCGCACGCGCTCCACGAAAGCCTCCTCGGAAAACTGCGCGAGATGTGCCCTGGCCCGGTCCGGGTCGAAGCGAAATCCGCCCTGGAGCAGAGTCTTCAGCGTGCGCTCGAAATCGGCGCCTGAGTCCGCTCGCGGGTCGCGGTAGCGCAGCCCAGTCGCGCCATGCAGCACGGTTTCATCGAAAGGCGGCGCGTCGGGTGCGAGCACGGGGGTGCCGCAGGCCTGCGCCTCGATGACGTTCAGGCCTAGCGCCTCCTTCTCGGGCAACCCGGTGAGGAGAAAATCGATGCTGCGGTAGACCGCGACGACGTTCTTCTGATGGCCCCAGAAACGCACCCGCGGCCGGATCGGACCCAGCGCGCGAAGGAGGTCGCGCACCGAGGCGTAGCCGCCGCTGCCGAATATCTCGACTTGAACGGCAGGGTGACGTGCGAGGACCGGGGCGATGCAGGAAAGGAGCAGCGGAAACTGCTTGATCGGCGTCAGGCGCGAGACCACGCCCAGGGTCAGGCCCGGCCGGCGCACGAACTCGGGGCGGGGCAGGAACGGCTCCCACAGCGGCTCCAGCGCGCCGAGCAGGCGATCGCGCACCTTGTGCCGGTCCCAGTCGTAACGGGAGCCCGCCCTGACCCGGTCCGAGTCCGCGCCGACCCGTTCGAGTTGCGCGATCCCGTACAGGGGCTGCGGGTAGATGCGATCGATTCCCGCCGCATGCAGGCTCGCGATCACGTGCCGCGAGCCCGCGACGACCAGATCGAACGGGAACAGCGGCCGCGGATCCCGTCCGTACAGCGGCATGTGGGCGAAGGCCAGCACCAGGTGCCCCTGAGCGCGCAGCTCGCGAACCACCGCTTCCGGAGGCAGGGTGTGGAAGAGCACGGGACGCGGCGGTTCGCCGCGCAACGCGCCCGGCAGCTCCCCGGCCCCGCGCAAAGGCTCCAGGCGCATCCCCGCGGCCGGCAGCGAGGACCACGCCGTCGCGCCCGGGTCCACGAAAATCCGCGTCTCGACGCCGAGGCGCCGCAGCGCGCTCGTGAACATCGCCGTGAAGACTTCGCCGCCGCCGAAACCCCGCTGGAGGTTGACTTGCTGGAGGACGAGCTGCGCGCTCAAGGATTCACCACGCGCCGCGCTTCGCCGTCAGCGCTTGGCGCCGTACAGGTAGGGGTTGAACGCCGGATCGTTGTACATCTTGAACTGCCGGTACACCTTGAAGCGCGCGCGCCCCGCCAGGCAGTCCGCGAGCAGCGCGTCGAAGCAGCCCGCGAGATCGGCGCGCTGCTCCGCAAGGCGGGCGAGTCGCGCCCGGCTCGTCTCCAGATGTTCCTCGCCGGCATCGCGGCGCTCGGTCTGGATCCGCATGTGGTAGATCTTGAGCGCGACAATCGACAGGCGGTCGACCATTGCGCCGGCCGTTTCCGAGTTGAGGCGCGCGCCCGCGGTGCGCTCCTTCGCTGGCAGGAGGGCGAGCAGGGATTCGTCGATCTTCTCGATCGCGTCGTTGCGCTGCTGATTGAACGCATCGATGTTGCGCTTGTTGGCGGCGATCGCGCTGTCGGGAACGTCCCGGCGCCTCGCCTGGTCCTCCTCGGTCCACAGCGAGCAGTTGCAGCGGTGGTTGCGCTCGATGTGCGACCAGAGATCTCCCGACTGATCCGTACCGCCCGCCGGGCTCCAGTCGGTCTGGGCGAGCACCTTTTCGTGCAGGGCGACGACCTCGCTCGAGCCTGGCAATTTCATGGCGTAAGTCTAACCCAGCAGCTCCCGGCAACCCGCGAGAACCGCTTCGGCCTCGAGAGCGTGCATGCAGGCCGGCGCCGGACACTCGGCGAGCGTGCGCGAGCAACGCCTGACCCAGCTCACTTCCCGTTTGAATACCCCATGCTGATCGCGACACGGGAAATCGGCTATGGTGACGGCGCGAAAAGGATGATTCCGCCAGAAGCGGCCCGGCCCGAAGAGCACCGGTGAACCGGGCCCGTAGAGGACCACGCTGGGCGTTCCGACGATCTTCGCGAGGTGGCTGACTCCGCTGTCCAGGCAGACCAGTAGACGGGCGTTCTCGAGCAGCCGCCACAACTGCGGAAGATCGAGGACCCCAGCGTACGACTGGTGCCGCCGGTCGGGGTCGATCGCCGCGACCATGCGTTCCTCGCCCGGACCCGCGCAAAATGCGACCGTCAGCCCCATCGCCCTCAGCGCATCGGCGAGCTGCAGCCACTTGTGGGGTGCCCACAGGCGCAGCGGCGTGCCCGCGTCCACGTTGAGCACCGCGTAGTCACGATCCGGCAACTCGAAAGGCTTGCTTTCGGGGCGGGGCCAGCCGCTACGGTCGTAGGCCGCGCCGTCATCCTCACCCGCAAGGAGCGCGAACAGGTCCGAGAGCGCGACCGGGTCGGGTGGAATCGGAACGAGCTCGTCGGCGAAGCGGTTCTTCCAGCCCGGCCGGTCACCCGCGAGAGCGACCACCCAATCCGCGCCCAGCGCGTGCGCGAGCACCGCGTGCCGGTTGTCTCCCGGCACCACGGCGAGGTCGAAGGGGCCCATCTCGAGCAGGGCCTTGGCGGACTGCGCATTGCGCGAGTCGTAGACCACGGCGTCGACGCGGTAGGGCCGAGGCGCGTACAGCGGAAGCTGTCCGCGGGAGATGGTCATGACGATCTCGGCCTCCGGATGCCTTGCCCGCAGGCGCGCGAGCAGGGGCGTGAGCATCAGCGTGTCGCCGAGCAACAGCTGGTGCGCGACCAGGATACGCCCCGGGTGGGCCGGCTTGCGCCGCTTGCCTGCGAGCGCCCGCTTCATCAGCGCGCGCGGCACGATCGAAAGGCGCGAGCCGATCCGGCTAGGCGCGCGCGGCATCCCTGAACACCCGTTCCATCCGGTCGAGCATCGTCTGCGCTCCGAAGTTCGCCGCGCAATGCGCCCGAGCCGCGCGGCCGAGCCGCATTGCGAGCTGCTCGTCGCCCAGCACCTTTTCCAACCCCCGCCCGAGATCGGCCGCGTCTTCCGCGCGTACGACGATCGCGGTAGCACCGTCCTTGGCGATCTCGGCGATGCTTCCGGCGGCCGTGGTGACGCAAGGCAGGCCGCAGAGCATCGCCTGCAACAGGGCCTGCGGAACACCTTCGTTCGCGTACGAAGGCAGCGAGAACACGTCCAGGGACTGCAACCAGGGCAGCACGTCCCGCTGATTGCCGGCAAGCCAGACGCGCTCGCTCATGCCGAGCTCGCGCACGCGCGACTCGATGTTCTGTCGCTGCGGCCCGTCGCCCACGATCACCAGTCCGACATCCGTGGGCAAACCGTTCACCGCCTCGATCAGGTAGCGATGCCCCTTCCAACTGCGCAGCGTCGCGACGATCCCGACAAGGCGCCGCCCGGCGGGCAGTCCGGTCAGCCGCCGCGCGGCGGCGTGGTCGCCCGGGACGAAGCGCTCGGTGTCGATTCCGGTCGGGACCGAAGTGACGCGCTCGGGCGAAAGGCCGTTGTCCCGGAGCAGCTGCAGGCGCAGGGCTTCTCCCGTCGTCACCACGTGAAGCGTGGCGCGCCGGTAGAGCCATCGCGTCGGCCAGTTGTTCGGGATCGCCGCGGAGACGTGCCGGGTGCGCACCAGCGCGGGGGCGTTCGCCAGGGTCGCGCAGGCCAGCGCCGCGAGCCAGCTGTCGGTGGAGCTGTGGCTGTTGACTACGTCTATCGGATGCGCTTTCAGCCGGCGCCGCATGGCCAGAAGCCCTTTCAGGCCCTTCCTCGCGATCGGAAGCGCCTCGGCGCTCAAACCGCGCTCGAGGGCCGCTTCGTAGATGCGCGATTCGCGCGGAGCGACGATCCCGACCTCGTGCCCGCGCGCGGACATGCCCTGCGCCTCGTCCAGGATGCGGATCTCCTGGCCGCCCCATCCGCACGACGCTTCGGTATGGAGGATTCTCATGCGGTGTCGGGCGCGCACGAGGCGCGCGCCTCGCTCTCGTCTAGCCGGCGCTCATCTAGGCCACAGCTTCCCGGGAGTACTGGAGGCGATGGAGCTTCGCGTAGATGCCCGACGCGGCGAGCAGATCGGCGTGCCGCCCCGTCTCGGCCACTCGCCCCGTGTCCAGCACCACGATGCGGTCGGCACGCTCGATGGTCGAGAGCCGGTGCGCGATGACCAGTGTCGTACGTCCCTTCATGAGCGTGTCGAGCGCTTCCTGCACATAGCGCTCGGACTCGCTGTCCAGCGCCGAGGTCGCCTCGTCGAGGATCAGCACCGGCGCGTTCTTGAGGAACGCGCGCGCAATGGCGAGCCTTTGGCGCTGTCCTCCCGACAGCCGCACGCCGTTTTCGCCGATAACTGTGGCAAGCCCGTCGGACATCTCGCGGATGAACTGCATTGCATGCGCCGCCTCCGCCGCACGAACGACATCGGCCTCGCTCGTTCCGGCGAGCCGTCCGTAGGCGATGTTCGCCGCGACGGTGTCGTTGAAGAGCACGACGTCCTGGCTGACCAACGCGATATTGGCGCGCAGGCTCGCGAGCTTGAGGGTCGCGATGTCGACGCCGTCGAGAAGGATCTGCCCGGAATCCGGCGAGTAGAAACGCGGCAGCAGGTTGGCGAGCGTGGTCTTGCCCGCCCCGGAGCCGCCGACCAGGGCCACGGTCTCGCCGGTCTGGATGGAGAACGACACGCCGTCGAGCGCCGGACGCACCGCGCCCGGATAGGTGAACCCGATCTGCCTGAACTCGATGTTGCCCTTCGCGCGGGAGATCTCGCGCGTCCCCGCATCCGATTCGGATTTCTCGTCGATCAGCCTGAACACGTTCTCCGCGGCGGCAAGCCCCCGCTGCAGGCTCTGGTTGACGCCGGTGAGCCGCTTCATCGGCTGGAAGATCAGCAGCAGCGCGGAGAGGAAGGACACGAAATCACCCACGGTCGCCTCGCTGGCGGAGGCCTGGCGTACGGCGAGATAGATGATCAGCGCGAGCGCGATCGACACGACGATCTGCACGAGGGGCACGTTGGCCGCGGCCGCCGACGTCATCTTCATGTTGAAGCTGCGCACCTTGTTCGCCCCGAAGTCGAAGCGTTTCCCCTCGTACTCCTGCCCGCCAAAGACCTTGACCACGCGGTGGCAGCCGATCGATTCCTCGAGGGCGTGGTTCAAGTCCCCCATCGCCGCCTGCTCTGCCCGGCTCATGGCGCGCAGGCGGACCGAAAATCCCCGTGTGATCGCGACCGCCGGCGGACCCACCAGGAGGGCGACCAGCGTCAACTGCCAGTTCAGGTAGAACAGGTACGCGAGCAGGGCGATGATCGTGAGCGAATCGCGAAACAGCACCGACACCACGCTGGTCGCGGCGCCGGTCAGCTGCAGGACGTCGAACGTGAACTTGGAAACCAGGCCGCCGCTGGTGTGATTGTCGTAGTAGTAGGTGGGCAGGTGCAGGAGCTTGGCGAACATGGCGTTGCGCAGATCCATCACCACCTTGTTCGCCACCCAGCCGATCGCATAGTCCGACGCATACGAGGCGATGCCGCGGACCAGGAACAGTCCGACGATCAGGGCGGGCAGCCACTCGAGCAGGCCGCCTTCCTTGCGCACGAAGCTTCCGTCGAGGAGCGGTTTCAGCAGCGCAGGAAACGCCGGCTCGGTCACCGCCGTCACGATCAGTCCCAGGACCGAGAGCCCGAACGGCACCCAGTAAGGCTTGACGTACCCGTTGAGGGAATCCACCCACTGTGGGTGCGGGGACAACTCCTGCATCGAACCCATTTTGATTTCTCCTTGTATGTGTATTCGCAAAAATCGTCCAACGACCATGCTGACACCTTGCGGCTTGGCTACAAAACACAGAAAGCAGCGCGTGCTGTCATGGCGCGCCCGTGAAGATGCAGAACGCACCGTACGAAGTCAAATCTAACACTTTGATAGATTTCAAAAATTATCATTCAAATCAGACCGCTGCAGCATTGGGCCGGGTCGCTGGCCGACGTTTGTTACATCTACACCGATGTTGAAGGGGTGTATTCGGCGGATCCGCGGATCGTGAAGACCGGCGACAGATACGACCTGAAGTTCAACTCACCGAAGTCGATCGGGCGCCTGCGCGGCTTCCACGGCAACTACGGCTGCTTCGTGCGCTCCTACGCCTACATCTGCTCGCTCGGCGCCGACGGGCTGAAGGACGCCTCCGAAGCGGCCGTGCTGAACGCCAACTACCTGCTCGCCCGCCTGCGCGAGCACGGTGTCGCAGAGCACCTGCCGCTCGCCTACGGCGAGCTGTGCATGCACGAGTTCGTGCTCTCCGGCGGCCCCATGAAGCAGGCGCTGCAGATCAAGACGCTCGACCTCGCCAAGCGGCTGCTCGACTTCGGCTTTCACCCGCCGACCGTGTACTTCCCGCTGCTGGTCGACGAGGCGCTGATGATCGAGCCGACCGAGACCGAGCCGAAGGAGCGCCTGGACCACTTCGCCGACGCGGTCAAGGCGATCCTCGACGAGGCTGCCGAGGATC
>Ga0137409_10007423_pt1 | contig 11283 bp, 10 predicted proteins | sample CZODoug1_16funga_FD_122059 | JGI IMG/M metagenome (GOLD analysis project Ga0137409, IMG submission 122059) | Vadose zone soil fungal communities from Angelo Coast Range Reserve, California, USA - CZODoug1_16fungal (Hybrid Assembly) | ecosystem: Environmental > Terrestrial > Soil > Vadose zone... | reverse complement strand
AGCAGGGCTCTTGGCGAGAGCAAGCGCCAGGAACGCAATCAATGCCACGCCCGTAACACCGTAGGTTTCAAAACCGTCGGCCGTCGGACCAACTGAATCGCCGGCATTATCGCCAGTGCAGTCGGCAATAACACCCGGGTTTTTCGGATCGTCTTCCGGCAGCTTGAAGACACCGTCATCAAAGCGAACGGACGACTATATCCGGCGAAGGACAGCCTCATGTCACGCGAAGCCTTCCGATGTGGTTATCCAAATCTCGAAAATTTCGTTTCTATGATCGACCCGCACGTTTCATCGGCTTTTGCGCGACGTGTTGGTCTAGCTCCGAATACAACTAACTCGTAGCGCTTTTCCTTGCATGTCTCAACGGATCGCGATTTTTGGAGCGACATCGGATATCGCAATCGCCGCGAGTCGTCGGTTCGCGGAAAAGCATGCACGCATCCTATTGGTCGGACGCAATGCATCCGCCTTGGAGACTGCAACGGCGGACCTCGCTGTTCGCGGTGCTGGTCGCATTCGGATTTATCGCGCTGGCGACGCTGCGCTGGGATGCCTGGGTCGGCAGCGCCGTGATCCAGACGACGAACGACGCTTATATCAGAGCCGAGCTGACGCGGCTGAGCAGCCGGGTTGCCGGCGAAGTTCTCAACGTCGCCGTGAACGATTTTCAGCACGTCAAGGCTGGCGATCTTCTGGTGCAGATCGATCCCGCCGACTACGAAGCTCAGGTCGCTCAGGCAGAAGCCGGCGTCGCCGGTGCGCAGGCGGCGCTCGACAATCTCGCCAATCAGGTCGAGCTGCAATACGCCACCATCGCTCAGGCGGAGGCGCAGCAGGTGTCCGCGCTTGCTCAGGAAGTCGAAGCCCGTCAGGAGCAGGAGCGCCAGCAATCACTGACGCAGACCGAAGCCGGCACCCGGCAAAAGCTCGAACAGGCGACTGCGGGCTACGCCCGCGCGCAGGCGGATGTTCGGGCGAGCCGGGCCTTGATCGCGGCGCAACGCCACCAGCTCGAGGTGCTGTCCGGGACAAGGAAGCAGCGTGCGGCGGATTTGCAGGGCGCCAAGGCAACGCTGGCCGCGGCCCGCCTCAAGCTTGGCTATACCAAAATCGTCGCACCGTTCGACGGCGTCGTCGGCGAGCGGCAAGTCCAGCCAGGCGACTACGTCAACATCGGAAGCAATCTCATCAATGTCGTGCCGCTGCCGGAGGTCTATGTCATCGCCAACTACAAGGAGACCCAACTGACGCGGGTAAAGCCGGGCCAGCCTGTCGATATCACCGTCGACAGTTTCCCAGGCGGGCGGCTACATGGCCGCGTCGAGAGAATCTCGCCCGCCAGTGGATCGCAATTCGCGCTGCTGCCGCCCGACAACGCGACCGGCAATTTCACCAAGGTGGTTCAGCGCATCCCGGTTCGGATCCAGCTCGACAAGGGCCAGCCATTGCTGGAGCGGCTGCTGCCGGGGATGTCGGTCGTCACCGAAATTCATACCGACGAAGCGGGGACGGATGGCGCAAAGTAGCGACGCCGGCCTTGGACCGCTATCGCGCGGCGGCATCGCGCCTCAACCTCTGTTCGCGGTCGCCGCGGTGCTGCTCGGGTCGTTTCTCGCAAACTTCGACAGCCGGCTGACCTCGGTCGGCTTGCCGGACCTGCGCGGCGCGTTTTCGCTGAGCTTCGACGAGGGCGCCTGGCTCTCGACGGCTGCGATCGGCTCGCAGATCTTCATCGCGCCCGCCGTGGCCTGGCTCGCGACGGTGTTCGGCCTGCGGCGTATTCTGGGGATTCCGAGCCTCGTTTATGCCCTGATCTCGCTGGCGATCCCGTTTGTGCGCGACTACAACGCGCTGGTCGTGCTCAGCATCGCTCACGGCCTGTTGCTGGGCATGTTCGTTCCCGCCACCCTGATGATCATCTTCCGAAATCTGCCGATCCGATGGTGGCTGCCGGCGATCGCGATCTATTCAATTCGCGTCGGGTTTGCCCTTGATACCAGTACGTCGCTGGTCGGCTTTTACGTCGATCATCTGGGATGGCAGTGGCTGTACTGGCAGGGCGCGGTCATCGCGCCGCTGATGGGCTTGATGGTTTACCTCGGGACGCCTCATGAATCCGTCAATCGGCCGCTGCTTAGGGATGCCGACTGGGGCGGCATGCTGCTGCTGGGCACCGGCATTTCGATGATTTACGCCGGCCTCGATCAGGGCAATCGCCTCGACTGGCTGGAATCCGGCACGGTCATGGCGCTGCTATTGGGCGGCGGTCTGCTGTGCGTCGCCTTTCTGATCAATGAGACGGTTGTTCGCCAGCCATGGGCCCATATCAATGTGCTGTTTTCCCGAAATGTCGGGCTCTCGCTGGTCGTCATTCTCCTCTACACGCTCACCAGCCTGTCCAATTCATCACTGGTGCCGAATTTTCTTGGCCTGGTCGGCCAGTTGCGGCCCGAACAAACAGGCACGCTGTTGCTCATCTATGGCGCCCTGCCGATGTTCGTGATGGTGCCGCTGTCGATCTTTCTGCTCAGGCATGTCGATCCTCGCGGGGTTCTGATTATCGGTCTGTCCGCTTTCGCCACAGCGAACCTGCTCGGAACCCAACTGACGCACGACTGGGCGCTGGACGATTTTGTCACGATCGTGATTCTGCAATCGATCGGCCAGGCATTCACGCTTCTGCCCATCATTATCATTGCGGTGTCCAACTCCGATTTCACGCGAGCGACGGCGTTCGCGGCCTATATCCAGGTCATGCGGCTCGGAGGGGCTGAAATCGGCGTGGCGCTGATGGGCACCTGGCTGCGCGTCCGGGAGCAAATCCATTCCAATTTTCTCGGACAGCATCTCGAGAGCGGCAGCGCCGACGTCGTCCGGATTCTCAAGCAACTCTCGGATAGTTTTGCGGGCCACGGAGCGGCTGCCGCGCCGGCGCGGGCCCTGGGCTCGCTGTCGGCGCTGGTGCAGCGCGAGTCCAACGTGCTTGCGTATGCCGACGGCTTTTGGCTGACGTTCTGGATTGCGATCGTCGCACTTGGCTTTGTGGCTCTTATCACCCGTGCTCCGCCGGGACCTTTCACGCCTGCGCCGTTTCGCGCCGCGCAGACCCTGATGCAGCGGGTCAGAAGCCTTCTTCCGGCAAAACCTGTTTCGAACACGACAGACCGCGAATAGTCGGCACCTTGTGTCCCGATCATGCCGGGCTTACGCTTCGCTCCGCGCCAAGGCCGAGATCAACGGCCGCGCACCGATCGGGAGGACGCTGTGCGATTTATTTCGGTCCTGACAGCCGCTTGCCTCTCCATGGCTCTTGGAGCGTCCGTTGCTCACGCGCAGATCTCCGACGATGTCGTCAGAATTGGCGTTCTCAACGATCAATCCGGCCTCTATGCAGATTTGGGCGGCCCAGGCTCGGTCGTCGCTGCACGCATGGCCGTCGAGGATGCCGGCGGCACTGTGCTCGGCAAGCCTGTCGAGATCGTGTTCGCCGACCATCAGAACAAGTCCGATATCGGGGCCGCAATTGCCCGCCAATGGTTCGAGATCGGCAAAGTGGACATGGCGATAGGATTCGACAATTCGGCCGTGGCGCTTGCGGTCGAGCAACTTGCCGCCGAGCGCAACCGGATCGCCATTGCGGGCGCGGTAGGGAGCACGGCCTTTACCGGCAAAGCATGCACGCCGACTGAAGCATCCTGGATTTATGACAGCTATGCGCTCACTACGAGCTAAGTCGATCGTGGCGGAAGGACGCGATACCTGGTTCTTTATCACGGTCGACTACGCCTTCGGCCATTCGCTGGAGGCCGATGCGACGAGCGCGGTGCTGGCCGCCGGAGGGAAGGTGCTTGGCAGCGTGCGCCATCCCTTGAACACGGCGGATTTCAGCTCGTATCTGCTTCAGGCGCAGGCGTCTGGCGCCAAGGTGGTGGCCTTCGCCAATGGCGGCGGCGACATGATCAACGCCACCAAGCAGGCGAACGAGTTCGGGCTGACGAAAAATCAGACGATGGTCTCTTTGCTGGTATTCATTTCCGATGTCCACAGTATGGAGCTTCAGGCCGCACAGGGATTGAAGTTCGTGACGGCGTTTTACTGGGATCGCAACGAAGAGACCCGCGCCTGGTCGAAGCGCTTCTTCGAGCGACATGGCAGGATGCCGACCATGGCTCAGGCCAGCGCCTATTCGGCCATCCGCCACTACCTTGGTGCCATTGCGGCTGCCGGCACGGATGAGGCAAAGGCTGTCATGGCGAAAATGCGCGAGACCCCGGTCGACGACTTCTACGTCAAGAACGGCCGCCTCAGGCAAGACGGTCGCCTGGTTCACGACATGTATTTTGCGCAAGTGAAGAAGCCGTCAGAGTCCACCAAACCCTGGGACTATTACAGGATACTTGGCGCGATCCCGGGCGATCAGGCGTTCCGCCCATTGGCAGATGGCGGTTGCCCTCTGGTGGCGCACTAACCTCGCCATTGTTCTCCCGGCTCTTTCAGCCCGCCAGTCGCAAATCAACTTGCGGAGATTTCCCGCCTCCGGCCCGGCTCGATCAATTCGGGGCGCGGGCCGGATAGCCGCTTGTGCATGTGAACCATGAAGGCCATGCCGAACAAAGGCGTCGCGAGGTTGACGATCGGGATCGATACGAATGCCGCGATCACGAGCCCCGAGGTAAAAACGATCGCGGCATTTTGTTTGCGCATCGCCTTGGCTTCCGCGGGCGAACGAAACCGCATCGCGGCGAGCTCGAAATATTCCCGTCCCAACAGCCATGCGGTGGCGATGAAGAATGCGATGAAGCCCGCGCCGGCGACGAACACGAACGGCAGCGCGATTAGATAGACCAGGATGGTGAGCAGCGCGGTCTTGACGCCTTCGGTCATCGCCAGACCGAACGGCAGCGCGGCGCCCGGGCGCTCCGCCGGATAATGCTCGCGCTCGACATGGTCGGCGACCTCGTCGACGAACACGCTCGCCACCAGCGAGGTGATCGCGGGCATCAAAAACACCGCTCCGAGCACCACGCCGAGGCCGGCGGCGATCGAGACGATCCATGCCAGGATATTGAGAGGCGTATGGAAGGCTGGGCCGAGCATCGCCTCGGCCCAGCCTTCGCCTGACGTCGCGAACCAGCTCAACAGTCGCTGCAGGCTGATCGCCAGCACCACGATCAGCACCAGCGCCAATCCAACAGATCGCCACAGGATGGAACGCATCGGCGGCGACAGGATCTGCGAAAGCGCCTTGACGGCGGCGTCTAACATGATGGTGTTATCCTCTGCGAAGCCCTCGCGAGAGGTAGCCATGCTTATGGGATTAGGCAAGGGCCGGGGCTGGCCTCTCAGGCGTCGAGCGGCTGCCGCGCACGTTCGGGCCGAAAGTGGCGATCGCAACAATCACGACGATCCTCGCGGCCGTGATCACGAATTTGCGAAAGCAAAGGGGCATTGGTGTTCGGGAACCGAGAATGCACCATTCGTCAGATTGTATTTTTCAGATGGCACGTGAAAGCCTAGTGTGAGGCCCGGCCGACGGCTGAAAAAACACGGAGACAACAATGACCGGGACGGGATTGCCGCTGGCGGGCGTGAGGGTCGTCGAGATGACCCATATGGTGATGGGTCCGACCTGCGGCATGATCCTGGCGCAGCTTGGCGCCGAGGTCATCAAGGTCGAGCCGCCGGCGGGCGACAAGACGCGTAGCCTCGGCGGCATGGGCACTTCGTTCTTCCCGCTGTTCAATCGCGGCAAGCGCAGCGTCGTTCTCGATTTCGCGAAGGCCGAGGACCGCGAGACCATGGACCGGCTGTTGGCCAGCGCCGATGTGTTTCTGGAGAATTTCCGCGACGGACAATTGGACAAGCAGGGGCTCGGCCCGGACGAATTGCGGCGAAAATATCCGCATTTGATTGTCGCCGGACACAAGGGTTTTCTGTCCGGTCCCTACGAGCACCGCCCGGCGCTCGACGAGGTCGTGCAGATGATGTCGGGCCTCGCCGCCATGACCGGCACCAGCGAGAAGCCGCAGCGCGTCGGATCGTCGGCCAACGACATCATGGGCGGCATGTTCGGGGTGATCTCGATTCTCGCCGCGCTCTACCAGAAGCGCGGCGGCCGGACCGGTGGCACGGACATTCGCATCGGATTGTTCGAAAACTGCCTGTTCCTCGTGGCTCAGCACATGGTCGAATACGAGATGACCGGCAACAAGCCGCGCTCGATGCCGGAACGCGAACACGCCTGGCCGATCTACGATATTTTCGAGACGGCGGGCGGCGAACGTATTTTCATCGGCGTCGTCACCGAGGGCCATTGGCAGAGCTTTTGCCGGGAGTTCGGGCTGAAGGAATTTTCCGAGGATCCCACGCTGGGCACCACCACGGACCGGATCATGGCGCGATCGAAGATCATTCCGCGCGTCGCCGAGGTCATCAAGGGCTGGAACGCGGCGGAGCTCTCGGCAAAGCTCGACCGACTCAACATCTGCTTCTCGCCGATCAATCGCCCCGAGGACCTGTTGGACGATCCGCACGTGTTGCGCCCCGGCGGTCTCGTCAATAACATCAATGCCAACGGCGAGGCGTTCCGCGTCCCGGCTCTCCCGGTGGAATGGAACGGCGCCAGCTTCGGCGAAGGATTGAAAGTACCGGCGCTCGGCGCCGATACCGAAAAAGTCCGTGCCGAGCTTGAAGGTCAGGATTTTTCTCCAACCGGCAAACCCGCTGCGAGGCTCGCATGACCCAGGTTCAAGACGTTTATCCCGACGATCAGGTGAGCTTGCGCGAAGTCGGCTTGCGGGACGGCCTGCAATTGGTGAAGACGTTCCCGTCAACCGCGGCGAAGCAACGCTGGCTGCGTGACGAATATGGCGCCGGCGTCCGGCATTTCGAGGTCGGCTCGTTCCTGCCGGCAAAGACGTTCCCGCAATTCGCCGACGTCCGCGATATCGTCAATACGGTCGCATCGCTGCCGGGGGCGCACGGCATCGCGCTGGCGCTCAACGAACGCGGCGTTAACGAAGCGCTGGCGTCAGGCGTCGCTGAAATTGCCTCGGTAGTCTCCGCCACCGAGGAGCACAGCCAGGCCAATGCGAACCGTTCGCGCGAGCAGGCCATCGCCAATGTCAGAAGGCTTTGCGAATTGCGCGATGCCAGCCCGCACAAGCCGATCGTCAATGCCGCGATCTCGGTGGCGCTCGGCTGCTCGATCGCGGGGCCGGTCAACCCGAAGGAAGTGATCAAGCTCGCCGAAAAATGCCTTGAGGCCGGCGTCGACTTCGTCGCCGTCGCCGATACCGTTGGCTATGCCGGCCCGAAGCAGGTGGGCGAACTGACCAGGGCGATCGTGAAAATGTCCGGCGCAAAGCCGGTCTGCGTTCATCTGCACGATACCAGGGGAATGGGCATTGCGAACGCGTCCGCGGCGCTCGATGCCGGCGCGCGGATTCTCGATGGCTCGCTCGGCGGTCTCGGCGGTTGCCCGTTCGCGCCCGGCGCCACCGGCAATGTCGTGTTCGAGGATCTGGTGTTTCTGTGCGAGAGCAAGGGATTCGATACCGGCATCGATATCGAGAAACTGATCGCGGTGCGCTCGATCCTGCGATCCGAAATGCCCCATGAGACGCTCTACGGCGGGCTCGCCCGCGCCGGGCTGCCTGACAGAAAACCCAGCGTCGCTGCCTGACATCCGGCAGTCGTCACTTATCCGTCGGCTTCGGCCAGAGCTGCTTCGTTCCGAAGCTTCGGTTGCGGCTTTTGCCAGTAGTCGTGCAGCGTCATGCCGCCAGCCATGGCGGCAACGAAGACGAGGATGCCCGGCGACAGCGTCGCAAGACTCTCCAACGCGGGCCCTGGGCATAAGCCAACAAGCCCCCAGCCTATTCCGAACAACGCCGCCCCCATGATGAGCGGCCGGTCGATCTGGCTTTTGCTCGGCCAAAAGCTTTGATCAGCAAGAAGCGGCCGCGAGCGGCCATTCGCCAGCCTGAAGCCGGGAACCGACACGGCCAGCGCCGCGGCCATCACGACGGCAAGGCTCGGATCCCAGGCGCCAAAGATATCCAGAAATCCCAAAACCTTGGTCGGCTGCACCATTCCGGAAATCAGCAGGCCGGCGCCGAACACCAATCCGCACAACAAGGATGCGATCATCCGCATGGCTCAACCTCCCAGCAGGTGATGGGTGACGGCAACGGTCGCGATCGCGGTCAGCATGAAGATGATCGTCGCTGCGATGGAGCGAGCCGACAGCCGCGCCACGCCGCAAATGCCATGGCCCGAGGTGCAGCCGCCTCCGAGCCTGGTGCCGAAACCGACCAGCAGGCCGGCCGCGATGATCACGGCCCAGCTGGCCGGCAATTTGGGCGTCGGCATCCCATAGCCCATCCAGCCTGCCATCAGTGGCGCCAGAATCAGGCCTGCGATAAAGGCGATCCGCCAGTCCTTGTCGTCGGCGTGCAAATCCAGCAAGCCGCCTAAGATGCCGCTGATGCCGGCGATCCGGCCGGTCAACAGCATCAGCAAGACAGCGGAAAGGCCGATCAGGCCGCCGCCGATCGCTGCCGATACCGGAGTGAAATTCGCCATACCACTACTCCCCACACGGCAGACGCACGATCACTGACGGTCGCGTCGCCTGAATTAAAGACGGGTCACGCGCAGTCGCAAAGCGTTGCCGACGACACTCACCGAAGAAAGCGCCATGGCCGCGGCGGCGATGATCGGCGAGAGCAGGATACCGAAATGGGGATAGAGGATGCCCGCCGCAATCGGGATCCCCGCGGCGTTGTAGATGAATGCGAAGAACAGGTTTTGCCGGATATTGTTCATGGTCGCCTGCGAAAGCCGGCGCGCGCGCACGATGCCGCCGAGATCGCCCTTCAGCAGGGTGATGCCGGCGCTTTCCATCGCGACGTCAGTCCCGGTGCCCATGGCGATGCCGACCTCGGCTGCGGCCAGTGCCGGCGCATCGTTGACGCCGTCGCCGGCCATGGCGACGATCCGCCCGGCCTTTTGCAGCTTGCTTACCACCGCACTTTTCTGATCCGGAAGCACTTCCGCCTCGACATCGGTAATCCCGAGCGTTCGTGCGACCGCGTTCGCCGTGGTCCGGTTGTCACCGGTCAACATGATGACCTTGATGCCATCGGCCGCCAGCGCCTTTAGCGCGTCCGGGGTCGATGGCTTGACCGGGTCGGCGATGGCGAACAACCCCGCCAGCTTTCCGTCGACCGCGATGTTGATCACGGTCGCACCGTCGCCGCGCAGCCGTTCGCCTTGCTCGTTCAGCGAATGGGTTTCGACGCCGAGCGACGTCAGGAAGGTCGAATTGCCCAGGAGAACGATTTTACCATCGACCTTGCCGGTCGCGCCCTTGCCGGTCGGCGAGTCGAATCCTTCCACGCCGCCCAAATCGAGATGGCGTTCCTTGGCGGCCCGAACGATTGCGTCGGCGAGCGGATGTTCACTGGCACGTTCGACGCTGGCCGCCAGTCGCAGAATATCGGCCTCCACAAATCCGTCGGCCGGCACGATGGCGACAACCTTTGGCTTGCCTTCGGTCAGCGTCCCGGTCTTGTCGACCACCAGCGTGTCGATCTTCTCCATCCGCTCCAGCGCTTCAGCATTCTTGATTAACACGCCGGCCTGCGCGCCGCGCCCGACGCCGACCATGATCGACATCGGAGTGGCGAGGCCGAGCGCGCAGGGGCAGGCGATGATCAGCACGCTGACGGCCGCGACCAGGCCGAACGCCATCCGGGGTTCGGGGCCGAATATCGCCCAGACGCCAGAGGCGATCAGCGCCACGACGATCACCGTCGGCACGAACCAGCCGGCGACCTGATCGGCCAGCCGCTGGATCGGCGCGCGCGAGCGCTGCGCCTGCGCCACCATCTGCACAATCTGGGACAGCAAGGTATCGCGCCCGACCTTGTCGGCGCGCATCACGAATCCGCCGGATTGATTGAGCGTGCCCGCGATCACCGTGCCGCCGCTCTCTTTGGTGACCGGCATGGATTCACCGGTCACGAGCGATTCATCGAGCGACGACCGGCCTTCAAGGATGACGCCGTCGACCGGCACTTTCTCTCCGGGCCGGACCCGCAATTTGTCGCCGACCTTCAGGCTGTCGATCTGAACTTCATGGTCGGCGCCATCATCACCAACCAGACGCGCGGTCTTGGGCGCGAGCTGCAGCAGCGCCTTGATGGCACCGGACGTCGCCTCGCGGGCGCGCAACTCAAGCACCTGTCCGAGAAGGACGAGGACGGTGATAACAGCGGCGGCTTCGAAATAGACCGCAACGGCGCCGCCATGTCCGCGGAAGGTCGCTGGGAAGATGTTCGGGGCGATGGTGCCGATGAGGCTGTAGACATAGGCCACGCCGGTCCCCATCGCGATCAGGGTGAACATGTTGAGATTACGCGTCACCAGCGACTGCCAGCCACGAACAAAGAACGGCCAGCCCGCCCACACCACAACAGGGGTGGCGAATACCAGTTGAATCCAGTTCGACAGCGTCTGGTCCACCCAGCCGTGTCCGCCGACGAGGTGGCCGCCCATCTCCAGAACGAACGCCGGCAGCGTCAGCACAAGGCCGATCCAGAACCGGCGCGTCATGTCGGCGAGTTCAGGGTTGGGCGGCGCATCGAGGCTCGCGACCTCGGGCTCCAGCGCCATGCCGCAGATCGGGCAGCTTCCCGGACCGATCTGCCGGATCTGCTGATGCATCGGGCAGGTGTAGATCGTACCCTCTGGCACAGCGGCTTTCGGGCCTGTCTTGTCGAGATATTGCTGAGGGTCGGCGGCGAATTTGGCTCGGCAGCCAGCGGAGCAGAAGTGATAGGTCTCGCCGCGATAATCGAACCGGTGCTTGCTGGTCGCGGCGTCGACCGTCATGCCGCAGACGGGATCGCGCACGGTCGTGTTGGCATGATGGTCACCATGGCCATGGCCGGAATGATCGTGACCTTCGCCGCAGCAACCCGGCTTCGCCGTTTCCTCCGAAGCAGCGACCGCCGCTTTGGATGCACAGCCGCAGCCTTTTGAAGAGCCGCCTGCATCCGGGTTTTCAGCTTCGGTCATCGAACTCTCCAACGGGCCACTTGTAACCTATACCTGGTAGGGGTATATAGGCGGCATGCGCAAAGACATCAAGACATCCTGCCAGAAACGGCTGAGCCGGATCGAAGGCCAGGTCCGCGGCCTGTCCAAAATGGTCGACGAGGACCGCTACTGCATCGATATCGTCACGCAGATCTCGGCCGTGCGGGCCGCGCT
>Ga0137409_10007421_pt1 | contig 11284 bp, 13 predicted proteins | sample CZODoug1_16funga_FD_122059 | JGI IMG/M metagenome (GOLD analysis project Ga0137409, IMG submission 122059) | Vadose zone soil fungal communities from Angelo Coast Range Reserve, California, USA - CZODoug1_16fungal (Hybrid Assembly) | ecosystem: Environmental > Terrestrial > Soil > Vadose zone... | reverse complement strand
CCATTCGGAGAGCCGGGAATCGGCTCATTCAGGTAAGGAAAAACCGGCAGATAGGTATCGGCCAAATTGATCCTTCCGGTCACGCGCGAATGCATTGCGTCCGCGCCTGCCGCACGCGCGCCGTCGGTATACGGTATGCCGTGATTGGGATCGGTGGTCTGCGTGCCACAGTCGCCGATGGCTCCGCACAGCGCGCCTTCCGCGACCCGCAGCGTGACGTCGACCACGTCATCATAGGGACGGCGGCCATTCGGAAACCCCGCCAAGTCGCCGCCCAGCACGCCGAGGTCGTTCTGCGCCGCCACCGGCGTCGGTACGATGGCAGTATTCAGCCTCAGCATTTCGCTCGGAGCGACTTTCAACGGTTGGTTGATTCCTTTCACTCCGGTGAGAAATGCGGCGACCAGGTCGCTGCGCGGCATGCCGGGAACTACGGCGGCGCCGCCAAACAAGCTGTTCAGCAGTACGGGCAGGGATGGGTTTGTCACATAGCGCAGGAACTGGATGTCATGAGCCGGCCGACTGGCATTGAATTTGTCCTTGTCGGGCAGACCAATGACGAGTTCGTTGACCAACGGCATACCGAGCCGCGAGACCTGCTGCCAGTCCGATTCGTCATCCCCGCTTTCGCCTTTGACGCGAACACTGGCAGTCGTCCACCCGCCAATGACAGGGTCTTTACCGTGGGTCAGGCAGGCCGCCGGCACTTCCAGTGCGATGGATGTGACATTCTTGTCGGACAGCGTGTTCGGCTCGCCGTCGCGCGGTCCTGCCGGGTTGGTATTGACCAGATCGAATACCTCGCCGATATTGACGACGAAGCCTTCCTTGCGTTGACCGACAAAAACCTTACCAGGCGACGCGCACCCTGGAATGTTCACCTCGTAGATGAAGTGTCCCGCGTAGCCGGCGTAGTCGGCGATCGACTTGTTGCCGATATTGTCGGCCGGCTTGTAGAACGTGGATCCCCCCAAGGTCCCGTTGCCGGCGAGTTCACGATGACCGTGCCGATCAACCGTGACGGAGTAGCTCTCCTTGACGTTGAGAGTCGCACCCGTCGTATCGACAGGACCGCTGTTGATCAGCGGAATCGGGATCCGCTGGCCGCCGGCAGTGACCGTCAAGTCTTTAACCGAATTGGTAAATTTGAACTCGAAGGTCAGATCGCTGGCAGCGTCGCCGTCGTTGTCCACGTGAATCTTGTAGACCGCGTTCGGATCAAGATTGAAAAAATTGGGACCGCCGTAGGCGTCTTGCAACGGGATGTAGTTCGCAATCAATGTGACATACGCGCTGCGACCCGGTTCGTAGCTGCGAAACATGTAGAAGTCCGTTCCGTCCACCCGCGGCTGCCCGGCGATGGCCGGCGCCTCTCGATGGCTCGACGCCACGGCGCAGAACGGCAGCAGCGCCGCTCCGACCAGAGCTAAGCGATTCAAAACAATAGAGTTCATGGAAATTTCCCCTCGGTTGGTTGTTGACGCAATCCCACACGGGATGCGAATGACGAGGGGTATACGTTTGACTTCGGCATCTGGATGCAACCACGGTCGACTGGATGCAACCACGGTCGACGAACCGGGGACTACCAATGGCGGCCGTCACGGCGCCCGTGTTTCACGGGCGGTGGGATGCTCTTGGAGGCGATCGCAGCACCAAACCCAAGCCCGCGATTGCAATGAGAGCTCCCTAGCGGACGGCAAGGGCCATTCCTTAAGGAACCATCCCGCGAACAGAGCAGCGAACAACGGCGTCATCAGGCCAAACTAGTCGTCAATACAGCGGGCAATCTGAGCGAAGCGACGCCAAAGGCCAACGTGGGAACAGCCGTCGACACGACGCCCAACAGGACCAAGTAAATGAGTTTCGCAGGAGCCTTTATTGCCAGCAACGATGCCGGGATCTCCCGCCCCAATAGAACGAAGCTGCAAACGGCGGTTGGCACGAAGTAAGCGCGGCTAGCTCCTCGAGGTGCCGGCGAAATTTTCTCGCAATGGAATCAATGCGTTGGAAGCGCTCGTCCGCAAGATGAAAAAAACGAGGCCGCGATGCCCTAAACTGTCGCCGAAATGTCATCAAGCAACCCTTCTGCAAATCAGGACCCCGGTCGAAAGGACGGACGCGAAGTGGAATGGCAGCTCGCGTGCACCGATCTCGGCTCGGTTCGCCGGTGGTTGGCCGATCACGGCACGATCGACGGGCTCGTGCTCGAACCGCGCTCCACTCTCCGGATCTTCGATACGTACCTGGATACGGACGACTGGCGAATTCATCGTGCGGGCTTCGCGCTCCGCATCCGCTCGGGGTCGGGAAAATCGGAAGCAACGCTCAAGTCGCTCCATTCGGCGAGCGCCGAGGCGGCGGACCGCCGGGAATTGAGTGAAACGCTCGAGAACCCGGAGAGCGAGTCGATTCGGCAATTGACCGGACCGGTTGGAACGCGCGTGCATGCCGTCAGCGGCGCTCGCGCCTTGCTGCCACTGTTCGAAGTGCGCACCTCGAGGCAAAGATTCGCGATCCGAAGAGAAGACGAAGCACGGCAACTGGGTGAAATCGCCCTCGATCAGACCGTGATCTCACCCCCTCATGGCGAACCCCGGACGAGCATGCAGCGTGTCGAGGTGGAAGCCCTCACGGAAGCCCACGAGCAGTTGCAATCGCTCGTCAAGACGCTCCGCAGTGACTGCGCTCTCGAGGCGGCGTCCGACACCAAGTACTCGCACGGCTTGAAGTCCGTGGGTTTGGCGCCCGGCGCCGCGCCGAACTTCGCGCCGGCGGCGGTAGACGCATCCATGACCGTGGCCGAGGTTGCGGTGGCGAACCTTTGTCGTTACCTGTCTGACTGGCACCTCCATGAGCCGGGTGCCCGTCTGGGAGACGATCCCGAAGAATTGCACGACTTGCGCGTCGCCGGCCGTAGATTGGATGCCGTCCTGCGCCTGTTCAGTCCGTATCTGTCCGCGCCGTTGCTGCGGATTCGGCCGACGCTCAAGACCGTGTTGCGTGCTCTTGGGTCTGCGCGCGACCTGGACGTTGCCCTGATTGAGTTGGAGGCGTTCAGCAAAGAGTTGCCGGAATCGGAACGGGAAAGCATCGAGCCCTTGAAGCGGCACCTGACGTCCGAGAGCGGCCGGGCGCGCGCGCGGATGCTGAGCGTTCTCGATTCGATCTGGGTGCAGAAGAATCTGCAGGAATTGACGTCGCTGCTGGCGGCACCGTCCGCGGCATCGCAGCAACCCTCATCGGAATTGGCGCTGCACGCGGCGCCGGAATTGATCCGGCGGCGATACCGGAAGCTGCGCAAGGGTGCGGACCTCCTGACGCCGGATTCCTCGATGAAGGCGTATCACGAGGTTCGCGGCCGCGTGAAGAAGCTTCGCTACGCGCTGGAAGCGGTGGCGGTCATCTATGGGAAACCTGCCGATGCGATGCTGCGCACATTGCGCCGCTGGCAGGAGAAGCTGGGGGTGCAGCAGGATGCCGCCGTGGCGAGCCGCCGCCTGAAGGCTCTCGCGAGCGCGCCACCCAAGGGCATTCCGCCCGAGACCTTGTTCTTGATGGGGCGGCTTGCGGAGCATTATGCGAGCACCGCCATCCGGGCACGCAAGCTGTCTGCCAAGGGTTATCGAAAAGTCCGAGGAAGATGGAAGAGACTGCGCTTGAACTTCAAGGACTCGACTGTGTACGACGCGGGGAGACTTCCCGACTCCGGGACGTGAACGATGGAGTTGTTGATCGTCCGACATGCGATTGCCCTCGAGCGCAATCGCGAGCGATGGCGCGACGATGGCGCAAGGCCGCTGTCGCCTGCGGGGATCAGGCAGTCGCGGAAGGCTGCGGCCGGATTGAAGGCATTCAGCAGGGCGCCCGATCGGCTTCTGACCAGTCCCCTGGTTCGCGCTCGACAAACCGCGCAGATTCTGACGGACGTTGCCGGCTGGCCGCGGGCCGAAGAAGCGCCCGAACTCTCGCCGGGAGGCGCCGCGCTGGCGGTGTTGACCCTGCTCGGCCAGAAACGCAGCAAGCTGATTGCGGTCGTCGGTCATGAACCGGGACTCGGGGCCCTGCTCACGGCTTGCCTGCTTGGAGAGGACGGGGCTCTGACCATCGAAATGAAGAAAAACGCGGTCGCGTGCGTCTCGTTTGAGGGCGCGCCAAGCGCCGGACGTGCAGTCCTCAAATGGCTTGCAACACCGCGCATGCTGCGCCGGCTTCGACACGACTGACGCAATGCCTGATGGAGCCCTCGCAAAATTCGGTCGAACCGTTGCGCGGCGCCGCCGGACAAACCGATACAATGAAAATAATCGCCGTCACAAATATCAAAGGCGGGGTCGGCAAGACGACCACTGTGGCGGGTGGGGCTCGTCTCGAGGATTTTCACGCCGATCGTAGGCAAGGCAGGCAACCCAAATCGTGTGCCGACGTCCAGCAAGCCCGCCGGAATGGCCGCAGCGCTTCGCAGGGTGAGCCCCATGCCTGCGGTGGCCGTGGCCCAGATGCCGCCAAGGCTCGGGCTGGTGACGGCCACTCGCCACGGGATGCCCGCCGCGTCCAGGGTCTGGATCGCCGCCGAGCGAAAGATGCAAGGATGCTCGAGTAATAACAGCGGCAACTCCACGGCGCCCGGCCAGTGAAAGCTGCCGGATGCGATCCACGCCATGAGCGCGCTTCCGAGTTGGGACCGGTCCGATGGTGTATCGGGACCAAATATCAGTGCAATGTCGAGTTCGCCCCGGGCCACGGCGCGCTCCAGTAGACTGGGCCTGTCGAGAATTACAGGCCTGGAGATGCCGCAGGCGGAACGCTATTACGTACTGCGGGTCGTTGGACCTGCGCTCAGCGGAAACCATTGACCCCCCATAGGAGAACCACATGCCGCTCGTTCGAATTTCCGTTGCCCAGGACATTTCCAATGAACATCTTCAGCGCATTTCGGATGCGGTCCACGAGTCGATGATCACGACATTCGACGTTCCCGCCAAGGATCGCTTTCAAGTCCTCACCCGGCACGCCCCCAACGAACTCGTCTATGCGCCCGAGTACCTCGGCATCGGACACGACGGGCCGGTGGTCTTCATTCAGATCACCTGCAATGAGGGGCGCACGCTCGAAAAGAAGAAGGCTCTGTTCGCACGCCTGGCCTCCTCCATCGAGGCCGGCGGGGTCATCAAGGCGGCGGATGTCATCGTGAACCTGGTCGAGGTGAAGAAAGAGAACTGGTCCTTCGGCAACGGCATCGCGCAATACGCCCCCTGAATCGGGGGCGCCTGCCACAATCCCGTAAACCGAGAACCGCTACCGACTTTCGGGGCGAAACTCGATCGTGATTGAACCCACCTGGCTGTTGCGCCGATAGATCGGCTCCGCGAATCCGGTAACGGCGAGCTTATGAGGCCCGAGCCATGACACGCGCACCGGCTGCTCATTGCCCACTGCCAGCACATTACCCGGCTCATTTCGAAGCGGGCTATGGAAGTCGAGGACGGTCACATCGGTGGTGACAGGGACTTTCGCGGCGCATCTTCGGTGGAACACAAAGGCGATCGAGGCGCCATCCGGCGAGGGCAGACCGTAGAACGCTTCGTTCTCGCACTGCGGCCCCTTGCAACCGCCGATCCAGAGTGCGCAGAGCAAAATTGCCGTGGACCCGCAGCGACGGTCTCGAAATGAAACGCGAAGCGTCGACTTCGCGCGGTCACTGCAGATCACGGGGGATCTGTCACTGCAGGTCACGGGGGATCGCCTCAGCCCAAGTCTTCGTGCGCAGCACGGTTCCATTACGGAGCAACTCGCGGGTATACGCATAGTGAAATGTGGTCGCGTCGCTGGTGATCGCGAGATGTCCGCGGTAGGTGAGCACGCGGTCTGCCAGCGTCTCGACGCTCTCGGCTTCGCCCTCGACGGTCGACACGGCCGGGTCGGCGTCGGCCACGCGATAGACGAGCTGCTCGCTATGTTCAAAAGAGCCCCACGGAAAGCGGACCTCCGAAGTACCGTGCCAGGTCACCGTGCTGCGCTCGTTGGCCTCGTCGCGCGACGTCGTCCATATTCATTCCACGACGCCGATGCGCTGCAGCGCCTTTAGATACTCAAGGACGAGATCCACCGCGACCGGCCCGTACTCTGCCGACAGCTCATCCGCGACTTGTTGGACGGTATGCCTGCCGTCGGCGAAGTTCAGTGCCTCATAAGCGTATTCCTCTCCGGGCGAGCCGCGCTGCCGGTGAAACAGTGCCAGTCCCTCGAGGTTGCGCTTCGCGGCCTCGCCGCTGAGCTCATTGGCGATCGCCGCGACCTGGCCCGACGGCAGCAGCGGCGGCGCGGAGGCGGATGTTGATGCGGGTGCGAGCGGCGCAAGCGCGGCCAACAATGCGGCGACGGAGAGAGGTTGGCGCACGCGAGTATCCTTGGATGCCAAGACGTTCCCGATTTCCCAACATATCATGAGCCGAACGTATGGTTCGCGAATTCGCGGAGAGCGCGACTTGCTGCGGCGCGCGTGTCAGACTGCGAGTGCACGTCGGCCCCGGTGACCGAAAGACGCGATGGGAACGCTACGTACAATCTTCGCAATATCGGTGGTATTCGCACACTGCTGGCCGAGACCCGTTTTTGTGGGGGGGCGAAATGCCGTGCAACTGTTCTACATCATATCCGGATTTCTGATCTCATATGTCTTGGTCGAGAGACGGAGCTACCGCACTCTCAGGGGCTTCTATATAAACCGCTATCTGCGGCTATATCCGGTCTACGGCGTAGTCGCTGTGGCGACGCTGGCGTTTTTTGCCGCCGAAGCGTTGCGCTACCACGGGCCCCCGGTCGAATTTTTCGCCATTTACCGAGCCGCGCCCCCCGCCGCCGACGCACTGCTGTTGGTCTCGAATTTGTTCCTGCTCGGTCAGGACTGGGTGATGTTCTCGGCTGTGGAGCACCATTCCTTCGTCCTCGGTACGGATTTTACGCAGAGCGAGATTCCACTATGGCAGGGCCTCATCGCGCCTCAGGCGTGGACTTTGGGGGTCGAACTTACCTTCTATCTCGTGGCACCGTTCATTCTTACCAGAAGGGCGGCAATCTACTCCGTACTCATATTGTCCATCGCGCTGCGCGCGTATTTCGTGTACATAGGTCTTGGCAGGCGGGACCCGTGGACATACCGGTTCTTTCCCACCGAGCTGGCGCTTTTTCTCATTGGAGCACTGGCGCATCAGATTCTGCTGCCCTGGTATCGACGTATTCTCAAAGACCGAATCTCGATCGCTGCGAGCATTGGGACGTACGTGCTGGTTGCGATGTCTTTCTGTTATTTTTTGGTGCCTATCAGGGAGATCTACAAGGAGGCGGCTCTGTTCGGCTCATTCATCTTGGTCCTGCCGCTCACCTTCATATTTCAGAATGGACATTCGCGCGACGGCGCGATCGGAGACTTAAGCTATCCGATATACATCGGCCACGTGCTCGCGATCTGGGTGACCTCCGCCGCCCTTGACGCAATCAGGGACGCCACTCACTTGGATAGCCCGCTATTGACCGCAAGCTGTTGCGTAACGGCGTCGCTTGTTTTCGCGCTGGTTTTGAATTCGTATATTGCCGCTCCCTTCGAAAGAGTTCGGGCCAGGTTCAGATCTCAATCGAGCCCGGCGCTTGACCGTCAAGCGTCGTGATGCAGCAAGAACACCGGTTGGCCGCCGAAATGCGGAATGTAGAACTGCTTGTCGCGGGAAGCACAGCAAGGAGATTTGGGCCGGTGCCGATTGCGAAGGGATGGAGCAGGACGCATGAGCACGATTGAATATCTCGCGCGCTGCCACTGTGGCGCGCTCACGGCGCGGTATCGAACCGCGATCCCGCCGGTGGAATGGGCGGTGCGTGCGTGTCAATGCTCGTTCTGTCGCAGCCATGGGGCGATCGCCACGTCCGATCCCGAGGGGTTGCTCGAGTTTCGCAGCACCGATCCGACCCAGGTCCAGCGGTACCGCTTTGGTGGTCGAACGGCGGAGTTTTTGGTTTGCAGGGAATGCGGAGTTTATGTCGGCGTGCAGATGGCGAGCGACAAGGGGCGCTTCGGGGTGCTCAATGTGTTGACGCTCAGGCCGCTGCTCGCGTTGCCGGCGGCCGAGCCCATGAACTATGGCGCGGAGTCGCCGGAGGGTCGGCGCTTGCGGCGCGAGAGCCGCTGGACGCCTCTGGGGGAGGGCAGTCTCTAGGGCAACTTAAGGGACCTTCGTCAGGAGAAACGATCGTCATGATCGACCACACGGGAATTGGTGTCGCCGACGTTGCTCGATCGGCGGCGTTTTACGATGCGGTGCTGGGTACGCTCGGACTGCGGCGGGTCATGCAGCTTCCGCAAAAAACCGGGACCGATGGTATCGGCTATGGTGTCGATTACCCGGTTTTCTGGATTGACCGTTTCCATCCGCACGGTGTGAAGCAGCATACGGCCTTCGGCGCGAAGAGCCGCGCAGAGGTGGACGATTTTTACACGGCCGGCCTGAAAGCAGGAGGGACAGATAATGGGCCACCCGGACTTCGCGACACCGCTCAAGGTTACCCACCGGGCTACTATGCCGCCTTCGTGCTGGATCCGGATGGGAATAACATGGAGGCGGTTTTCCGCGAACGCTGAACCGTGTTACTCAAAAAACCCAGAACAAACCGAGTGGGCGTTTGCTCCGGCTTGAGATCCGGCCTACAGTTTGAAACCGTCACTAGGGAGGGTGCAGATATGCCGCGAGCCGACTCGATCCGGGATCAGACCGCCATTTTACCGGACAGAGATCACGACATCGATCTATCCGCGGGCAAGTTTGACCAGACGACAGCGGACGATCTCGAGCGCGCCTTTGTCCAGTTCACGGAATCGGGAAAGTACCATCTATGCGTGTTTTTCCATGGCGGTTTGGTTCCCCGGCAGAGTGGGCTTCAGACCGCGCATGATCTCATCGACGGTTACTCTGATGCCGTCACCTATCCATTTTTCTTCATCTGGAATTCGGGCATTTGGTCAGAACTTCAAGAGATCATCGACCCACCCCAGCGTGACCCGGGATTCGTTGAAGCAGCGAACCGAGGAGTTACGGAAGTCGCGCTGGAAATGGCCACTGTCTTGGATTTGAGTCCGGCTCTCAAAGCGGCAGCAAGAGCGCGTGCGCGCGGCGCACCGTTGGACCTCCCAAAGCTGGCCAAATTCGCCGAACAATTCGACCGGCCGTGGTCCAGAAGTCCAGGAGCTCAGCTCTCGGTATCCCCCAAGCAGATCAAGGCCTTCAGTGCATTGCTGATCGCGCGGCATCCCGGCATGCGCCGGCGTGGAGGCTTCCCGGCTGTCAAGCGTATTGAGCTTGAAAAAGTCCTAGGAGGTATTTTCCAGCGCATCAATTCAGGCCACGGACATGGGCTCTATACGACGGTCATCGAGGAGCTGCTGATCGCGCTCAAATTCGCAAAATTGGCCGCAGGTGTATGGACTCGAATGAAGGCCGATATCGATGCCGCGTTTAAGCCCGATCCGAGGAATTATGGTGGCACCGCATTCCTTGAGAATCTGGCGAAGGCTTGGACCCACAATCCTGCGCTCAAAGTCACGCTGATCGGGCATAGCGCCGGCACCATTTACGTGCAGCGATTTCTCGAGGCGTTCGATTTGCATTTCGCGGCTCAACCGGACCGTCGGGTCGAAGTGATTACGCTCGCGGCGGCGGTCAGTTTTGCGCGTATGCATGAGGGTATTGCGGTGCTTAGAAAGCGTGCCTCCAACGTGCGCTTGTTCGGCCTCTCCGATAAGCGCGAGGGCGGCTATTGGGAGGTGCCTGGGATTTACAACAAATCCTTGCTCTACATCGTGTGCTCGTTGTGCGAGGCGGATCCGGAGGCCGACAAGCCTTTGGTCGGCATGCAACGCTATTGGGGAGGCAAACGTCCCTACGATCTGCCGTTCATCAGGGAGGTCTCGGAATTCCTTCAACCCACCGGGACCACCCGGACCGTCTGGGCGCCTAGCCCTGCCAATGCCAAGCCGGGATACCGATCGAATGCGAAGCATCATGGGCGTGGCCGCAGGAACGACGGATTTCCGGTCGAAGCGCTGACCCACAAGAGCGTTTGCTGCGCCCTGAAGAGCGGGGTTTAACCTGAATCGAACTCATGAGCATCCACAACAAACTGCACCCCGCCCAGATCGGCGCCACCGGCGGTGATGTGATTCGCGGTGCTTTCGGGGTTTAGGACCCAGATACGTCGAGCGAGATCGGATGACTGGCGGCGGGCGTGCTGCCAGGCGCGGCGGAATTCTTGCAGACAGTGGTCGGGCTCGCCGTAGTCATGGGACCACCAGGCGAGGAAGGCATGGCTGCAGTCGATGCCGGCGCGGATTGTTTCGGGGAAGGAGGCGAGGGGGTCTATGTCGTTGACGTCGAGGAAACAGTCGATACCGGCGACGCGGAGCGCCGAGACGACTGGCTCCACGCGCGCGATTTGGGTGCGGCGGTAGCTTACGAATAATGTCGCTCGTGGCGGCATCCGTTGCCTATCCGGTGCGGGCAGTTCGCAGGCCTGCCACTAGTTAACGATGGCCGAGGATTATTGGCAAGAGCTCGTCAAATTGGCGGGTATTTGTCACCCCAATTGCTATGCAACGCGCCTCAGAAGTCTCGGTCTCGAATTCCAAATGCCGTTCTCTCGGACCTCCGCACGAATGGTGTGTTTTTCGACGCCGCGGGCATTACATTGGCAGAATCGGAAACGTCGATCGATGGGTGGAGGACTCAATTGCGAGGGATGACGGTCATTCGTGTGATAGTGCGTTCCCTGGGATGGTATCTCGTCGGAACGATCATGGCTGCTGCTCTTCGAAGCCCTCCCGTATCACCCCAAGTCCAAGGGCGGGTGGCTGGTGTTCTTCCTGGCGGCCTTGCCAATCGCGTTGGCGGGCGAGGGAATCGGGGTCGTGTTGGGTCTGCATTCCGCGAATCGCCGCGAAGAACAGCAGTCGGTCAACGCCGTGTCGTGGCGGGCCGTTGGCAAGTTGCTGATGGCATTTTTGGTTCTCGTTGGAATTGTCGCCGTGGGTTTTTTGGTTTGGCGCGAAGCCATGGGCTGACACACTCGATGCACGCGCGGAGGGGTGCGGAATCATGCGACAGGGATTGCCTCGGTACGTTAGTTGGATGTGGGGAGGTGCGTGGGCGATGTCGGTGGCGGCAGTGGAACCAAGCCGCTTCGGTTCACCGTCGCCACATTATGTACTGCTCAGACCGGCATCGAGGCAGAGCGATTAAAG
>Ga0137409_10007420_pt1 | contig 11285 bp, 8 predicted proteins | sample CZODoug1_16funga_FD_122059 | JGI IMG/M metagenome (GOLD analysis project Ga0137409, IMG submission 122059) | Vadose zone soil fungal communities from Angelo Coast Range Reserve, California, USA - CZODoug1_16fungal (Hybrid Assembly) | ecosystem: Environmental > Terrestrial > Soil > Vadose zone... | reverse complement strand
CTCACGCGCGAGCAGCACGGGATGGCGGAGATCGTTGTTGAGCACGTTCGTGCCGACCCTGAGGGTCTGCGTCACGTCCGCGGCGCTCATCACCGCGGGGATGGTCGCCAGCATGGCGGCCAGGTGATCGGGCACCAGGAGCACGGAATAGCCGAGTCCCTCGATCTTGCGCGCCTTGTCTTGCCACTCGGCGCGGGTCGCGGCGTCCCGCACGTTGATCCCGAAACGGAATGGCTTCATGTCAATGCATCACGACTCCGCCGTCGACGTTCCACGCCTGACCGGTGATGTGATCGCACTGCTCGGACGCGAAGAACAGCGCCAGGCGCGCGATGTCGTCCGGGCGCGCGATGCGTCCGGTCGGCGGCAAGCCGAGCACCGGCGCGGAAGGGTCGCGCTCGGCCAGCGCGCGCTCGCGCTTTGAGGTCGACTCGCGCCGGCTCGTGTCGACGCTGCCGGGACAGATCGCGTTCACGGTGATCCCGAGCGCCCCCAGCTCCTGCGCCATGGCCTGGGTGAGCCCGATCACGCCGAACTTCGACGCCGTGTAGGCGCCGCGCCGGGCCGTGCCGCGCTTGCCCGAGACCGACGCCATGTTGATGATCCGTCCGCTGCGGCGCGCGAGCATGTGCGGGATCACGGCGCGGCTCATCAAGAACGTGCCCTTGAGGTTGACGTCGAGCACGAGGTCCCACGCCTCTTCCGGCACTTCCCACAGCAGGCGACGATCGGCGCCGTGAGGCGCGGCCGCGTTGTTGACGAGCACGTCGACGCGACCGAATCGCGCGAGCGCCTCCGCGACGAAGCGCTCGGCGTCGGCGGCGCGGCTCACGTCGCCGACCAGCGTGAGGGCGCTGCGTCCGAGGCCCTGGATCTCCCCGGCCAGACTGTCGAGTCCCTTCCAGCCGAGCCGGATTTCCTCCAGCCCTTCCTCGTTCTCGTTGCGCGTCCCGCCGGCGGCGATGTCGGTCGCGACGAGGTCGGCGCCCGCCTTGGCGAACGCGACCGCGATGGCGCGGCCCATCCCGCGCACGCGTCCGCATCCGGTGACCAGCACGATCTTTCCGTCGAATTCACCCACGGCTCTTTCCTCGCTACGCCGGGCGCCACGCCCGCTTGGACATGGCGTCGACGTCGCTGATGACCTCCACGACGGCCGGGCTGTTGGAGGCGAGCGCCTTGTCCAGCGCCGGCCTGATGTCCTCGGGCCGCTCGACGCGAATGCCCACGCAGCCCATAGCCTCCGCCACCTTCGCGAAGCTCACCTGGGGGCTGAAGTGCCACATCTCCTTCGCGCGGCCGCGCTGCTGGCCCTTGTACGCCTCGTCGAACAGGTGCTTCTCCTGGTTCAGCGCGTAGTTGTTGTTGACCAGCATGATCGCGTTGATGTCGAAGCGCGCGGCGGTCTCGAGCTCGGCCAGGTGGTAGTAGAAGCCGCCGTCGCCGCAGAAGCCGATCACCGGCCGATCGGGCAGCGCGCACTTGGCGCCCAGGGTAGCCGGGAAGCCCCAGCCCAGCGAGCCGGCGCAGCGCAGGAACCGCTGGCCGGGCTTCGTCAGCCGGATCATCTGGCCGGTCCACATGCCGGAGTGGCCGGTGTCCGACAGCACGACGCCGCCGTCGGGCAGCCAGTCGGAGATCTCCTTGCAGATCCGCTCCGGACGGATCGGCACCGCGTCGGAGCCGCGCGCGCCATCGGACTCCTCGCGATACTCGCGCACGAGGCTCTGCGCGCGGCCGAGCCACTCGCCGCGCGAGCGCGGTGAGCCCGCGGCGGCGATGAGCTTCTGCAGCGTCACCTTCGCGTCGCCGAGCAGCGCCGCCTTCAGAGGATAGTTGCGGCCGAGCTCCTCGGGGTCGATGTCGAGCTGGATCGCGGCGACTCCGGGCCTGGGCACCTGCCAGTTCGTCGTGACCTGCCCGCCGGCGTGGCTGCCGACGAAGAACACAAGGTCCGCCTCGGAGAGGGCGCGGTTGGCGCACCAGCGCGAGTAGGTCCCGGGAACTCCCACGTTCAATGGATGATCGTCGGGCAGCACGGCCTTGGCATTGAGTGATGTCACCACGGGGATCTGCAGCAGCTCGGCCAGCTTCAGCAGCTCGGCCTCGGCGCCCGACCAGACGACGCCGCCGCCGACGAGGATGACCGGCCGCGAGGCCTGCTCCAGCACGCTCAGCGCCGCGCGCACCGCGTCGGGCTCCGGCTCGGGACGGAACGCCGGCACGCGCATGAACCGTTCCTCCCAGAGCGGCGTCAGCTCGCCCTCGCGCTCGAGCACCTGGGCGTGCGTGCCGGACATCTCGAGATGCACCGGACCCGGCGCCCCGCTGGTCGCGGCGCGGAAGGCCTGCCGCAGCAGATCGGGGAATCGCTCGAGCGTATCCACGTGGAAGTTGGCCTTGGTGACCTGCTCCCACATGGGGAAGTCTTCGATCTCCTGGTAGACGTGCTTATACCGCGACGCGGCGTCGACGCCGCCGGTCAACGCGAGCACGGGCGAGCACGCCATGTAGGCGTCGCGCAGCCCGGCCGCCAGATTGGCGGAGCCGATCGTCTGGGACAGGCAGATGCCCGGGCGCCGAGACGCCCGCGCGTAGGCGTCGGCCATGTACGCCGCGGCCTTCTCGCCGTGAGTCACCACGCGGCGAATACCCATGTCCTCCATCTCGGCCATGGCCGGCAGCATGATCGTCGGGACGAAGAAGACGTGCGTGAGCCCGTAGGCGTGCATCGCTTCGGCGAAATACCGATTGCCCGTCATGCGCGGCATCGTTGCCTCCTCGTGGCAGCATCGAGCACGGGTTTGGGGGCCATGTCGGGGCCCCCACGTGAGTCATCGGAACAAAGGCGCGACGTGCTCGCCGAACCGGCGCAGCGACGCCATGGCCTTGTCGTGAGCGAGCCCGCCCCAGCTTGCCTGGCACATCACGTGTCCGAGCCCGGTTTCGCGCAGCGCCGCGATCTGCTCGGCGACGCGCTTCGGGGTGCCGTAGAGCGCGCCGGTCTCGAGCACGAAGCGCGCGCCGTCGGCGTGGGAGACGGCCGGATCCATCCAGGGATTCATCGCCGCGGCGTTCACGCGGAAGTCGGACGGATTGTAGGCCTCGCGGACGTGGTGCATGTGCCGCCGGTAATGAAGCGTCGCGGCCTGCACGTCGTCCTCGGCCTGCGCATCGCTGTCCGCGACGTGGAGGAAGCGCCACACCGACGCCTCGCCGAGGAGCCGGCGCTGCGTGGCCCGGTCATGGCCGCCGGCCTCGAGGCCGGCCTGCCTATTTTCTGTATTTGCCGCGGATTTCAAGAGCTTAACGTTGCGCTCGGCGGTACACTCCTGACCCATGTCCACCACGAACCCGAGCGCATGGACCATCGGGCGCCACCAGGTTCGTACGACGAGCGCTACCTGCCGCGGCATGCCGTCAAGCTGGTGCCGGGCGGCGCCTTCGCCCGCATCCTCGGCACGACGCAGATCGAGGTGAACTCGCTGCATTGGCAGGGCGTCGATCGCCTGGCCGATGGGCTGATCGTCGAAGGGACCGCACCGGATGGGACCATTGAAGCGGTACAGGTCAGGAACGCCAGGGGCTTCGCCCTCGCCGTTCAATGGCACCCCGAATATCGGGTGCTGGAGAACCCGTCATCTGTCGCCCTGTTTCGAGCATTCGGCGATGCTGCCCGGGCACAGATCCATGCCCGGCGGCGCCGGCAGACCGGCCAGGCTGCCTGAGGGCACGAATTCTGCGCATACCAGACCGTCAAGGTATGCATGAGTTGCATTGCTGATTTCTTCGACGGGTAATTGAAAATTCAAAGGGAGAGTGCCATTCTATTGGTACACAGTGGTCGTGACCGCAACGGCCATGATCGCCTGGAGTGGCCTCCCCTACCACCACCAGGCTCCGAGAGGAACTGAAGAACGCCCGGTCCCCCCCTGACCGGGCGTTCGCTTTTCAGCGCATCGCCACCCATCGAGACCGGCATTGGCGTCGGAGTCGCGCTTCTCCTAAGGTGTGCGCCATGGGATTTCGTCTCGTCACCTGGAACGTCAACTCCGTGCGCCTGCGCATCGGCTCGCTCGAGCGAATCGTCGCCTCCTTGGCGCCGGATGTTCTGTGCTTGCAGGAAACGAAGGTCGTGGACGAAATCTTTCCGCTCGCGCCGTTGGTCGCGCTCGGTTATCGGCACACGCTCATCCATGGCATGAAGTCGTACAACGGCGTCGCCATCCTGTCGCGACTGCCGCTGAAAAGCGCGACATCGAAGTCCTGGTGCGATCGCCGGGATTGCCGGCATGCGATAGCGCTGCTGCCCGGCAACATCGAGCTGCACAACGTCTATATCCCGGCCGGCGGCGACATCCCGGATCCCCAGGCGAACAGCAAGTTCGCCCACAAGCTGCAATTTCTCGACGAGATGACGCAGTGGTTCGCGGCCGATGGCCGGCGCACGCGCAAGGCCATCCTGGTCGGCGATCTCAACGTCGCGCCGCTCGAGACCGACGTGTGGTCGCACAAGCAGCTGATCAACGTCGTCAGTCACACGGCCATCGAAGTGGCACGCTTCGCCAAGCTGCAGGCGACTCGGCAATGGGTCGACGCCGTGCGCCATTTCATTCCGCCTGACCAGCAGCTCTTCAGCTGGTGGAGCTACCGCGCGCAGGATTGGGCGGCATCGGATCGCGGCCGCCGCCTCGACCATGTGTGGGTGACGCCGGCGCTGGCGGGATCGCTGGCGCAAGCCCGCGTGCTGCGCGAAGCCCGCGGCTGGAACCAGCCGTCCGACCACGTGCCCGTCATCGTCGATTTCGCTTGAAGCGCGCGCTCAGCTCCCGGCGGCGCGATAGAGGAAGTAGCGTCCCGGCTTGATGCCCGCCGGCAACTCCAGCGGCCGCAGGCGCGGCGCCACGAACGCCTGATCGCTGACGACGATTCCGCCCGGCTGCAGCAGGCCCGCGATGAGGGGTGCGAGTTCGGCGGCCTGGCGCCGGTTCGATTCGTCATCGCCAGATCCGAGATCGGCGTGGATCAGGGCGACGGCCGCGCCGAGCCGCGCCCGCGCCTCCGGCAGCGTCTCCCGCACATCACCGATGATCAGGAAGCGGGCCGGCGGAATGCAATCGGGGTGGGCGGCCACCTGACGCTCGCACACGTAGATATCCCGCTCCGGCAGGCGTTCGCGCAGGTGATCATAGGTGCGGCCGTTGCCCAGGCCGAGCTCGAGAATCGGACCGGGCAGTTCGCGAATGAGCTCCGCTGCGCGATCGAGGCAGGCCCGCTGCGCCTGCAGGCGGCGGATGAAGCTGTCGAGGCGACTCACGACGCGGACGCTATTGCGCGATGCGCGAGCGGGCCTCGCGAAGATCGGCCGTCGTCTTCTCCAGCCGGTGCGCGAGCTCGCGCATCACCTCGACGCCCATGGACGGAAAATCGATAACCATCTGGAAGAACAGGTCCTTGGCGATCTTCAGCGTCGTCACGCGGCTGACAGCCTTTATCGTGGCCGTGCGCGGCAGATCGCAGAGGATGCCGATCTCGCCGATCAAGGCGTTCTTGCCGAGGGCGGCGACAATCAGCGGACCGCGGGGCGAATCGACGACCACCTCGGTAGAGCCGTCGACGACGATGTAGGCGGCATCGGCGGCGTCGCCCTGATGGAAGAGCTCCTGGCCTTCATCGAAGGTGACGCGCTCGCTGGTAAAGGCAAGGAGCTTCAGCTTCGCCGGATCGACTTTCGCGAACATCGGAATTCGACGGAGCAGTTCGACATCTTCGTGGATGCTCAAGTGCGTTGTCCTCCCTGCGCCTACTGTGCCGCCATTTCGTCCTCGATGACGCGACCATCGCGCATGACCAACACGCGGTCGAACTTGCGAGGCAGGTTCGGCCGGTCCATCACCCATATCACACCTTTGCCGGACCGCGCGGCCAGGATGTTTTCCATGACCTTGGTCTGTCCGGCCGCATCCAGGAGCGTCGTGGCGTCGTTCAGAACCAGGATGTCCGGGCGTTTGATCAAGGCGCGCGCCAGGTCGATCTTCTGGCGCTGTGCAGAACTCAACCGCTTGCCGGCGATGCCGACCTGGTAGTCGAGGCCGACCTCGAGCACCGCGCGCCGCAAGCCGAGACTGTCGAGAACTTCGGCAATGGCGCGACCGATACGCTCGCCCGCCTGCGCCTGCCCATAGACGAGACGACCGAACAGGATGTTGTCCTGCAGCGTCGAGGCGCTGTTGTAGCGCGCCTCGTCGTAGAACTCGACGGCGCCGCTCAACTCAGGCGGCAGGCGCTCCGCAAAGGCGCGCCGTGCCGCCAGCAGCCGTTGTTCCATCGCCTCGTCGATGAGGTCGAGGCGATGGCGCGCCTCGACATAGGGCAGCGACAGCGCAATCAGCTTGGCGCGATCATCGGCGCCGAGGGCGGCCACATCAATCTTCTCGCAGCGCGCCAGCAGCGCGCGGAACTCCGGCAGGTCATCGGCGCTGATGAACGAGAACTGCTCGAAGAACGGGTGCCCCGGCGGCAAGTCGGCGAACAGTTCGACCATCGTCTCGGCGATCCGGCGGCCCATCGACAGCAAGGGCACGGTGACTCCGGCTTGATCGAGCGTCGCCTTGAGATAGTCGTTGCCGGACATCTGGCTGAGCTTCAGCCGATCGCCTACCGGCGTGCCGAACAGAAGATTTTCGGCCAACGACAGGTTCTTGTTGTAGCGGGCCCGATCGAACGGCTCCACCAGCGCAGCCAGTGCCGGTTCGGCCAAGCGGCCATGCAAAGCGCGCCGGGCTTTCAGTATTTCGGCCGCCAGATCCTTGCGCACGGCCGGGTCGATGGTGCCGCGCAGGCCGAATTGATAGACGTCGCCATCGAGTTCGACGATGGCGGTCACTTCCAGCAATTTGCGCAGGAGATCCTGGGCATCGGCGGCGCCCGCCGCTTCATAGTCGACCCAATCGGCGTCGGGATCGAGGGCGGGATTGCCCGCGCGCCTCGCTTCCGCGACCACCAACTGACGCTTTCGGCGATCGCCGTCGTCCTGCGCGGCATCGCGCAGCGGCCGATGCTTCAGCCCATAGATCAAGTTCTCGCGTACGCTGACGGGAAAGAGATAGGAATCCGAGGCGACATAGGCGATGCGGCGACCGGTGATCGCCTCCGGCAATTCGCTGAGATCGCGACCGCCGACGGTGAGCGATCCTGCGCTTGGCTTGACCAGACCAGCCAGCACCAACGCCAAGGTTTCGCGCCCCTCGCCGGCGATGGCGACATGCTCGGTCGTCGCCACCGAGAAGGCGACGCCATCCAACAGCTTGCGGTCGCCCTCATCGACCACGACGAGGTTGGCGGCGACGATATTGCCGGCCAGCGGCTGCGACGCATCCGTGGCCATATCCTGCGCTTCGGGCGGCAGCATGCCATCGGGCTGGAACTGCTCGACCACCTGCTCGTATTTTATCTGGACGTCCTGCAGCTGCTGGTACCAATCCAGCAGTTCCTTGATCGGTCCGGGCAGGTCCTTGTAGGCCGCGATGACAGCGACGAGCCCGCCGACGTCGAGAAGACCGGTGATCGCCAGGTAGCCGCCGACGAGATAGAACAGGAAGGGCGTCACCTGGGCGAGCAGGTTGTTCAGGAACTTCACCGCGAACTTCAATTGGTAGAGCCGGAATCGGATACCGAAAATCAGGCCCAGGCGACCCACGATATCCGCGCGCTCGACGTTGGAGGTATCGTGGACGTGAATCACGGTGGCCCCGTCGACGCATTCGGCGATGCGGCCGGCGAGCTGGCGGGCGGTCAGCTGGCGTTCCCGCCCCAGCCGCAAGACCGGTTTGCGCAGCGGTGGAATGACCGCCAGCTGCAGGACGAGGACACCGACGGTGACCAGGCCGAGATAGACGCTCTGCGTCAGGATGAACACGAGCGCGGTCAGCGCCTGGCCGCCGAGGAAGGCCGGCTGCACGAAGGCATCGCCGATGAAGCCGCCGAGCGGCTCCACCTCGTCCTTGATCATGGTGGCGATTTCCGCCTGCTTCACCTTGCGGAAATGCGAGAGCGGAAACCGCAATACGCGATCGAACAGCTCGTAGCGCAGGCGGCGCAGCATGCGCTCGCCCATGCGCCCCTTCATCGTGTTGATCTGCAGCTTGAAGCCACCATTTATCAGGACGAGCACGAAGAAGGTCAGGCTGAGAGCGACAAGATAAGGCACTCGCCCCATCTCGAATCCGGGGAAGAGGTCGAGCCGGCCGTCGCTACTGAGAAAACCAAGGAAGCCAGGCAGTCCGAAGCGGACCGCCAGGAATCGAGCCGTCGCGTCCGCGCTATCGAATCCCTTTCCCTGAATGGGGCTGTTGACGATCGTCTTGGGCAGGTCGAGCGAGAGGAAATACGGCACCTGCGACACCAGGACGAGCGCCAGGATGACCAGCTGCTCACGCCAGCTGTGTTTAAGTATGTATTTGAAAAGATTGGAGTCCATAGCGATTCCCAGTCTCGGGGCGAGCCCGGGATGCCCGACCGGCGCGACGCCATAAGGATAAAGCATGTTCACAATGACAGCAAACGGCGGTGGGGCAGGAGTGGAACACTCCGTTACAAAGCGTTACCCAAACTTCACTTTTCCAGTTTCTCTGGCCTGTGGCATAGTTACGTGGGGGAGTTCACATATCGCAGCAATGGGGGCGCATGATGGTTGAGCGCCGCGGTGGCCCGCGCAGTAATTCGCGGGTCCTGATTTACAGCCACGATTCGTTTGGCCTCGGCCATCTGCGTCGTTGCCGCGCGATCTCGCATGCTCTGGTCGAGCACAACAAGGACCTTTCGGTCCTGATCCTGACGGGCTCGCCGATCATCGGCAGCTTCGATTTCCGCGCCCGGGTCGACTTCGTGCGCATTCCCGGCGTCATCAAGCTGCGCAACGGCGACTACACATCGCTGAGCCTGCTGATCGACATCGAAGAGACGCTGGCGATGCGGCAGTCGATCATCCATCACACCGCCGACAACTTCGATCCCGACATTCTCATCGTCGACAAGGAGCCGCTCGGCCTGCGCGGCGAGGTGAAGAACACCATGATGATGCTGAAGGAGCGCGGGGTGCCGCTGGTCCTGGGCCTGCGCGACGTCATGGACGAGCCGGGCCTGCTGGCGCCGGAATGGGGGCGCAAGAACGTGCTGCCGGCGCTGCGCGATCTCTATGACGACATCTGGGTCTATGGCCTGCCGCAGATCTGCGATCCGCTCGCCGGCATCGAGCTGCCGCGCTCGGTACGGCAGAAGATGACCTACACCGGGTACCTGCACCGCAGCCTGCCGACCAAGCCGACGCCGCCGACGCCGCTGCTGAAGATCTCCGAACCGTTCATCCTCGTGACGACCGGCGGCGGCGGCGATGGCGAGGCCATCATCGACTGGGTCCTGCGCGCCTACGAGACCGATTCCAGCCTGCCTTATCCGGCCCTGCTGGTGCTCGGCCCGTTCATGCATTCAGACCGGCAGGCCGAATTCCTGCTGCGCGCCAGCCGGCTGAAGCGCGTCGAGGCCATCACCTTCGACGCCCAGCTCGAAAGCCTGATGGCGCGCGCCATCGGCGTCGTCGCCATGGGCGGGTACAACACGTTCTGCGAGATCCTGTCGCTCGACAAGCGGGCGGTGATCGTGCCGCGCACGGCGCCGCGCATGGAGCAGTACATCCGGGCGGCGCGGGCACAGGAGCTCGGCCTCGTCAGCATGCTGACCGATGACGATCAGCACGATCCCCGCGTCATGGCGACCGCGCTGCGTCAGTTGCCGCAGCAGAAGCTGCCGTCCCAGGTCATCGTGCCCGGACTGCTCGACGGCCATAAAAACGTGTTCCGCCTGGTCGACCGCTTGCTGGCGCAGGACCGGCAGGCCCGCGTCAGCCTGGCACCACGCCAGTCGCGCTAGGTGGGGTGGAGCACCGACGCGCCCGCCCGTCTCGACGCGGGAACCATTGATCGATCATCAAGGGGCGTGCCATCGTCGCCGATAGTGTCTCCAGCCGCGGCAGGCACACAGGCTCGACCCATTGGCGGTTCCGTGGCGAACGCCGTTCTGTTCATCCTCAAGGGCTATCCGCGCCTCTCCGAGACCTTCATCGCCCAGGAGATCCGGGCGCTCGAGGCGCGCGGCCTCGATATCCGCATCGCCTCGCTGCGCCACCCGACCGATCGCACGGTGCACCCGATCCATCGGGAGATCCGTGCCGCGGTCGCCTACCTGCCGGAGTATCTCTATCAGGAGCCTCTTCGCGTGTTGCGGGCCTGGCGTCACGGCCACCGGCTGGCGGGCTATCGCGCCGCCCGAGGGGCATGGCTGCGGGACCTGCGCCGCGATCCCAGCCCCAACCGCATCCGACGTTTCGGCCAAGCCCTGGTGTTGGCGCGCGAGCTGCCGCGTGACGTCGGCTGGCTGCACGCCCATTTCATCCATACGCCGGGGTCGGTCGCTCGCTATGCCAGCCTGTTGACCGGACTACCTTGGAGCTGCTCCGCTCATGCCAAGGATATCTGGACGACGCCTGCGTGGGAGAAGTGCGAGAAACTGGCGGCCGCGGCGTGGGCCGTCACCTGCACGGCCCAGGGCCGCGATCACCTGGCGGCGCTGGCGCCAACGGCCGATCGGGTTCAGCTCTTGTATCACGGTCTCGATTTCCGCCGCTTCGGCGCGCCGGCACCGACGCCGGCCCGCCGCAGACGCGACGGAACCGATCCGGCCGATCCCGTGGTCATTCTTTCGGTCGGCCGCGCCGTGGAAAAGAAGGGCCTGGGCGTTCTGATCGAAGCCCTGGCGACATTGCCGCCCACCCTGGCTTGGCGATTCCTGCATATCGGCGGCGGTCCGCTGCTGCCGGTGCTGAAGGCGCGGGCGCGCGAACTGCGTATTGCCGATCGGACCGAATGGCTGGGCGCACAGCCGCAGGACGTGGTCCTGCAGCGCTATCGGGACGCCGATCTGTTCGTGCTGGCCAGCCGCATCGCGGCCGATGGCGATCGCGACGGATTGCCGAATGTGCTGATGGAGGCACAGAGCCAGCGCCTCGCCGTGATCGCGACACGGGCCGGGGCCATCCCCGAGCTGATCGAGCCGGAGGCGACGGGAATCCTGGTGGAACCCGATGACGTCAACGCCCTCGCCGCTGGCATCACACGGCTGATCACCGATCCGTCGCGCCGCGCCGCATTGGCCGCCGCCGGGTTCGAGCGGCTCCACCGGCACTTCAGCGCTGAAACCTGGCTCGATGCGCTGGCCGGCCGCTTCGGTCT
>Ga0137409_10007418_pt1 | contig 11285 bp, 11 predicted proteins | sample CZODoug1_16funga_FD_122059 | JGI IMG/M metagenome (GOLD analysis project Ga0137409, IMG submission 122059) | Vadose zone soil fungal communities from Angelo Coast Range Reserve, California, USA - CZODoug1_16fungal (Hybrid Assembly) | ecosystem: Environmental > Terrestrial > Soil > Vadose zone... | reverse complement strand
AAATCACGTTTCCAGATACTGCGTGGTTGAGAATTCTTGGCAAAGGAAATTTCATATCAACACCTGTGCGACAAATCGGCGAGACTTATCAAGCTTGCCCTTGCAGGGTGGCCTTTCGATTCATGCCGATCTCAGGACTGGGCCTCAGCTTTGCCGACGATCAGACATGACACCTCCGGAAATGGGAATCCGCGCACCTATGCAGCTTGATTGGCGTTGGAGTTAAATTTCTTAACATTGTGCCGCAATTGTGGTTGAACGCGAGATCTGTGGTACCAGAACACTGTCAGAAGTCGGCTTCTGGGAAGTCTGCGTTCCACAAGTTTGGAGGTTACCGATCTCAGAGATGTCGGCACGGAGGGTTTAGGTACTTAGAAGTAGACGGGTATTTGGCACGGCCGACCGCGGATGCGCCACTGTGCCTCATGCCCACGCTTCTGCTCGGATCGAGCTTTTGTCAGCGCATCCTCAAGCACATCCTTCGCCTCGTTCGGTTTTCCAAGCGAGACTAGTGACTGGGCTTTTCCTTCATACGCCATAAAAGGAAGTCCAGAATCTGGATTAGATTCAGCGAGCTTGATAGCCCTTTCAAAGAATTTCAACGCCTCTGCAGTCCGGTCAACAATGCGGGGCCGTTTCTCACCGCGCCATTCGCACTCCCCATGCGTGCGTTCCAACCGGCATTGGAGCGTATCTGTTGCTGATTGCGCATAGACTCTTCCCACGTAATATACCCCTCGTGGTGGTCGGGGATCGTAACTTCCCACTGTTCCAGCGGGCGAGTGTGACCGCGTGTCTTACGCGCGCGGCCATCCACGATGGAGGTGCGAGTATGGTTCCTTCCCCAGACGAAGACACCGGCATAGGTCGGGTTTTTCAAGAGACCGAAGATGCGGGGGTAGACCGGTTCGATCCAGATCACTCTGCGGTGACCGGACTCGCGCGAGAGTGCAGGGATCAGCAGTTTCTCGTCGCGATACCAAAGTAGAACTTGGCGCACACTGCCCAACTCGCGAAACTTGCGGAAGATGCCCGCGATGGCTTCCTGAATCTGACGATCCGGTGTCTTCTCCATCCCTTCGTCTTCGGTGCGGACATAACCGACGGGAACCTGGGTCAGCACCAGGCCACGGCCTACTTTCTGTCGGCGTGCTTCCATCGCACGCTGTCGAAGCAAACTTATCTCGAACTCGCTCATGGTGCCCTTGAGACCAAGTAAAAGCCGGTCGTTGAGCAGCTGGGATCATAGATGCCGTCATGATCGATGACCAGTGTGCCGGCCATGGCGCAGAGGTCGATCAAATGGTGCCAGTCGCGGTTGTTCCTGGGCGTCCCCATATAAAGGTAGTCGGCCAAGCCCGAAACGGTCGCGAAGCGGTCGAACAATTTGTCGCACTGCGGCCCGATGTTGGCATGTTCGAGCTTCACATGCCGGTGATGGACGGGGTCGAAGCGGCGACAGCGATCCTCAGCAATGTGCCGCTGGCGCAGCTGCTGATCTTTGCGAACCGCGCCAGCGAAGAGGACGTGTACCGGGCAGTGCGCGCCGGCGTCCTCGGATATATGTTGAAAAATGCGACTGAGGAGGAGTTGCTGCAGGGTGTTTACACGGTCGCCTCAGGACGCAACTGGATGCCGCCGTTGCTGGCTGCCAAATTGGCCCGACGCATCGTGGAACGCGAATTGACAGCCCGGGAGACACAGGTGCTTGGCGCCATCACCAATGGGAAAAGCAATAAGGAAATTGGCGTGGTGTTGAACATCAGCGAAGCGACGGTCAAAGTCCACGTAACCCAGCATTCCCCTGCTGATCCTCACTTCGATTTCCTGTGTCGCTCAACAGCCCCCCGTCACTGGGCCGGGGCGCGCGCGATAGCGGGATGGCAACGACCACCTGCGGGAATGCTAGATTCTTGAGACCACTGCCACTGGCCTGTGAAGAAAAAAAGAAAAAGGACCAGCCCTCGCCGCTCCCTGAGCATTTTTGTGACAACTACTGCTGCCGCAACGCCGGCATGGGTAGCGGAATGCTGTAGGTTTTCGCTCCTGTCCCCACCCCCGCTTCGCAAGCATTCGGCGGAGTCGTACAAACCGAACGCGTCCCCGGGCACTCCGCCGCCCAAAACATAAAGCCGAGCATACCGTCGGTGGTGCCGGCGCCGGCGGGCGGGACGGTTTCCACGTAATTGCCGGCGCTGTTCTCGAGTGATGAGCTGAAGTTATTGCACTCGGGCGCAACATTCTTGCCGGTCACAATGTAGAGACTTCCGGTCAGCCTGTTGGGAGCCAGAGGGGGCACCGGCGGGGCATAGTTCGCTTTTCCGGTGATGTGCTGCTGCCAGTTGCTCTCCGCCGCAGAGGCGCTGGTCGGCTGTTTGTTGGGCACCATGGCATTGGCGTAATCGAGCACCGGAGACGCATCGTTCAGCCAATTGGCCGTCGCGTAACGCGAAAGATTTGTCAGATACTGATCGCCCGCGCCCAGATCAATGGTCAGCCGCGCCGCCGGATTCGCCCCCGTCGCGTCGTACGGAATTACCGAACGGTAGGCGTTCACGAACGCCTGCAATCCCGTCAGGTTCGGACTGGAACTGTTCTCGTAATCAATCTCAATTCCCACTCCCAGGCTTTGCGCCAACGCCGCTGCATTCAGACCCAATTGCGAAGGATTCGAAGACAGTGCCTGGTCCCAGTACGTGGTGTAAGTGATCCCCCCGATGGAGAGCATCACCCGCACGTTATGGCTCTTGAAATAATTCACCACCGCCGCGTTCATTCCCACCGGAACCCCGTTCACATCCCCAGCGTCGTTGGTCTTGTTCAGCAGCTTCAACGGTTGCACAAAACTGAGGATCGCCAAATTCACCGATGCCAGGCCCGATCCATCGCCGCGATCAATCATCCAATGGTTCTTGGTGTCGAAATCGGTCATGTCGCGCACCGTGGCCCAGGTGCAGAAATCATTGCCGCAATGCCACGCGCCGTAAATCTGCATCTGCGCCCGCGCCATCGTCGATGAAAGAACCGCCACTGCTCCCAGCAAACCCAAAAACACTAACTTTTGCCGCATACCGCTCCTTGCCCGGACCCGTTAAACTCCGGCTCCGGCAGTAGAGAACAACGGCTATCCTCTGTACGCCCTCGATTAAAACGTGTCAATAGGGTAATTCCTAATGCCGCGAAGCTTCGCCGGTGCCTTGGAGGTTTCGCCGAAACTTGAAAGCGTGGGATCTGCCTGAAGGCTCTTGTTGTTTTGCGATTCGTTTGTTTCGAGATCCGTGTGAATCCGCATAAAACCGTGGTCGGCGATCCGTTGGAAAACAATTCCAACTTTGGCGGTTTCCCATATACCGTGAATGGCTTCACATCTAACTTGCAGGATTTGGTGACCCTATCCTATTTCGGGGCACCAGCAAGCACCTCTGTCAACGGCGAGTTCACGTTTCAAGGTGAATCGCTCACAGTTTGCCAGAATGGATCGTAGAACCTAAGCTTTTCCGCCGTCAGAGCATATGCGGGCTGTCGCGTGACCAACGCTCCTTCAACGCCTCAGAACTTCTGAGGCGTTGTTGGCGCTGTTGAGGTGTGGTCGCGTCAAACGACCCCCTTGGGGCAGCGTTGCATGGGGAGAACCTGCCCCTTTTAGCCCACCTGCAGCAAACTACAGGAAACACAGCATTGACAAACCGAATGCACCAAGAATAGCGTTTCCGCTGCCGAAAAAACGGCTGTGAGTTTCAATCCCCGGTCGTGATTCCATTTCTGCGGAGGTAAATCTGGTGACCCGACGTACAGTTACGAACGTTGCCCTTCTTTTTGTATTAGGCGTTCTTTTTTCCGCAATGCCAAAATCGGCCGCCGCGCAGTGCGGAAGCACGCCTGCAACCGGATCCATCACATGGACGACAAACTGGTGCGACGAGTTTAACGGCGCCGCGAGCAGCCCCATCAGTTCCGCGAATTGGACGTATGACACCGGCGGAGGCGGGTGGGGCAACAACGAACTTGAAACGTATTGCGCTCCGACGTCCAACACTTCCCCATGTAACTCAAGTTCGCCCAACGCATACATAGACGGCAGCGGTCATCTGGCCATCCAGGTTCGGCTCAACGGAACCACCTACACTTCGGCGCGTCTCAAAACCCAAGGCTTGCAGAGCTTCCACTCAGGCCGGATTGAAGCCAGCATTCGGATGCCATCGCACGCAGGATTGTGGCCCGCCTTCTGGAATCTAGGCTCGCAAGCTGGCGTCCGGTGGCCAACCGTCGGCGAATCGGACGTCATGGAAAACTGGCCTACTACATCGAACATTCCGGGACCAGGTGCATCGGGAAATTGCTCAACCATTCATACCAAGGTCACTGGCGGATCGGGAAAGGGCAAGTGCTTCACCCTTCCGTCGGGCGAGCAAGTCGATACCGCGTTCCACGTTTACGGCGAGATCTGGTCGGCAAACATGATTCAGTTTTATGTGGATGATCCGACGCAACCGTTTTTCGTGGTCACTGCGTCGGACTTGCCTTCCGGTGATGTGTGGCCGTTCAGCAGCTCGGCCGATGCGTTTTTCCTAATCACGAACATAGCAGTTGGCGGAACGCTCGGTGCCCCCACCGATTCTCTAACCGGAAGCCAGCCGCCCATGCTACTGGACTACGTACGGCAATACCTGCCGTCGGCAATTCCAGCGCCACTGATGACTCCAAGCGGGAACATCACCGTGACGGCTGGCGCCACAACGGGAAACACGACCGGGCTTCAGATCATGGAAACTAACGGAACGGGGCGAGCCACGTTTTCATGCAGCACAACTGCGCCGAAAGCAAGCTGCGTCGTTACGTCGACTGATTCGGTCAACAATCACACGGTTGATTTCAGCAATTCGAGCTCTGCCACCGCTACGGTGACGGTTACAACTACAGCAAACACTGGGCACGGCGGGCATTCCGGAACGACTCCGGGCAGCTACACCGTGAGCGCGAACGCATTCACAGAGAGCAGCTCAGATGCGACCAAGCCGTCAGCGACGACGAGTTTCAACTTGACGGTGAATTGATTGCGGCACACAACCTGTTCAATACCAGAATCAGAAAAGAGGCTTTGCAAATGAAAAATCGCTTATCTCGATACACCGGCGCGAGCGAACGGTTCATTGGCCTGACGCTCATGGTGCTTCTCTCCTGGGGATCATCGGCTTTCGCACAGAACGGCACGATCTTTGGCCCCAACGTCTACGTTTTTAGTCCCGGGTCGGACGCAGCAACTCAGAAGATACTCAGCTCGAGTGTGGTGAGCGGTATTTCGCAGTTCGGCACCGGACACGTTGCGATTTTCTTTATGCCGGGCGCCTACAACCTCCAAGCCGCGATCGGCTACAACGAGGCCGTTTATGGCCTTGGTATGAACCCCACCTCTGTCGTCATCAACGGTTACATCACGCCAAACTATGGCCCCACAGTTTCCAAGAACATGACCACAACGTTTTGGCGCTCGATGTCGAACCTCACTTTCAATCCCGGCCATAACAAATCGCAGAACAACCCCCCGAATACGCTTCAATGGGGAGTTTCCCAAGGCACATCCTTGCGGCGGCTACAGGTGAATGGCAACCTGCAACTGGACGGTTCAGAACTGCGTACCGGTATCTGCGGATGGGCCAGCGGCGGATTCGTTGCCGACATCGTCGTTACCGGCTATATGGATCCCTGCGTTCAGCAACAGTGGTACACGCGCAACAGCAACATTGGCAGTTGGGATGATGTGCTAAACGTGTGGACCCAAGGCCACATCGATAATATGGTCTTTTCCGGCGTCATCGGAGCGCCACCGCAGACTTTTGCCGCCGCCGATCCGCGTACGGTCCCAGACAACACGGTGCTGGGCACAACTCCGCAATCTCGAGAAAAGCCATTCATCTATGTTGATAGCAGCAGCAATTACTGGGTCTTCGTACCTACTTTGCAAACCAATTCGTCGGGCGCAACCTGGTCCGGAGGCGGCCTCGGCGTCGGCTACTCTCTGCCCATCAGCGACTTCTTCATCGCCACCCCGTCCAGCACCCTGGCACAGATCAATGCCGCGCTGGCATCCGGCCAGGACCTCATCCTGACGCCCGGCCAATACAGGTACTCCGGCTCCATCAATGTCACCAATGCCAACACCATCGTGATCGGCCTTGGATATGCTGATCTTCTGCCGCAGACGGGGACGCCCGCCATCACCATTGCCGATGTGGACGGAGTCAGCGTTTCAGGACTGTTGATCGACGCCGGCACGGTCAACTCTGCTGTACAACTGCAGGTCGGCGTTCCGGGATCTACCCGGGTCAGTCACAGTTCAAACCCAACAGTGCTCTCTGACATCTTTATTCGGGTTGGCGGATACGTTGCGGGAACCGCAACCACCAGCCTTGAAGTAGACAGCAACAATGTCATCCTTGACAACATGTGGCTATGGCGCGCAGACCATGGAACCGGCGTCGGCTGGACCCAAAACCCGGCTGCCCATGGATTGGTTGTGAACGGAGACAACGTCCTCGCCACCGGCCTGGCCGTCGAGCACTATCAGCAGAACCAGGTGTTGTGGAACGGCAACAACGGCGAAAACATCTTCTTCCAGGATGAACCACCCTATGACGTTCCGAGCCAGAGCGCGTGGATGAATGGAACCGCCAGAGGCTTTTCGCCCTATTCGGTCTCGCCTTCGGTGACGAATCACCAGGCTTATGGGCTGGGCGTTTACTCCAACTTCTCTGCGACGAATATCATTCTGGATAGCGCGATCACGGTCCCTGTGGCTTCCGGAGTCACGGTGACGGATGCACTGACCTATAATCTGGGTTCGACGACAAACTCCGGAATAGAGCATGTGGTCAATGACCAAGGCGCCTCTGTCATTACCGGCGGCAATAAGACCGCCTATCTGCCATTCTATTGAGGCACCGGAGGATGATGTTCCTAAAGAATATCTCGAAAAATAGTTACAAAATCTAGGGACGATAAGAAGTGACATCCCGCATCGTGCGAAAGCAGATGACAAGTTATGGTCCATTGTATGGTCCAGTAATTGTTTCTTGCCGCTCCAAAACCGCTTCAGGGAGCCACCCGTGTCGCGTAGTTTCAACTGGTTACGATTAACCGCGTCGCTGCGCGACGGAGATGCTGCCGAGGGGGACTTCGGAGGTCAGGTCAATTGAATCGCAGATACTTCTGTGCCGAGCGATCACGTCCCTGGGGTTCATATTTCTGCGAGTCGGGGGCTAATACCGAAGAGTCTGCCAAGGGCAACGACGCATTGGCAGCTGTCTTTCCGATGATGATCGTCTGCATGCTCGTGGTGATTATCTTTCAAGTGCGTTCACTCCCAGCCCTGGCGATGACCGTATTGACTGCTCCGCTCGGGGTGGTGGGAGTTGTCCCGATTCTGCTGATCTTCCGGCAACCATTCGGCTTTGACGCGATTCTTGGATTGATCGCCTTGGCGGGAATCTTGATGCGCAACACGCTCATTCTGGTCGGGCAGATCAAGACCAACCGAGACGAAGGTTTGGACACATTCCACGCGGTTGTGGAAGCGACGGTGCAACGATCAAGACCGGTAGTTCTCACGGCACTCGCTGCCGTGCTCGCTTTCACTCCCCTTACGTCCTCCGCTTTTTGGGGATCCCTGGCGTACACCCTCATTGGCGGAACCGCCGTTGGCACGGTCCTTACGCTTGTGTTTCTTCCGGCGCTTTATTCCATATGGTTCCGGGTCAAGCCCACAGAATCTCGCGAGCGAGATAACGCAGGTTCCGGCGTCGGGGAGGCAGCCGATGAGTCGGATTTCGAAGCGAAACCGCAGCAGGCCTAAGCAAATGAGAAGGTGCGCATTGGCAGCCGCTGTGTACGGCGCGACCAAAGGTACCCGAACACCGGTGTATGTTCAAGGCGTCTTCGGTGGCAGAGACCCGACAGCTTTTGGCGTTTGACTGGAGTCGATCTGCCGCATTAACACCGCCAATAGGCCTTGGAGCGTTCCTCCACCGCCGTCCCCGCCGCCCATCACCAGCGTGTTCGGGACGAACGGCACGTTGCTCTTCGAGAGGGCCTCCACGGCATTCACTAACGCAGTGGCACCTTGCCCCAGGGCCGCGACCTGTCTTTCATAGGCCTCAGCCCTTGCCAGTCCAATCGACTTGACCTGCGCTCCCTGGGCGGAGCCCGTCCGTTCAATGAACGTTGCCTCGCCCTCGGCCTCCATCTTTCTGGCTGCGGTCCGGTTGGTTTGGATGCCCACCCCCACCTGGGACTTAGCCAGGTCGGCCTGCATGTCCGCAGTTCCTTTTGCCTTCTCGGTTTCGGTACGCTGGTCCTGCGAGGCCTTCTGCATTTTGTAAGTTTCCACTTCCTGGTTCGCGATCTCGCGCTGCGTCAGCACCTCCACCAATGGTTGAGGCAAGGTCACCGCTTGGATGTAAACTCCGCGCGTCTCCACCCGGTACTTCGCCAGTTCTTCCTTGACATACTCAAATGCACCTTGTTGGACCATTTCGCGGCTAGCGATAAATTTCACTGCGGGCATGCTTTGTAGCGTGTTGCGGAAATGGTTGCCGACGGCCGCTTGCAGGACTTCGTTTACCAGGTTGGGCACGCTGCCGACCATGGAGATTATATACGGGGCCTGCGTGTCCGGTATGTGGATCTGGACCTGCAGGTCGATAGCAAAGGCGAAACCCTCGCTACTCTTGGCCTCGATCTGCTTAAGTTGACTGTCGAGGTTGTGCGCCTGCGAGACAACGTCGGCCCAGTTCAGCGTAATGATGAACGTTGGCACAAGCACGGCCTGGTACGATCGAGGATTGATCGGGTACTTTCCCGTCCGCAAGGGCTCCTGCCAGATTCCGCGGTGCCCCGGCCGCACCAGGCTTCCAAACTTGAACTCTGCACCTGAGGTGTCCTGCGTTGGCAGGCCAACGTACGCCTTGACGACGGCGACCTGGCCCTGCTCAATCACCAGCATGGGGACCTCTTCTACTCGCAGCAGGAAGGGATTCAGATTGTACGCACCATACAGCAACGGATCGTGCTGCAGACCGATCTTCCCCCCTAAGTCCAGAAACTTCTGAAAGTCTTGGTAGGCGCTGTGCCTGTCGCACTGGTTCCCCAAGATTGTCTCGATGAGCTTCGCATCGGTGGTACCGCTCGTCGCTTCTAGCGCTTCGATGTCGGTGAATCCGCCAAGGCGGCTGGCAATGTCACCTGCTGGCAGGGGCACCCCCTCCAGCGTCGTGACAACTCCAATCATGTCAACTACTCTCCCGCCTTCGGTTGGATGTGGGGAGATGCGGGTGACCTCCAACTGTTTTTCCTCCAGGCCGAAGGCCCGGCATGTGAGTTGGCGATTCTTTTGGGCAAGCGCATTCAGATCGGAAGCAAAGGGTACGCCAAAGACCTCCGGCTTGGTTATCACCAAGAAGGCTACAGGATGTATCGGCGCCAGCGTGCCCGGAGACAACACCGGCCGCTGCACACCTTTTTGGCCACCGTTGTCTACAAACACATTTAGGTCAGTGAAGTTGCCGAACTGCGGTTTGTAGACCGCTGACTTCGCGCCGATGGGCAAGGGTTTACCTACTTGGGCGATGACCACGCCGATCTGCCCCGCCGGGACCTGCACCCAAGGATGTTTTGTAACCGCATAAACCAGAAACAGCTTGAAGCGGAGTCCGGGCATGACCATTTCTGCCTGGTAGCCCGCCTCGCCATGAAAGCCGAGGGGATTGTCGCCGGGAAGCCGGCGGCCGAACCGCTTTCGCACCAGTCCCACCTGCGTAGGACCAATGCTATAAAACGACATGAACAGGATCACCAGGAAGGCGACGAGACTAACGACGGGTGCTTCAGGAATCCATGACATGGCGGAGTCGCTCCTCGGTGAAAATTAGGGAATATGCGCAAAACGACAACGGGTAAGTGGTGAGAATGCGAGTTTGACGGCTCTCACATACCGAAGTGCTGGCGAGTTGAAATCAAGGCTCCCGATCCGGTCAATGAGTATCAATGACGATGTTTCAACAGTATTTTGTGCAATTTCCGGATCGAAATTCCCCGGAAACAGCTCGTTGCCGAGTCATGCGGCGCGTGCCTTCGCAGAGAACAGCCACGCCGCAACCTCACGGAGGACCTGCTCGTAGTCAGCGGCTATCGCCCGCTCCACATGAATACGAGCACCCTTTACGCCTGCTTCTTGCGCCAACCTCTTGAACTCACTCTGAAGAAAGACTTCCAACTGCTTCGGTGTCAAGACGGCAATGGGAACAGTAGAGGATTGGCCGGTCTCGGTCTCGATCCTCACGCAGCATGGGGATTCGGACTGTTGCGTTTCCGGAATCATGTGACACCCCTCTCTCTGGAGCGACGAAAGTGGCAGGCAAGATGCTTAGCATTTTAGCGCGTCCCGCCGCTCCGTGCGCGATCGGTTGGTCAGTAGCCCTTATGGGAGCAGGTCCACGAAAAGTCAATGCGTGTAATGGCGATGCTACGCCAATTGACGCTCGGATTCTAAAATGCAAGACTTAGCCAGAATCGCGTTCACCCACTAGCCAAGGATGATCTGGTAGCCCTTCCTGGCGGTTACGAAAATGACGCCAAAAGCTCGCATCGGCTGGATCAGTGCCTTAATCGTCCTTCTGGTATCAACGTTGTTCTCACTGCTTGCATTCCGATTTGTCAGCCTTCCGTTCTTGATCGCTGCGTGGGTATTCTTTCTCAGGCTTGGGCGCAATAGAATACGACCATTCTTGATCACATGGACAGTCTTGATCATGCTGATCTTTTCTCCCATTGACGTTCTCCCCTTCCCGAAGGGAGGGCCTCCGAGGCTAGTTCCGCTAGTGATGGGTCTTCCTACTCGCGAGACCGCAGAACGCGCAAAGCGCGGCGAAGTGATTTTAGGTGGGTGTATCGTTTCCGGGTTTGAACCGAAGTACTACTTGGTTTGGTAGCTCCGATGCCGTCAATGATGCTACAAGCAGGCCTTTACGCGTTTTGACCGCTGGTCATTGAGCGTAACGGCGATATAACGTCACTATCACCTGCTGATGCCCCTCTTCACTGCATTTTCTTGAGCCTTCAGGTTAAGGAAGTTTTCGATGGCAAGATAACTCTCATTGTCTGGGAGCATCGTCGAGACAATCTCGAAAGTACGTTCTCCTGTAGCTACGCGGAGTACGACGGTTAGCGGGAGATAATGCCTCCAAACGCGCTCGATACTCGGGTATGAAATCCGCGCCGCTCTCGTTCGGAAA
>Ga0137409_10007417_pt1 | contig 11286 bp, 9 predicted proteins | sample CZODoug1_16funga_FD_122059 | JGI IMG/M metagenome (GOLD analysis project Ga0137409, IMG submission 122059) | Vadose zone soil fungal communities from Angelo Coast Range Reserve, California, USA - CZODoug1_16fungal (Hybrid Assembly) | ecosystem: Environmental > Terrestrial > Soil > Vadose zone... | reverse complement strand
GGCAGGAAACACAAACTCAATCTTCTGTTCAAGACCACTCGCTGGTCTGAGACAGCAAATGGAAGTCTGGTTCTATCTGAAATAGGAACCACGGCTGCGAGGCCAACACACGCGGCGAAAAATCCAGAAAGAACTTACACCCGCGCTCCTCCGTAGCGCGTCGAGAGAGCTTTTGCCCTCTTGACAAAGACCTATCATGGAAGTCCGCTTGTAGGAAGTGATCTCCGCGCTTGGCATCGATCCTGCACCGTCTGCTCTCTGCCTACTGAATCGCCGGCGCTTCGAATCTGCCGAACGTTGCGTTGACCACGGCTCGCATCTTCTGACTCCGGGCGTTCTCCGCTTCGAGGTACGCCAACGTGGTTGCCAAATCACGGTGCCCTAGCGCAGACACTTGTTGCCTAGAAGCGTCCCGGTAGTGCTCTAACCCGGCCTTTAAGCTGTCTTCACGAGTTGCGGCTTGGCTCCAAAGCGATCACTGACATTAGCCGCCCGCCGCGCCTGTGCTGATTTCAGGTCAATAAACGCAGCATACAGCTTCATCATCTCCAAGTTTTCGTGGCCCATGATCTTGGCGATGTCACGGAGGTCCAGCACCCGCGCTCGGACTTGCTCTGTGGCAAAGGTGTCCCGGAAGCGGTGGCAGCCTGCTCCTTGGACGGCCGCCCGCGCTGCGATTCTCTGAATAATGCGGAGAAAGTGTCCTTCAGGTCTTCCAGTGGTTGGATTCGGGAAGAGGAGGCCGCTGGAGCAATGATCTCGCAAATCGGCCAGTAGGCCATCCCCGAGAGGAATCTGGCGCGTTCCAGCCGCCGTCTTGGGAGACCAGCCATACTTCGGCTTGGGCTGGACCTGAATGTACGTATCCTTTATGTCGGAGAGTTCGGTGTGTGCGACTTCTTGATCTCTCATTCCAGTTCCGAGGAAGAAGCGGATTAGGAGCCGCTCGTCTGGCGTAGCCGCTTCCATCATCGCCCGTAGCTCTTCATCCGTGTACGGATTCGGCTCAGTCTCCGGCTTCTCCGGCCAGTCTTCGGCTTTGAGCAGTCTGGTAATGCTGACCACCGGATTTTTCTTCAAGAAGGTGACCACAGACATCAGCTTGTTCAAGACCGTCACCGGGGCGTAGCCCTCATCGTAGAGATGGTTGCGGTAGGTGATCAGGTCGGCCCGTTTGAGCTCTTGTAGAGTCCGCGCCTTGGTGAAGCTGAGAAACTCCGTCAGTTCCGTCTGCTTGGACTTCACAGACTTCTCAGGGCGGCGGTTATCGCGAAGTTCTTTCAGGTACTGTTCAACGGCAATATCAAGAGAAACAGTTTGGTTAGCTGGAGACCTCTTCTCCACAGGAGTCTGCTCCCCGGTGAAGAGGTCAATTTCTTTCCGCATCGCGGCGAGCTTGGCTTCCTGATACGACTTGGCGTCTATAGTCTCCCAGACGCGCTTGCCATCCCGCTCATAGCGCAGGACGAAGATTGTGTCCATTGAGTAGAAAGTCTTTGGCTCCGGCTTTCCCGGTGTGAAGACCCACTCGTATCTGCGCGAACCGCTCCGGCGAACATATAACGAACATCTTGAAAATTTTGACATGGCTCTCCCTTATGAAGAGCCAATACTGAGAAGCCAAAGAAATCTTGAGTATGCGGTAGCCGAAAGGGTAGCCGCACTGCTAAGTCATTGAGGATCAAATACTGGCGGAGAGGGTGGGATTCGAACCCACGGTAGGGGTTAACCTACACACGCTTTCCAAGCGTGCGCCTTAAACCGCTCGGCCACCTCTCCGGCGTTGCGAACAACCTTACCAATTTAGCAGAAACCCTCGTTTCACGCACATCGCTGTATTCCAAGTGAGGAACAGATTGCGTCGAGCTGATTCGCAGCCAGCACTACAACTATTCGTAGCGCAGGGCTTCAACAGGATCGAGGCGGGCTGCTTTGATGGCCGGGTACATCCCAAAGACGAGGCCGACGCCCATGGAAACCCCCACAGCGAGCACAATCGCCCAGAGTGGGATGGACGACGGCAGACTGGGCACAGCCAAGTTGATCAGCAGGCTGATGGCGCCGCCGAGCAACACACCGATGACGCCTCCCGCGCCGGTGAGCACCATGGCTTCAGTGAGAAACTGCCAGATGACGTCCCGCCGCCGCGCGCCGATGGCCTTGCGAACACCGATCTCGCGGGTGCGCTGCGTGACGGACATCAGCATGATGTTCATCACGCCGACGCCGCCCACGAGAAGTCCAATCGAGCTGATAGCGAAGATCAGACCGGCTACAGACGCCGTGATCTGGCGAAATTGATCCGCAATCTGCTGGGCGCTGGAAATTCCAAAATTATCGGGCTTGCTGTAGGGCACGTTTCTACGGCGCCGCAATACGCCGCGGATCTGGTCTTCCGCTTCCGCCATGTGGCCGGCGTAAGCGACGGCACCAATCATGTTTTCGTCGTCCTGCGGGAGGTGCTTGTGATACGTGCGGTAAGGGACCATCACGGCTTTGTCCGCGGATTGGTCCTTAACGAGTTGGCCCTTGCGCGGCTCAAGAACGCCTATCACTTCATAAGAGGTGCCGTCGATCTGAAGGGGCTTTCCGAGCGGGTCCATATCCGGGTAAAGGGTCTTGGCGATGTCCGGGCCGATGACGGCAACGTCGGAACGATGCATGTTTTCCGCGTCGCTGAAGAACCGCCCAATCTTTGGCCTGGAATTGAAAACTTCTTCGTTGGAAGGAAGCGTCCCGTTGTAATCAATCCCGGAGACTTCCTTGCTGAGATAACGAGCGGTGACGGGCCCGCGGCCAGGGCCATCCTCTTCAAACCGGGGAAAGACACTCGCCGTGACCGCGCGCACCGCGGGACACAATTGCCCGATGGCCTCGGCGTCCTCCAAGGTGAGCGTTTTCCGCGCGCGCTCCTCCGGAGTTAGTCTGCCGGTGTGAATGCCGGGATCGAAGCGGAAGATGAACAGAGTTTCGGTGCCGTAGTCGGACAAGTAAGCGTTCACATCTCCATAGACACCGACAAGGATAGAGACCACGGAAAGAACGGCGGTAATTCCGATGACCACTCCGAGAACAGTAAGAAAGGAGCGCATCTTATTCTCACGCAGCGTGGTCAGCGCCATTTGAGCGTTCTCGCCGATGTTAATGCGCACGGGAATATGCATGGCTCTCAGACTTCCTGTCGTAAGGCTTCGATCGGCTGCAAGCTCGCGGCGCGGCGCGCTGGATAGACGCCGAAGAAAACCCCGACAGCGGCGGAGATTACCTCCGCGAGCAGGACGGCAGGGAGAGGAACATGCATGGGAATGGACATAGTTGCGGTGGCCAAGCCCGCAACTCCGTAAGCGAGACCGACCCCGATCGCCCCGCCGACAGCCGCCATGACCGTCGCTTCCAGCAGGAATTGCAGAAGAATGTCGTTGTGCCGGGCGCCCAGCGCTTTGCGGATGCCGATTTCACGAGTCCGCTCCGTTACGGTAGCAAGCATCACATTCATGATGACCACCCCGCCGATCACCAGGAAAACGGAAACGATCCCGACCATAGCTGTAGCGATCACCCCGGTTAGGTTCTTCCACAATTCCATCAGCGTGGCTTGGTCGAAAATGCCGAAGTTATCTTTTTCATTGGGAGAGAGGTGCCTCCGCGCGCGCATCATGGCTCGCGCTTCGTCCTGGGTCTGCTCCATCCACTCCGCGCCGCGCGCTTGAATATTGAGCCAAATGGTATCGTTGGTTCCATACATCTTGAAATAGGTCTGTATCGGGATGTACGCGAAATTATCTTGCGATTGCCCGAAAGCTGTGCCGATGGTTTTCGCGATGCCTACCACCAGGAAAGGCCGTCCTTCGATCATCACTTCATGACCGATAGGGTCAATGCCGGGAAAGAGTTGTACTGCGAGATCGTTGCCAATCATCGCGACTTGCGCGCGGCTCTGGTCGTCGCCCTCGGAAATGTAGCGCCCGTCGCGCGGCGTGACTATGTCGATGTCCACCATGTTGGCGGTGACGCCGCGTACATTCGTGTCGTTGAGGGCGTGCGAGCCGGCGCGCACTTTTCCATCAATGCGCAGCTCCACGCCGACCCGCTGCGGCAGCTTCAAATTCTCACGCAACGCTTCGTAGTCATCCCAGGTAACTTTTTTGTTGCGCCGATTGGCCTTCACGTATTCGTCGACATCCGTGATGATGGGAAAGCGCGTCAGAAGAAAGACATTTGATCCCATGTTGGCGACGCGGTCGGCAATGTAGCGGTCCACGCCCGAAATAAGGGCAATAACCACAATCAACGTGGAAACCGATAAAATGATGCCCAGCAGCATCAGGAAGGAACGCATTTTATGCGAGCGCAGGGTCTCCAGCGCCACGCCGATCGGTTCCTTGAGCATTAGCCTTCGCTTCATGCACACCCTTCCCCTGTCCATTCTACGTGAAGATGGGCAAAAAGGTTTCGACCGGGGTGGTCTATTCAAGGTTTGACGCGGCTGCAGCCGGAAACGTTATCACCACGCGGAAAGTCAGTGCACTGGTGAAGCTTGGGCGCATTTGCGGCCGTCTGCTACACTAATTAGGCCGGTTCCGGGATCGTCTAATCGGTAGGACATCAGCCTTTGGAGCTGAGTATCGTGGTTCGAGTCCACGTCCCGGAACCAAAATCCCCCCGCCCAATTCCCTGCTCCGGGATGGAATACTTCCATCACATTTCGCGATAGTTCAGCAGTACCACGCCGATCATCGCAATACAAAGCGGCCAGACGCGGGCCATTACGCTGCGCGTCTGATTTTCGACGGGAAGCCGCAGTTCCAGCCAGCGCGACCATCCCGCGATTACAGCAAGAATCGCCAGCGGGATGTGGCTTAGCTCGACCAACACCTCTTCCTTAATATTCCCCAGGCTATGCGAATGGGTCAGCAGCAACGCACCGGAAATTGCGATGAGCAGGGGAAAAGCCAGGCGTGCTCGGCCAGAACGAACGCGGCCCGTCTGCACGCGCCATTCAAATATGGCCAGCGCGATCACCAGCACGGCAAAAAAACGGTGCAGCAGAACTTCGGGATCCGCTAGCGTCGCCCAGAACCCAACGGGCCCGAGAGGCCAAGTCTCAGGATCGCTGCGAAGAAACAAAAACGCCGATAGTCCGAAAAACGCCAGGGGCCAATTCCGCGCCCAGGAAACTTTTCCCGCTTGCGCAACGAGCGCCAGCAGCCCCATCGAGAGAACAATGATGCCTGCCCAGTGATGGTTGTACTCCGACCAGGCCTTTTCGGCGGGAGTGTTTGGGCGCGTCCCAGTTTGTCCCGGAACGTAGGACTCGGTCGAGAGCGAGCCCTCTTCGAAGGCTTTCTTCTGCGCAGCGTAAACATCCCCAGGTAGTTCCTGCACTGTCGGGCTCGACAGTCTTGGGGTTTGTGGAGTCATACGAGCGACGATTTCTGTTCCGCTGACACGATCGTGAGTGAGATCCGCCGCGGGAGGAAGCGATGTGAGCGAAGCGGCAGTGAGAATTACCGTTATGCCGATGCCGATTTCGGCTTCGCCGAAGCGCTTCAGGCTGGCAAGAATGGAACTCGCCGGCCCCTTTCGAACAAGTTGAAAATTAAGCGCACCGAGAAATACCAGCAGACCGAAGAGGAGCACCTTGGTGGCAACCATCGCGCCGTAAGAAGTTCCGTACACCGCTTTGAACGAGCCGACGTAGGCGAATCCCAACACCAGTCCCGCCGAAGCGAGCACGGCAACACTACCCAACGCGAGTTTCGAAAAGCTGGCGCTAAGCTGGCGCGCATATTCCGGAGTCTGCGCTCGCCCGATACCAATCAACAAGTAAGGCAATCCGCCCAGCCAGGTCGCCGTCGCCGCTTGGTGCAAAGCGGTAAACGCAACCAGCGGCACACGATAGTCCAGGCGTGCCATCGCATGACTGGTCATAACCGAGGAGGCGATGACGGCTGCGGCCGGAAACAGCAAATCGCTGTAGCCGGCGGAGCGCGTTGGAGAAGTCAAAACGATCACGCTAAACGCTGCTGCGATGCCTAGGAGACCGGCAAGTACAAAATTCGCGCCAGCCACTTCGCGAAGCGACATCTCCGCCGACTGCCCGAGGATTAAAGAGTTCGCCAGAAGGTAGGCTGTCTGCATCGCCGCCAGAGCAATGGCTGACCGTCGAATCCACCGCAGACAAGCTTGCCGAAGCGCGGAAGAATCTTCATCCGCCCGGCGAACTACGAAAATCAGAAAAACAATCCCGCCAATCGTCAAGGATTGAAACGTCAGCGTCGCCCCGCGGAACAGCACGGAAAGAAAGCCGAAAACTTGCAGTAAGCGGGCCATGAATCCCGATCAGGACGGCGCCACACTAAACGGAATCTCGCCCCGCGTGATGTGGCCGTCGGAGGCCAGCACCTGCCAGCGAAGCCGATAGTCACCAGCGGCCAGTCCGTTAGCCGAAGCCGCCAGCGTGTCCGCGGCAGTCTGTTTGATGAGTTCCAGCGCTTGCCAGGAACCGTCAGGACGGATCAGCGTCAAGCGGGATCGCTGCGCATCGATTCGAACGTTGAAGCGCAGCTTGACCGGAACGTCCGGCCCCGAAACCACACTCTTTAGGGACGGCGTCGATTCCAGCAGGATCGCATGCGCGCGGGCGGGAGTGACAATCAAGAATGCCGTGGCCCCCGCAAGCAGAAGGAACGCAAAAGTTTTTCGTCGACCTGGCTGCATGGCTCCCTTTTTCGCCGAGATCAACGAGACGCTCCGCAAAAATTGGGCTTCGACGGCTGGAAGAAAATTATACCGAAACCGGCCTGGATCGCTCCATCGACAGGAACCGTCGCCCGGGCAAGGCTGTCCCTGCGCCCCGCTCTGCAACGAAGTAAATTCGCGGGTGTGGCCGGGCTTGAAAATCGCTCGATTTTATTCCTGCGTGCCGATCTCGTTGCTGTGATTCCAATCAATCGTCGGATCGGATGCCGGATCGTAGGTCACTTCGGAGGCCGGCGGTTTATCCTGCTTGCGTTGCGCGCGCTTCTCTTCCTTCATCTTGCGCTTTTCGATGCGCTTCATTTCCTTCTGGCGCTTCTGGAATGTCGTGGTCATAAGCCTCTCCTCACAGCACAGTGCGGCGCGGGCCCTGGTCCCTGCCGTACAGCCCACTTATGAAAAGTAAAACTACCAGCGCGGTTCGCGCGGCTGCCGCGCAGACTCGCGGTAGTCTTCGTTCGAGAAGCGGTCCCGTCCGCCTCCGCCGCCCTTGCCCCGCCCTCCGCCGCCGCCCGATCCACCGCCGTAATTCTTCGGGCCGCCAAAGCTCTTCGGGCCGCGCGGGGGGCCGCCTTCGCCCTTCGGGCGCGCTTCATTCACTTTCAAATTGCGCCCGCCCACTTCTTTTCCGTCAAGAGCGGTCATGGCTGCCGCCGCTTCCGCATCATTCGGCATTTCAATGAATGCAAAGCCGCGCGCGCGCCCGGTCTCCCGGTCCATAGCCATATGCACGCGCGTTACCTGGCCGAACGGCGCAAACAGCTCACGCAATTCGCCTTCCGTGGTCTGGAAGCTCATATTGCCCACAAATAAACTCTTCATCTTGAATCTCCCTGTACTCTTCGAAGCACCACGAGCGCAGGATCTTGGTGAAATGCCGCTTCCCAGACACTACGAGACGTTAGCCTGAAATTGTCTGAATTCGCTGGGCGGACAACCCCACAACTGGTCCTTCAAGGAATTCAGGCAATTCTACTTCGGGAGTCTACTCCACGACAGTAACACATTTCCCCGCCAATGGCCGCATCTTCATTTCACGCCCGGCTTTGCAGCCGAGAGCGCGTCCGTCCTGAATTTGACCAGCAGGCAGAACTTGTTAGCCGTGCAGCAATTCACCGACAGCTCGCCACGCTTGATCGATAGCCACGTCGGTGTACGCGTTGCCGCCAGCATCAGAGTTGGCAATGGCGATCTTGCCGAACGGCTTCCGGCCAACGACCCACGGTTGCTCCCCTTCTTTCCAGTCCGGATCGAACAGCGCATTCGGCGTGAAGGCGTAACCGTGCGCCCAGCGATTGACGATGATGCCCTCGATGTCCTTCGCCGGGTCGAATCCAGCGCCGCCAAGCATGCGGCCCAACTGGTCGCGGATGTTTCGCTCGAATTTCGAAAAGGGCGTCTGTAGCAGTTCCGCGCGGCCCGCGCGATTCTGGTCGCGCTGCGGCAGTCCGGGCTTGCATGGCGTTCGCAGCATGAACAGGACCGCTGGTTCTTCGGATTTGCTCGGAAAGCGGTACTGGCCGATACTGACCGGGAAATCCAGCGCCGTGTAGGTGTGAAACCCTCCCGGAGCAACAATGTGGCGCACATTCAGTTTGGCAAATGAAGTCCAATTCCGCAGCGCCACGTGCGTGTAAACCAGCGGCGCCTTCACCAGATACGACAGCGCTTCTTTCTGCTTCTCCGGAAGTTCGGGGCATAGGTACGGAATCATCCCGTTATAGCAAGCCAGCACGCAATTCTTTGCGGCGACAGTCTGCAGTTTTCCTCCGCGCACATAGCCGACTTGCACTTCTTTTGCGGCGTTGCTGTGCTGTACCTGGACAACCGTGCTGTTCAGCCGAACGCGCACCGCACTTCCCATCTCATCGAGTTTGCTGTAATCCGCTTTTGCTGTGACCACATCCTCCATCGTCGATCCCGGTACTGCTTCCGGGATCAACGAGCGAACCAGCAGCCTGGCAATCGAGGCGTTCCCGTCCGGGAAATGAAAAATGTACGGCTCTTCTTTGTCCCCTTCGGGCAATCCCAAATCTTGAAAACCGGCATAGGTAAACGAGCCGTAGTCGTCTCCCGCTTCATAGCAAGCCATGGCGGGGACGGCTTCAATGCCAACGCAAAAGAGATCGTGCGTGAACGTCTGAAAAAAAGGCAACGCTTCCGGTATCAGCTTGCAATGCTTCGTCAAATACTCCGCATAGCTGATTCTGCGTAGCAGCGCCGTTTTTTCTCCCACGGGCATTCCCGCGAGATAATCCTTCTTCTCGGTGTAGACGCGGGCGATGTCCTTTCGCACCGCATCGGAGAGCGGCGCTTTGGCAAGGAATGCCGGCCATGGCGTATCGTTCATTCCAGTGACCAGGCGGTCTTCTCCAAACGTCTCTTTATCGAAAAACGCCGCTGTCCCCATCTTCGAATAGAGATTTTTGTCGTAGGCTTTGTAAAATTTTTCCGTTCTAACCCCAATTTCCGAAATCAGCGCTTTTGCGGCATCGCTGTACTTTCCCGGACTCTCGATGGACTGCGTGCCCCCATAGCTCAGCACCAGGCGGCCGCCCGCGCGAAATTCGTTGCGCTTGGCGTGCCCGCCAAAATCGTCGTGATTATCCAGGATCAGGATGCGCGCGTTTTTCCCCGCACTCTTGCGAAAGAAATAAGCGGCTGCCAGCCCGCTGATGCCTCCGCCAACGACGATCAGGTCGTAGCTTTCACCGGTTCCAACCGGTTCCCCGAAGGCATCCGCGCCTTCGCCGTCCCGCAAACGATGGGCAAAGGTAAATGTTCCATCGTGATTGCCGCGCAAGCCCATCCGCGCCGGCGGATAATAATCCGCCGCTTTTTCCGGCGCGAATTCATCCAGAGCAGCGGCCGCGGCCAGCGTTTCCGTTCCAATTCCCCCGCCCACCAGCGTTCCGCCTGCAGCGATGGCCACGCCATTCAGAAAATCACGCCGCGTGATTCCCCGATTCATCCCCAATTCGTGATCCGTTTTCCTGTCGCTCATCCCTTCCCCTTTGTCCCCGTCTCGGAATTGCAGGAAATTATAGTCCTTCCGGACTCATCCTTACACTTTTTCAGTAAGCTTGTGGTTAGGTCACTGCCGCGCAAGGTGGTAGAAGAATTGCCCGATTCCAATCGTAAAAATGAAATCGCCAAAGAGCGCATGTTCCAGGCACGTCAGGACCAGTGACCTCGATTTCCGGTAGGTCCAGCCAAACAGCAGGCCCCCGATCGCCGTCAATGCAATCGCCACCAAATTCCCAAAGATAATGTGCACGAATCCGAAAACCGCCGCGCTCGCCGCGATCATCCCGATTCCCTCTCCGAAAAGTGGCTTATAACGGTGAAAGAAAAATGCTCGGTACAGCAGTTCTTGCGGATAGACCGAGAAAATCGGATAGAAAAGCACCACCGCCAGCCACCACGCCGGAGATCGCCGGTACAGCGAGAACAGCATCTCCGGGGCAAAGAGCCGCACCGCGATGCCCAGCAGCACTAACAGCGGAATGTCCCGCAACAGCGGCCCCAAAAATTCCGACTGAATTCGCGCCAAACCAACGAGCCCTCGATGCTCAAATTTTGCGTCCCTGCGCAAGACCAGTAGCGCCCAGATTGCTGCAACCAGCAGGAATGGTATCGGCCAGTTCGGCAATAGGCGCTCGTACATCAGCGCCGGCACGCCCACGTACATCAACAGTAGTTCGCTCCACAACCACACCGCGCGCTTCATCACCGTTTGCCTCGTCCTGAGGCCCGCTTTTCGGCGGACGCTTTCTGAAACCAAGCATACGCAATTTGTATTCCACAGTTTGGTGAATTCTCTGGCTCGGAGAGTCTCCGGCCCTCTTTCTACCCGGTAACGTCTCAGATTCGTCCGCAACAATAATTCCGTGCCCGGTGTCGGCTAACTCGGCAACCACCTCCGCGCAAGCACCGCAATCTTTCTCGAACCATGTAAGATTCTTTCTGCGGCCATCTTCATGACCTTACCCTTGAACAAGCAGACCGCCGTGATTACCGGCGCCGGAAGCGCCGAAGGCATCGGTTTTGCCGTCGCCCGGCGACTGTATGCCGCCGGCGTGCGCGTCGTTATTACCTCGACCACCGATCGCATTCACACTCGCGCTCGCGAACTCGACGCCGACGGCGAAAAAGTTCTTTCCTTCATCGCCGATCTCACCGTCGAAACCGACGTGCAACGTTTCGTCGATGCCGTGCTCTCCCGCGCCGGCCGCATCGACATTCTGGTGAACAACGCCGGCATGGCGCAGTCCGGCCAGCCCACCGATAGCAAGCCGCTCCTGGAAACTTCCTTCGCCGAATGGCAAAACCAGATCGCCATCACCTTGCACACCGCCTTTCGCATGACCCGCGCCGTTCTTCCCGCCATGACCCACCAAAAGTACGGCCGCATCGTGAATGTCACCTCCGTGACTGGGCCGCTCGTCAGCAACCCCGGTTCCGCCGCGTATGGCGCCGCGAAAGCCGCCATGGACGGCATGATGCGCGCCGTCGCCATCGAAACCG
>Ga0137409_10003249_pt1 | contig 11288 bp, 8 predicted proteins | sample CZODoug1_16funga_FD_122059 | JGI IMG/M metagenome (GOLD analysis project Ga0137409, IMG submission 122059) | Vadose zone soil fungal communities from Angelo Coast Range Reserve, California, USA - CZODoug1_16fungal (Hybrid Assembly) | ecosystem: Environmental > Terrestrial > Soil > Vadose zone... | reverse complement strand
TTGGACCCGCGACCAGCATGTTTATGACGTAACGATCGATCCAAAGCACCCAGAGGTCGTTTATGCCGCTGGCTATGAATCCTCAATCTGGCGCTCGGCGGACCGGGGGAAGACCTGGAAACGCATTCCCGGATTCAACTTCAAGTGGATCAATCGGGTCATTCTCGACCCGCAAAACGAAGACCTAATCTACATAACAACGTTCGGCGGCGGCGTCTGGCACGGTCCGGCAGTCGGCGATCCCAGCGCCACGGACGAAATTGCGACACCAGTCGCTGCGCATGGAACGCTGCTCTCGCGACGCTAAGACCTAAGAAGCCTCAGAGCCCTCATTTCGGGTCAAGTAGTAGTGGACAGCCGGCGTAATAATCAGCGACAGCACCATCGAAATCAGAACTCCACCGATAACCGCAATTGCCAGCGGCTTCAGCATCTCTGAACCGGCTCCTATGGCGAGCGCAAGCGGAAACATCCCCGCTACGGTAGCCAGAGCCGTCATTACAATTGGCCGCAAGCGCCTCCGGCTGGCTTGGATCATGGCATCTTCCGCCGAGAAGCCAGCTCGGCGGAATTTTTGGTCGGCATCGAGAAGCAGGATGCCGTTCTTCGCCACAATGCCGATGACCATGATCATACCCATGAATGACGAAATGTTGAACGTCGTTCGCGTGGCCAGCAATGCAAACATCACGCCAGAAGTCGAAAGCAGCGCCGACGCGAGGATAGCCACAGGGGCGGCAAAAGTTCCAAATTCGAACATCAGTACGACAAACACCAGCAAGACGGCGAGCACCAGCACCAGCACTAGATCGCGAAAAGACTTTTGCTGTTCCTTGAACTGACCACCGTACTCGACTCGAATGCTCGATGGCACATGGAGATCATTGACTGCTCTTTGCACCGCAGCCATGCCGGAGCCCAGGCCCACGCCCTCAAGGCGGGCCGTCACCGCCACGGCGCGCTGCAGGTTTTCGCTGCGAAATTCGAGTTGTCCGGGAAGCTCGGAGATTGTCGCCAGCGCGCCTAGCGTGGCCGTTCTCCCAGCGGAACTTGTCAACAGTGTATCGCGCATCGCTTCCAGCGAGGCCCGATTCGCCGCTGGAAATCGGACCCGCAGCGTGTAGGCTCGATCATTCGTGACCACCGGCGTGGGCGCAGGCTCCCCGCCGAGCATCGCGGCGGCATCCGTGGCTACCTCTTCCGGACTGAAGCCGGCGCGTGCGGCGACGCTGGGATTGATGTTGAACACCACGGCAGGACCGCTCACCGTATTCTCAATGCCGTCCTTCTCGTCGACCACTCCCTTCAAGTCATGGATCGCATCCGCAACTTTTGGAGCCCAAGCTTGTAGCAAGGTAATGTCGGGAGAAAAGAGTTTGATTTCGACATCTTCCGGAGTGCTGGTCAGGTCGCCGATCATGTCCTGCAAGAGCTGAATGTACTCCTGATCGATCGCAGGTTCTTGCGCGGCTACTTGCGTGCGAACATCGTCCATGACGTCATACACCGATCGGCTGCGCTTGGCTTTCAGCTTAACCAGAATGTCGCCCGAGTTGGCCTCTGTTACGGCCGCCAATCCGAGTTGCATTCCCGTGCGCCGCGAGGTGCTTTCCACTTCCGGAGTGTCACGCAAGATCTGTTCAACGTGGCTGATGGCACGGTTCGTTTCCGTCAGCGAACTCCCGGCTGGCATGATGTAGTCGAGAACGAAGCCGCCTTCATCCATTTTGGGCAGCAGGCCGGTGTCCAGCAAACGAAACGAAACGAACGACAAGGCGATTAGCACCAGGCTCGCTCCGGCGAGCCACCTCGGGTGTTGCAGTGCGCGCCTGAGCCATCGCTCCTGAAAGCTTACGACCCTCAGGAAGAAAACCTTCAGGGATGCTTCCTCCGCGGCCATCAAACGGCGGGCGGTCTCCTCCTCGATTTCAACGGTTTGTGAGGCGGTCTCTCCTTGAACGTCTTCAGCTTTGGCCTTGATCAGGAACAAGCTCAGTGTTGGCGTCCAGGTTAGAGCCAAAATCAACGACGTAAAAAGCGAAACCGCCAAAGTGACGGCCAGTGCGCGAAAGAACGTTCCGGTTACTCCATTGATCACGATAAGCGGTAAAAAAACAACGACTGGTGTAATGGTGGAACCAGTGAGCGGAATCGTGATCTCGCTCAATGCACTGCGAATCGCCTGCAAGGGCGATTGCCCAGCATCCCGGTGCAGCACAATGTTCTCAACCACCACAATCGCGTCGTCAATCACCAGCCCCACCGCCGCTGCCAGCCCGCCCAGCGTCATCAGGTTAAAGCTCTGCCCCAGCACTTTGAGGACGATAAACGTGACCATCACTGTTACCGGAATCACGAGCCCGGCGACGATGGAGGTTCTCCAGTCTCCGAGGAAGGCGACCAGAATGATCGATGCCAGAATCAGGCCCAGTAAAATTGCGTCACGCACGCTGTTGATGGATTCGCCTACGATAATCGACTGATCGTAGAAGGGTTGAACATCCACGCCGGGCGGCAGCGTCTTGCGAATGCGCTCGATCTCGTCGTGAATTTCTTCCGCCACTTGCACCGTATTGCTGTCCGGCTGTCGGTTGATGTTCAGCAGCAAAGCCGGCTTTCCGTTGGCGGTCACGACGGTGTAGACCGGCTTGACGCCCGCAGCCACATCGGCGACGTCTCCCACCCGCACCGGTATTCCCGTCGGCGTAGTCTTGATCACCGTCGCGGCAATCTCGTTCGGCGTATGTACCTGCCCGTTAATCAGCCAGAGCACGAGCTGATGATTTCGCTCGATCAAGCCCGGGGAGTCGACGAGATTGGTGCGTCGCACCGCTTCCAGAATGTCCGGCACCGTCACTCCCGCCGCCAGCAACTTGGCGGGGTCGGGCGTGATGTGAAATTCGGGTTCCTGCCCGCCTTGCACCAGCACCGTCGAAACACCGTCGAGCCGGTTAAGGCGAGGCTTGATCTCGTAAGTCGCCAATTCCCAGAGTTGGGTAGGCGTGACGTTAGACGATACGAGGCTGTAACCCATGATCGGAAAACTGGCGAACGTCAAGCGGTGCGCTTCCACTTGCGCACCCGTGGGCAGAGACGACTGCACGCGCGCCAAAGCCGCATTTACATATTGCAACGTCTGGAACATATCGACGTCCCAGCTAAAGAACAGGTTAATCTCCGCCGAACCGCGGCTCGTGACCGAACGAACCTCCTGCAGGCCGGGAACGCTATTCAGAGCCTCTTCCAACGGACGGGTCACCGTCACGCGCATCTGGTCGATCGGCATGACGCCGTTATCGACACCGATCAAAATGCGGGGAAAATTCGTTGTCGGAAAAACAGAAACTGGGATAGTGGTAGCTACATAGCCGCCCAGAAGCGCGACCACGGCAATCAGAAAAATCACCGACCGCGAATGCCGCGCCAGCCAGTATTCCGATCGCACAGCTTTCCCTGCCAGCGCTTCGACGCTTTCCGTCATTCTGTCCGGTGGTCTCCCTCAAAGCACGCTATCGGGTTTGCATGAAGGATATCTGAAGACGTGTCGGGGCAGGGTTACTGACGCGGAAGGGCGTGTGAATTGCCATCAAGACGGTCTACTACAGGGGGTCCAACAGGAAGAATATGGAGGAGGGCTTTGGCGGTGGTCTCCGAGGAGATTCGAGCTAGACTTCAGCGCTGGCGTACGAGTTGATTTCGCAATTCAACATCACTTCTTCAAACTCAGGTGTGGTCCAAGCCATGGTGTCAGGTCTCCTCGACTACTTCTCTATTTTCGCACGGATTTCCTTCGTGCCAGGGAATAAATAATTGCCTTAGAATCATCTTGTTAGCGCCGAGTTCTTGATTCACCTACCCAATCGTGCTAGTGCTCTTTCCGCCATAAAAGCAGGTCTAGGCCAAAGGTTACCGAACGCCCCGGCATGACCACGTTTTGAATCTCTTCGTAGCGAGTGTCGCTCAGGTTGGAAAAGGCTAGATTCGCGCGCACTCGACCATAGAACTCTCGGGTTAGCGCGGCGCCCCACACAACATAAGGATCTGTGGCATAGCGCTGGACCACACCAAGCTGGCTCGTGGCTTCGATTTGCCACGGAAGCTCTCCCAGCCAGCCCACCACCGCCCGATGCGTGGGGTAATTGGAGGTGTAGCGCGACTGTAGACCTTGCAGGGCGTCCTGCGCCCCGTGGATGGCCGTATAGCTGACACTCGCCTGATGGCCGTGCGGCAGGCGAGCGTGCAAGGCGGCCTCAAAACCCGTGAAATTCAGGCGTTCCAAATTGGACGCGACGTAGGGGCCGTTGGCAACCAACTGCACGTAGTCGATCACGTTGGACTGACGCGAATGGAACACTGTCGCATCGGCCTTCCAGTGCCCGCCGGGATTCCACACCACTCCGCCCTCATAGCTCCAGCCGGATTCTGGTTTCAAATTTGGATTTCCCTGGTTGGCCGGGTCGGAGTAGTAGAGATCGGTATAGGTGGGAACGCGGAAGCCGCGGCTAACGGAGCCCTTGAGCTTCCATCCCGAGCCCAAAACAAAGCCCGCCGCAAAGGAGGGCGTGAATTCGCTGTCGCTACCGTAGAGCTCTTCACGGGCGCCGAGAGAAAGCGAAAAGCGCCCCAGCGCTCGCGCATCGAAGTTGACATAGCCCGCGCCATGATTCCGCGAGTGCTGACCCAAGTTGTTGCTGTCGATGGAGTCGTGAAAGCCCTCGCCACCGAAAGAGAGAGTGGTGTTCGTGGAAAGTTCTCGGTGCAGCCGCAGCGCGAACTGGAAGCTCTCGTCGATGTGGTTATTCTCGTAGACGCTGGGATTGTCGCGGAGCAAGACGAACTCGTCCGTATGGCGGCGGTAGCCGAAGTCGAATTCTGTATCCTTCCCGATTCCCTGCTGTAGCCCAGTAAACCAGGCCTTGGTGCGCTCAAAAGAGTCGCAATTGCAATAGAACTGGTCGGCCCCAAAGGGCTTGTCGCTCATTCCAAGAAGTATCGTTGTATCGCCGAGAGTGGTTGAGAATCCAGTGCGTGAGAACGCAGCGGTATTGCGGTAGTCGCGGTCTGGTCGAAAGCCGCTAGAGAAGTCGCGCCAGAGGGTAAGCTGTTCGCTTGTATCGCCTCGCAAAAGCGACGCATCCAGATTCTGGGCATTTACGCCGAAGTTCCCCACTTGGGAACCAAAACGGACCTCCGTGTTTTTGGGGACGGCTGGGATGAAGTTGACCGCGCCGCCCATGGCGTCGGCTCCATAAAGTGTTGAACCGGAGCCCCTCAAGACCTCCACTCGCTCCAAGCCGTCGAGTGCGATTGGCACGTCCAGGTTGTGGTGGGCCGTCTGGGCATCGTTCACTCGCAGGCCGTCCAGGAGGATCAGCGTTTGGCCGAAGGTCGAGCCGCGCACGGAGAGATCGCCCTGGATGCCGTTCTGGCCGCGTTGGCGCAGATCCAGTGAGGCATCGCTTTGTAGGACCTCGGTCCAGTAATGGTGGAGCGGAGCGGTATCCAGGACCGGGATGACCTCGACGGATCGGTTAATTTCCTCCAAGGGCGCGGGCTCGAACGTACCAGTGACGACGATAACTGTCTTGTCTTCCGTGGGCTGGCTGCGGGCTGGCTGCACCGGAGGAGGTGCATTTGTCGTCGAATCCGAACTTTGAGCTGAGGCTCCTCCGGGGAGGCCATTGAAAGCCAGAGCTAGGGCGACCGCAAAGAATAGTCTGCAAGTAATCATTCGGGGTAAGCGGATGATTATACAGGGGCTATCCCGTTAACTAGTTTTGGTCCATCCCTCGTTTTTACGGCCTCGGTTGCCTTATAGTTGGAGCATCTCCCCACCATCCCTCGACTGCGTTCCCGAGAGCGGGCGGGGCGCCATTCTTATTCCTAGAGCAGGAGGTTCCAGATATGTCCCAGGAGATTCCACAGGGCAAGAAGCCACGCAAAGTTGCTGCAAAGAAAGGTGTTACGAAGAAGCCCGCCAAAATGCCGCTGGTTGAAGAGACCCTCGTGCCAGTCGTCGCCGCAACCTCAGCCGCCTTGAAAGCCTCAAAGTCGAAACCTAGAACCAAAGCTAAGTCATTGCAGGTCAGCATCGAAGACATCATTCGCCTGCGCGCCTACGAGATCTACCTCCAGCGCGGCGCTACTCCCGGGAACCCCCACGAAGACTGGCATCTGGCCGAACGGGAAGTGCGGGCTCATTTTGATCAGCAGCCAGACGCTTAGGCCCTCCAAAACATCGACAGAGCACACCATCAAAGCTGACGAGGCGCAACAAAGAGTTCGCGGGTTCGGCGTAGAATTTTAAGCGTCGCTGCGAGAATTGTGTATGCCAGGACCCTGCCTCTGGTCATGTACTCCGGAGTAAAAACCTTGGCAGCCGGTTCGTCGTCCAAGTCGAATGGGGCCTAAAGAATTTTGCCCTTATAGATTTGCCTTAGGAGGGGCGCTTTGAAACAATAGAAGCACCAAACCAAAATGACACCTTTGACCCAGTTTGGCGGCCTAGCCGCGGCACTCTTGATGTTCCAGGAAGCCCAAGGTTCGGGTGGCGTTTGGGCCGCGTTTTTTGAAGCCCACGCGGCCCAATTGGGCAGCTACTTCCTGCTCGTGGCGTTGATGCTGGCGCTGTACAGTTTTCTGGCGGGTGTGTTGGCTCTGTTTGGACGCGATTCCCTCTCGGAGAGAATCGGCGAGACAGCACGCCGGGCCGGGATCGCGATTTTCTTCCTTGTCATCCTGGCGGGTATCACTCTTGTCACCGCCGCTTTCCAAGACAACTTTTCCATTGCTTACATTTTCCATCACAGCAATCGCGATCTCCCCGTTGCCTATAAGTTCGCTGTGCTCTGGTCGGGGCAGGAGGGTTCGCTACTGTTTTGGACCTTGCTGCTGTCCACCTATGGCTTGGTGTTACGACTTCGGCACAAGACAGATACGCGGCTGTTTGCACACGCTTCAGTCATCATCGCGGCGGTACAGATCTTCTTCCTCCTGCTGGTAAATTTCGCGGCTCATCCTTTTGCGGTAACCGAAGGCGGAATTCCCGCAGATGGAAGCGGCCTCAATCCCTTGCTGCAGTATCCGGAAATGGTCATTCATCCTCCGATGCTCTACTTGGGCTACGTCGGCTTTACGGTGCCCTTTGCCTTCGGGCTTGGTGCTCTGATCATGCGCTACCCGGGGGAGAAGTGGATTCACATCACGCGCCGCTGGACCATGGTGACCTGGGCATTTCTGACCATTGGAATCTTCCTGGGATCGCACTGGGCTTACAACGTACTCGGGTGGGGCGGCTATTGGGCGTGGGATCCCGTGGAAAACGCTTCGTTCATGCCCTGGCTTACCGGTAACGCCTTCCTGCACTCGGTCATGATGCAGGAAAAGCGCGGCATGCTGAAGATTTGGAACGTGTGGCTGGTGTTCTCTACGTTTCTGCTCTCGATCCTGGGCACCTTCCTCACCCGCAGCGGTATCGTCAGTTCGGTGCATGCGTTTGCGCAGTCATCCATTGGCACGTGGTTTCTCATATTCTTGGGTCTCACGCTGGGTGTCTGTATCTTCGCCTTCGTCAAGAACCGGGATCACCTGCGAAGCGAGCATCGCCTCGAAGCCCTGGTCTCTCGCGAATCGAGTTTTCTTTTCAACAATCTTCTCCTTCTGGTTTTGTGTTTCACGATTGTGTTGGGGACGTTTTTCCCCGTACTGCACGAGTGGATTGTCGGAAGCAAAGTCACAGTAGGGCCCGAGTTCTATAACAAAGAAGCCTTTCCCATCGCCCTGCTTCTGCTGCTGCTAACGGCTCTCGGCCCTCTACTGGCGTGGCGCATGACCTCGGTCGACAGCTTGAAGCGCAACTTCCTGTGGCCAGCCCTGGGCGCGCTAGCGATATTCATCGGCTTGCTGATTTTCGGGGTGCGCCCCTGGCAAGACGCGACTCACTTCTACTCCACGCTGGCCATTACCCTTGCGTCGTTGGTCATTTTCACGATTGCATCCGAGTTTATCCGCGGCGGCCGCGTGATTAGCCGACATTCGGGCCAGAACCTTCTGCTTTCGATTGCGCAGCTTGGGCGCAGAAACACGCGCCGCTACGGCGGCTACATCGTCCATATCGGTGTAGTAATCGTGTTCATTGGCATCGCCGGTTCTGCCTTCAACCGCAACGTGGAAAAGGAAATGGGCTACGGCGATAAGGTTCAACTCGGCAACTACGAGTTGGTCTGCCGGTCCTATACGCAGGAAGACAAGCCCAACTATGCCAGCGAGTGGGCCATCTTGGAAGTCTTTCAGAACGGAAAGCAGATCGACACGCTGTATCCAGAGCGCCGTTTTTACAAGGCTAGCCAGCAGACCTCGACCATGGTCGCCAATCGATCTTCGCTCAAGGAAGACTTGTATGTCGTCTATGAGGGCCTGAATCAGGATTCTGGTCGGCCCATCATCAAGGTGTATATCAATCCGCTTGTTAACTGGCTATGGATTGGCGTGATTACAATGATCCTGGGCACGGTTATGGCGATGTTACCGAACACCCTTCCGTCTCCAGCCACCGCCGCCACGCGAGTACAGACAGTTCCGGTGGGAGCAGGCGACTAGTGTGGACCTTTTTGAAATCTTCGCAGTTTAGATCTCCGTGGCGGTTCGCTCAAATGGCTGTCGTAATGTTGGCCACGACGCTGTTTATGGGCGTCGGCGACGAAGCCCGGTTTAGGAAACTGGGCCACCAATTGATGTGCGTTTGCACCTGCAACCAGATTCTGCTGGAATGCAATCACGTCGGGTGCTCGTACTCCGACAGGATGCGCGGCGAACTGGTCGAAGCCACGGACCGAGGCGACAATGACGACCTGACGCTGCAGTCGTTTGTTCAGAAATACGGACCCACGGTGATTGCCGTGCCGTCAGTTACTGGATTCAACATCGTTGCCTGGATCATGCCGTTCATGGTGTTGTTGGCGGGAACAGGTTTGGCGGTTTACGTTGTGCGTACGTGGCGTGGGCGTCCGATCCCGGCTCTTCCCGACGGCATTCGACCAGCCAGTGGTGCGGACCTGGATAAATTCCGCGAACAGGCTCGCTCCGAGACGGATCTATAAGAGAGACTAACTATGACAACGGTTTACTTTATCTACGGCTTCGTTGCGCTGGCAACGGTGTGGTTCGTCTTCAGTGGTTCCGCGAACGTTTTTACCAGCCCCGAAAAGACTCGCTTGAACTACTTGCAGGAGCGCAAGGACGTGGTCTATGAAAACATGCGCGACTTGAATTTCGAATTCCATGCCGGCAAAATTTCAGCCGAAGACTACGCGTCCCTGAAAGCGAGCCTGGAAGAGGAGGCCGCTGGGATTCTGGCGGAGTCAGCGCGTCTCCAGGGCGCCACCGGTGCTGGCGCGACCACCACAAAAATGAAAGGGGGCAGGGCTTGATGCTCTCCCGTCCGTTTGGCTTTTCGTTCTCGCGAATTTTTCTCTCTGCAATCCTTGGCGCAAGCCTCACCGGCTTTGGGCTCGCTCAGAATCTTTCCGGCACTGTCACCAATGGCACGTCCGACAAGCCCGCGGCTGGAGCCGAAGTCACGCTGATCAAGCTAGCCAACGGAATGGAGGAAGCGGGAAGCACCAAGGCCGACTCGAAGGGAAAGTTCAGCTTCAAACTCGATGACTCGGGTGGCCCCCATCTCGTTCGAGCCACGTTCCAGGGCGCGCAGTATTTCAAGATGGCCCCTCCCGGAACACCGACGGCCGATCTTACCGTCTACGATTCCTCCAAGAACGTCGAGGGTATCCATTACACCGTCGATTTTCTGCGTTTGGAAACGGCTGGCGACCAGATTCACGCCACGCGTACCTTTGTGATGGACAACCAGTCCAAGCCGCCGAAGACACAGATGAGCGATGCCACATTCGAGTTTTATCTGCCCGATGGCGCGCAAATCGATTCCGCGCAAGCTCTGGGCCCGGGGGGACGTTCCGTGAACGTCGCGGCCAGCCAGCGCACGGAACGCAACCTGTACGGCATCTCATTTCCGATTCGCCCCGGCGAAACCAAGATGCAAGTGGCATTTCATCTGCCCTATTCCGGTTCGCTGGACCTGAATCCAAAATCGAAATATGAGTTGCAGCATTTTGTGGTGATGGTGCCGAAGTCGATGACCTTTGAAGCCAAGTCGACCTCGTATTCGACGGTGAAGGACGGCCCCGGAGCGGGCCAGGCGAACGTCCAAGTAGCAGCGAATGCCAAGGCCGGACAGTCGCTGGCGTTCAAGATTTCCGGAACGGGATCGCTTCCTCCGGAAACGGAAAATGTCGGATCTGGAGCCTCGAATTCTGAACCGAATAATGGAGGCGCATCCGGAGAAGGCATGTCGAGCCGGCCGGGCGGAGGCCTGGGGCCGCCCAGCGATGCCCCCGATCCTTTGCAGAACGTTCGCTGGTGGATTTTGGGTGGCTTCGTTTTGGTACTCGCGGGTGGAGGCTACTACGTAATCCAGCGCAACAAAAACGCTCCTGCCATGGCAGCTACGGCAGGTGGCGGCAGCATGCCCGTTCCGCCGATCACCGGTACCTATGCGGTGCCAGTAACACGTGTGGTAGATTCGCCCCCTGCTCGAGCTTCGACCGCTGCGGTTCAGGCCGCTTCTGCCGTTTCGTCTAGCAGCAGTGCCGGCGTCCTCATGCAAGCGATGAAGGAAGAGCTATTCCAACTGGAAATCGACCGTCATCAAGGTGCGATTTCTGCCGAAGAGTACAAGTCCACCAAGGCTGCCCTCGATCAAACTCTGGCGCGCGCAATCCAGCGGGAGTCGAGGAAGAGCTAGCGGGCTCAGACCGTAACTTCGGTAACTCCGCTCCCTGCGCCAGTCCAGCTAAAATCGCTGCAATGTCTCCGAACGCAGCCGCCGGCCGCGCTACCCGCGTCGGCCAATTGGAAAGCGCTTTACGCTCCGTCATTCGCGGCAAAGAGGATGTCGTCCGTCTGGCGCTGGTTTCGATCTTTGCGCGCGGACACCTGCTGCTGGAAGGCGTCCCCGGCGTCGGCAAAACAACCCTGGCGCACGCCCTGGCGCGAGTCATCGATTGCGGGTTCCAGCGCATCCAGTTCACCAGCGACATGTTGCCCAGCGACATCCTCGGCGTGTCCATCTACTCCGCCGCCCAACAGAAATTCGAGTTCAAGCGCGGACCGGTTTTCGCCAACGTCTTGCTGGCCGACGAGATCAACCGCAGCACTCCTAAGACGCAATCCGCGCTCCTGGAAGCCATGAGCGAGGGCCAAGTCACGGTGGA
>Ga0137409_10007416_pt1 | contig 11289 bp, 8 predicted proteins | sample CZODoug1_16funga_FD_122059 | JGI IMG/M metagenome (GOLD analysis project Ga0137409, IMG submission 122059) | Vadose zone soil fungal communities from Angelo Coast Range Reserve, California, USA - CZODoug1_16fungal (Hybrid Assembly) | ecosystem: Environmental > Terrestrial > Soil > Vadose zone... | reverse complement strand
GCGGCTCTGGAAGAGCACCGAAGTAAGGACGAATACCGCGAACCGCTCGCGGGTTTGCGTCCCCCTCCAGATCGGGGAAGCGGGCCGCCTGGCCCGCGCGGCCGTGTGAGACCTCACGCCGGGGCCCCGCCGCGCGTACCCCAGCGCGGTGGGCGGCGCGAGGCGAACCGAGCGGAGGCTCGCGCAGCGAGCCGGACGCGTGCCGCGCGGGCGGGGCGGCCCGCTCCCCCGCGCCCCGTCAGCCACGTAGCGCAGGTTGTCGGGCACGTTTGACCGGTCCGCGCGTCTGTGCTAGCGTCACGTCTCTCATGTACAGGGCCACCGAGACCGTCGACTTCTGCTACGGCCACAGGCTCTTGCGCTACAAGGGAAAGTGCGCCCACCTGCACGGGCACAACGGCCGTGTCGAGATCGAGGTGACCGCCCCCTCGCTCGACGCACAGTCGATGGTCGCCGATTTCTCGGACATCGGACGGATCGTCAAGGATTGGATCGACCTGAACCTCGATCACAGGATGCTCCTGCACAAGGACGACCCGCTGGTGGCCGTGCTCAGGACACATGACGAGCCGCTCTTCCTGATGGACGGCGATCCGACGGCGGAGGCGATCGCCCGGGTGATCTGCGACTATGCGCTGTCGCAGGGGCTGAGAGTCTCACAGGTGCGTCTCTGGGAGACCCCCGACTCCGTCGCCTCGTACACCCCTTCCTCGGCACGGTGAGCGCGGTCCGGCACTCACGGTGACCCTCCTGCGCGAGAGTTTCTCCGCCGTCAACGCCCGCTTCCATCTGGTCGGCATCTACACGCTGGTGGCCCTGCTCGTGCGCTTCGCCGGGCACTGGACCGGAGACGACCCGTCCGGTCTCCCCCTCATGCTCGGCGCCATGCTCCTCTCTGTCGCCGCGGACGGCGGGATCTTCGGTGTCCTCTTCCAGGCGGCGATGGGGCCGAAGGAACCGCTCTCGTTCCTGCAGTGGATGGCCGGGCTGTTCCTTCCGGTCTTCTGGCTCCTGTTCAAGATCGGTCTCCTGCAGGCCCTGCTGATCGCCGTCGTGTCGACGGCGCACCAGGCTCTCACCGGCGGCGCGCTGCCGGAATCCTTCCAGAGAGTCCTCTACTGGGGGTTGCCGTTCTTCGACCTGACGGCCCAGGTCCTGGCCCTTTACAGCCTGCCGGTGTGCATCCTGGCGCGCGTGCGCCGCACGTGGCGCCCGGCGATCCGGCAGGGTCTCGCGGTGTTCCGCACCCGACCGTCCGAATCGGGTCTGCTCCTGCTTCTCCCGCTGGCGGTGACCGCGATCGAGAGCACGCTGCACTTCGCCCTGGGACCGGGCAGCGAGAAGGCGCCGCCCGGATACGCGGAGGGGCTGGTCTCGCTCGCAGGCGCCTACCTGACCCTGGTCGCCTTCTTCGGCGCGACGCGTGTCGTCCTGGCCAGCTTCGCCGGCGATCCGCGCGAAGTCGCGGCCGGGGCCGACCCCACGGCACCGGGCCCCGCCGCATAGCGCGTCCGGTCACGAACCCCGGCCCGGCGGAACGCGTGCAGCCTCTCGGCGCACTTGGCGCACAGGCCGCAGTGTCGTCCGTTTTTCGGCCTGGAGCAGGACAGAGTGAGGTCGAGAGGCAGGTCCCGTCCCCGCCGGATCACCTTGTCCTTGGCCAGGGCGCGATAGGGAGTCTCGATCCGGATCGATGCGTCGAGACCGAGGCCCAGGGCTCTCCCCAGGACGCGGAAGAACTCCGGCGTCCCGTCGGGGAAAGGATTCAAGTTGAGCACGCCGAGCGCGAGGGTCGGTATGCCCCGCAGCGCACAGAAGGTGGCGGCCTTGGAGAGGAGGGCGATGTTCCTTCCCGGCAGGTACACCGACTCGTCGCCGGCCCGGAAGCCCGGCGTGCCCCGGCCGCCCGTGCTCCAGTGACGCCCGTACAGATCGGCCATCGGGACGTCGATGACGGCCAGGGAACGGAGGCGCTTCGACCGAAGGGCGCGCAGGAACTTCCTGAGCATCGCGATCTCGTCCTTCTCCCAGCGCAACCCGGAGCGGACGTAGAGCGGCTGCACGGAAAGACCGCGGCGCAGCAGGTCGCGCAGCAGGACGGCGGAATCAAGCCCGCCGCTGACGAGCGCGCAGGCTGTGCCCCGGCGCGACCGCGGCGAGAACCGGTGTTTGCGCGAAACTCGGCGGAGGCTCATCGGGCGGATCCCGACAGGTGACCGTGCGCACAAGGAAAGGGGGGCCCGCCCGGGCCCCCCGTTACATATTCTCGCTCCGGACCGATCCCTAGCCGCGCAGTTTGTTCTCCGGCTTCCGGGGAGGGTCGTTCGCCGGTCTCGGCGTGGGCTGAGGCTTGCCCTTGAACGCAGGGGTCAGATCCTTGTTGATCACGGCCCATTCGGGCGACTCCTCTTCGGTCTCGACGATCGCCTCGATCGGGCACTCCGGCAGGCAGGCTCCGCAATCGATGCATTCCTCCGGATCGATGATCATGAACTCCTGACCCTGGTAGTCACCGGGATGGATGCAGTCAACGGGACAGACGGCGACGCACGTCGCGTAGCGCTCGCCCAGACATTTGCCCGTGATGACGTAGGACACGGTAAAAGCCTCCTCTTTGATTGAGACTGCAGACCAGCGGCGGATGTTATCACACAAGTTCCCGACTTTGTAAAGTCGGGTCCGGCGCCTTTGGCTTCAGCCGCCGCCTCGAACGGCGCGCCGTCCATGACGTTCGAGGCATTGGCCTCCGTGACGCCGGCTCCCTATATTGTGGGCCGTGACCGGTCCAGGCCAATTGCAGGAACGTAACCCCGGGGCGCGTCCGCGCTCCGACGCCGCGCCCCAGCTCCGTCCGGCGGGCATGTTCCCGGCGCGCCGCGCCATCCTGATCTTTCTCGTGATCCTGACCGTGGTGGTGCTGGCGCGCATCGCGTCGTCGGCCGAAGGGGCCGTGCCGGCCGGCCCTGCCCGCGCGTCCGGGCGCGCCACTTCGCCCGCGGCGGCCCTGTCGCTGCGGCTCGAAGAGCCGGGCGGCCTGCTGCCAGGCGGCTCGCGCCTGCAGCGCACGGTCGCCCTCGCGGGGATCCGGCGCGGCTCCTCCTCGGTCACGCTCGGCTGGGAAGTGCTCGTGGAGGGCGGAGTCACGGCGCGCGGCGGCGAGGTCCTGCAGCCGCGCGGCGGGACGGCGCGTGCGGCCCTGTCGATCCCTCTGCCCGCCCTGGATCGCCCCGCCGGACTCGATCTCAGGGTGGAGGTGAGCGAGGAGGGCGCCATCCAAGGGACGGCGACGTTCCCGTTCCTGGTCTATCCCGGAGGGGCGGGAGAAACGCTCGCCTCTCTCTTCGGTCGCGCGCGCGTCGCGCTCTACGACCCCGAGGGGGCCGCAGCGGCGCCTCTCGCCGCGCTGGGGCTTCGTGCCGAGGAGTTCGAAAACTTCGAGGGAATGGCCCTCTTCAAAGGAGACCTGATCGTCATCGGCCCGGGCGGGTTCAGCCGAGGGCGCGAGGCCCTCGGGCCGATCCTGGCCGCTCGGGCGCGCTCCGGAATGCGGCTCCTGCTCCTGGAGCAGCCCACGCTCCCCGGCACGCTCAGCGAGGACCTGAGACTCTGGCCGTCCTTCAGCCGCAGGAGCGGGACGGAACCCCTGCTCTCGCTCCGGCATCCCGTTCTGCGCGGTCTGCCGGCGCCGGACGGAGCGTACGCCTCGACCGGCGGGACGTCGGCGCGCCCGCTCCTGCCGCCGACGCGCGGCAACTTCAGGATCATTTCCGAGGTCCGCACGCTCACCGGGCCGGCGTGGCAGGAGGGCGTGACGATGCTGGAGCTGCCGATCGGATCGGGCACGGTCCTGGCGGCGCAGTCGCCGCTGTGCGCCGATTTCGCCGCGAAGCCCTCGGCTCGCCTGGTGCTGGCCAACTCCCTGGCCTACCTCCTGGGGGAACGGCGCCGGCTCAAGAGGGCTTATCTCTACGGCGATTCCCTCGAGGACGTTCCAGCCTGTCTCGCGCGGCTGGCTCCCTCCGTCACCCGCGTGCCGGCCGATTTCGCGGGTGTCGACGTCCTTCTGGTGGCGGGTGACTGGCGCGCGCAGCGCCAGACGGCCTCCTCGCGCCTTCCCCCGCTCGCCGATGTCGCGCGCTACCTGCGGGAGGGGGGGACGATCCTGCTCCTCAACCCGCAGCCGCTGGCGCTCGGGTACCTGCGGGACGTCGTCGGCGTGCCGGTCCACTTCGAGTCGCCGGGTGACGACACCGCCCCAACCGACCCGGCCGCGGCGCTCTTCGAGGGGATTGCACACGACGACCTGCCGTTGCTGGCGCGCGGCCGGGAGGTGGAATTCCGCCTGCGCGCTCCCGGAGAGCGGCAGAACATCGTGCCGCTGCTCTTCGCCCCGGGGATCGCGGTGTACCGCGTCGGCGCCGGCACTCTCGTCGCGCTGTCCCTTCCCGATGCCGGCGACTGCGGCGCACCGCGCGCCTCGAGCCTGCTCGCGCGGTTCCTGACCAACCTCGGAGTTCCCCTCGACCGCGCGCCCGGCGTCGACCCCGATGCCGTCTCGCTCCTGGATGAGTAGTCCCCCTTCCCCCGCAACACCGTTCCGATCCATCTGATACACTCGGCCAAAAGAAGGAGGTCGTCGTCATGTCCGCACGCGTCGCGATCAACGGGTTCGGCCGCATCGGGCGCATGGTGATGCGCGCCGTCAAGGAGCGCCGGCTCGACGTCGACTTCGTCGCCATCAACGATGTCGCCGATCTGGAGCCCCTCGGGATGGTCCTGCGCTACGACTCGATCCACGGCCGGTATCCGGGAACGGTCGAATGGAACGACACGACCCTCGTGGTCGACGGGGACGAGATCCGCGTCTTCAAGGTGGGCGACAAGCGGTCGGGCGATCCGTTCGCGTTCCCCTGGCACGACCTGGGGATCGACGTGGTGATCGAGTCGTCGGGGCTGTTCAGGAAGCGCGACGAGCTGCGGCGTCACCTGGACGCGGGCGCGAGGAGGGTCATCCTGACCGTCCCCGGAAAAGATCCTCTCGACGCGACGATCGTCCTGGGCGTCAACGACGACACGCTGCGCAAGGAGCACCGGATCATCAGCAACTCGTCCTGCACCACGAACTGCGCCGCCCCGGTGGCGAAGGTCCTCGAGGAGGCCTATACCATCAGAAAGGGTTTCCTGACGACCGTGCACGCCTACACCAACGACCAGCGCCTGTTCGACTACCCGCACAAGGACATGCGGCGCGGGCGCATGGCGGCGCTGAACATCGTCCCGACCTCGACCGGGGCGGCCAAGGCGCTCGGCCTCGTCGTGCCTTCGCTCGCCGGCAAGGTCGAAGGGCTGGCCTTCAGGGTTCCGGTCCCTTCCGGTTCCGTGGTGGATCTCACCGTGTACACCGAGAAGAAGGCCGACGTGCAGGAGATTCACGGCCTGATGCGGCGCTCCGCGGAGGGGCGCATGAAAGGAATCCTCAAGGTCTCCACCGATCCGATCGTGTCGGCCGACATCGTCGGCGACGCGCACTCCGCGATCTACGACGCGCCGTTGACGCAGGTCCTCGGCGAGCGCCTCGTGAAGGTCGTCGCCTGGTACGACAACGAATGGGCGTACGCGATGCGGATCGCCGAGCTGATCCCGAAGGTGCACGCCCTGTGAGCCGCCGTCTCCGGGGGGTGGCCCGGGTGGTGGCGGTGACGCTCGTGCTCGCCTCTCCGGCGGTCCTCGCCAGACAGCACTCGGCCGTGCGCGAGATCGTATTGAAGCAGATCGCCCTGCCGCATCATTATTATTATCGCGAGATGTACCTGCCGCAGGCGACCACGGGTCCGGGGTCGGTCGCCTGGTCCCCCGACGGCGAAGAAGTCGTCTACTCCATGCAGGGATCGCTCTGGCGGCAGCGGCTGGGGAGCGGCGTGGCGCGCCAGATCACCGACGGACCGGGTTACGACTATCAGCCCGACTGGTCACCCGACGGACGGTTCGTCGCCTACGCCTCCTACCGGGACGACGCCGTCGAGCTGTGGGTCCTGGACACCGCCAGCGGACGGACCCGGCCCCTGACACACAACGGAGCGGTCAATGTCGAGCCCCGCTTCTCCCCCGACGGTCGGCGGCTGGCGTTCGTGTCGACCGTCTACAACCGCCGCTTCCACATCCACACCATCGTCCTGGACGAGAGCGGCGCGCCGGGTGAGATCGAGCGCCTGACCGAGGACCACGAGAGCGGCCTGCCGCGTTACTACTACAGCCCGTTCGACCACTACATCTCCCCCAGCTGGTCCCCGGACGGGAAGGAAATCGTCTTCGTGTCGAACCGGGGCCACATCTGGGGCAGCGGGGGCTTCTTCAGGATGAAGGCGCAGCCCGGCTCCGAGATGCGCGAGATCCGCTACGAGGAGACCACCTGGAAGGCGCGTCCCGACTGGTCGCCCGACGGCCGGCGCATCGCCTACGCCTCGTACCTGGGCGGCCAGTGGCACCAGATCTGGCTGATGACGGCCGAGGGGGGTGACGTCTTCCCGCTCACGTACGGAGAGTTCGACGCCGTGGCGCCGCGCTGGTCGCGCGACGGCCGGCGGATCGCCTACATCTCGAACCAGGACGGCAATACGTCCCTGTCGGTGATCGAGATCCCGGGCGGGAAGCGCACCCGGATCGACGCCCGAGAGAAACACTATCTCGGTCCGGTCGGAAGGCTGAGGATCACGGTCGTCGATCGCAGGACCGCGCGTGCCGTCCCCGCCCGCCTCTCGGTCCAGGGACCTGACGGGCGCAGCTTCGCGCCGGACGACGCCTGGCGGCACGCCGACGAGGCGTTCGATCGCGAGGAGCGGAAGTTCGAGTACTCGTATTTCCACACCCCCGGGTCGTCCGAGGTGACGGTCCCGGCCGGTCCGGTCACGGTCGAGGCGATGAAGGGGCTCGAGTACCGTGTCTTCTCCACGCGGGTCGACGTGCCGGTGGGCGGCACCGCCACTCTGCGGATCGGTCTCGATCGGATCGCCGACCTCCCCTCGCGGGGCTTCTACGGGGGGGACCTGCACGTGCACATGAACTACGCGGGAACCTACCGCAACACACCGAAGCACCTGGCCCTGCAGGCCATGGCGGAGGACCTCGCGGTGATCGAGAACCTGGTGGTGAACAAGGAGCAGCGCGTGCCGGACATCGCCTACTTCAGCGATGGCCCCGCCCCCGCCTGGACATCCGGAGCCATCATCGCGCACGGTCAGGAGTACCACACGAGCTTCTGGGGTCACACGGCCATCCTCGGTCCCAAGGACCATTTCCTGGTGCCGGCGTACGCCGCCTATGTGAACACCCCCGCCTCGAGCCCGTACCCGAACAATCCCTCCATCTTCGACATGGCGCACGCCCAGGGGGCCGTGACGGGCTACGTGCACCCGTTCGACACCGCGCCCGACCCGGGCAAGATGGAGGAGGCGCTGACGAACGACCTGCCGGTCGGCGTCGCGCTCGGAAAGGTCGATTACCTCGAGGTCGTCGGCTTCAGCGACCACCTCGCGACTTCCGGCGTCTGGTACCGGCTCCTGAACTGCGGCTTCCGCCTGCCGGCCGGCGCGGGCACCGACGCCATGGCGAACTACGCCTCGCTCCGCGGTCCTGTGGGGGTGGACCGGGTCTACGTCCAGACCGGCACGCGTCCCGATCAGGCCCGGTTCCTGGAGGGGATTCGGGCCGGCCGGACGTTCGCGACCAACGGGCCGCTCGTCCAGCTCACGCTCGGGGGCAAGGGTCCCGGCGGCGAGATCCGACTGCCAGCCGGTGGCGGGACACTGCGGGCGCGGGCCACGCTCGCCTCGATCGTCCCCATGGACCACCTGGAGATCATCGGCGACGGCAAGGTGGTCGCGGATCTGCCTCTGACGGGCGACAGGCGCGCGGCCACGGTCGACCGGGCCATCCCGGTCCGGGAGAGCGGCTGGTACCTGCTGCGCGCCTACTCCGAGCGGCCGGAGCACCCGGTCCTGGACATCTACCCGTTCGGGACCACGAGTCCGGTCTATGTCGTGGTGGGAGACGCGCCCAGGCGGTCGACCGACGACGCCGCCTATTTCCTCGCCTGGATCGACCGTCTCGAGAAGGCCGCCCGCGAGCACACCGGCTGGAATACCGGCGCCGAAAAGGAGGCCGTGCTCGCGGACATCGCCAAGGCTCGCGCGGTGTTCCTGGAGCAGATCCCTCCGTAGGGGGAGGCGCGGGACCGGCGGCCGGGTCTCCCGCGGCCGCGAGGAATCTGTTCAGGAACGACGCGACCTCGGTCGCGAGCTTGTCGTACTGCCCGCTGTAGTGGTGCGCGCCGGGCAGCAGGGCGACGACGCGCTCCGCCTCCCCGCGCAGATCGGGGCAGATCGACTCCTCGTCCTTTTCACCCGCGCTGCAGAAGATCGGCAGGGCACCCAGGGCCCGCGCGTGCTCCAGGACGTTGTAGGGGGTGGATTTCTCCTTCTTGCGCAGCCAGTCCAGGACGCTGACCTCGAAGGAGGCGTGCGGTCCCGGTGAGATGAGAACGAGCCCGCGGAAGACGTCCTTGAATGCGGGACGATCCACGACCACCGGCAGCACTTCGGCGCCGAACGAGTACCCCCCGCCGAACAGCGGCAGGCCGTCACGCCGGCAGACTTTGACGAGTCGCTCGAGATCCGCGGCGACCTGCTCGGGCGTCTTCTCGCTCCAGAAGTATTTCAGCGTGTTGATCGCGACCGTCGAGACACCGTGATCCGCCAGAGTGCCGACGAGCGTCTTGTCCAGGCTCGACCAGCCGCCGTCTCCCGAGATGAACAGCAGGAAGGCGCGCGGCCGTTCGACCAGGCGCAGCACCAGGGGGAGGTCGAGCGCCTCGAGGTCCTGCGCCAGGTTTGGATCGACCGACGCGCGGGGGGCCCTGGCGGCCGCGGCTTCCTGGTTTGAGATGCGGACGATCTCCGCGAGTCCTTCGTCGAAGGCGGCGCTCCATCTCACCGGGTTGCCGAAGCCGTGTCCGACCCCTTCCAGGAGGGTGACGTGGGCGCCGCGGATGTTCCTCGCGAAGGCGTGGGTGGCCTCCGGGGTGCAGGCCTTGTCGAGCGCCCCCTGGAGGACCTCCCAATGCCCGGCGATCTCGTCGACCGGCGGGAGATCCGCTCTCCTCTTCGATGCGTCGTACCTGGGGCGGAAAGCGTCGTGCGCGCACAGCGGGGGGACCCCCTCGAGGTCCGGGCAGAACCCCAGGCTCATGCCTCCCGAAAAGCTCTCGCTCGACGCCGCGAGAGCGGCGTAGACCAGCGTTGCGCCGCTGGAATAACCGAGGAGCATGGGTCTCGAGTATTCCGGAAACCGCAGCTGCTTCTCCAGCGATTGTCCGATCACCTCCAGCTCCCCGGCCGGATACCAGCAGGGTCCCTTCGACAGGAGAGCGGCCTTGCGCAGCGTCGGATACGACAGCCCCGCGACGACCGCCGACGCGCCGCCGGCCGAGCGCCGCGCCATGTCGACGACTCCCTTGCTCCAGCCATCGTCGCCGCTCACGAAGAGGATGGCCCTCTCCGGCGCCCCCGCGGGAAGATACACGCTCGCCTCGCCCACGATCGGCAGGCGCAGCCTGCGCTCCTCGATCGACGGAGGGCCGGGGGTGGCCGCGGGCGTCGGAGCGGGGGGTTGCGCTCCCAGGAGCATGCCGATGGCGAGCGCGAAGACAATCACGAGGTCCCCCGTCTGGGCTGCAGGAAAGAGCGCCAGCCGCCCGCGATCAGCACCGACACCTGCACCGCGGCGAGCGGCCATTCCCAGAACTCCGGGTACGCCATGTAGCGCGGCACCCACCTGGGATGGTACTTGGCCTTGTAGGCCCTCAGGCCCTGGAAATTGTACAGCCCCTCCCCGTGACGGAACAGGAGGTGCGCGAGCCGTTCCCACAGTCTCGCGCCGCTCACCTCTCCGACGGAGGCGAGCGGCGCCATGCCGAAGTTGAACGCGCGGAACTGCTCCGTCTTGCCCCAGAGCAGGAGCTTGACGAACAGGTAGTCCATGACGCCCTCGGGCGCCGCGGCGGTGTGACGCATCAGGTCGATCGACAGCTCCTGCCGGCCCGGTCCCGTCAGGACGTTCGCGAAGGCGATCGGCCTTCCGAGATGATCGAGCACGAGGGCGCATGGAAACCGCGTCAGGTAGGCCTCGTTGAAGGAGCCGATCGAGAACTGCTTCTCGCGCGCCTCTTTGGTCATGAGCCATTCGTCGGAGATGCGCTTCAGCTCGGGCAGGAGGGCGGCCACGCCGTCCGCGGGGGCCACCGTGAAGCTGTACCCCTCGCGTCCCTCCAGCCGGTTGACGGCGTGGCGGAAGTGCTTCCACCGGGACCCTTCCGGGGAAAACTCCTCCAGATCGAGGATCGCCTCCTCGCCGAGCTTGAAGAACGAGAAGCCGTGATCGTGCAGGAGCGGCAGCCAGAAGGGCGCAATCTGGTAGAACACGAGGCGGCGGTCCATCTCGTGCGCCAGCGCCATCAGCCCCTCGAGGAAGTCGCGCTCCTCTCCTTCGGCCACGGTCGGGTCGCTGAACACGACGAGGTACGATCCGACGACCCGGTACGCCGCGAAGGCGCGATCGCCGAAGAAGAAGATCGACTTGTCCCCCGCCGCCACCATCAGGGCCGAGGTCCCCGCGCCGCGCTCTTCGTGGATCTTCAGGGCCCGCTCGATCTCGTCGCGCGTCGGGGGGTGGAAGGGAGCCGGCACGCGCAGGCCGACGTACAGGAGGAAGGCGACCGCGGACACGCCCATCAGGGCCAGCGACCGCAGGAAGCGCGCGACCTGCTCCCCATGGCCGAAGAAGCCGAACGTCCACCAGAGGGACGGGTCGTACTCCATCGAGGTATAGGAACGGAAACCGACGACGGCGAAAATCCCGAAGGCCAGCGCGGCGATGGCCAGGGTCGTCCAGCCGAACCACGGGGCCCTCCCCTCCTTCCTGAACAGGGCGGCCTGGGAGGCCGTCACGCCTCCGAGGGCGAACAGGATGATCGCCTCTTCGTAATCGAGTCCCTTCAGGAGAGCCACGACCCCGCCCACCAGGAGGAGCGTCACGGTCAGCCGGTGCGCCTCGCGATAGCCGCGCGCCACGCCGCGCGCCAGGAGGAGGAGCGCCAAACCGGTGAGCGCCGCGACCAGGTGCGAGACCTCGACCACCCCCACCGGGACCCAGCGCTCCAGGACCCGGATGCGGTGGGCCAGCACGGGGGACGCCGTCGAGGCCAGCAGGACCACGGCCCCGGCGCCGATGAGCAGG
>Ga0137409_10007415_pt1 | contig 11289 bp, 14 predicted proteins | sample CZODoug1_16funga_FD_122059 | JGI IMG/M metagenome (GOLD analysis project Ga0137409, IMG submission 122059) | Vadose zone soil fungal communities from Angelo Coast Range Reserve, California, USA - CZODoug1_16fungal (Hybrid Assembly) | ecosystem: Environmental > Terrestrial > Soil > Vadose zone... | reverse complement strand
CTTTCTTTGGAGGAGGAAATTGAAGAGCCGACGCGCGCAGTTCATCCCGAAGATCTGCCAAGTGTCATGGAAAAGTGGCTCGCGGACATGGCCGCTGGAAAACCGTCCGAAGATGAGATGCGGTTGCGGCGGGCCGACGGGGAATATCGCTGGTTCCTGGTTCGCACCGCGCCGCTGCGCGACGAGCAGGGAAATCTCGTTAAGTGGTACGGATTATCCATCGATATCGAGGATCGCAGGAGGGCGGAGGATGACTTAAGGAGGCAGAAGGAAATCCTGCAAAGGATATTTGATAACGTTCCTGTTATGGTCGGGTTTGTTAGTCCAGATGGTAATATCAGGCTCGTCAACCGAGAATGGGAGCGCACTTTGGGATGGACCCTGGAAGAAGTGCTCGGACAAGACCTGGACGTATTTGCCGAATTGTACCCTGACCCCAAGCACCGCCAGGAGGTTCTGAAATTCGTGTTCGAATCAAATGCTGAATGGGCTGATTTCAGAACCAGAGTAAGAGATGGGCGCGTGATCGACACATCCTGGGCAAACGTCCACCTCGCAGATGGAACGACCATTGGAATCGGACGCGATATCACGGAGCGCAAGCGGGCAGAAACGGAATCGCGGGCGCTAATTGATGCGATCCCGCAGCAGATCTGGAGCGGCCCGCCTGACGGCACACTTGACTATTGCAACGACCGTTGGCGCTCTTACATAGGGCTGGAGCTGGAAGACCTGCGAGGCGATGGCTGGCAGACCATGCTTCATCCCGACGACCGGGAACGGGTACTTAACGCTTGGCACGAGTCAGTGGTAAATGGAACGCCTTACGAACAGGAAGAACGCCACCGCGGAGCCGACGGGACGTACCGTTGGTTTTTGGCACGTGGCCTACCACTGCGCAATGCGGAAGGACGCATTGTAAGGTGGTACGGGACGAACACCGATATTGAAGATCGAAAGCAGGCCGAAGAGGAGCTGCGACGCCTCTCCGGACAGCTTTTACGGTTGCAGGACGAAGAGCGAAGAGGGATCGCGCGGGACTTGCACGACTCTACGGGCCAAGACCTCGTCGCTTTGGCAACAATGCTAGGTCAACTCCGTGCATCAATTCCTTCGGTTGAGCGAAAATCACGTAGGCTTGTTTCCAAATGCAAGAAGTTGGCGGACAGGTGCATCCGTGATGTCCGCACGCTTTCTTACGTGTTACACCCGCCGGTGCTGGATGCGGCTGGTTTAGGCGACGCGATTCGTGACTATGTGAACGGCTTCACCAAGCGAAGTGGAATCCGCGTGGAATTGGAGCTATCACCACGTGTGGGCCGGATGCCGCAAGATGTGGAGTTGGCATTATTTCGAGTAGTGCAAGAGGCCCTCACTAACATCCAGCGCCATTCGGGGAGTCAGCGAGCCAAAATACGGATTGATCGCAATTCTGATCTCACATTGGAAATCAGCGACCGTGGCCACGGAACCTCTGTCAGTCGGCAGAGAAGGAAAGAGGAGCCGCGGTTGGGGATTGGCGTCGGCGTCCCAAGCATGCAGGAGCGAGTGAACCTAATCGGAGGCCGGTTTGAGATTGATTCCACCAGTCACGGCACAACGGTACGCGTAGCGATACCTCTCAGGGAGAACGAACGTGAAGAGACTTCGCATCCTGATAGCTGACGACCACGGGCTGGTGCGGCGCGGTGCGCGGGCGGTCCTCCACTCCCAACCGGGGTGGAGAGTCGTTGGCGAGGCAGCGAATGGCCGTGAGGCCGTACAAAAGGCAATAGAACTGAAACCCGACTTGGCGGTGGTCGATATCGGCATGCCCGAATTGGACGGAGTCGAGGTGGCACGTCAGATCAGAGAGGCAGTTCCGGATACCAAGGTTCTTGTGCTCACGATGCACGAGTCAGACCAGATGGTACGCCGGGCACTGGACGCCGGCGCTCGCGGGTACCTTCTGAAATCCGATCTCACACTCTGCCTCGTAAAAGCGGTGAAAGCCGTTTCTGAGGGCAAGCGGTTCCTCACGCCCAAAGTATCCGAAATCGTGCTGGAAGGATTTCTCAGCACAAGTAGCAAGCATCAGCAAGGGGAACGAGCAGGCCCGCGCACAACTCCTCGCGAGAGTGAAATCATGCATCTCCTGGCCGAGGGGAAAACGAACAAGGAGATCGCAGCGCAGCTGGGAATCACCGTCAGAACCGTTGAGACACACCGAGCTAAGATCATGCTCAAGCTTGGCCTCCATTCTCTGGCCGAGCTTATTCACTATGCGATGCATAACGAAATAATTTCATCAAAAGAGACGAGGTAAAGCCTTGGTGTCTTCCCGCGCCGCTGACTCTGCTTTTCTCTCTCCGAGATTGTTTCCGAGCCCGACCCGTTCTGCAAGCAGAGATCTTGCTCTTCGGCATCAGCTATTGATCTTGCGGCGTTCGAGCCGTCCTCAAAAGCTCTCCCTCGGTTAGGTAAAGTTTGTAGTTGTTTCCCGCAATAGGGAGTACTCGCGCAGATTGACGCCCGCTTCCGCGAAATATTTCATCCAAAACTCGCGGGCGCAGTGCCAATCGCTCTTTTTTCTACTTGCCGCACCAACACCAACGTTGCTGAGACTATCCGCCAGGCAGTGTGGATGATTTTGTGACTCCGGAATCCGAGCGTTCAGCAGCACTCCCCGTCGATCTCCGCAATCTGCATTGCCCCTTGCGCAGTACAAATGTCGCTCTCAGCTTGCGAGATCGCGCTCCTGGTGCAACACCAGGTGGTCGAGTTTCGGGTTCTGAGGAAAAATCCTGCTGGCGACACGCTTGCCCTGAGTTTCGGCGGCAGCCGCAGCCCTAACGAAATCACAACCGACCAGATGCGGAGTTTTGCCGACACGGCAAGAATTCCGGCAAGCCCGCTCTGGCAAATTGCGGTCGAGACCGCAGAGCGTACCGTCGCGAGCTGGAAAACGCTCGAACAGGCGGACCTGCTCCCCAAGGAAATGCGTGCCTTTATCGAGAAACAGATTCTGACGGTCGCCGCCACGACAAAGTGACGGGAATATTTCCGATGCAGATGGTGCCCGCAAGACATCCCGGATGATCTGACAGGCGCGTCAATCGAACCGCCACCACCAGCAGCATCGCCACTACATCCCCCTTCACCACCACCCCTCCCCCCAATCCCCATCCCCCTCGCCATCGTCATCGCCGTCGGCGGCGTCATCATCATGGCCATGGCCATCGCGGTCATCATGACCATCCTCATCGTCATCGTCGTTGTCGCCGTCTTCCTCCTTCTCGTCGCTTCTCCTCCACCCGTTTTTTCTCCCCTTCCTGCATCCCTCGGACTCTTTCCGGCCTTGTCCCAGACCCGTGCTCCCCGTCAAGGGTCTGCGATGAACGCCGGCTGCGCCTCCGTCCTGTGACGGGTCCGCTCGGCTCTTAAAGCTGGCCTCCATTCCGAGGGATTTCGGAAAGAAAAAACTTTTAATAGAGGAAACGACAATGCAGAAAACAGACAGAACAGAACGTCAGGACGTTTACGCGCGCATCACGGCCCAGATCGGCCGACCTCGAAAAGGGCGTGCTCCCCTGGGTGAAAATAGCAGTTTGCCAAACCGAAACAAAAATACCGAAGTTGTACGTCTTGTCCGTAAAATGAAGTCGAACTCCTAGCCGAGAACGCTGCGTAACACATTGATTTTAAAAAACAAAAAATGGCTGAGGCAGGTGGATTTCGACCATCGACATCTTAGCCCTGCACTAGGCGCTCAATCGACTTTCTCATTTTGTAAGTTGCTGATTCTAAAAGATTGGTCGGGGCGAAATGGATTTGAACCATCGACCTCCTGGTCCCGAACCAGGAAATAAATCAACCTAAGCCGCTGTCCTGGCGTCACTTGTTAGTTTTCGGGCCGCTCTCAAATGGACAAGTTTGGACGAGCGCGTGTCATGGTGTGCAGAGAACCAGGCGGATATTTCGCTAGGAATTATTTGGTTCGATGACGCTTAGACCCCTTATTTGACCAAAGTGCCGCTTATTGAACGTGGCCACCTCGCTCCCGCGCTCCAGAGCTGTTGCCCCTACAATCAGGTCATAGAAGCCAATCATTTTTCCGGAGACCTCCAATTCGGCCCAGATACGTGCATGCTCGTACGCAGTCTGCTCGGTGTAGGGGATGATCGGCAGGGACTCGAGAACGGCGTCCAAGTAACGCTGCCGCGTGACCTTATGTGTCCCGGTCGCTCGTTCCACTCCATGCCATAGCTCGGCAACCGTGATTGCAGCAATCTCAAATCGATCCTTCGGACGGGACGTCACCCAGCTCTTCAGGTCAAAAGTACCCTTCTCGCCCCGAATGACGACGTCCGCGTCCAGGATTATCGCCATTTGTCGGCTGGTGTCTTGAGGCTCTTGCGGGCAGCTTCCAGATCACGATGCCACGCTCTGGCTTCGTTCTTCGGCAAGTCGGTTTTTGCCAGTGCCTCGGCCAAATCGCGGCCAACACAAACTTTTTCGTTGTCCGGCACAAGTCGTGCAACCGGCTCACCGTTCTTCAGAAGCACAAACACGACGTTTTGATAGTGCGCGCGGTTAACGCAGTCCGCAAAATTGCGCGAAGCTTCCGTGACGGTTATGCTCGTTTTCTTCATGAATCTGATTATCAGAATATCTGTTTTTCCTGACTGTGTCAACAGCCGGCTGCCGGGATCCGCGGACTGTTATCTACGAGCATTTTTTGGCCAACCAGGGGCCTGATATTGAATGCGACAGTTTGGCAATGTTTTTGGTCACCAGCGGATGTGGCTGGATACCCGGTTTCAACTCTAATCTTGACGGTTCCTCAGCTCATTCAAATCCAGTCGGGCCCTGATGGACAAGTTCAGACAATTTTTGAAATCGATACGACAGCCACTCTCGGGGCTAACCCTCGACGCCAGCAAGAATTAGAGCGATCGGCTCGATGAAATCTGAACGCTGACCTCCTGGTCTTGCACCAAGCGGTCTTACGCTCTTTGACGTTTTGTAAGTTGTTGGACCTGAAAGAATTGGTCGGGGCGAATGGATTTGAACCATCGACCTCCTGGTCCCGAACCAGGCATCTGAATCCCATAAACGCTTTATTGGGCGTCGCTTACGGGACGAAAAGCCTTATTTCTCCCCTCTTAGTTGTACCTAGCCTGTACCTAATTCACACACCAGGATCTCATTGTAATCACACATGGGATTGTGTAAAGTGAGGTCAGAGACTGTGCTATGCCGACTAACCTTGCCATCGACGACCGGCTTATTGAGGAAGCCCGGAAATTGGGACATCACCGTACGAAGAAGGAGACGGTTACGGCTGCGCTCGATGAGTACATCAAGCGCCGAAAGCAGCAAGATATCGTCTCCCTCTTTGGAATGATCGACTACGATGAGGCCTACAATTACAAGCGCGAACGTACGTCGAAACGCGCGTGAACGTCCTCGTTGATACCTCTGCGTGGTCGCTTGCTCTCCGCCGGCACGGACAAGATCTAAGCCCGGCCGAGGCATCTGTCGTTGATGAGTTGACTGAGCTAATCAAAGAGGGGCGCACCCGAGTCATCGGTTTGGTGCGTCAGGAATTGTTATCGGGCATCAAGACATCGGCCCAATACGAAAAACTTCGGGTAATTCTTCGGTCGTTTCCCGACGAACCAATCAATACGGAGGATTATGAAACCGCCGCAAAACTGAGCAATAACTGCAGATCGAAGGGCATAGCTGTCTCCGTTCCAGACATGCTGATCTGTGCGATCGCTTTAACTCGCGGCTGGTCCATCTTTACAAGCGACCCTGATTTCGAGAATTACAAAAATATCCTTCAGATCAAACTCCATAAGGCTCGCAAATAAGTCAAACCCAGCTGGTCTTCGTTGATGAACCTTCCCGCATTTGGGTCGTAGTATCTGGCGCGGCAGTAATATAGCCCGGTTTTCGTGTACGATTCGTTCGGCAACCAAACTTCTGTGACTGGATCGCTGACCAATCCGTTCCGGTACACGGGGCGCGACTTCGATTCCGAAACTGGTATTTACTACTATCGCAAGCGCTATTTTGATCCGAGCGCAGGGCGATTCCTCAGCGAAGATCGCCTTCGTTTTCAGGGGGGCCAATTTCTATCGCTATGCCCAGAATAATCCTTTAACAAGCGGGTTAGTGGCTCAGTTCCCGAGTAGACCTCGTGCGTTCGGAATGTGCTAGAGCCCGAACCACACTTCAACGCGCACCGTAATGCGGACGCGTGATTGAAGAGGGATGGCTGGACCCTCGGCGCGTTTGAGTAATCTAGAAGTCGTCCTCACTCACCGCGTTTCAGAGGTCAATACTTAGTGTTTCTATTCCGCTCGGAGAGCAGCCATTGGGTCGAGCCGTGAAGCCCGCCAGGCCGGAATAAGGCACGCCGCGCCAGCGACCGACAGCAATATTGCCATAACGGACAAAAACACAGCTGGATCAAGCGGTTCTGTGCCGTACAGCATCGAACGAATGAGTTCCGCCATCGCTATGCTGACAACCACACCGAGCACGAGCCCGAGAAAAGCTGGGCGCAGCCCATCCAGTAGGATCAAGCTGAGCACTCTTTCCCGCTGCGCGCCAAGCGCGATGCGGATGCTGATTTCCGCGGTGCGCTGCGCGACGATGTAGGAAAGTACTCCGAACAAGCCAACCCCCGCCAGCACCAGGGACAGCACCGAGAACGCCAGCAGGAGCGTTGCGTCAAAACTGCTGTCCAGAGTGGATTTTCCAATGATCTGGTCCATCGTCAGAATGTCGGAGACAGCCAGCTCCCGGTCAAGCTGCTGAACTACTTGCTGGATGGGCAAGGCGAGCGACGTCGCGTCACGGCTCGACCGTACTGCCAGCGTCGCATCAATGGGAACACCCTGGTAAATGGATGCGTACAGGGGAAAGTACATGATAGGCCGGGCAGGTGCGGCGATATGGAAGCGCGTATCACCGACCACGCCGACAACCTTGTAGGACCGGCGGCCTAGCGAGAGCAAATGCTTGCCAATAGGATCCTCACCGGAGAAATATTGCTGCGCAAACGATTCGCTGATTACGACTTCGTTCGCTTTGTCCAAGCGCTGGCGGACATCAAAAATTTGTCCGCGCTGCAAAGGAATCCCAAGCGCCTCAAAATAACCTGGATCGGCCCACCGAACGATCGCGTACTGACTCTGCCCTTGCGGAAGCGGAGGATGCTCCGCGACCCAGAAACCGCTGTCCCCGCCGTAGCCCTGTCCTGGAACGAGTCTGACTAATCCTGCCGCCTGGATCCCCGGCAGCGAGCGCACGCGCTCCAGCAGCGCTTCATAAAAAGTTACACGTTCCGCGTCATGACTATATTTTGCTTCAGGCAGGCCAAGACGCATGGTAAGTACATTACTTGAGAGACAACCGAGCTCGGAAGCGCGCAGCCGCTGGTAACTCTTCAGCAGTAGGCCAGCTCCGACGAGCAGCACCACCGTAAGCCCCACTTCCAGCGAAAGCAGCCATTTGCGCAGGGTGACTCGCGCAGGCCCCGCGCTGTGTGAGCGTGAGGCTTCCTGGAGCGAGGAAAGAATCTTGTCGCCTGCGGCGGAGACCGAGGAGATTAGGCCTGCGAAAGCCGCACAGAAGAAAATCAAACCCATGGTAAAAGCAAAAACCACGCCATCAATTCGAATGGCTTCGACTCGGCTTATGTCTTGTCGAGTGCTTACAAGCCACTGAACGACCGCACGAGCCAACAGCAATCCGGCCAAACCGCCGGCGGCCGAAAGCAGGAAGCTCTCCGTCACATGTTCGCCAAGCAGACGCCGGCGGCTGCCGCCCAGCGCCGCACGAATGGCAAGTTCTCTTCGCCGGGCTGCTGCGCGAGCCACCAGGAGATTGGCGACGTTCAGGCACGCAATTAAAAGCACGCATCCTGTTGCGGCCAGCAAGACATACAGCGGCGTCTTGATGTTTCCGACCATATCCTCCAGCAGCGGGCGCGTGTCTGCGCCCTTAGCGATGAAGGGATTATCAAGGTGCTCATCGTGAAGCCGCCGGACAATGAGCGAAATCTCGGCCCTCGCCTGCGTTTCGGTGACCCCCGGATTGAGCCGTCCGACTGGCACAAAGTCATGGCTATCCAGAACTTCCATGTCCTTGGGAGATTCTTCGTGGTAAATCGGTACCCACAGTTGCACGCCCTGTTCTGGATAGGCAAACCAAGATGGCATAATGCCAATGACTGTATAGGGCCTCGCGTTCACACGTATCGTCTGGTTCAGGATCGAAAGGTCGCCGCCGAAACGTCTTTTCCACAATCCCCAGCTCAAAATAGTTGTCGCATTTGCGGATGGCTTGTCATCTGCCGCGGTGAAGCCTCTTCCGAACGCGGGTTCGACCCCGAGTGTTGGCAACAAATCCGAGGAAAACTCGACGGCGCGCACTCTTTCGGGAAGCTGTCCGCCCGCTCCCGACACGTTGTATTCTCCCGAAGTCGAAACGATCGCCAAGTCCGAAAAACTATGGCTTTGCTTCTTCCACTCGGCGAATATGCCGGCGGCAACCTGGTTGTACGGAATCTTGTCGTCAATGCTGTGCTCATACAGCCGTAGCAGCCGCGCCGGTTCCTTGAACGGCAGCGGCTTCAGCAACACTGACCGCACTACGGTGAACAGCGCCACGTTCGCGCCGATACCGATGGCTATCACGAGGACCGAAATGAATGCAAAGCCCGGTGTTCTGGCCAGCGTGCGTAGGCTGATTCGGATATTCTGTAGAGTCACTTCTATACTGTTCCAGCTCCAGGCTTCACGCGCTTGCTCTCCCAGCAGTGTCGGATTGCCAAACGCCCGTCGCGCCGCGTAACGAGCTTCCTCGCGGCTCATTCCAGCAGCCATGTTCTCGGCGATTTGTTGTTCGAGGTGAAAGCTAAGCTCGGCATCGAGACGCTGCACTTCCCTCCGGCGATGGAGAAGCACTTCCAATCGCGTGCGGATCTTTTCCAGCCAGCGCATCACCCCTCCTTTTCCGGCTACGCTTTCTCAATCACCAGATTGATCGCTCCGGAGAGCCGGTTCCAGTTCGCGGTTTCCTGTTCTAGCTGCTTGCGCCCCGCCGCGGTCAGCGTGTAGAACCCACCTCCCGCCGAACTCAAGACGACAACCAGTGGGACATCATACCCTCAATTTCCTCTGAGCATATATTCAATTAAAGTAACTGTTTAGCGACAAGGTTCGTGATGGGCTATGGACACCTTCTGGAGCCATACCCTACCGTTGGCGACAGGCTTCCAAGACTACCACTCCATTGAAAAGAGGAAAACATGCGCACCAAAATCCTAGCCCTGCTGTTGTGCTTCGCAATCGTTCAGGTTTCATTGGCCGTTGCAAAAGATGACGGCGGCTACAGCGTCATGTATGACGGCGGATCGCTGCCAGGTTTGAAAGCCGGAAAGAAACTAAGGTTGTACATCGAATCCAGCGAAATTCGGATCATGGATGGCAAAACGCTGGTCACAACCCTTGTGCCTTCCACAGTCCAAGAGATTAGCTACGGACAAGACGTTCATCGACGTATCGGCGCAGCAATCGGCCTCGCGGTTGTGTCCTTGGGGATCGGCGCGTTGATGGCGCTCACGAAGTCAAAGAAGCATTACGTCGGCTTGACGTGGGCCGCTGGAGATGTGAAGGGCGGCTTTGCAATGCAATGCGACAAGAACGATTATCGCGGCGTAATCGCCGGACTTGAAGGGGTCTCGGGTAAGAAGGCTGTCAATTCGGACGCGATGACCGTCAAGAACTGAATCCGCGAAGACAAGTCCAATGAACAAGATCGTCGTGCTCGCACTTCGGGAGCTCGTACCATTGCCCCGCCTCGATTCGTGTTTGCAAGATTCGAGAGCAGGGCAGTTCTAACGTCTAAGCCGCACCCCTCGAACGGAGATTCTCATGGCGGAACAGAAACTTTGTACGATTTGCGGGACAGTCGGAGACACGAAACGAAACATGAAGGGGTCCATCCTTACCGAGTTGGTCTTGTGGTTCTTCTTCTTGCTCCCCGGATTGATTTATTCCATCTGGCGGCACAGCACCGTTGCGCAAGTTTGCAGGAATTGTGGAAGCCCGGCAGTAATCCCTCTTAGTTCCCCGATAGCTCAGCAAACTCTCGCGGGTCGCGGAATGACTGCTACTACGCAAGTCCAAGCGCAAACGAGCACGCCGCGTTGTAGTACGCGGTCCCGGTCCGGTAGCGGCCGGCCCAGGTAGCGTGGCGAGCAATGAGCCTGCGGTTCGCCATGGTCACCGACACGCATGTCGGGATGACCGCGGCCTCGGTGGAGCGGCTGCGTCCGGTTTACGCGGCCATCGCCCAGCGCGCACCCGACTTCGTGCTGCACTGCGGGGACATTACCGACACCGGGCTGCCGGGTGAGTACGAGCGGTACTGGCAGACGACGCCGGCCGCGCTGCGCGGCCGGATCAGGCATGTGCCGGGCAACCACGAGGTGCGGTGGGACCCCACGGCCAAGGGGCTCTACCGGGAGAACTTCGGCGCCGTGCCGTACTCGTTCGACGCGGGCGGCGTGCACTTCACCGGGCTCGACCTGACACAGCCGCTGCTCGAGCCGGGCCACTGCGGGGCGGCCGGGCTGGACTGGCTCGACCGCGATCTCGCCGCCGCAGCCGGGCCGACGCTGCTGTTCCAGCATTTCCCGGTCGGCGGCGAGCACGACTACGTGGACGACCAGGCCGCGCTGCTCGAACTGATCGCGCGGCACGACGTCCGGGTCCTGATCGCCGGGCACGTCCACCGCGACACGGTCACCCGGCTGGGCGGGCTGGTCCAGGTGACGCTGCAGGCGGTGCTCAAGGAGCCCGTCTTCTACTGGGCTGAGCTTGGCGACGGTCCGGCGCTGACGGTCAGCCGTGTCATCGTGGCCGCGGACGGGGTACGGGCCGGCTCACCGGTGGTCACGGTGCCGCTGACTGGGCCACTGCGTGGGCTACTGACGGGCCCGCCGCCCCCGGCGGCCGCCGCGGCCGGGCTGCCGCGAACGCAGTGGCGGCTCCGGCTGACCGGGTCCGTTCAGGCCGGGATCGCCGTGGCCGGCGACGTCGTCGTGGCCGCGTCGACCAGCGGGGACGTCGCGGCGGTCCGGGCCGGGTCCGCCCGCGGAGACCGGAGCGTTTCCTGGCGATGGCGGGCACGGTTCGGCCCGGTGTACCGGCGGCCGGGCGTGAGTCGCGACGGGCGCACGCTGTTCGTCCCGTCCGCCGACGGGCACCTGTACGCCCTGGACGCGGG
>Ga0137409_10007412_pt1 | contig 11291 bp, 10 predicted proteins | sample CZODoug1_16funga_FD_122059 | JGI IMG/M metagenome (GOLD analysis project Ga0137409, IMG submission 122059) | Vadose zone soil fungal communities from Angelo Coast Range Reserve, California, USA - CZODoug1_16fungal (Hybrid Assembly) | ecosystem: Environmental > Terrestrial > Soil > Vadose zone... | reverse complement strand
GTGAAGGCGCCGACGCCGTGATCGATGGTGTGGTTAAGAGCTTTGGATTTTCCGGAGTCCTGCTGGATGACAAGGGCCGCGCGCGTGTCTTTGAAGTAACCATCACGGCCGCTGTGACGGTGCGCGACCAGCAAGAGAACCGCGTGCTCTACGACAATCAGAATTTCGTCTTTCGCGGCGAGTTTGAATTCGCCAACGACCCACGGAACTTTTTCAATGAAGAGGATCCGGCCGTGCAGCGGATGGCGCGCAGTTTTGCCGAGTCAATTGTCTCGACCCTGGTAAATGGGTTTGGAATCAAAAACGATAAATGATTTTGTTTAGAAGCGGGCTACCGCCCGCTTAGTCGGGCGTTAGCCCGACTCTAAACCCGGAAGAACGACAGCCATGCCGGTTCGCACCAAAAAAGATCTCGATCAAGCCCTCAAGCAGGGAGCGATCGAACCTGTCTATTTTCTTTACGGTCCCGAAACTTACCTGCGCGACCAGGCAGCGCGCGCGATTACTGACGAAGCGTTGCGCGATACGCTGCTGCGTGAATTCAACGACTCTTCGTTCAATCTCACCAGCGACGAGGTGCGCGATGCACTGGCGATTGTCGAACAGCTACCGATGATGTCACAGCGTCGGGTAGTCCGCATCAAAAACTTTGGCAAGCTCTCCGAACACCAAGAGAACCTCCTGCTCGACTATCTTGAACGTCCAGTCGAGACGTCCGTGGTGATCTTCATTGGCGACGATATCGACAAGCGCAAAAAGCTGGCCAAGACCCTCATGTCACGGGCCGCCTTTGAGTTTCAGCCCTTGAAGGCGCCGGAACTTCAGTCGTGGATCAGGGCCCACCTGAAAAAATTGAAGACCGAGATCGAACCGGCGGCTGGGCGACGAATCCTGGACGTAGTCACGAGCGACCTGAACACCCTGAAGAATGAATTGAACAAGCTGGCGGCGGCGGCCTTACCGTCGGGCCTGATCACGACTGAGTTGGTCGACCAACTGACAGGTCGTTCCCGCGAGCACATGAACTGGGAGTTGACTGATCATATTCTCGCCCGCAATCGCAAAGCAGCGCTGAACACGTTGAAGGATTTGCTTGACGATCAAGTCGAACCGGTAATGCTGATCGGTTTGATTGGGGGAACTTATCGCCGCATGGCGCTGGCGAAAGAATTATTGTCGCAGGGAGCCTCACCAGGACAGATCTTCAGCGAAGTGCGCATGCCTTCGTTCAAGCAAAGCGCTTATCTTTCAATGCTGGGCCGGATTGAATCGAACACGCTGGCGCGCGGGCTTCAGCGTATCGCGCAAGCGGACCTGGCAATCAAAAGCTCGAAAGCCACGCCGCGGATGCAAGTCGAAATGCTGGTCTGCGAGTTGATGAATTGAAAAAGCGAGGAGGACCGAAACCGATCCACCTCGCTCTTTTTCTCTTAAACCTCTTCCTGACGCCAATACCCGTTTGCTACCGCAAACGGTTCTGTACCTACTTGCCGGCTTGATTTGCCCGCACAGTCAGACGTGATTTGTGCCGAGCAGCAGCGTTGCGATGCAGCACGCCTTTCTGGACCGCCTTATCAATCTCAGAAATTGTTTTTGGGAGCAACGCCACGGCCTGTTTTGCGTCGCCGTCCAACGCGCCGCGCAGGTCCTTGATCGAAGAGCGCAAACGGGTGCGATTGCTGCGATTAACCAGGCGACGGCGCTCGTTCTGTCTGACTCGTTTTTCGGCTGACTTATGATTAGGCATTCAAAAACTCCGGCAATCCGTGATGCTAACGCGTGCTAACTGGGGCAAGCGCGAAATTAGAGACTATAGGGAGCGGAATGGCGAGTGTCAAGGCGCAAAGGCCCGCGGGTGCGGGCCTTTGCAAAGCGATTATCGACTGTCGAACTATCTTAGTCGTTTAACTGCACCGTGCGCAGAATGTTCAGAAAAACGTTCTGATAAGTGCCGTAATCACTCTCTGGACTGACGGCAATCATGTAGAACAACTCGCCGTTGCTCAACTGAGTTGTGACCACGTTAACGATTTCGGAACGTCCGGTGGCTTCGTTGACGTTGCCCAGGGTGAGCAGCAATCCAGAACGGCCATCGACATTCACGCGCTGATATCCGCTGCGAGACCGCAGGTTGCCACTGCTTTGCTGCAGACCGTTGATGAATTCATTTGTCGCCTGCTCCAGATTCCGACTACGCGTCTGGACAGCGCCGAAACTGACTCCATGCGTGAAGGTCGTTTGCCCGTTCGGCGCAGATCCGTAAGCTCCCTGGGGCGCGAACCAAACCGAACCTTGCTCCGACACCTCGCGCCAATTATCCGGCACGCTCACGCTGAATACGCCCTGGTTGTAGCTCCGATAACGCGTTGAAGGATATTCCACGCGGCCCCTCGGCGTAGTCGGATAACCGGTGCGGTCGTTTGGATAGCCAGTCCGGTCACCGTTTGGATAGTCGCCTCCCTGGTTCGGATAGCGTCGGCCACTGCGCTGAATCTCAGCCATCGTCTGCGCCCGCGGATAGCCGCGCAGACGCTCATTAATGGCATAGAACTGCCGGTCGTCCTGAAAACGGTTTTGGACCCTGAGATATTGCGCTTCCTGATTAATGCGCGCGTAACGATTCGCAGGGCTGGGATGGTCGCTCAAGAAGCCGCCGCCACCACCGCCGCCCTGGGCTTCGAGGGTCCGGAACACATTGGCCAGCTCACGCGGGTCGTAGCCGGCGTTTGCCATGATTCGTGCACCCAGAAGATCCGCTTCGGTTTCGTACTCGCGGCTGAACTTCAGAAAATACACACCAACGGGAAGCTGAGCTAGCTGCCCCAATCCCGGGCCACCTAGAATAGTTCCCAGTATGCCGGCCACGCCGGCGCCGATTGCGTACTTTTGTGCTTTAGTCGCTTGCGCCGTCCCGTGCCGCAGGGCCACGTGACTCAACTCGTGCGCCATCACGCCGGCCATTTCGCCTTCAGTGCGGGCGGCTTGGATCATGCCGCGATTGACGTACATCGGCCCGCCGGGCAAAGCAAATGCATTAATGTCGCTGGCATTAATGACTTTGAAGTAATACCGAAACTCCGGATGCTGGAACTCCTGTGGGATCGCCGCCACTAAGCGCTGCCCAATTCGTTCCACATAAGTGTTGACTTCGGAATCTCGCAAGAGCGGAAATTGTTGCTCGGCTTCGGCGGCTGCCTGGCGGCCTAACTTCACATCATCCGCCGGCTTGTATCTGTTACTGTGATAACTAATCCGGGTTTGGGCAAAAGCCGCCAGCGGCACCAGCACGATAGCCATCGCCATCACCCATGCCAGCCACCGGTTTGCGCCCTGATATCTATGTCGAATCATTTGATAATCTCCTCTCGAAATCTCGTCCCCGCTCAATTCCAGGTTTCGATGATTCCCGGACGAACACGTTTGCCTCAGGCGGGGTAAATCAAAGCCAGTGCCACGGCAACCTTCACTCGGCCCGACGAATGTTATTTTTTGAAGACTTTCCCGCAGGCCTTTAGATCGCGTGCCTTCTCGACATTCACAGCGGTTAGGCTTTGCAGGCGCCTGGGCTAAGCGTGAGCCGCCAGCGCCTGAATGCTTCAATTTAGTTCATCAGAATACCGATTTGGTTCATGGACGCATGCGGCGCCTCACCTTACTTTCGCGGCTTGATCTTTTCATCCAGCCATCGGGTCGCGTCATCCAAAGGAGCAATATGGTGAGTCTTGCCCTGGAACGCGCGGATCATTGAGATGATCAGAAAAACAGTAGAGGCCATGCGAAAAAGTCCCGACCCGAACGAGCTGCCGGTGACCAGCGTCAACAGCGAAAACGCGACGGTGAGTATCAGGATAGCAGCCTGCAGGGCCAGTCCCTGCGCGGCGTGAAAGCGCGTGCGCGTCTCAGTTCGCGGTACCATCAAGAGTTCAATCACGGCCGCAATCGCTCCGATGCGAAAGGGAATATACGGTAAGAGATTGGCCCACTTTTCCGGAATGCCAAGCCCGGCGACGGTATGTGGGAACGGCCGCTGGCTGACTGGGACCGGTGGCGGCTGATAGATACTCGGAGGCGGAACCGGTGGCGGCTGATAAATATTCGAGACCGGAACGCGTGGTGGTTGGTAAGTCGCGGTGGGCTTCGGCGGCGGCTTGATGAATACCGAGGGATAGGACGAAGCCAGGTTATCGTCGATGCGCCGTGTTTGTGCTTCACTGTCCGCATAGCCCCGGACCGCTTCACTCCGGTTCTGGCGTCCGACCTCACGCGTCGCTCCACCCCGGACCTCTTCAGTCGGCGGTCCCGGGCGGGACGAATCGAATGATTGCTCGGCGCGATCGGCGGCCTTCTTGTCGAGCGGATTCGTGTCGTACTTGCTGCGTTTCGGCTCCATGTAAAGATCCCTACGAGAGCCCGGTGGTTTCGGTTTCAGCGATTGGCGTCAGCCACGATTGTGTAAACGGCTGGTTCCCAGGTGCCGTCGCGCTCTGAAATACGGAAAGCCCGTAAACAGGGCTCTTTATCTCCCAGTCCAACAATAAGGTAAACCGCTGATGGATAGTAGGCAAGCCGCACATCCGTTGCCGACGGCTCTGGATCTCTCGACCGGGGATGGGAATGATAAATAGCCACCAACTGCTCGCCGCGATCACGCATGGCGCGCTGCGCCGCAAATAAATCTTCGGGCGCGGCTTCGTAAGTCACCAGCGGATCGGCGGCCGCATTTCGCAGGGGATAAATCGTCTGAGTACTAGCCGAATTGCCGCCGATTAGTCCGCAGCATTCGCGGGGGGCTTCCCGCCGCGCATTATTGAGAATCTCGTCAACGTGTGCTTGCTGAATAGAAAAAGCCACGATTAGCAAAAAGGAAGTTCGAGCCGCTACTCGAGTATCGCTAGTCGCCAACGATCTTCAAATGCAGCTCGTGCAACTGCTTCGGATCGACTTCGCCGGGCGCGTCGATCATCAGGTCCTGCGCCGAAGCGGTCTTGGGAAAGGCCATCACGTCGCGAATGTTATCGGTGGGCACCAAAACCATCATCGTGCGTTCGATTCCGGAAGCGATGCCTCCATGCGGCGGTGTGCCGTAAGACAGTGCGTCGAGAAAGAAACCAAACCGCGCACGCGCGCTTTCTTCCGTCATCCCCAGCGCCCTGAAAATCACAGCCTGCACGTCGCGCCGATGAATTCTGATTGAGCCGCCGGCGACTTCGACGCCATTGATAACTGCGTCGTAAGCCTTCGCGCGCAGTTGCCCGAACAGATTTGCTTCGCCCTTGACCGCGCGTTCCAGCAACGTTACGTCTTCGTCCATTGGTGAGGTGAACGGGTGATGCATCGAGTAATAACGGCCATCGTCCGGATGAAACTCGAACATCGGAAACTCAGTTACCCATAAGGGCGCGAAAACATTCTCGGGAATAAGTTTCTCACGTCTGGCAACTTCATTGCGCAACGCCCCCAGGCTGGCCGCGACGACATCCGGTTTACCGGCAACTATCAGCACGGCATCGCCCTTTTCAGCGCCGCCGACTTCCGCCATCTGAGTAACGGTTTCAATTCCCAAGGCCTTCAGCAGTGACGAGGAGAGTTCATCGCCGAGTTTGATCCAGGCCAACGCGCCGGCGCCATAACGTTTGGCAAATTCCTGCAATTCGTCCAGCGCCTTGCGTGACATCGCTGCGCCCCCGCCGACAACGATACCCTTAACTTCGCCGCCGCCGTCCAGGGCGGATGCGTAGGGAGGAAATGTTGTTCCCTTTAGCGCGGACGACAGATCCTTCAGTTCCATTCCTTCAATCCGCAGGTCCGGCTTATCCGATCCGAAGCGTCGCATCACGTCAGCAAAGGTGAAGCGCGGAAACGGAGTCTGCAGGTCGACGCCGATTAGTTTGAAGAGACGCGCAAACAGTCCTTCGACGAGCACATAGATCTGATCCGGCGTGGCGAAGCTCATCTCGACATCGAGTTGGGAAAACTCCGGCTGGCGATCGGCGCGCAGGTCTTCGTCACGAAAGCAACGCGCAATCTGGTAGTACTTATCCAGTCCGGCGATCATGCAAATCTGTTTGAGAATTTGAGGTGACTGTGGCAGCGCGAAAAACTTTCCCGGCTGGACCCGCGACGGCACGATGTAATCACGAGCGCCTTCGGGAGTGGACTTGATCAGGTTCGGCGTTTCAATCTGGGTGAAACCCTGTTCGTCCATGTAGCGATTGATCTCCAACAACACCCGATGGCGCAGGCGCAGGTTCGCCTGTAACTTCGGCCGGCGCAGATCGAGGTAGCGATACTTCAACCGTACGTCCTCGCTGGCCAACGCTTCAGACGCCGGGGCGTCCAGTTGGAAGGGAAGCGTGCGCGCGTCGTTGAGGATTACGATTTCAGTCGCCTGTATTTCAATGTCTCCGGTTTCGAGTTTTGGGTTGCGGGCGCCTTCGTCACGCAACACAACTTCGCCGGTTACCGCGAGCACATATTCGCCGCGCACCTCTTTGGCTTTCGCATGCGCGTCCGGCGCCTTATCCTGATTCACGACGATTTGGGTAATACCGTCGCGGTCGCGCAGATCGATAAAGGTGAGCGGCCCAAAGTCACGGCGCCGCGCACACCAACCCATCAGGGTCACACGCCGGCCGGTATGTTCTTTGCGCAGCGCTCCGCAGGAATGCGTGCGCTCAAGATTGCCGAGATTTTCGATCATTAATTGGTCAGTAGTCAGTTGTCAGTAGTCAGTTGTTCGTTGATATTTGCGACTGACAACTAACAACTGACCATTGACGGTCTTTAGAACAAAACCGTCCCGCCATCCACATTAATCGCCTGGCCATTGATGCCGCGGCCTTCTTCTGAGGCCAGCAACAACGCCAGCGCCGCCACCTCTTCCGGGGTTACCATGCGGTTTTGCGGGCTCATACGCTTGAGAGCCCCGGTCGCTTCCTCGGCTGATATGCCGGTTCTGGCCACAATGTTTTCGACACCGCGCGAAGTCATTTCCGTATCCACATAGCCCGGACAGATCGCGTTGACGGTGACGCCGATGGAAGCGACTTCCAGCGCGAGGGTCCTCGTCAGGCCCAGGACGCCATGTTTGGAAGCAGCGTAAGCCGAGATGTAGGGCGCGCCGGTTTTTCCGGCAATCGAAGCGATATTGATAATCCGTCCCCATCCTGCGGCCAGCATCGCCGGCAGCGCCAGACGCGTGCAATGAAACGTGCCGGTGAGGTTAACAGCCAGATGGCGTTGCCACATCGCCTCGTCGGTTTTCACGAAGGCCGCAGTCTCGGCTATTCCCGCATTGTTCACCAGAATGTCCGGGCCGCGCCCAAACTTCTCGATAGTAAGTTCAAAGGCCCGCTCGACATCTCCGAACAGTGCCACGTCGCACACGAAAGCCGCCGCGCCCACTCCAATTTCATTCGCTACCTTTTCGATTTGGTCGCGCGTTCGTGCGACTAACGCGACTGAGGCGCCTTCGCGCGCGCAGGCAATCGCGATCGCGCGGCCGATGCCTCGTCCACCACCGGTGATGAATGCCAGCTTGTTTGCCAGTTTCATAAGAAGAATTGCCACAGAGGCACAGAGACACAGAAAAAGGAACAAAAACAGTTTGGTCGAGTTAGGCCAATCGGTCAAATGGCCGAACAGTAATTTGAGATCTCCGACCCAAACTGTTTATTGACCCTCTGTGTCTCTGTGCCTCTGTGGCGTCACCTTCCGGTAAATCGCGGCGGCCGCTTCTCAGTAAACGCGCGGACGCCTTCGCGGCCGTCTTCGGACTGAAAGCAGCGCAGTTGGGCTTCCGATTCGTATTGGAGCATCTTTTCCAAAGTGTCGTGCTCGCCCGCATACACAGCATGCTTGGCGGCGGCGATTGAAACTGCCGGTCCTGCGCGTAAACGCTCGGCCAGTTTTCGCGTTTCTGCTTCGAGTTGTTCGGGCGCCACGACGCGATTCACCAGGCCCAACCGCAGAGCGTCTTGCGCATCGATCGTGTCGCCGAGAAAGAAGAGTTCGCAGGCAATGTTCGAAGGAACCATGCGTGGCAAAAAATATGGCCCGCCCCAATCGGGATGGAAACCGAGCTTGACGAATGACTGGCTGAACGTCGCCGTCGACGACGCAATGCGCAGGTCACAAGCCAGTGCGAGATTGAAGCCCGCGCCTGAGGCCGGCCCTTCGATCGAAGCAATCACCGGTTTAGTCATCTGCCGAATGGCCAGCACGACCCGACGAGCGGCGCCAAGTATGCGCGCGAACTCTTCGGTGTCCTCTCGCTCGACCAGCTCGCACATGAACTGAACGTCACCGCCGGCGCAGAATGCCCGACCTTCACCGGTAACGATTACGACGCGCACGTGCGGATCGCTGCCGGCTTCCTCCAGCGCTTCCGCCAGGTCGCGGCGCATGTGGCCGACAAAAGCGTTCAGCCGCTCAGGCCGGTTGAGCGTGATGGTAACAATGCCGTCGTCTTCGGCAATCTTGATCTGTTCGTCATCCATGGTTGCAATGAAGTCAGTACCGCCTGCGTGAGCGGGCGGGTTCAAGTTGCCTCTCTGGCCCACCCGCTCACGCAGGTGGTACTGACCTCACCTTCCTTTAAATAACGCCTTCCGCTTGTTGACGTAAGCGTCCAGGCCTTCCTTCGCGTCTTCTGACAGAAACAGTTGCTGTTGCAGCTCGCGTTCCAGTGCCAGTGCGGATTCAAACGGAATCTCAGCGCCAGTTTGCACCGCTCGTTTTATGCGGCCGACCGCGCGCGCAGCTTTGTCAGGCGTAGTGAACTGAAGAGCGTAATCCCACACCCGCGACATGAAAGCCGGACCGTTGTCGGCGTCGAAGATTTGATTGACCAGACCGAGCGCCTCGCCTTTCTCGAAATCAAAAAGTTCGCCCGTGGCCATCAATTCAATCGCCCGCGATTTTCCGACGATGCGCGCCAGCCGTTGAGTACCGCCGGTTCCCGGCAAAACCCCGAGCGAAACCTCTGGCAAGCCCATTTTGCCGGCGTTGCGACGCGCGACCCGAATATCGGCGGCCATCGCGACTTCCAATCCGCCGCCGACGCAGTGCCCATTAATCGCGGCAATTACCAGCTTTGGTGTTTGCTCCAGACGCGCCAGCGTTTCGTTCGCATGCAGGCAGAAATAGTATTTGAATTCGGGCGTAACGCTACTGAGCATCTGAATATTCGCCCCGGCACAAAAGAACTTCTCACCGCTGCCGGTGAGCACAATCACCTGCACGCTTTCGTCCATGCGCGCCTCGAGAATCCGCGCATCGAGCTGCTGCATCATCTCAAACGAATAAGTGTTGGCGGGCGGATCGTTGAGTGTCAAGACCGCGATGCCCCGATCGACGTGATAGTCAACCAGGAGCCGATTCAATTCTGTCATTGGAGATTGCATTGCCATTGTTTAAGCACTGCGCCAGATATTTACTTTCTCAGAGGCTGGAGAATCTTCGAGCGCGAACTGTGCATTTCCGGGCGAAAGAAAGCCGTTCACAAACAGCCGGGTAATATTATCGACCAGTTGAGACACAGACAACTTCCCGCGCGGATCGTACCAGTTGTAAATCCAGTTCATCATCCCAAACAGCCCATAAGTCGCAACCGTAAGATCTATCTGGGGCTTAATTCGCTGCCGCTCCTGCATCTCTCTCAGAATCCTGCGCGCGAGCCGCGCGTATTTTTCCTTTTTCGTGGAAACGTGTTCATGAAGATCGCCCGCGAGCGACTCAGCCTCGTGCGATAGTACTTTCATCTCGGCCATGTTAGCGGCAAAGAACGAAAGATGATTGTCAATGAATATGCGCAACTTTTCAAACGGGTCGGTGATTCCTTTGATGCGCTGCTCCAGCCGCTCCAGCACCCGGCCGAAGCAGTGATCCTGAATAAGAAACAACAGCTCTTCCTTTGACTTGCAGTAATGATAAAGCCCGGCGAGGCTGACCCCGGTCTCGCGGGAGATGTCGCGCATAGAGGTTGAATGAAAGCTCTTCTCGGCAAAAATGCGCGCGGAAGTGCGCAGGATCAATTCAAGCTTTTGATCGTAGCGGGAAAGATCGGGCGATTGATTCATCGGTTCATTGATTCATTGACTCAATGTACCCAGTGAACAGTTAAATGAATCAATGAGTAAATGAGTCAATGACTAAATCTTTCAAAGTCTCACGTATTCAAACTCGAACGGCTTGCCTTTGACTCCCGCCGCCGGCGGCGCAATCCAGTTGGCGATCTTGCCCGGCTCGGTAACGGGCCGCATCAGGCTGCGCACATATTCGCGGTCTTCGATCGAAGGCAGCCATTGTGTTTTCCGCTTCTCGAACTTTTCCTTTGAAATCAGGTTGCCTTCGATATCGAACGAGTGGCTTGAGTATTCGCCCACGTGGCGATGAAATCTAATGTTCGGCAGAGATAGCCGATCGCTGACACCTTCATCGGCGAGGGCCCTGTTCCAGCGGGCCAGGCCCTTCTCGCAGTCTTTCACGTATTCACCGCGGAGCACTTCGTTCAGAGCATTACGCAAAGGCACTTCGCGGGGCACGAGCTTTCCATTTTCGACGACCATCATCGTGAAGGAACCTTCACTGGCAACGTGATCGGAATACTGCTCCTGTTCTTTGAAGCGGCCTTTTAGTCCCGCGGCAAAGAAGTCGGCAGAATTCGAACTAATCTCGCCGCCGAACAAATCAAGCGAATAGCTAAACCAGAAATTGATGTATCGCTGAATGATCTCAAGCGGAATACCGCCCAGAGTCCGAACGTCATCGTTCTTGCTTTGCTTCATTAGTTGGGCGGTGCGGCGGACCACTCGGCTCAGGCCCGTGTCACCGACAAACATATGGTGCGCTTCTTCGGTCAACATGAATTTGCAGGTGCGGGCCAGCGGCTCGAATCCTGATTCAGCCAGGGCCGAAAGCTGATACTTGCCGTCGCGATCGGTGAACATTGTGAACGAGTAGAAATTTAGCCAGTCGTCGCAGGGCTGATTGAAAGCTTCGAGGATGCGCGGTTTGTCCGGATTGCCGCTGCGTCGTTCCAGTAAAGCATCGGCTTCGTCGCGACCATCACGGCCAAAATATCCGTGCAGCAAATAAACCATAGCCCAAAGGTGGCGGCCCTCTTCGACGTTCACCTGAAACAGATTGCGCATGTCGTAAAGCGACGGACAGGTGTGACCGAGTTGCCGTTGCTGTTCGACCGAAGCCGGCTCAGTATCGCCCTGAGTGACGATGATCCGGCGCAGAGAGTTTCGGAATTCGCCCGGGACTTCCTGATAAGCTGGCGCTCC
>Ga0137409_10007411_pt1 | contig 11291 bp, 8 predicted proteins | sample CZODoug1_16funga_FD_122059 | JGI IMG/M metagenome (GOLD analysis project Ga0137409, IMG submission 122059) | Vadose zone soil fungal communities from Angelo Coast Range Reserve, California, USA - CZODoug1_16fungal (Hybrid Assembly) | ecosystem: Environmental > Terrestrial > Soil > Vadose zone... | reverse complement strand
CTGAGAGTCTGTCAATCGGCATCCCGCTCGATGTCGCGGATCTTCGGCTGGCACGCGAGCCTGAAAAACCGCGCCTACAGACAACTCAGTTCGGATTTCGCGGCGAGGTGATCGGCCTGGCCTGGAGCGCGGAGGTGCGCTCGAGGTTTGTATCGCAGGCCGTCTTGGGATCTTTGACGGCGTTTTCCGACTCGAAAGCTGAGAGCTGCTCATTCAGCGCGAAGCGCCGTGATCGGATCGACGCGCAGCGCGCGCAGGGTCGGCGTCACGCTGCCGACGACGGTCATCAATGCCGAGAGGCCCACCGCCGCGAGAATGGTGGGCGCGTCGGCCGGTTTGACGCCGGCAAGCAGCGCTTCCATGCTGCGCCCCGCCGCATATGCGAGCGCCATTCCCGGGATCACGCCCGCCAGCGCGAGCAGCAGGCAGCGGCGCAGCACCATCCCCAGAATGTCGCTCGACTGCGCGCCGAGCGCCATGCGCACGCCGATCTCCTGCGTGCGCTGCGACACCGCGAACGAGAGCAGACCGTGAATGCCGATGCCCGCCAGGACGAACGCGATGAGCGCGAAAGCCGAAAGGACGCGCACCTGCACGGATCGCGACGCCGTCTCGAGATCGACCATCTCGCTGAGCGTCTGCACCTCGGTGATCGGAAGCTTCGGATCCGTCCGGCGAATGACAGCGCGAACGGTGGAGGCGAGCCTCGCAGGCGGCACGGTCGTGCGGATTGCGAGCGATTTGGGCGCGTAGAACGTGATGGCCCCGTCGGCGACCTGTTTGGACGAGAGATAGACTTGCGGCTCGCTCTGGCGCTCCAGGCCGCGGAACCGCACGTCGCCGGCGACGCCGACGACTTCACGGTCGGCGAAGGCGAACGCGAAATGGTGGCCGATCGGATCCTCGTTCGGCCAGTAGCGCTTCACGAACGATTCGCTCACGACGGCAACGAACTGTCGGTCGCGGTTGTCGGCCTCGCCGATGTCCCTTCCCCGCTTGAGGGGAATCGCCATCGTGTCGAAGTATCCGGGTGTGACGTAGCGAAGGGCCGCGACGTTGTTCGCCGTTCGAATGTCGTTTGCAGCCTCAGCGTCGCCCTTCACCGACACCGGAAAGATGCCGCCGCGAAACGACGAGATCGGCAGAAAGCTCACGTAGCCTGCCGACGTGACGCCCGGCAAGGCCCGGACCTCCTGCAAGACGCGTGAGTAGAACGCCTCGCGCGTGACGACGGCGCGATACTCCGGCATCGGCAGCTCGGTCCGCATCGTGAGCACGCCGTCGGGCTTGAATCCCGGATCGATGGCCTGAATCGCGAGCAGCGCGCGGATCAGCAGTCCGGCAGTCACAAGGAGGACGACCGAGGCGACGATCTCGGCAACGACAAGAGCCGAGCGCAGGCGCTCTTTCTGACCGCCGCCGGTTCGCGAGCCTTCGCGCAGGCCGTCGAGATCGGGGCTGGCGCCGGCCCGGAGCACGGGCGCCAGTCCGAACGCGATGCCCGTGAGCGCCGTGAGCGCGACGGCAAACAGCAGCACGCGGACGTCCACCGATGGCGACGCCGCGATCGGCAGCGTCGCCGGCACCAGCCGCGCGAGGAGCGGCACCGAAGCGACCGCAACCGCGATCCCCAGCGCGCCGCCCACCGACGCGAGCAGCAGGCTCTCCGTCATCAGCTGTCTGACCAGGCGTTCGCGTCCTGCGCCGATGGCGGTCCGCACCGCGAGCTCGCGTCGGCGTGCCAGCGCGCGCGCCAGCAGCAGGTTCGCCAGGTTCGCGCAGGCGATCAACAGCACGCAGGCGGCCGCGCCGGAAAGCGCGAGCAGAAGCAGCCGAGAGCGCTCCGAGACTTCCGTGCCCAGCTCGACGAGGGTGGCGCCGGTGTCCTTGTTTTCTTTCGGGTATTGCTGTCGCGATTGCGCCGCAATCACGTCCATTTCGGCGCGCGCCTGGCTGAGCGTCGTCCCGCGGCGAATTCGTCCGACCGCCTCCAGCCAATTGTTGGTGCGCTCCTGCGCCTGGTAGGCGCCCTCGCCGAAACGGGTCGTGATCCAGAACAGCACATCGCTTTTGGGAAAATGGAACTCGCGCGGCATCACGCCAATCACCGTGTACGGCGTGTCGTCGAAGTCGACCTGCGCAACAAGGTTTCGGCCAATGACAGTCGGGTCGCCACCGAACTCCGTCTGCCAGAGGCGGTAGCTCAGAATCATCGTGCCAGGAGCCCCCTCCCGATCATCATCGCCATTGAAGAGCCGGCCGATGATGGGTGTCACGCCGAGCGTGGGAAGGAGGTCGGCACTCACAGAGGATCCGAGGAATCGCCGAGGCTCGCCCGCGTTCATGATCGTGACGGCTTCGGAATGGTACGTGCCCATCGACTCGAACGATGTCGCCGCAGCCTTCCAGTCACGGTAGTTGGGGGCGGACAATTCCATGCGCGCATAGCCTGGCGTCGTCTCCCAGATCTTGACGAGCCGGTCCGCGTCGGGAAATGGCAGCGGCCGGATCAGGACGAAGTCGGTGACCGAGAACGCCGCCGTCGTCGCGCCGATGCCGAGCGCCACGATCAGGACCGCGGTGACCGCAAAGCCCGGCGTCCGGCGCAGCAGGCGCGCGGTATACGCCAGATCCTGTCGCAGGATATCGAGGTGCACGAGCGCAGCGTTTCCGAGCACTTCGGCGATGGTCTGGAACCAGAGCAAGGCCGCGCTCAGCGGACCCGTTGCGTCACGGCGGCGGCGCACGAACAGCGCGCGCATCTCCTCGCCGTACTCGTTGCGGAACGACGCCGGGTAGAAGCGCATCAGAAGCTTGTAGATCCTCAATCCTTAGATCCTCAAATCCTTAGATCCTCGAGTCCTCAGCCATCCTAGGCTCTCCCCGGCGCAAAGCCCGCAGCGCGCGCCATCTTCATCAGCTGCGAGAGCCGCCGCGCCTCGGCCTTCGCCGTCGTGGTCCCCAGCGGCGTGATCCGGTAGTACCGCCGCCGCTCGTCGTCGTCTTCCGGCGCGGGACGGTCGCGGGTCTCGACGATCAGCCCCTGCTCGAGCATGCGCTGGATCGAGCGGTACAACGTGCCGGCACTCAGCTTCAGCTCGCCGCCGGTGCGCAGCGCGACGTCCTGGATGATGGCGTAGCCGTGGCGATCCTCCTCGGCCAGGGCGAGCAGGATGTGGAACGTCGCGGGAGGCAGCATGGGATCGACTATAGCCACTGTGGTTATATTGTCAATGGCTATAGACGGAGCGCGGGCTAGAATGGTTGGCCATGGACCGAAATTTTCTGCTGCTGGGCGCGGTCGCCGGCTTTCTCGGCGTGGCGCTGGGCGCGTTCGGAGCCCACGGTCTGCGGGGACGCCTCTCCCCGGAGATGCTGGCCGTCTTCGAGACCGGCGTGCGGTACCACATGTACCACGCGCTCGCGCTGGTGCTCGTGTCGCTCGTCATGAACCGCATGAGCGGCTGGCTCCTTCAGACGGCCGGCTGGTCCTTCGTCGCGGGGATCGTGCTGTTCTCGGGCAGCCTGTATGCGCTCGCGATCGGCGGCGTCACCGCACTGGGCGCCGTGACGCCGATCGGCGGGCTCGCCTTCCTGATCGGCTGGGCCTGCCTCGCCTTCGCGGCGATCTAAGATCACGTATGGCGCGTCGCCTCTGCGCAGCAGCCGTCTCCTTCACGCTGCATCTGCTCGTCGTGGCTGCCATCGCGCGGCTGACGGCGGATCCGCCTCGCGCCGGTCGACCGGCCCCGCGCCCCTCGTCGATGGCCGTCTTCGTCGTGCCGCCGGCGGCAGATCCCGCGCTGCCGGGACTCCAAGCGCTCGACACGACGGGCGACGATCAGATTCGGCGCGGGGAGGGCTCGTCGACGGTCTCGATTCCCGGCTTCACGTTCGACATCAGGAAGATCGGTGAACGCGCCACGCTGCTGTTCCCGTTTCTCACGCCGGGGCTCTCGCTCGAACATTTCGCGATCGCCCCGCGGCGCGAAGTCAGCGACGGCTATCGCAATCCGTTCGCGCCGGCCAGCCCCGCGACGCCGCATGCGGGGCCACGGCGCCCGGCGCTCGTCATGACCAGCGCCGCCATGCAGTCGCTCGTCGACCAATCCTGGTCGCGGCGCGATCGCTGGAGCCCCTTTCAGCGCATCATGGCGCTCGCCGACCGCTACAGCGCGGACACCGGCAAGCTGCCGGCGCTCCTGCACGAGTATCAGGCGCAGAATGGCCTGCAGCCGTACGTCGACTCGTCGATGCGCGACCCGCGGCTGTGGACGGAGCTGGGCCTGGCGGCCGACCACGTCAGGTTCATCGGGTTCATCAGCCGCTATGTGACCGAGCATCGATCGACCCGAGCCGCCACCGAGCTGCTGTTTCTGCTCGACAAACTGGTGCAGGCCGGCACGGACGCGCTCATCACGCTGCTGGACACCGAGCCGTCGGCGGAGCTGCGCTGGACGCGCGACGCGAATCCGCAGGCGTACGACCTCATCGTCGATCTGCGCCGCTACTATCACGCGCAGCTCGAGCGCAAGGGGCTCGCGTCGAGCGACGCCCTCGGAGAGTACTTCGACAACGTGCGACTGAGCATCCTCACCGGTATCCTGAAAACGACGCCGCGCGGCTACCGTGCGAGCGACGCACGGTTCCTGATCGGCGCGATCCACTGGCGCCGGAGAGATGTCGGCGACGCCCTGCGGGCCTGGCGCGAGATGACGGTGGATCCGTCCGACAGCTACGCCGCGTCAATCGAACGCATCCTGGGCGCGATCGGCGCGTACACCGGCGGCGATCGCGGAAACGTCGACACCGGCCAGGTGATGCATCTGCTGAGCGCCGAGATCAACCGTACGCTCCGTAATGAGCACGGGCGCTGGATCATGTTCTCCATGGAGCGGCTCGCGCAATTCGGATTTCATTTCGACACGTTCTAGCTCTAGGGAACGGAGGAGACGGAGAGAACAATTCTTCTCTGTTCGTCTCCGTTTCTCTGCTTGCTCTGTGTGATACCGTTTCCTCCGTACACTCCGTTGACCATGCTGCAGATTACCGGCACGATCGCGATCGACGATCGCGAGATCGAAGAGCGGTTCGTGCGCGCGTCCGGGCCGGGGGGCCAGAACGTCAACAAGGTGTCGACCGCGGTCGAGCTGCGGTTCGACGTCCGCGCCTCGTCGTTGCCGTTTGACGTGAAGGAGCGCCTGATGGCGCTCGCGGGCAAGCGCATGACCAGCGAGGGCGTCCTGCTCCTCGACAGCCGCGAGCATCGCACGCAGGCGGCCAACCGCGATGCCGCGCGCGCGCGGCTGGTCGCCCTCCTGCAGCACGCCGTCAAACGGCCCAAGACGCGCCGGGCCACGAAGCCGAAGCGGGCGGCGAAAGAAAACCGGCTGGAATCGAAGCGGCAGCGGAGCGAGGTGAAGTCGCTGCGCGGCCGCGCCCGGCACGGCGACGACTGAGGGCCCGCGCGATAGCCGCGCTCCGGGAGCGTCGCGGCGCCTATTCCTGTCGCGATCGCCGATGTGACGCTACACTGGGGCGACAGCGATGCGCACACCCTGCGACCTCCTGCTCACCAATGCCCACGTCGTGACGCTGGACGATCTGTTCACGGTCCACCCACTGGGATCGGTCGCCGTCGCCGGCCGCACGATTCTCGCGGTGGGCGACGTGGCCACCGAGTACGAACCGGCGGAAACCATCGACTGCAAGGGGCGCGTCGTGATGCCCGGCCTCGTGAACGCCCATACCCACGCGCCCATGACGCTGCTGCGGGGGCTCGCCGACGATCTCCGTCTTGATGTCTGGCTGATGGGCTACATGATGCCGGTCGAGCGGGCGTTCGTCCGGCCCGACTTCGTCGCGCTTGGAACGAAGCTCGCGTGCGCGGAGATGATCCGGTCAGGCACCACCTGCTTCGCCGACATGTACTACTTCGAGGAAGCGGTCGCCGAAGCGGCGGCGGCGGCCGGCTTGCGCGCCCTGTGCGCGCAGACGGTCCTCAAGTTCCCCACGCCTGACGCCGCGAGTTTCGAGGACTCGCTGGCGCGCGCGCGCGACTTCATCACCTGTTGGAAGACGCACCCGCTGATCGCCCCGGCGATCGGGCCGCACGCGCCGTATACGTGCACGAAAGAGATGCTCAGGGCATGCGCCGAGCTGGCACAGGAGTTCGACGTGCCGCTGCACACCCACCTGGCCGAAACGGCGCTCGAGGCGGAACAGTCGCGTCGTGAGCACGGGATGCCCGTCGTGCCATGGGTGAAGAAGCAGCGCCTGTTCGATGCGCACGTGCTCGCCGCGCACTGCGTCCACATCGACGAAGGGGAAATGCGGGCGTTGAAAGAGGCGGGCGCGGGCGTCGCGCACAACCCGACGAGCAATCTGAAGCTTGGATCCGGCGTGGCGCCGGTCGCGAAGATGCTCGAGCTCGGCATCGCGGTCGGGATTGGCACCGACGGCGCTGCGTCGAACAACGACCTCGACATGTTCGAAGAGACGCGCCTGGCGGCGCTGCTCGCGAAGGGCGTCGGCGGTGACCCGACCGCGCTGCCGGCCCGCGAGGCGCTCGCCATGGCGACACGCGTCGGGGCGCGCGCGGTTCACCTCGGGGACATCACCGGCTCGATCGAGCCCGGCAAGCGCGCTGATCTCATCGTCGTCGATCTCGATCAGCCCCACAACGTGCCCCGATTCGCCAGAGATCCCGGCGCCGTGTACTCTCAGCTGGTCTATGCCACGAAGTCGACCGACGTCGTCGACGTGATGTGCGACGGCAAGTGGCTGATGCGCGAGCGCCGGCTCCTCACCATCGACGAAGACGAGCTTCGCGCGGCCGCGCGCGACGTGGCGCGGCGCATCGACGCGTTTCTGATCGAGCGGGAGCAGAGCGTCCTGCAGAAGCTCGTCGCGATCGGCGGGGCGGCGGAAGAGGCCAGCTTCGAGGTGCAGGTGAAGGCGCGCGTCGGCTCGGCAGCCGCCGTGCGGAACGCGCTGGCCAGCGACCAGATCACGGTGATTCGCGCGGTGCGCTACCATCAGTTCGACACGTACTTCTTCTTCGACGATCCGGGCCAGGGGCGGCTGCGGTACCGCGAAGACGAGTTGCTCGATGAGCAGGGCGAGGTGGTCGGCGCCCGGGCGCGGCTGACCCTGACCGGGCCATCGCGCGAAGCGGCGTTCGGTTCGGTCCTGCTGTTCCGCTCGCGCTTCTTCGCGCCGGCCGCCCACTCGCCGCGCTTTTATCGAGAGTATTTCAAGCCGGCACGCGAGCGCGAAGTCGAAAAGGATCGGTGCCGCTGGCTGGTCGCGTTCCGCGGCGTCCAGTTCTACGTGCACCTTGATCAGATGGTGAACCCACACGCGGCTGCGTACTTCCTCGAGGTGAAATCCCGGACCTGGTCCCGGCGCGATGCGCAGGACAAGGCCGCCATTATCACGGAGCTCCTGGAGCTGCTTGGCGCGCGGCCGGACGAAGCGATTGAGGAGGGTTACGTCGAGCTGTGAACGTGGCGGCGCTCCTGGCGGCGAAGGCTGGAGCGCATTTCATTTCTTCGTAGCGGCCGGCCTTCAGGCCGGCCGAGCGACGGGCTGAAGCCCGTCGCCTACATGGATGTGAAAAACGCTGTGGGCAACGGAGACCGACATGAGGATGACTCGAACAGCAGCGTTCACCCTGTCGCTGGCGATGGCATGCGTCGCCTGGCAATCGTTCGCGTCAGGCCAGCAGGTCAGGGCGGGGCAGGGTGGAGGCCGATCGGGCCCCGCCCCGCGCAGCACCTATGTGCGCCTTGGTGGCCGCGGTGAAGGCACGAGCGACGCCGTGCTGTACGAGCCCGGAACCGGGAGCGCGAAGAACGGCATCGCGCTGCTGTTCGGCCACCCGAGCGAGAGCAATTTCAACCATCCCTCCGGCCGCGAACTGGCGCGCCGCGGGTACCGCATCCTGATGGTGAACGTTTCCGATGGCCGATCGTTTCCAGATACGTATGCGCCGGCATACTCGACCGCTCTGAAGTACCTCCGCGGTCTGCCGGGCGTGGAGAAGGTCGTCGTGATCACCCACAGCGGGGGCGGGCACGAGATGGCCTTCTATCAGAACGTTGCGGAAAACGGACCCAAGGCCTGCTCGGGACCCGAGAAAATCTATCCCTGCCGCCCGGCCCTGACGACGGGACTGGAAAAGGCGGACGGTCTCATCCTGCTCGATTCGACGTTGGGCGCCTTCCACCAGATGAGCTCGGTCGATCCGGCGGTCGATTCGGCCAGGCCGCGCGTGCGGGTACCCGAGCTCGACATGTTCGATCCGCGGAACGGGTACGACCGCGCGAATCGACATGCGTCGTACACCGCCGAGTTCTCCCGGAAGTTCTACGCCGCGCAGGCCGCGCGCAACCTACAACTGGTGGAGCAGGCGCGAGCGCGGCTCGCGGCGATCGAGAAGGGCGAGAGCGATTACGCTGACGACGAGCCGTTCGTGGTGCCGGGGATGGGGATCAATGCCACCGGCGCACGACTCTACCAGCCGGACGGGCGCGTCGTATCGAAGACGCGCGCACCGCATCCGCTGTTGAAGGCGGACGGAGCGACGCCAACCGAGACTGTTCGCACGGTTCGTCCGCCGTCGGGGGCTCGGCCGGAAGACGCACTCGGGACGCTCGGCGTGATGACGCAAAACAGCACCGTGCGCCGGTTCCTCGCGATGTCGGCGATCCGGACGCAGAAGGATTTTGCGTTCACGGAAGACGACATCGTGGGCGTCGACTGGAAATCCGCCATGAGCAGCACGCCGTCGAACGCCGAGGGCATCACGGTTCCGACGCTCGTCATGTCGATGACGTGCCACTATCTGATCGTGCCCAACGAGATCATCTTCAATCATCTCGCCGCGCGCGACAAGCAGTTCGCGCTCGTCGAGGGCGCGACGCACAACTTCATCCCGTGCCGTCCCGAGTATGGCGACACCGTGGCGCGGACGTTCGATTACGTCGATGCGTGGCTGACGCGGCCCGGTCGATTCCTGACTCAATCGCCGAGCCCCGGCGATGTGGCGCGGTGACGGTCGATCCGTCGCGTTGATGCGCGATTCGCGCTGAAAGCCCACCGCCGGACAAGGTCGGCGAATCGAGCATCAGCCTGTAAGGACTCGATCGAGTACGACACAGCCATTCGCAGCTCGTCTCACACAACGAGCTGGCCGCCAGCCGACGGACCAGCAAAGATATTGGGGAAGGCCAGATGAAAACGTTATTGACTTTCAGCGTCCTGTCCATATTGGTGGGGGTGACCGCCGCCCTGACACAGGGCACGCCAAGTCCGGCGCAACCGGGACAGGATCGGCCTGCAGGCCGGAGCGATCCTCACATCGTTCCGCCCCGCGCCACGCCTGGTCTGCGCCCTCCCAGCGCGCCGGCGCTGCCTTACCATTTCGTCAGCCAGCCGGCTCCAATGCCGGGACAGAAATTCGGCAATGTTGCAGGGGTTGCGTTGACACCCCAGGGTCATCTGCTGGTTTTCAACCGGAACCCCGCCATGATGATGGTGGAGTATGACGCCCAGGGGAAATTCCTGCGGACGTTCAACCCCAACATTGCCGTCAACGCGCACGGTATGCGGGTCGATCGTTACGGCAATATCTGGGTTCTCGACAGCTTTCTGAACGTGCTGTGGAAGCTGAAGCCGAATGGCGAGCCCGTGATGACTGTGGGCACGCGCGGCGAAGTCGCCAAATGGGACGACGCAAAATGGAATGGCATGTTCAACCAGCCCATGGACGTCGCTTTCGACAAGGACGACAATTTCTATGTGGTGCAGGGTCATGGCGGCACGTCCTCGCCGCCCGACTGCACCTACTGTTCGTCCTATAACACCGCCAAACCGCCGATCACGCAGGGATCCGATCCGCGCGTCTTCAAGTTCGACAAGAACGGCAGATACATCTCGAGCCGTGCGCTTCCCCATGCCGACGGCACCTATCCCACTATTCACAGCGTCATCGTCACGCCCAAGGGAGAACTGTGGGTGACCGATCGTCAGATGGGCAAGATTCTGGCGCTCGACATCAACCTCAGTCCGCTCCGGGAAATTCAGCAGCCGAATTTGACGAGCGGCCTGTTCGTGGACGCGAAGGGCCAAGTCTGGATGTCTTCGGGGATGGACGGGATGATCATGTCCCTCGACGAAAACGGAAAAATCACGGGATGGCTTGGTAAAGGCGGGCGGGATACGGACGGCGCAACGTCTAACCTGATCGGCGAAGCCCATTACCTGGTGGTCACTCCGGATCAAAGGACCATCTATATCGCGGATTCCGTGAACGCCAAGGTCTTGAAGCTGGAACATGATTGAGTCGCTGCATCCAGGCCAGTTGCCGCTCGCGGGCCTGAATGGGCATCAACGTCACCGTCCAGCGCACGGGCATGGACAAACTGTCACTGAAGTCGAACTTCAGACCCAGCAGACGATCCGTCTCGATTTTCGTCTGGATCTGGGTGTTTTGAACGAGACGGTTGAAGCGACCGCATCGGCTCCGCTTCTGAATACCGTCGACGCCGTGCTTGGCACCGTGATCGAGAACCGGCGCATTGTCGAACTGCCGCTGAACGGGCGCAACTATCTGCAGTTGGTTTCGCTCGCTCCGAACGTATCCACGGGCTTCTCCAGTCAAGGGCAGGCCGGTGCGCGACAGGGCGGCATTCGGGCGGCCCAGACCATTTCCGTGGCCGGGCAGCGCACCAATTTCAATCACTACACGCTCGATGGCGTCGAGAATACGGACCCGAATTTCAACACCTTCGTGGTGATGCCGTCGATCGACGCGCTGCAGGAGTTCAAGGTCGAGAGCGGGATCTTCCAGGCCGAGTACGGCCGCGCCATCGCGCAGATCAACGTCTCGACCAAGAGCGGAACGAACGCCGTCCACGGCGCGCTGTTCGAGTTTCTGCGCAATTCCGAGATGGACGCCAAGAACTACTTCGATCGCGGCAACCAGCCCATCCCGCCGTTCAAGCGCAATCAGTTCGGCGCCACCGCCACCGGGCCGGTGATCCGGAATCGCATCTTCTGGATGTTCTCTTACGAAGGCCTGCGCGAGCGGAAGGCGCTCACATCGACCGGCGTTCTGCCGAACACCCTGCAGCGCGCGGGCGATTTTTCGAACCTCTCGACGGCGGTAGTCGATCCGTTGACGAAGGTCATTCAGAATAACCAGGTCGTCTCGTCCACGCCGTTCCCGGGCAACCGGCTGCCGGCCAACCGGATTCATGCTCTCTCCGCGCGCATCCTGAACGATT
>Ga0137409_10007408_pt1 | contig 11293 bp, 7 predicted proteins | sample CZODoug1_16funga_FD_122059 | JGI IMG/M metagenome (GOLD analysis project Ga0137409, IMG submission 122059) | Vadose zone soil fungal communities from Angelo Coast Range Reserve, California, USA - CZODoug1_16fungal (Hybrid Assembly) | ecosystem: Environmental > Terrestrial > Soil > Vadose zone... | reverse complement strand
CAGGCAGGCGATCGCGCGCACCGCATTGCCGCCGCCGGCTGCGCGCTGCATGCCGTAGTTCAGGCGAATCGCCGCCGGACGAATGTGCCAGTAGTCGTGCGCGAGCGACACCACAACATCAGCGTCGATGCCACACAGTTGCGCCACGCGCTGCGGCGGGAAATTGCGCGCGCGCGTCGCCAATTCTGCGAAGCCCAGCGTATGGCGCGCGATGTAGTCATGATCGAGCCAATCGCGCGCAATCAGCACGTTCATGATGCCGAGCGCCAATGCGGCGTCGGTGCCCGGCAGCAGCGCGATGTGTTGCTGACATTTCTCCGCGGTCTGCGAGCGATAGGGATCGATCGCGATCAACTTGGCGCCGCGGCGCTTTGCTTCCAGCGCGCGGCTCCAGAGATGAAGATTGGAAGCGATCGCATTGGTACCCCAGAAGACGATCAGCTGCGCGTTCTGGAATTGCTCGAGATCGGTGCCGGTGCGCGTACCCAATGTGGCGTTGATCGCCTCGGCGCCGGCCGTGGCGCAGATCGTGCGATCAAGGAAACTCGCGCCCAGTTTGTGCAGAAAGCGCGCCGCCATCGCTTCGCCCTGCACCAGGCCCATCGTGCCGGCGTAGGAGTAGGGAACAATGCGTTGCGGATCGATCGCGGCAGTCGCGCGCAGACGCGCCGCAATGTCGGCCAGCGCTTCGCCCCAGCTGACACGCGTGAACCGACCGCGCCCCTTGGGACCAACGCGCTTCTGCGGATAGAGCAACCGATCCGGGTGATACGTGCGCTCCAGATAGCGGCTGACTTTCGTGCACAGCGCGCCCTGTGTGGTCGGATGGCCGGGATCACCAACGACCTTGACCGCGACGCGTTTACCTTCGCGTTGCTCCACGGTCACCAGCATCGCGCAGGTGTCGGGGCAATCATGCGGGCAGGCCGCGCGGACAATCTCGGCGCCGGGGCTGAGGACGGAAGAAGTCATGCTCGAAATCTAACACCGCTCGACGCAGCTATCGAAGCTTCTGTCGCTCGCTCGCAGACCAGCACGGAAGTCGTCGCGCGATCATGTCACCATCGATCGCGGTGATCGTGGCGATTCCCGTCATCACATGGCTGATGAGACCGAGCAGCGGAATTTGCGCTCGACGGGGCTGCGCCGATGCGACGTCGTGGCCGAGCTAAAGCTTGGGGGCAAAAGACGGCAACGACGCGGCCGCGAGCCGCTCGAACATCGCCTCGCACGCGGCAATCTGCTCGTAGCTCACGTATTCGTCCGGCTTGTGCGCCTGCTCGATGCTGCCGGGACCGAGCACCACCGTCGGGATCCCCGCCCGCATGAAGGTGCTGGCCTCGGTCGCGAATCCGACCGCGCCGGTACCTGCGCGCGCCGTGCGCGCCAGCTCCATCGCCCAGCGCACGAGCGGCGCCTCGGGTGCGATGCCAAAGGCGGGCACGCTCATGCCCTCCTCGAATTGAATGTCGGCGTCGCCCGCCACCGAGCGCATGTTCGGCAGCAACGCGCGGCGCGCCCAGGCGACAATTTCTTCGTACAGCGCATCGGTCGTGGTCGCTGGCAGATTGCGCATTTCGAACAGGAATTCGCAATCGCGGGGCACGACGTTGACGGCGATGCCGCCGCGCACGACGCCGGTCTGCAGCGTCGTGTACGGAACGTCGAAGCGAGCGTCGCGTGGCTCGTCGCATGCCATCCGCTCGGCCAGCGCGCGGATGAAGGAAATGACCTGCGCCGCAACTTCGATCGCATTGACGCCGGCCGGCGTCAGCGACGAGTGGGCATCGCGCCCGCGCACGCGGCAGCACCAGTCGCGCTTGCCCTTGTGCGCGACGACCACGCGTAAATCCGTGGGCTCGCCGATGATGCAGCCGGCCGGCTTGATGCCGCGCTGTTCGAGGTCCTGAACCAGCCCGCGCACGCCGAGAAACGTGGTCTCCTCGTCGAACGTCAGCGAAAGATGAATCGGCGTGCGCTCCTGGGCCGCGAGAAATCGCGGCGCCCACGCGAGCGCGAGTGCAATGAAACCTTTCATATCGGCGCTGCCGCGGCCGTGGATGCGGCCATCGCGATGGCTGGCGCTAAACGGATCGCTGCTCCAGTCCTGACCATCGACCGGCACCGTGTCGGTATGGCCGGACAGAATCAAGCCGCCGCGCTTGACCCGCTCCGGCTCATCGGCAAGCGTGCAGAACAAATTCGCCTTCTTGCCGGTAGCGTCATACACCAGATGCGGCTTTGCCCCAAGGTGCGCCAGGAAGTCGCGCGCATATTCGATCAGGCCGAGATTGGAGTCGCGACTGACCGTCGGGAACGCGATCAGCCGATCGATCATCGCCAACGCCGCGGGTGTCGGCACGCGCACGCCGGACTCGATGGGATTGTTCATTGCTTCCTTGCGGTCAGCGTTGCAAAGGACCGGCCGCGCTGCGACGAACCTGCGCGATGCGCGGCACCACCGATGGCTGCATTCTAGGAGCGGTCTTGCGCAGGGGAGCCACAGACCGCCTGTGCGAGCGCAAGACCATACGCGATGCGCCCGCTCTGCGTTGCGCCGATATCGGCGACGGCATGGCGTGAGATGACGCGGGTTTAGGCGGGACGCTTGCCGCGATCACTTATCGTGGCGTGAGAGTCGCAGGTCGGCAGCACCAACGGCGGCTCCCTGCGGCGCTTTGCGCCGGCCTTAGCGCGGCGGCGCGCTAAGCTTGCGCCATGAACCTCATCGATCACGTGGTCCGGTTTAGCGGCGATATCGAGCAGATCCGGCGCGACATCCATGCCCATCCGGAACTGCGTTTCGAAGAGCGCCGCACGAGCGACCTCGTGGCGCAGCGACTCGCCGAATGGGGCGTCGCTGTCACGCGCGGCCTGGGCGGCACCGGCGTGGTCGGTACCCTGAAGCGCGGTACAAGCGGCAAGTCGGTCGGCCTGCGCGCCGACATGGACGCGCTGCCGATCCAGGAAGCGAACGACTTCCCCCACCGATCGACGCACGCAGGAAAGATGCACGCGTGCGGACATGACGGCCACACGGCGATGTTGCTCGGGGCGGCGCGCCATCTGGCCGCGGGCGCCTCGTTCGACGGCACCGTGCATCTGATCTTCCAGCCGGCCGAAGAAGGTGGCGCCGGCGCGCAGAAAATGATCGACGACGGCCTGTTCGAACGTTTCCCGTGCGACGCCGTGTTCGGCATGCACAACTGGCCGGGGCTCAAGGTCGGCGAATTCGGCTTCGCCGCCGGCCCCATGATGGCGTCGGGCAACCTGTTTGAAATTCGCGTCACGGGTCGTGGCGGTCACGCGGCGCTGCCGCACCTGGGCGTCGATCCCGTGCTCACCGCCGTTCATATCGTGCAGGCGTTGCAAAGCATCATCACACGCAACAAGAAGCCGATCGATGCCGCCGTGCTGTCGGTCACCATCATCAAGGCGGGCGACGCCACCAACGTTGTTCCGGACGGGGCGTTCATCAGCGGCACGGTTCGAACGTTCGATGAACCAGTCACAGATCTGATCGAATCGCGCATGCGGCAAATTGCCGAACTCACGGCGCAGGCACACGGCGCTACTGCGACCGTGAACTTCGAGCGCTACTACCCGCCGACCATCAATGACGCTGAGCAGGCGGCATTTGCCGCGGCCGTGGCCGAAGACGTGGTGGGTGCGGCGGGCGTGATCCGCGACGTCGAACCGACCATGGGCTCGGAGGATTTTTCCTTCATGTTGCGAGTCCGGCCGGGGGCCTACTTCTGGATCGGCAATGGCGAGGGGACGCACCGCGCCATGGGCCACGGCGCCGGTCCGTGCATGCTGCACAACGCCAGCTACGACTTCAACGATGAGCTGCTTCCGATCGGCGCCACGTATTGGGTGCGATTGGCGGAGAAATTCCTGCCGCGCTGAGCGCTGCGGGCCGGCTTGACTCAAGCGGCACGACGCCTCTGAGACGCGCGGAACAATCAGCACGCAGTGCAACGGCGACGAATCGGGCGCGCGTCGAATTGCGCCTACGGAAACGCCGGTATGTTCGGTTCGGTTCCCTCCAGATTCGCTTCCGGGTGACGCCGCATCACGATCGCTTCGATCTCTTCGACCCGCGGCACCGCCACATCGATCATCATCAACAGTTCGCCTCGGGCGATGGCCTCTTCGAATCGCTGCAACCGGCGATTGGGCAGACCAACGCCGATCATCGCCGAAACCCACGCGCCGAACCCGGTGCCGAAAAGACAAATACCCAGCAGCGCGCCGCCGCCGATGACCAGTCCCGCGGGCGGGAAGGCCACTGCCGCCACACCAGCCAATAGACCTGCGGCACCGCCGGCGGCAATGCCGCGCTCGAGCGCCGGAACGAGATCGCTCTTCTGCGCGAGCCGCGCTGCAGGTAAGTCCTCCAGAGGCACGTTGTCGCGAGCGAGCACATGAATTCTTCGCTCTTCGATCCGCGCCAAAAGCAATTCATTGACGATAGCCCGGGCCGAGGCGACATCGGGCAGCAGGAAGTAGATTCTCCGCATCGGGACCTCTGAGGTCGAAGAAAAACGAACTAGACGGGCAGCGCCGCCAGCGTTCGCAAAGCTATCTCGAAATTACTGCGTACTCCGATTTTGCGGCTGCGGTGCTCGGTGTACCAGTTGGTACATGTCCGCATTTGAATTAGCTTCTACCCCTACCGTGCGCAACACCCCAGGCGCGAAGACATCACTGCCGCAGCACGCACTTGGCGTAGCGATCGCCCAACCGACCCGCCGGATCGTAGATCGATTTGAGGCGCTCATACGCCGCGCCGCCGTAGAGCTCGCCGAACTCACTGCGCTCGAAAAAGCTGTCCGAATACAGCGATTTGATGCCTGATAGCGCCACCACTTTGCGCTCAATCAGGCGATTGAAGTGCCCCGGCGCATGGTGCGCGCGCGTGTGCACGACATCCCAGAAGCCGAAGTTCACGTACAGCGCCCGCCGGCGCGGATAGAGCGGCCAGCGCTCGGCGGTCGCGGTGGCGCCGATCGGGCATATCCACACTGGAGTAATGCCGATGTCGCGCAGGAAGAAATCGAGAAACTCGGCCGCGCGCGCAATCGGTACGTCGACATCCTGAATGACCGTTTCGCGTCGCCAGCCACCCGCGCGCGCGAGCCAACGCGTAAGACCGATGTGACTGTTCCAGCGCATGATCCGCGTATAGGTGCGTGAATTCAAATGCGCACGGCCGAACAGCGGCCGCAGCAGGGGATTCTGGGCGCCGACATTTTTCGAGCACCAGAACCAGTCGGTATCCCAGCGCCAGATGTAATCGCGCGCGGTCAGATAGTCCGTTTCCTTCTTCAGCAACGACCGGTAGTAGATATTCCGAAAGGTGTAGTCGGATACGGGGCCCGTGCGCGCTATGAACTGCGCGGTCGATAACACCAGCGTGCCGGAATCGAATGCGACGCCATCGACAAAGTCGAGATCCGCGCGCTCGCATGCATCAGCGAGCGCCGCGAAGTATTCATCGGGCCGGCTGAAGCGCTGATGCCTGACCATTACCTGCGGCCGTACAGGGATCGTGCAGGCGCGCAGGCGCAGTGCGTAGCCCAGCGTGCCGTAGGAGTTGGCGAAGCCATGAAAAAGCGCTTCGTGCGCATTGTCGGGCCCGGCGGCGACGATGCGGCGATCGCCAACGAGGACGTCGATTTCGCTGAGAGTTTCGTGTACGAGCCCATGGCGAAAGCTCGTGGCTTCAATGCCCACGCCTGCTGCCGCACCGCCGAGCGTGATCGATTTCAGCTGGGGCACGACCGCCGGCAGCACGCCGTGCGCGAGACAGGCATCGACCAGAACGTCGTATGGCACCATGCCTTCGGCATCGACCCAACCCGCGGCCGCGTTCACCTGCAACACATGATCGAAGGCCCGCACATCGAGCCGCCGGTGCGCGCCAGGCTCGCGATCGCGAAACAGATTCGAGGTTGTCTTGCGCAGACCGACAGCGTGCGAAGCGACGCCTGCGTTTGCGCCCTCGTTCAGCACGGCCAGCAGCCGCTCGCAACGCGCGCGATGCTCGGCATGCGCGGTGCCGCCGGCGGCGGGCGGATCAAGCGGCACGCCTGAGCGCAGCGGCTTCAGCACGCGCCGCCTCATACAAGAAGGCGCGGCTCATCGGATAGGTCTTCGGGTCGCGCCGCCCTTTGCCGAAAGTGATCTGGAACAGCCCGGTCCTGCCGTTGCCGGCGCGGAACATTTCGGCGCAGCCGATCAGATACGTGCGCCATACGCGCCGGAAGCGTTCATCGAAGCGCTTCGGATCGATGGCATGGATGCGCGCCCAGTTGGCATCGAAGCGCTGCGCCCACGCCTCCAGCGTCAACACGTAGTGCCGGCGCAGGTTCTCGATGTCGATGATTTCGAGCCCGCAGCGATCCATCGCAGCGAGCGTCTCCGAAAGACTTGGAATCCAGCCGCCCGGGAACACCCGGTCGCGGATGAAAAATTCGGTCGGATAGTGGCCGACGTGGCCGATGAAATGCAGCATACCCAGTCCGCCGGGCTTGAGAAAGTCGGCGTGGGCGCGCACCACTTCATCGACCTGGTCGCGGCCCGCGTGCTCGAGCACACCGATCGAAACGACCTTGTCGTATTGGCGATCGACGTCGCGAAAATCAGTATCGCGCACGCTGAGCCGATCGGACAGGCCGCGGCGGCCGATTTCGCTGCGCAACCAGTCGACCTGTTCGGTCGTGATGTTGACGCCCGTCACCGATACGCCGTAGCGCTCGGCGGCGTGGAACATGAAACCGCCGAAGCCGCAGCCAATGTCGACCACCGTTTCGCCCGGCGCCAGCATCACTTTGCGGCACACGTGCTCGAGCTTCAGCCGTTGTGCTTCGTCGACCGAGCGCGTGCCCTCCGGCCAGTAGCCGCACGTGTACATCATCAGTGGCGGGTCGAGCCATAGCGAATAGAAGTCCGCGCCCAGGCCGTAGTGAAAGCGTGCGTTGTCGCGCGCGCGCTGCCAGCTCTTGTTGTTGCGCCTCACTTCATGCCAGCGGTTGCGCAGACTGACCAGCGGATTGGGCGCGGAGAAGTTGGCGGACAGTCCGACCGCGAAGATGCGCGCGAGATCACCTTCGATTTCAACGGTGCCGGCAAAATAACCTTCCAGCAAGCCAATGTGCCCGAACAGCACCGTCCGCCACTGCGCGGCCGCGGTACGGAAGTGCACACTGAACTCCGGCGTCTGGACGCGATTGCGTAGCTCGCTACCGTCGGCAAAGCGGATGCAGAACGAGATCGGCGCCCCTTGTCCCAGGGACCGCAGACGTGCGGCAAGTAGGGCTTTCATGGTGCGATTTTGCGGCAACGATGCGCGAGCATCGCAAAAACAAGCGTGGAAAAAATCCGGCCGCAGACTAGGGGCGGCAACCCCCATTCGTCAACGCGCACTGTTGCGCGCGCCGCAGCGTCACCCCAGAACATGTGACGCGCACGGTGCCGATGGCGGCCCCCTGAAGCGAGCCCGCGACGCGCAATTTCGTAGACTACGCGGTTGCGCCCGCGATCCGCCCGGCCGCACGTTGCTCATACAGCGCATAACGTTCCCCGATGTCGACCACCAACAAGCAGATCCGCATTCGCGGCGCACGACAGAACAATCTGAAAAATCTCGACCTCGACCTGCCGACCGGCGAGCTGATCGTGGTTACCGGCGTATCGGGATCCGGCAAGAGTTCGCTCGTGTTCGACACCTTGTACGCCGAGGGCCAGCGGCGTTACGTCGAGACCTTTTCGCCGTACGCGCGCCAGTTTCTCGATCGCATGGACCGCGCGCAGGTCGACCGCATCGATGGCGTGCCGCCTGCGATCGCGATCGACCAGACCAACCCGGTACGGACATCGCGCAGCACGGTGGGCACGATGACCGAAGTCAACGATCATCTGAAGCTCCTGTTCGCGCGCGCCGGCACGCTTTATTGCCGCAGCTGCGGGCGTCCCGTACGGCGCGACAGCGCGGCAACCATCTACGATGATCTGGCGCGCCGCTGCGCCGGCCGCGAGGATCTGCGCGTCGTCATCACCTTTCCGGTGCGCGTACCGAAGAATTTCACCGGCGCGGAAATCCGTGCTCATCTGCGAGTCCAGGGCTACACGCGCATCCACGCCGAGCGCATCGTTGGCGACGGGCAAGAACTCGACGTCGCCCAGGACCGCCTGCGCATCGCCACCAGCGAACGCCAGCGCGTGATCGAAGCGATCGAGGCCGCGTTGCGCTTCGGCGGGGGCCGCGTCGATGTGCACGCGCTCGAAGAAAAATTGGAATCGGATGACGAAGCGCGCAGCAATGGTAGTTCGGGCCCGAAATCGCCATCTGATCCTGATTTTTCGCGCTGGCGATTCAGCACGGATTTGCATTGTGCGGACTGCGACATCCACTACGCAGATCCGCATCCGAGTTCGTTCTCGTTCAATTCGCCGTTGGGCGCGTGCGAAACGTGTCGCGGCTTTGGGCGCGTGATCGGTGTCGACTTCGGGCTGGTGATTCCAGATGAAAGCAAGACGCTACGCGCCGGCGCGGTCAAGCCATGGCAGACCAAGAGCTTCGCGGATTGCCAGCGCGATCTCGTCAAATACGCGCCGAAGTTCAACGTGCCGCTGGACGTGCCGTTTCGCGAACTGGCGGAAGAGCACCGGCTGTGGCTGTTGCAAGGCGAGCGCGGCTGGACCGGCAAGTGGCAGACGCAGTGGTACGGCGTCAAGCGCTTTTTCGAATGGCTCGAAAGCCGCGCCTACAAGATGCACATTCGCGTGCTGCTGTCGCGCTATCGCTCCTACGCCGGCTGCACGGTGTGCCTGGGTGCGCGGCTAAAACCCGACGCGCTGCTGTTCCGGATCGGCTCGCAAACAGATGCCGAGTCGGCGCTCGCCGCGAGCGGCTCGGGTGTCGCGGCGACGGCCCCGTCGCAGGCGGAGCCATACGCCGCGACGGGCGCAGCGACCGACGCACCGACCAACGTCGACATAAGTTCTGCCGCGACCCGCCCCAGTAGCGAACGCGTCTCGCGCTACGTCCGCTTCCGGCCGGCGCAAGTCCGCTGGTCCCAGCAACAACTCAATGCACTTCCGGGTCTGTCGATCCACGAACTCATGCTGCTGCCGCTGGCGCGCGTGCGGGATTTCTTTGCGCGTCTCACGTTCGCCGGTGTGCTCGATCAAGCGACCGAACTGTTGCTGGCTGAGCTGCGCGCACGACTGAAATTCTTATGCGACGTAGGCCTGGGCTACCTGACGCTCGATCGCCAGAGCCGAACGTTGTCCGGCGGCGAAGTGCAGCGGATCAATCTCACGACCGCGCTCGGCACCTCGCTCGTCAACACGTTGTTCGTCCTCGACGAGCCATCGATCGGGCTACATCCGCGCGACATGCATCGCGTGGTCGATGTCATGCATCGCCTGCGTAACGCCGGCAATTCGCTGGTGGTGGTCGAGCACGATCCGCAGGTGATGCTCGCAGCCGATCGCCTCCTCGACATCGGGCCCGGTCCCGGTGAACGCGGCGGCCAGATCGTGTTCAACGGCACGCCCGATGAGATCAAGCGCGCCAACACGTTGACCGGCGAGTACCTGTCGGGGCGAAGGCAGGTCGATGTGCCGATCCTCGATCGCTTCGGTCGCGCCACGCGCAACGTGCCGCCGGATACGCCCAAGCTTGTACTCGAGGGCGCATCCGAGCACAACCTCAAGGATGCCGCCGTCGAATTTCCGCTCGGCAAACTGGTGGTGGTCACCGGCGTTTCGGGCTCGGGCAAGAGCACGCTGGTGCAGGACGTGCTTTATCCTGCACTGGCCAAAGCCAAAGGCAAATCGGTCGAGACGCCCGGGCGCTACACGCGCCTGCTCGGCGACGACTGGATCGCCGATGTCGCGCTGGTCGATCAATCGCCGATCGGCAAGACCACGCGCTCGAATCCGGCGAGCTACGTCGGCGCCTGGGATGCGATCCGTGCGCTGTTTGCGCGCACGCGCCTGGCGCGCGAGCGCAACTACAGCGCCGGCATGTTCAGCTTCAACGCCGGCGATGGCCGCTGCGCCACTTGCGGCGGCAATGGCTTCGAACATGTCGAGATGCAGTTTCTCTCCGACGTGTACCTGCGCTGCGCCGATTGCGACGGCAAACGCTTTCGCCCGGAGGTGCTCGAAGTCCATCTGGAACCAGGAGGTGGGCGCGGCACCTTGTCCGTCGCCGGTGTGCTCGATCTCACCGTCAGCCAGGCGTTGCAATATTTTGCCGATCAGCGCGAAGTCGTGCGCAGGCTGCAACCGCTCGCCGACGTCGGACTCGACTACGTGCGCCTGGGCCAGCCGGTGCCGACTTTGTCCGGCGGCGAAGCGCAACGACTGAAGATCGCCGGCTTTCTCGCTGCCGCCGGCAAGGACTTCTCCCTGCCCGTCAATGTCGGCGAGCGCCTGTTGACACGCAAGGGCTCGCTGCTGCTGTTCGACGAGCCGACGACCGGCCTGCATTTCGAGGACACGCGCAAGCTGCTCGATGTGCTGATGAAGCTCGTCGATCAGGGCAACACCATCGTCGTCATCGAGCACAACCTCGACGTCGTCGCGTGCGCCGATTGGATCATCGATTTGGGTCCCGAGGGCGGCGAGCGCGGAGGCGAAATGGTTGCTCAGGGGGCGCCGGAAGACGTGGCGCGCGTGGCTGCATCGCACACCGGCCAATACCTGCGCGCCGTGCTCGACGCCGCGCAGGCCCCGGCGAGCCACGGTCGTTCACGCGCGCGCGCCGCTCGAGAACGTTAGGCGGCGAACGCCTCGCCGCGCCGGTCGTCGGCTCAGCCGTAGTCCTTTTCCATTCGCTCTTGGTCTTCTTTGCAGCGAATGCAGAGCGTCGTCTCGGGGCGGGCCTCGAGGCGCTTGATGGAGATGTCCTCCCCGCACTCTTCGCAGGTTCCGAAGGTGCCGTCCTCGATCTTGGCCAGGGCCTTGGTGATCGCCCACTCGACACCCTCCGGGACGGTCGCTCGCACCGTTTTCAGCCGCGGCACCGGATCGAGCGAGTGGCGCGCGAGGATCGCCAAAGTCGTTGGATTTCGTGGGCTAAAGAGTCTCCTCCGAAAATCGTGCACCCTTTGGATGAATATTCCTCGGGCGCCTTCGTCTTCTAGCGAGCCGTAGCCGTACTGCATCGGATACTTGCGTCTTGGAGTCAGACTGCCTAGTAGTCTGCGCCCAGCCGCACCAACTGGATCGTTTGAAGAGAAATCCCTAAGGAGGAATCCATGAATGCACCGCTGAG
>Ga0137409_10007406_pt1 | contig 11293 bp, 22 predicted proteins | sample CZODoug1_16funga_FD_122059 | JGI IMG/M metagenome (GOLD analysis project Ga0137409, IMG submission 122059) | Vadose zone soil fungal communities from Angelo Coast Range Reserve, California, USA - CZODoug1_16fungal (Hybrid Assembly) | ecosystem: Environmental > Terrestrial > Soil > Vadose zone... | reverse complement strand
AACATTAGGTGAATAGAAATATCTTTCTTCTCTTCAGAAGTTTCCTCGACATCTGTCTTAAGATTGTTTGTTTTGCTTTCTTCTTTGATCATATTACCTGAAGTGATTGCTCCTCCTTCTGCAAATGCAAATGCTAGATAACCATCTCGTTCCCCAGCAGCAATCTTTAGATACTCATCATCCATGAGTTTGCCAGCTGCTTTAACCACTAGAGCGTTACCAGACATAGTGCTAAACTCCTCTTCAGAGGTTAAGAACATATCGACAGTTTTGTTAGACATCCATTCTAGTTCTTCAGGAGATACTTTACCTAGTGTTAACCTCCTATTTATATCTTGTATATGAGTTCCTAGATAGGAACTGAATGTATCCACCAGAGCATTTGTCAGTTCTTCTTGCCTCCCTAGCGGTATTTCCATCTTGATATTCCCACATTGCAATAAGCTCCTTGCTTATCAGCTAATGTATTAATGGTGCCCATAGTCAGACTCGAACTGACACTGTGGGGATTTTAAGTCCCCTGACTCTACCGATTGGCCTATATGGGCTTATCATCAATGTGGTCGCCCCAGGGTACGCATACCGAGGCTATTGGTAATCCCTGGGGCTATGCAGATGCCAGTGCGCACACCTGCATAATCCTCTCTAGGGTCTGAAGGATGCTAGAGAGGCGTCTCTGACTTAAATATTAGTCTTGTCTTCAATAGTCTTAGAAGATATTTCAATTGCACTTGCAACATGCAACTGTTCAGTTTCATCAAGCTTTAACATCTGAATACAAATCTCAGTCCACTTGATATGTTGGTCTCCTTTGTTGAAGTGTTTACATAGATCAACCAAGTCTTTCAACCTGTCCATTTCGTCTCCTCTGTTATGTATCTCCGATGCCAGCTTCCTTTTGCAGTTTATTTAATAGCTTCTCCATCATGTTGAAGATAGGCCAATTCTTTCCCTTCCCCTTAGTCTTGAGTAATTCCATATTACGTTCAATAGCTGCACGGTATTCCCTAGTGAAAGAGAATATAGTTTCTTCCTTATCGTTTAATAGTTTATGAAAGACAGCGATTTGATCTTGATCTGTTTCAGGTGTGAAACCTCTAGGAACTTTCTCACCACTCCAGATATAGAACTCTGTGGTTCCATCTTCTGTCTTCCGCATCTCAATCATTAACATTACTCCCTTCGTTCGTAATAGAATGCCTCATAAGGTACCGCAGGACGGTCACCCATGCGTTAAAATAACAGCCCCGCTACCATAGTAGCGGAGCGATTTACTCTTATGTACGAGGCTCCTACGTGCGCTTACGACGCTTTCGTTTTTCTTCTGCTTTCAATAATCTTGTAATATCATTTTCATCCATCAAAGATGGATCGGCCCTGCGATCAAGAACATACTGACTGGTTGTCATGATCTAATTCTCCATCTGGCATGATTGCCCATATGCGCCCGCTCGCTACGCTCGCTCTGCAAAACAAGAAGTTTTGCAACCAACAGGCGCATAAGCTCAATCACCTATCATTAGTTAATTATGAGCAGCTTCTTGCCTGCACTTGAATTTATCAGGATGGTCCTGACAATAGATAGAAGGATTATAGTTTGTCACAACAGGCCTAATAGATGCATTAGGTCCACTGCACCCCACGAAGCTACACATAGTAGCCAGCAGTAGAAAATATCTCACTATGCTCTCCTTCATTATCACAATCACCATGACTGTGTATATGCCCTGCAACACAGGGCATAAACTCAATCACTTCCCAGTAGGATTAGAAGCAGCCTCAACTGCTGGGATAATAGAAGGTTTCTTAATTTCAGTAACCTCACATATTATTCTAAAATGAACTAATGTAACATCAGCGTAAGGATTAAAGTTCTCAATGAATGTAGAGCTAGTGGGTATCCAAGTATCTTTACTCAACCATGGATTAACACTACAGGGCCATAACGATGCTAATCTAGTCACAGGAATGTAATCATTCCCTGTCATTCCTTCTTCTTGTTTATCAGAAGTCTCAACACGATAGACTTCGTTTCTGAAACGGAATGTCTTACCTTCTTCAATCTCAAAGGCTTGCATGTTACACTTCCTTCCATGGAATACCCTTAAGTTGATTATCTCTAATACGTTGGGCAGTCGTCTTAGAGATTGTGAACGACTCGCGTTCAACACCCGATATTCTATCTATCTCCTTGAAGTAATACACAGCTCTGTCAGAGAATCCATTATAGTGCATAGTTATCTGACGTAGCGGTGTATTAATACACATGATGACGTGTTCATTAGATATGTAATGCTGTTCTCTAACAGCTACTCGCCATGACTCAACCCGTTCTTTCATGGGTTCAGTCATAGTGGGTGTATGTTTATTCTTATCGAACCATTCTATAGCTCGATGTGGTAAAGCAACTACTGGATTAATATCTTTACCTAATCCTATGACATCTCTCAATGTACCAACAGGCTTAGGATCATGTCTAGAAACGTTGTGTTTAAGATAAGCTTTCTTGCCACCACGATTTCTATTCACAGACATTATAATCCTCCTAGCTATGATGGTAACTAATGAACTCATTCAACATCTTGATATCTTTATCATCAAGATCAAGCACTATTTGTTTTCTCTTACCATCTTCTTCATATTCAAGGAATATAGTAGTTGGTTTATTAGTATACCAACGCACATTGAATGGCTTGCTATCAATAACAACAGTCCTAGCCTTTATCAGTTCATATAAGTCCATTTACCATCTCCCACGTACATAGTGATTATAAGTGGACACCATAAGGCAAAGTGTTACCCTTGGTCTGTAATTGCTTGACCTTGGTCCCTATGGCGTCCGCTAATAATCACCATCTACCTCAGTAGACAATTTCAACTTTTGCTTGTATACAATTGGGAACTGTTAATGTATGTATTAGCGCTGACTCAATATTTCTAAGTGCTGTTGAGTATTTAAGGGCTCTTTCTTTTGTTGGGAAAGGACCAAAGAAATGAATAGTTTCAACACCATCAACAACAGAACAACATTCTATAATATACAACATTTACCATCTACCTCTAACATAATGATTATCAATAACAATTATGTGCTACCATCTACCACGCACATAATAGTTATAAAACCAACCCTTGGACTCAGCATTAGCAAACCTATAGAACTGATGAAATGTCACTTTGTAGTAGACATAATCATTAGCGTTAATAGTAACCACACATACACGTTGCAACAGATCATATGCAATCTGTTCCACATAACTAGAGTTAACCGATAAGACAATATATCCTTGTCTATCAGCTAACTCTATCAGCTCTGTTGCTGAGTATTCCATGACTAATACATAAGCTTAACTTGCACACAGTTAGGAACAATCAAAGGACATATATCAACACAAGATGTATCTTCAAATGATTTTGAATATTCACGAGCACGATCTTCAGTTGTAAACGGGCCAAAGTAATCAATAATTTCTATGCCGTTAACCACTCCATATCGTGCTATTAAATACATATCTTCTTCCTCATCTTAGTTCATCTTTAGCTGTCCAAGGGATAACAGGTTCCCCTCTACGCTCTCTCCCATAATTAGATATACTACGCATATCCTTTAAGAACTCGATCGTAGTAGGAAGCAGCTTCATAGGATTAGTCCGCTTATCTAACTCCTTAACCTGTTCCCCTGACATCATGTTTTTTCTCCTCTTTCATTGTAGGAGTATTATCCCATATAAAAGTCTCTCTGTCAAATCTGCATGGCTTATTTGCGTATATGTACACACTCGTATAAAATCTTTTTATTCATTGATGTTATTTTGTTTATTTATTTGTTTATCAGTGCTGACCATAACGTCCATGGTGCTTGACCTATCATCATTGCACCCTTGTGCAATGGTGATGTTATCATCATTCGATGCTGTCCACTCACCTGTTGCAACAGGGCAATCGAGATAATGAAACTCAATGTCATCTATAGATAATGAACGTTCACATTCATTGCATACATAGTGTGCTAATCCACCTACATCTTCACATCTAATAGTCATCGTTGTATCTCCGTGTATATAACGCAAGGTAAAAGAAAACCCGCCTAACATGGCGGGCATTAGTTTAGTTATGTTTATTAGTTATGGCTTGCTTGGTTCCCAATAGTTGCATCGCATATCAATACAGTCATCTTCATATGCGCGTAACAACGTAGCAGGCACGGGATAGTTAGGTTCATCTAATCCGGATTGATAATAATAACAACCGGAACATTGAACATTACAGCCAATATACCCACAAGTATAGTAATAGCAATATTCAGACATTGGCTTAGGTTTAATACATTCATAGCTGTTAGGGCAACAAGTGCAATTGATGCTCATATGACACCTATTGAGTTGAGGATAAGAGAATGCCCCGCCCATAGGCGAGGCGTTGTTTCGTGTACGTTGCATTACGCTGCCTTGATCTTAGCGTCGTATGCCCTTGCCTTAGCAACGAGGCTTTCATCTGCGAACGTTGCATCGAGCATGGTCTTAAGAACAAACGCACTCCAGAGTGTTTCATCAGGGCTGACAACCATGCTGCCCTTCCATTCCTTGTACCGTACATCATGTTCGGCCGGAGAAACGCCACGCAGATACGACACCATTGCGTCCATGTTAGTGACCAACTCCGTCCATGAATGCACGTCACGTGCAGTCGGAACCGAGGCTGGCTTAGAGTCTGTCTTCGGACGTTGTAAGCTTGTTTTGCCTGTAGCAGGATCACGGACAAGCGTCTTGTTAGTACTTTCCATAAGACCCTTGTCGCCTGTCAATGTGGCAAAGCCTCGATCCATCATTTCATCAGATATCTTCCAACGTAGGACCGAACCAATAGACAAGCGTTGTGGTTCAGGCTTAGACGCACTTGTATTGAGGAACCACATAACCTTTGTGCTCTTCCGCACAGGTGATGCACCTTCGATATACGACATGGTTGTGTCGCATTCAGAAGGCAATGCCTCTTCATCGTCGTCCCGTATCCATAGAAACTTAATGTTCTTCAGTTTCTTGATCTTGTCCAATTGAATACGTATCTTAGCCGCAGTCTTGATAGCGGATAGCATTTGATTGATCGCTAGAGTTTCATCTTCCACACTAGGCGATGTCTTCTTATCGCCCGCTATCTGGCTAATGAGAGCGTTCTTTTCCTCATTAGCCTTACTGCCTGCGTGTGTAGCCAATACCAACGATCGGTAATAGCTATTCGCCCCACGTCCTGAACCCTTCACCTTGTCGTAGATCAAGATGTTAGGGCGCTTGTCAGCAGGCAACTTAAGGGCGTCTAACTCCGCGTCTTTCTTTTCCGATCCGGGCCACGGCAGACGTGCAAGCTGGCTTGGTGATAGGAAGCGTTCCAATAAACCGAGCATACGAATGCTCTTGTAGTTTTCCTCTTTCTTGAAGTCTACAGACTGAGTCAATGCCTCCTCAAACTCAGGATGCAAGGCCAACTCTTGTCCGAGTTCAATAGCTTCAGCCAACACGGCACTCTCTTCAGAATCCATGATATCGATGTTAGCCTTAGCTTGGCTAACAGCAACGTCTTGATCTTTACGATTAGCTGCCGCCTTTGCAGCGTCCTTCTCTTGCTCACTCAACACTTCCTTAGTGCTGCGAGTTCCACGGCTCTTGGTCTCATTCTTACCTAGTGCCATTGTCTTCACTCCATCAATGCATCATTGCATTGTCCTTACAGTCTACGCCTAGCGAGGCTAGTTGTCAAACGTGTCAAGACCCTAAACACAAGATTTACAAGAATAATATTCTCTTTTATGAAAATGGTACTCTAATAGGCAAAGGCAATTGTTCAATGATATCAATGACTTAAGCTTTACCAAGTCTCTCTATAAAAGAATCGTACACAGAGAGATTGTTCTCTACATATTGTTGTGGATCGTACAACATACATTCATAATGAATAATAAGCCTTATATTATTATATAAGAGTATATAATCATTATATTAGAATATATAAGCCTTATATAAGAGTATCACGATAAATGTACCATGAATTATAGTGAATATCTATACTATCCTTATATGGTAGATATATCGTAAATAGAATGACTTTTCGTGAACTCATAGAAATTCGTAGGATTCTAATAGGATAACGATAGTCCTACGCTCGCAATTCTTGAAAAGAATTGACGAGAGCGAGCAAAGCTCGCGGACCCTCCCAAGGGGGTCGGGGGTGGCCTTCGGCCGCAACGAACTACAACTAAAATATATCTCGGAATTTTTCATAGTTTCTTAAACTCTCTGAATTTAACAAATACTGGAGTTCCCTGTTTATTATCTTTCACAGTTAACTTAGCTCCTTCCCCAATTCCGTGAATCTTAATGCACATAACATCACTTCTATAAGTCTTTAAAACAGTATTTGGATTCTCTCCCTGTTTAAGTAATGTACGACAATACGTTAGGATGGGTGTATTTGACACCGCAGGTATGTCTAGGATTGAGATTCTGAGTACGTCCGCTAGGTGTATGCCTTTGAATGAAATACGTGTATATTTAGGGGTAGATGTCATGTCTTCAAGGTTTTCCATTGTTTGTTCCAATCTATTACTTTCTGCATCTTACTTTTCCTATACTTTTCTATGATCTCTTTGTCTAGAGGCAGAGAATCAACTATCCCTAACAGATCTCCAATCTCTTGTGCTAAGACCTCGTGGTTAACTCCATATCCAGGCCAATCCTCATTCCATGTGAAACGAATACATTTAGTAGCAGCTTGTATAACTTCACCAGCTTCTTCAACTAAAAGTATTAATTTATCTTCAATCTTCATTCTTTTGTCTGTTCTTTAACAATCTTCAACAACGTATCCCTAGCCCAAGTAGCCAGAGCTTTACATTCTCCATGAGCATGTTTGTGTAATATCTCCCAATCATCTTTGTGCATCATAATCCGCAGAAACTTAACCTCTCTGTTTTTATCGAATATCGTCACTGGGGTAATCCTCCTACCATGTCTGAACGAATCTGGAAGTATCTGTGTCTATTGTTAGAACCTGCAATACCTGAAAAGGAGAAGGGTTCTTTCCAGACAGATGGTGAGAAACCTCTATCTGACCAATATTGTCTAATTCTAGATATTAGTATATCTGCCCCTACTTCTGTTAAATATAAATAATCTATAATCATAAGCCTCCTTGTCTATTTGTGTACGATTTATCTTGGTTAGTGTTAACTAACTGTTGACATCTATATAAGGAATATATATTCTTATAAGACCAGGGTTAAATATATCATATAAGAATATAGGAGTCAAATGTCTAATATAGTTAATATAATCAATAATGTTAATATCTTTAAAAAGAGACATCACAAGCCTCCTAGCAACTCACCCCCGATCTCACCTCACATCAATAAACTAAATCTACATATTCACTACTCAAGGAGTAACGCCTCAATGTCTACTGCTACTTTAACTTGGACTAACCCTACCACTCGGTTAGATGGTTCTGTCTTACTTTCTACTGATATCGCTCAGATCAATGTCTTCGATCAGGCTAATCTAGTTCCTGGTACTGTGATGATTGGCACTGCCTTAGGCCCTGCTACTCCCTTCACTACCGATGTCTTAACTGTCGATACTCACAATTTCACAGTCACTGTCCAGGATACTGCAGGACATCTCTCAGCTGCATCTAATATTGCCTCTGTGACTGTCCCCCCGACTCAGTCTAATCCGTCTGCTGTCACTAACCTGGCTGCTACCCTTAATCCCTGATAAAACCAAAGGTTTTATTGTTAATGTCTTCTCAGATTCATGAAGGATACCTTTTAGTTGACCATAGAGCATCCCCTGGATTAACCCCAGGGGAAGCTCTCTCATTAGGCTACCATCCATCTCAAGTATCTGAAGGACAACTACTAGAACTTAAAACTAATCATTGCTCTCATTGTGGCACTATAGTACTCATGAACCCTTTGAGAACAAGAGATAGATCTTTCTGTGTCTATTGCAATAAATACATCTGTGATAACTGCGGCATACAGTCCAAAATGCCAGATTATGTACATAAAACTTATACTCAACAACTTGAAGAAGGCTTGACTTTCTATTCTAACCTTAAGGAACAATAACATTGGCCAAACGAATCTTTAATACATTTGGACTTACCTTCCCTGCTACTGCATTAGCTACTGCTGCTACTACGTCTGGCTATATGGCTATGGTTGGTTCGTCTACTACCCAGGTTACCGATATCAATGAAATCTTAATCACTGGTACTGCTTCTGCATCTACCATTGGTGCATTTGCATTCGGTCCTATTTCCACTGCTCAGACTGGTGGTGCATCTGCGCTAGTTGCCCCTCACTCAGACGGTCCCGCCCAGTCTAATGCAACTCCCACCGCTAATACCACTTTCATCGCAGCTGTGACTACCCAACCTCAGATGTCTAATGCTATTACAGCAGCTAAACTTAACGTCGGTTGTAATACCTTTGGTGGTATTATCCGCTGGAATGCAGCTCCTACTCAGCAATATACCCTAGTTGGTAATGCTATCTTTGCAGCTGGTCCTCCGGTCACCTTCGGTCAGGCAATGCTTATGAATCTGACTGCTGGCACTGGTGCTACAACTACCTCTAACGTTCACATTATCTACGAACCCTATTGATCTAGCTAACGCTAGCTTGAGTTCTTGAATGTCTGTCAGTTCTTTCAGATATTCCGTTGTGACTTCTGCTGGCCCTTCAACGCCAGCATTAGTTCAGCATGTATCATCAGCATCTAATCCTGCTGGATTTAGTGTATCAGGAGATAATTTCATCTTCACTCCACCAAATCCAGTTGGTGCTCATAATTGTATAGAGCTTAAAATATCATTCCCCAGTGGACATACAGCAACCATTACCGATAACAACGGTAATACATGGCCTGGTTCACCTGCTGTCTCTGCTGATTCAGGAAGTATGATATCTGCAATCTTTGTCTTACCTAATGCAAATATAGGTAGAACATTCTTTACTATTTCCTTCGGTACTAGAATTCTTCCAGTTCAATACACATACAGTGAATGGTCTGGTATAGCTCTATCTAGTCCCGTTAATGGTACTTCATCTGCTGCCAATGTAATAGGTTCTTCTCTTGCTACGGGTTCCTTTACACCTACAACCAACAACGATGCTAACGGTGGAAATATTATCTCTGCCTATTATGCTCTTTCATCGACATCAGCAGCTAGTAATCCATCTACATGGGTAGCAGGAGGTTCATTTACTCTACTAGATGCCAACATAGGATGGGTAGATAATAAAGGATTTCCCACAGCTTCACAGTACTTAATTCAAAGTACACAAGCTTCAATCAATCCTTCTATTACAACGACTGGAGATACTACAGATCACTTTAATTGCGTAGCAGTAGCCTTAAAAGCTGCACCAGCAGGTACGCCATCTCCTTCAACAGGAATCTATGTCAATAAAATTATCCATACTAGTAATGATCTAGTTCCTCCAGTAGGTACATATAGTCTTCAAATACCAGCAATGGGTAATCTCAGAGTTCTAGCAATTCCAGCAACTGATGGAATTATGGCTATATCAGGTATAACAGATAATGACTCTGGAAGTACTTGGGTTAAATCATCTTCAGGAAATGCTCAAATATGGTATTCTGCAAACAGAGGCCCTAAATCCGATCTAAAGATTACTTTGACTATAACAACTTCTGTAAATGCCGCAGGAGCTGCCGTTAGATTCTTTGATGTCTCTAGAGCCGCTACGTCTCCCTTTGATGTTGCAGCAGATGTTGGACATATAGACTGTTCAGGACTAACCGTAGTTAACAATCAACCAACCATCACACCAACTACATCTAATGGTCTAGTAATTGCTTGTCTTGGTTTAGGGCAAGGACCTGTTACTGCATTTGCATCTGGTGCTCCCGTAGGATCATTCTTTGATACTGTCTTCTATACAGGAATGACTGATATAGGTGATTTGATGGAAGACTCGGATGGTATTGCGCATGTCTATAACTCAGGAACATCAACTCTTAATTGGAATTGGGCAATAACTAACATTGGAAGTAATGATTGTTGGTCTCATTCAGTAGCGTTTAAAGGTACATAAATGGCTGTTGTCTTCGATGCTAAAACAACAACATGGACTAATTCTACAGTAGCTACAATGACTGTCAATAATCTGACAGTCGGTACTGGATCTAATCGAGCTATTGCAGTTCTGCTGATCTGTGGATCACAAGCAGTATCATTTCCCGCAGGACTTACTCTTACATGGGATAGTGGTGGTACTAATCAAGCACTTACTCAAATTTCAGGTACATTAGCAGCCAATGGCCCCAGTTCCGCTGTAGCTGCGGTCTACGGGCTTCTAAATCCTACAAGCGGAAACAAGAACTTAGTAATCTCGTGGACCGGTAATAATGAAATGCACGCGAGTGCTGCTTCATTTACCGGAGTAGACCAGACCAGCATTGCTGTTGCATTTCCTAATGGAAATAGTCATTCAGTAAGTACTGCTGGAGCCAGTCCCTGTACAGTTACAGTTACTAGTGCTACGGGTAATATGACGATTGCAGGCCATGCACAATCGTCTTTCGTTTGGACGACTCTGAGTGGAACGACAATTGCAACTGATGCTGTGGCAGGACCGAATCTTGGTGTCGCTTCTAATTTTGATAATGGTGCAGCAACAGTAACATTAACCGCAGCATGGGCTAGTGGAACTACACCTAACATATCTGTAGGTTGTGATATATTAGCTGCAGCGGCAGGTGGAGCAGCTCCGTTTTTCCAAACAGACTGGCCTAATCCTCGTCCTCTTAGATATTTTAATTCAAATATATGGCAAGAAACAGGTAATAGTTCATTACCAATACCATTAACTCCACAAGGACAACCCTTTAGTCAAGAACTCGGTCGAATGGGTCGATCGTGTGATCGGCCTCCGTCAGCTGTTGGAGAACAGCCTGGGGCCGATGATTCAGACTGAGGTCCAGAAACTGATCGAGGCAGGGATCTTCCGATCAGCGGACGCCGAATACCTGGAGAAGGCGAGCCGGATCGTGAAAATGGTGTTCTACGTAGGCCTCGAGGTCGCGAACGCCACGGAGCGGCCGCAGTGGAACCCGGAGAGCCGCCAGCGGATCGTGGAGGCCGGCAACTGATCCGCATCGGCCCCGCCGGGTGGTCGTATCCCGATTCTCCGGGGCACGTCTACCCGGCGGACGTGCCAAAGAAGTTCGACGTCCTCGCTTTTCTCGCCTCCTACTTCGACACCGTCGAG
>Ga0137409_10007404_pt1 | contig 11294 bp, 6 predicted proteins | sample CZODoug1_16funga_FD_122059 | JGI IMG/M metagenome (GOLD analysis project Ga0137409, IMG submission 122059) | Vadose zone soil fungal communities from Angelo Coast Range Reserve, California, USA - CZODoug1_16fungal (Hybrid Assembly) | ecosystem: Environmental > Terrestrial > Soil > Vadose zone... | reverse complement strand
GTTCCCTGAATTCGGGATACAGCCCTGTACCTAACTTCCCAAGGATAGCAAATTTTCTATTCGGTTGAGCAAAATATCGAATTCGTGGCCGAAGCTTCAGACTACAGGTGGTGCGGGTCGCAAGCGTTAGCCGCGCGTAATGCCACCCCCTCCCCCCGGGGTTTGCCATAACTGTTCATTCTAAGGCACTTACGACTCATTTCCCTCGTAAGTGTTGATTCTAAGGAGGTTATCCGGGTTCGGCGGTGGCAGGCGTACTTTTCTACCTAGAAAGCATAGCACAGGAGTACTAGCTTGTCAATAGAAAATTTTTACCTGCCACGGTGGGTTTGGGAGCGGCCTTTCCATTGGGCGCCGCGGCCTGCGTAGTAGCGGGCGGCGGAGAGGATGGTGGCGTAGGTGTAGAAGAGGGCCGCGAGGGGGAGAGTGGCGGCCCAGGCTGGGGATAGACGATAGAAGCGGATGGCTGGGAGGTAGAGGAGGGCCATCAGGAGGCAAGTGGAGGCGGCTAGGATTCTTGGCGTGGGATTGGAAGCGAACAGGAGGGCGGGGGGCGCTAGATAGGTGAGAGACATAGCTAACAGGGTGCCGGCTAGGAGCAGGGGGGAGTAGCGGAGTTGGGTGTAGGCGGTACGGGCGATCATGTCGCGGATTTCGCGGAAGTTGGAGTAGGCGCGGAGGCTTACACTGGCGCGGGTTAGGCCCATCCAGATTTTGCCGTTGCTGGCTTTTAAGGCTTGGGCTAGGGCGCAGTCGTCGATTACTTCGTGGCGGATGGCTGCTAGGCCTCCGATACGCTGCAATGCTTCTCTTCGCAGGAGGATGCAGCCGCCGGCGGCTCCGGCGGTGCGGGCTTTGGGGTTGGCTATCCAGCTTGGTGGATAGAGTTTCAGGAAGAAGAAGAGGAAGGCTGGGATTAGCGCGCGCTCGGGGAGCGTTTTGGTTTGGAGTTGGACCATTAGGGACGTGAGATCTAGTTGGTCGTGTTCGGCTCGGGATACCAGGCGGTGCAGGGTGTCTCGGGAGTGGCTGATGTCGGCGTCGGTGAACCAGTAGTAGGTTGGATCGGAGCGATCGTTGGTTGCCGGGCTGGGGCGCAGCGGTGCTGCGCCCCTACGTTGGACACGGCTTACACCTTCGTTGAGTGCCCAGAGCTTGCCGGTCCAGCCTGGTGGGAGTGGGGCGGCTGCGTGGATCTCGAGTCGCTTGGTAGCGTTTAGCTTGGTTGCGGCTTGGTGGGCGATTTGGGCGGTGGTGTCTTCACTGTGGTCGTCGACCAGGATTATAGAGAATTCGCCGGGGTAATTTTGTAGGAGGAGGCTGGTTACTGCTTGGGCGATGGTGGCGGCTTCGTTGCGGGCTGGGACTATGGCGATTACGCGGGGCCAGCGGCTTGGGGGCTCGTGCGGCGCGACATCGTCATCGAATTCGCGTAGGCGCCAGAAGTTGCCTCGGGCGATCGCTAGATAGACCCAGATGGCGAAGGAGATGGAGCTGATTGCAAGCTGGGCGAATGGCACGGAGCATTCTGGCGCAGCATGCTGCGCGGCTACAAGGGAAACGGGGGGTGCCTTCGCCTTAGGCCAGGTCTTCCGGCTTAATGGGGAGGCGGCGGAGGCGTTTGCCGGTGGAGGCGAAGACGGCGTTGCCTACTGCTGGGGCTACTACCGGGAGGCCTGGTTCGCCTATGCCGGTGGGGTCTTCTTTACTCATTACTACGTGGACTTCGATTTTGGGCATGTCTTTCATGCGGGGCATGTCGTAATCGTTGAAGTTGGATTGGACCACGCGGCCGCGGTCGATGGTGATGGCGTCTTTGGTCATTGCGGACAGTGCGTAAACAGCGGCGCTTTCTACCTGGGCGACGACTCCGGCGGGATTGACTGGGCGACCGCAATCGACGGCGTAGACGATGCGATGGATGTGGACCTGGCCGTTCTCGACGCTGGCTTCGGCAACCGCCGCGGTGTACGACTCGAAGGAAAAATATCCGGCGACGCCCCGGCCAACGCCCTTCGGCAATGGCTTGCCCCACTCGGCTTTTTCGGCGGCGAGCCGCAGTACAGCCTTGAGCCGCGCCGTGTCGAGCGGCTTGTTTTCTTTCGGGTTGGTGAAGTCGGGAATTTTGCGGTCTGCGCCGATCAATTGCAGGCGGAATTTAAGGGGATCGACGCCCGCTGACGCGGCCAGCTCGTCGACGAAGGTTTCTACTACAAAGCCACTGCTGGAATGTTCGACGGAGCGCCACCAGGCACGGGGGACGCCGGAATGCGCTAGGGCGTACTCGACGCGGAAATTTGGTGTTTCATAGGGAATGAATGCAGCGGTGGCAAACTCGCTGGCTTCGGGTTTCTCTTTGCCGTTTTTGTCCCAGACGGCGGCGATAGACGTGGAGCTTTGGAAATGTTTCCAGGCCGCGACTTTGCCTTGTGCGTCCACTGCTCCCTGCATTTTGTGATAGGAAGCGGGGCGATAGAAATCGTGCTGCATGTCGTCTTCGCGGGTCCAGAGGACTTGCACGGGCTTGCCGGTCACTTTCGCGACTTGCGCGGCTTCCATTACGAAATCGGCTTGGTAGCGACGGCCGAAACCGCCGCCCATCAGCGTGGTGTGGACGTCGACTTTTTCGAGTGGAAGGCCAGAGACTTTGGCGATTATTTCCTGAGCCCATTGTGGAGCTTGCGTGGGGACCCAGGCTTCCGCGCCATCAGGGCGGATGTGCACGGTGCAATTCATTGGCTCCATGCAGGCGTGGGGAGCGAAGGGCAGCTCGTACACGACTTCGATCTTTTTGGTTGCAGAAGATAACGCGGCGTCCGCGTCGCCGTCGTTGCGCACGGTTTTTCCGGGCTTGGCAGCGTTCTCGATGAAGTGTTTGCGCAGCGATTCGCTGGATTCGGCGGCGTTGGGGCCTTCGTCCCACGTGATGTTGAGCGCTTTGCGGCCCTGGATGGCGGCCCAGGAATTATTCGCGAGGACTACGATGCCGCCGGAGGTGAAGGCGCCTTCGCCGACCGCGTCGATGGAGATGACATCGCGGACGCCGGGAACGGCCTTGGCTTTAGTCGCGTCAAACTTTGCGACTTTGCCGCCGAAGACCGGGCAGCGGGCGATGACGGCGTACTCCATGGCGGCCGTGCGGGAGTCGATGCCGAATTTGGCCGCTCCGGTGGCTTTGGCGGCGGCCTCGAAACGCTTGCGATCGTGGCCGACGATGGTGAAATCGTCTGAATTTTTTAGGGGGACAGTGTTGAAATCCGGGACTGGGAGCTTGGAGGCGTCGGCGGCGAGTTCGCCGTAGGTGAGAAATTGTTTGCGCGCGCCGTGGAGCACACCGCCGTCCTGCGGTTTGCAAGTGTCGCGACTCACGTTCCAGTGCTGCGCTGCGGCGGTGATCAGCATTTCTCGCGCGGCTGCGCCTGCGCGTCGCAGCGGGACCCAGGAGCCGGCGACGCTGCCGCTTCCGCCGGTTCCGTGGTCATAAATTTTGGGATTGGTGGGCGCTTGTTCAACGCTGACTTGCTTCCAATCGAGGTACATCTCTTCGGCAAGGATCATGGGCAGCGCGGTCATGGCGCCTTGGCCCATTTCGGATTTGCCGAGGATGAGGGTGACGCGATTGTCTGGCGTGATGCGCACCCAGGCGTTTAGTGGGTTGGCCGGCTTTTTCTCTTGATCCTCGGCGGCGGCATAGGCGGAGCCGGGAAGATGGAAGGCGACCACCAAGGCCGCGCCGCCCGCGGCTCCGGTCTTCAGGAAATCACGGCGATTCAAAACGGGAGCAGTAGTCATGACTTACCTCGAATCTTTGTTGATCGGACGGGTTGACATCGCAAAAGCGGCGGCCAGACCGCCGCACTCCAAAGTTACGCGGATTTAGATTGGCTGGCAGGTTTCCCCGCAGCACGATGAATGGCTTTGCGGATGCGTTGATAGGTGCCGCAGCGGCAGATATTGCCGGACATGAAGTCGTCAATTTCGGCGTCGGTCGGGTTGGGCTTTTTCGATAGCAGAGCGACGGCGGACATGATTTGGCCGGATTGGCAGTAGCCGCACTGGGGGACGTCTTCGGCGATCCAGGCTTGCTGGACGGGATGAGTGCCATTCGCGGACAGGCCTTCGATGGTGGTGATTTTCTTTCCGGCGACGCTGGAGATCGGCGTGATGCAGGAGCGGGTTGCCTCTCCGTTGATGTGGACGGTGCAAGCGCCGCAAAGGGCCATGCCGCAGCCGAATTTTGTGCCGGTCATGTTCAAGGTGTCACGCAGGACCCAGAGGAGCGGCACATCCGGGCTGACGTCGACGGTCTGAGACTTTCCGTTGAGAGTAAAGGTGGTGGCCATAGGTCCTCCTAGCGGTAGAGCGATATCGTACAACAAACCTTGATTTACGCGAAAGCGGGGCATTGGTTGCATCGACCTTGGTCTTGCTGGCCACAAAAAACGTGCGCAAGAAAAAGCCGGGTCGCTTCGGTCGGGATGACCGAAAAAAACGCCTGCAGCTTCACGTGCTGTTTTCAATTTGGCGCATTGGTGGCCTCCTTCATCCAGTCGAGAATTAGCGAAATCAATTCGTCGTGAAACTTCATTTTGACTGTGAAGTCGTGGGCCATGCCGGGGACCTCGACGAGGCGCGCGTGGGCTGGGTTCGTGGCATTGACAATTTCTGCGATGGCGGAGCTGTCGGCGCGGCTCATGATGGTGTCGCTGGAGCCGTGAATAACCAGCACCGGAACTTCGACCTTTTGCCAGAGCTGGCCGAGGTTCAGCGCTTGCAGCTGCTGGTAGAAAGATGCTGGGCGACCGTATTGCCCGTCCGGCTCGTCGTACCAGAGTGATTTCCATTCCGGGTGCTGGCGAAGGACTTCGCCGGGCGTTTGGCGCTGGATTAAGTACAAATCGTAAAATTGGGTGAAGGCTTTGACCGCGTCATTTACTTCGGCGGGAGATTTTTTTGCGGTGGTCAAGCGCACGCGCTCGTTTTCGAGCATGTGCTCGTACCAAGTGCGTCCCCAGGAACTGGCGGCGACGAATCCGGCGACATGGTGGTCGCGGGAGACCAGCGGGCCGACACCTCCGCCATTGCTGAGGCCTACGACAAAAACTCGCTGGGCGTCGACGAAGTCGTATTTGTTCATGGAATCGAAGGCGGCCTGGTAGCCCTCGAGTTCGCCTTGATAATCGGCTTTGCTGCAGGGCGTCCCCTGGCTCTCGCCAACACCGGGCTTATCCATGCGGACGGTGGCGTAGCCGGACTGATCGATGAGGCGGCGCATCAGAGCGCCAAAGCCGTCGGTTTCGCCCTTAGGATATTCGACGCTGTCGCAACTGAGCCAGCCGACGAAGAAAATGACTGGGACTTTGCCACTGATATTTTTCGGGCGGCTAATGAAAGTGCGCAGCTTGTCGCCACGGCTGTTGCTGACCCAGTCGTAGGAGACTTTGGCATTGGCAAAGTGCTCGCGTGATGGATTTTGCTGCGAGTAGGCCAGTGTGGGAATGGTTAAGGCTGCGCAGAGAGAGGCAGAAACCATTCGGAAAAGCACGAAGTACCTCCACGTCGATCGTAGCGGCCCTAGCGATTTCAGACGGCGGCGGAGATGGTTTGTGAGCAGAAGAAAATTACGCCGGAGCTACCGTGCGGGGAGCTTCCGGCTCGACGCCGCGCCAGCCGACGGGGCGGCCGCTGACGGCTTCTTTCACGGAGCGGAAAAGGACTACGTACATGAGTTGGCGATAGTAGAAACGCTGCAGGAGCACGGGGACGAGCAGGGTCCAGTCTTCTTTCTTTTCAAGAGCGAAGGCGAGGACACAGGTCAGCATGTCGATCAGTAAGAAGCCGAGGAAAAACAGCACAGAGCGCTCCAGGTCCGTGGTGGCGGTGGCCGAGAGCAGCGGCAACCTTACGATGTGATACTGCGCGAGTCCCCAGGCGATTACGGAGCCAAGAAAGAGCAGATCGATCACTGGCGAGATTAGCGGTAGCAGGAGTTGGAAAACGAAAATATTAGGGAGTGCGACTAGGCCGAGCGTGCCGTACTTGGGGCGGAATAATGTGCCGCTGTGCTTCCAGAAGGATTGCAAGGTGCCGAAGGTCCAGCGGAAGCGCTGGCGGATGAGGACGCCGGGAGTTTCCGGAGCTTCGGTCCAGGCGATGGCTTCCTCTTCGTAGTCGATGTGCCAGCCGAGGCGGCGGATGGCGATGGTGAGGTCGGCGTCTTCGGCAACGGTGTCCGCGGTGATGCCTCCGGCGTCTTCGATGGCTTTCTTGCGCCACGCGCCTAGAGCGCCGGGAACAACGGTGATGCAGTTGAGCAAATCGAAGGCGCGCTTCTCCATATTTTGGCTGGTGATGTACTCGAGAGCTTGCCAGCGGGTAAGCCAGCGCGAACGGTTGCCGACTTTTACGTTGCCGGCGACAGCGCCCACTTTTCCGTCGGAGAAGTGACGCAAGAGTTTGCTGATGGCGTTAGGCTCGATTTCGGTGTCGGCGTCGATGGTGACGACGATTTCGGTGTCGGCTTCGCCCAGGGCGCGTCCGAGCGCGGCCGCTTTTCCGCGATTGACCTGATGGATGATGCTGACGCGGGAATCGCGGCCGAAATTTCCGTCGAGCAGATCGCCGGTGCGGTCGACGGAGCCATCGTTGACGACGATGACGCGCAAATCTTTTAGATCGGAGGCGAGGACGGATTTTACGGTCTGCGCGATCACGGTTTCTTCATTGTGAGCCGGGATCAGCACAGTGACAGCGGGCACGGGGTTGGGCATGACCAAGTGATCGGGGCGCAATTTTTCGATTAGGGCGAGGATGCCGATAATCAGGGCGCGTCCACTGACCATCACGATGCCGACAATGAAAATGGTGGCGATGCTGAGGCGGAACCAGTGCCAGATTCCGAAAATGAAGCCGTCGGCGCGAGCTTCTAATTTTTCCTGAGTGGAGAGAGGCATCATTACATCAGCGCGTTTTTTTCCTAAGAGGTCGGGCACGGAGACGAACTGATAGCCGTCTTCGCGGAGCTTGTCGATAATTTGGGGCAAAGCCACGATGGTGTTTGCGCGTTCGCCGCCGCCATCGTGGAAGAGGATGATGTTGCCCATTCCCGCCTGGCGAATCACATTGTCAACAATTTCTTGCGCGGGAATCTGTTTGCCATCGACCTGGCGCCAATCGTGGGCATCGATTTTCTGGCCGATGATCAGGTAGCCCATATCTTGGGCGAGGGGCAGTTGCGCGACTTCTTCGGCGTACTCGGGCTGGTGGTCGATGCCGTAGGGCGGGCGGAAGAGAATGGATTTGACGCCGATCGTGCTCTCGATCAGGCGCTGGGTGAGATTCAACTGCCAATGAATTTCGGTTTTGGAGATGTCGTCAAAGCTGGGATGGGTGTAGGTGTGATTGCCGATCTCGTGGCCTTCGGCGTATTCGCGCTTCACGATATACGGAAACTGGCTGGCGTCGACACCGATTACGAAAAACGTTGCCGGAACGTGTTTTTGCTTGAGGATGTCGAGGATTTTGGGAGTCCAGCGGAGGTCGGGGCCATCGTCGAAGGTGATGGCGATTTTGTTGTCGGCCGCGCCGATCTGGTCGATGTTGTAGGACAGCGGATAGGCTTCGTATTTTTCGCTAGTAAACAAATCGCTGGGGGCGTCGTAAACGAAACTACGCAGGCCACTTTTGGGCGTGTCGGTGAAATGCCAGACGTCACCGTCGCCTTCGAGGATCAAGTCGGGACCGGGGGGAATGTCTTTTAGTCTGGCGCGGACGGCATCGTCGGGACGCGGGGAATCCCATACCGGCCAGATCGAACTGTCGGAGGCTCCGAGGCGGAATAATGCGGTGCCTTGCACACCGAGGCGCTCGCAGGCGCGCAACTGGTTGTAGGCGGTTACGGCGTCGAGCATCCAGACCTGGTGAGTGTGATTGTGCTCGTCGGAATAGGAGTAATGAGGATTTAGTGATGCCGGGTCAAATTCGACATCGGCTTCGGATTCATAGGCGTGCAGCAGGGCTTCTTGCACGCTCATTTCTTTTGCTGGTTCGTTAAGTTTTTTGGGGGCCTCGGACCAGTCGTAGGCGTAATTGGCTATGCCGACTACGACTTTCTGGGCCGGGACATCATCGAGGACCTGGCGAAGGTTCTCGACAAACCAGTCTTGTGCGGCGATCGGTCCGGGGGGCGAGGTCAGCCAGTGCTGATCGTAGTTCATGAGCACGACGGCGTCGCATTCTTTGCCGAAAAATTTGTAATCGTAGGCGTCGTCGCGGGCTGGGAGCGCGATCATCAATTTCAATCCGACGGAATGCAGCGCGGGGCCGAGTTCGGCGGCGAATTCACGAAAATGAACCTGGCTGGCGTCGGGGACTTCTTCGAAGTCGACCACCACGCCGGCCTGGTGGGCGCCGACGGTGTAGTCCACGACGTCGCGGACCAAACTTTGGCGAGCGGTCTTGTTGCCGAGCATGGCGGCCATTTCTTTGACACGCCAATTTCGGCCGTCGTAATTGTCGAGCAAGCCCATTAGCGGAAGTTCGACGTTGGCGGACTTCATCCAGCGATGGAGTTTGTCATCCTTCAAAAGAGCAATGGCCTGCATTGGGCTGGCTTTGACGGTTTGATAGCGCTCATAGTCGACGATGGTCAGCGCGCCATCGGGGGTTACGGCATGGAGCTGGTCGGGAATGAGGACGTCGATGTCTTTGTAATGCTTTTTCAGGGAGGCGAAGCTGGCGGCATCCCAGCTGACGAAAAAGGCGGCGCGCAGCGGGTCGTAACTGGCGGGCACGGTACCGATGTTGGAGATACGACGATGGCGGCCTTCGCGCGCGGGGACTTTCTTGATCTTACTTTTCAGGGCGCGATAGGCGGGCCTGGTGTCTGGCAGCAAGCCGGCCGGGAGTTCGACGCTAACCGCGATGGTGATGAAGAAATAGGCCAGCAGCAGCGTTAAGAGGATGCCGGAGATTTCCAGCACGCGGCGGGTGCGGCGCCAGCGGACGCGCTCCGCGTCGTAGAATATAGGTCGGCGTTCTTTCATGAACATTTACAGTCCGGCGGCAAGGCAGGAGCCTGAATACGTGCCGGGCTGGGTTCATCTCCTCGACTGTGTTCGCTCTATTGCCCTACGCTCTATTGTAAGATGCGATTCATCGATGAAGCGAATTTTCTCTAGCCCAATTGCCGCGCTGACAGCGGGACTTTGTTTGCGGCTTCTTTTCGTCCTGAAATTTCCGGCGAATTCCGGCGATACCATGCTGTACGAGCAGATCGCCACGAATTGGCTGCAGCATCACGTCTACGGGATGAATGTTCAGGACCAGATTGTGCCGGTGGATTTGCGCATGCCGGGGTATCCGGCTTTTCTGGCGCTGCTCTATTCGATCAGCGGGGCAATCAGCGGAGCACTTAGCGGACATGTCGGTGAGGCTGCGCGGTTGTGGGTCATGCTGGCGCAGGTTGTGGTGGACTTGTTGACTTGCCTGCTGGTTGCGTCGCTGGCGTCATTGCTGGTTTTGATCGCTAACGATCGCGCGCGCCCACAACGAGTATTCATTGCCGGGCTGTGGCTTGCGGCGTTGTGTCCCTTCACGGCGAATTACGTTGCTGTGCCGCTGACAGAGGTCTGGGCCACCTTTTTCACGACGGCGGCGCTGTTGCCCCTTTGCGTGGTGGTCACTCGGGCGCTGAACCGAGGGTGGTGGCGGTCAGAACAGCACTGGATATTGGGGAAAGACTATTGGTACCTCGCAGGCTTGGGTGGGCTGCTGACTGGTTTGTGCACACTATTCCGTCCGGAGGCGCCGCTGCTTGGGGTAGCAACTTGGGTGGTGCTCGGCCCAATTTTAGTCGCACAACACGAAACGGTGCGCTGGGTGAAGACTGTGGCACTGATGGCGGCGCTTTGCGTGGTACCTCTGTTGCCTTGGACAATTCGAAACGCCGTGACACTGCATGAGTTTCAACCGCTGGCGCCGCGAAATTCCAATTTGCCGGGTGAACTGGTTCCGTCAGGCTTCATGAGTTGGGAAAAAACCTGGCTGTATCGTTTTCGCGACGTCTACCTGGCCCCCTGGAAACTCAACGAAGAACCCATAGAAGTGGACGAAATTCCCAAGCGCGCGTTCGACTCGCCTGCCGAAAAGGAGCGGGTCGCGATGATGCTCGAGCAGTACAACCAGGACCTGACCTTAACGCCCGAGGAAGACGCCGCGTTCGCGAGACTGGCGCGCGAACGGACAGCGCGGCACCGATTGCGCACTTATCTTTTGCTGCCCGCCGCACGGGCTGTGACCATGTGGTTTACGCCGCGGATCGAGTTGCTGCCGCTCTCCGGCACCGTTTTTCCGCTGGTGCAATCCTGGGAAGATGATCCGATCGATCAATCGGTCACCGCGGGGTTGTTCCTGCTTAATGTTTCGTACCTGGGATTGGCGGCTTGGGGTGCGGCGCGCTTGTGGCGGCGAGCGCCGGCAGCACGGGGCGCCATTGCGCTGCTCGCGGCTTTTGCTTTGCTACGCACGGCGTTTCTTACCACGCTGGAGACACCGGAGCCGCGTTATGTGCTGGTGTGCTTTCCGGTGTTACTGGCGCTGGGCGCGCAAGTCTTTTCGGAGCCTGACTCGGCGGACTAGCCTTCGAAAGGTTCGGGGTGAATGGTAACGCGGTGAATTTGCGGGAAACGCTCCTTTACACGATCCTCGAGCGCCGCGGTCACATCGTGAATTTGCGTGATGGGGAGCGCGCCCTTCATTGTGCAGTGGCATGAAACCAGAATGTGATGCTCGACCTGGCGAGTTCGCACATCGTGGCAATTCACCAGCTCGTCGAACTCCGCGGGCAAGGAATTCAAGAATTCCTCGACGGAGCGCGAAAGCTGCTTCATTTCACCGAGACCGGTATCTGGAGTGGCGATGTGGCGGCCGAGCGGCTCGATGTGAATATTCACGTCGATAGGGCCGTCGCGCAGCTCGCGAATTCCTTCTTCAAGTTCAGAAGCTTGGCGGTGCGCTTCGCGCAGGCTTAAATTTTCGTCCACCTCGAGGTGCAGCTCGACAAAGAGCTGGCCTTGCTGCTGCAGCGCGCTCAGGTCGTGAATTCCCAATCCCATGCGTTGCGCCACGGCGCGAATGGCTTCGAAAAGGTGCTCACCTTGCGGGGCGCGAGGCTCGGCATGCACCATTACGTCCGAAGGGACGATTTCGCCGACACGCTTTTCGATCGCATCACTAAGCGCGTGAACCTGTTCGAGGCTGGCGGTTCGCGGCACGCTGACGGTGGCGTCCACAAA
>Ga0137409_10007403_pt1 | contig 11296 bp, 4 predicted proteins | sample CZODoug1_16funga_FD_122059 | JGI IMG/M metagenome (GOLD analysis project Ga0137409, IMG submission 122059) | Vadose zone soil fungal communities from Angelo Coast Range Reserve, California, USA - CZODoug1_16fungal (Hybrid Assembly) | ecosystem: Environmental > Terrestrial > Soil > Vadose zone... | reverse complement strand
ACTACAGATAAGCCAATCTACCAGCCAGGGCAGCCGCTTCACGTGCGCGCGCTTGTGTTTGATTCCGCAAACCGTGCGGCGGCGAAGGCGGAAACGACCCTGAAGATAGTTGATCCTGAAAACACGACCGTTTTTCAAACGAGTCTGCTCACCTCGCGCTTTGGTGTCGCCACTGCCGATTGGCCCATTCCGGAGAACACCCGTCTCGGTGATTACTCTGTTTCGATTGAGATGGATGATGAGAACTATGGCGAATCACAAGGGGCTCAGGGCGTCAAGATTAGTCGTTACGATCTGCCAAACTTTGCGGTGAACGTAAAACCGGATCGCGCCTACTATCTGCCACAACAGAACGCCGACGTCGAGGTGCGGGCGGACTATCTCTTCGGCCAGCCGCTTAAGCGCGGGCACGTGCGCGTGGTACGTGAAGAAGAGCGCCGCTGGGATTTTCGCGAACAGAAGTGGGACATAGAAGCTGGTGACAAGTATGAAGGAGAAACCGACGACGCCGGACGCTTTGTAGCCCACATTGATTTGGGGAAGGACCACAAGGAACTCGCCGTTGAAGAATATTCTCGCCTAACCGATCTGCACTATGCAGCGTATTTCACTGACCCGACAACCAACCGTACCGAACAGCGACGATTTGACCTGCGGGTCACTAAAGATGCAATTCACATCTATGTCGCCGAAGGGCCTTACCGGCAAGCGAAGGGCTTTCCGTTGCAGTTCTACCTGGCGACCTCTTACGCCGATGGCACGCCGGCTCCCTGCGAAGTGGCGATCAGCGAATCCCCCGACGACTACGAGGGAGGCGTCACCTCTGCTCCGATTCTAAAAACTATACATACGAACAAGTATGGCATCGCAAAAGTGGTCGGCCTCAAATTGCCCGCCGCCATCAGTGAACGGGACCCGTCGCTGAACTTCACTGCTCGCAATGCCAGCGGCGGCACCGGTCAACACATCGAGTCGTTTTATTTCCGGGAGGTGCCGGTAATTCGAGTTGAAACCGACAAGGCCCTCTATCGTCCCGGCGAGATGATCAAAGTGAACCTTACCGCGAGCGAGCTCGAGATGAATCTGATTGTTGACGTTTCGCGCGAGGCAAACATCATCGAATCCCGATCCGTCTCGCTACACGACGGCGCAGCTACATTCGCGCTGCGCTACCGGCCCGAGTTTCAGGATGAAGTCAACATCTCAGCTTACTCGAGGACTCCAGACCATTCCGACCGTTACGACTTCGCCTTTGGCTCCCGGACAGTCCTCTTTCCACGAGATCGCGATCTGAAGGTCAACTTCCGCCTGGACCATACGGACTACAAACCGGGCGAAGATGCCACGGTAGACTTTCGCATCTCTACGCCTGATGGACGCTCGGCGACGAGCGCCCTGGGCATCGTCGTCTTCGATCGCGCGGTCGAGGAAAGAGCGCGCACGGACCAGGAGCTTCGCGGCGGGTTTGGTTTCTATGGAAGTTTCAGTCAATGGCGCCGGTATGACGATCAAGTGGGAGGCATCACGCGCAAAGACCTGCAGCGGCTCGATCTGACGAAGCCATTGCCTGAGGAAATGCAGTTGGTCGCCGAGTTACTTCTTGGCGCTGGTTCCATCCAACCTGCCTTTTTCAGTGACGATAGATTTGACACGGATCACAAACAGGTCTTTGCCGAGCTTACCAGTCTGCACCTCAAGCGTGTTGGGGAGATTCTTGAGACTCAATACAAGAACGGCGGCATCTATCCCGCAAACAGCGAAACGCTCCGCCGTCTGCTGTTTGAATCGGGAGTGGACTTTGGCGAGCTAAAGGATCCCTGGGGAACGCCTTACCACGACGTATTCTCGATAGACCGAGACGACAGCATTCTCGAAATCATTAGCGCCGGACCCGACAAGCTGTTCGCCACTAAAGATGATTTCATCGTCTCCCGCATCGCGCATCCCTACTTCCGTTCCACTGGTGAGGCAATTGGTCGTGCTGTCGAACGCTTTCATGCGCGCACCGGCGGCTTCATTCGCGACGCTGCCACGTTAATGGGTGAATTGCAGTCAGAAGGAATCGACTTCGACTCACTACGCGATCCCTGGGGCCAACCTTATGAGCTTAGCTTCACAATTGAACGAGACAGATTCAACCTGACCGTTCGTAGCGGTGGGCCAAACAAACGCTTTGAAGACACTAGTCCTAAATCAGACGACTTCCGGCTCTGGCTTGCGAGCATTGACTACATGATTGAAACGCGCGCTCGGATGGAGAAAGCGCTTGGCGAATATTTTCAGGAAACTAATAGCCTGCCCCACGACGACGATCAATTGCAACGCGCGTTTGTCGGTGCGGCCGTAGAGCAGGACAAGCTGCACGATCCCTGGGGACATCGTTATTACGCAGTTTACAAATCTGAATCGCGCTATGGCGACCGCGCGGTCATTCAGAGTGGCTCGACCTACGGCCAGCAATCGAAAGCGCACATGGAGATTACTCCCGTCACGCAACAAATCAGTTCCATTCGCTTACGCAGCAGTGGTGAGGACGGAAAGGAAGGAACTGTGGACGACTTCGATGTCGCATTTTTTTCGCAGCTAACCGGGGAACAGTCCAGCCGGGGTGAGATCACGACGCTGCCGTTGAAGCCGGTTTTCTTTTCGGGTGCGAAGGGTGCGATAAAAGGCACTGTCACCGATCCGATGGGCGCAGTAGTGGCAAACGCCAGGGTTAAGGCGACGCTGAAGAATTCATCGCAAGAGTTCGAGACGCAAACTGATGATGCGGGAAGGTTCATCCTGAAGAACCTGCCGGTTGGTTTTTACGAGTTACGTTGCGACGCTATAAATTTTAAGTCGGCAGTCATAAGTGAGGTTCCGGTCAGTTCGTCGAACATAACTACACTCGATTTCACGCTGGAGGTGGGCGCGGTCAGTGAAGTGGTTACGGTGACGGCGGGAAGGGCGAACAATATGACTTTGAACACGTCACAGTCTTCAGTCAGCACGGTTACCGAAGGGCGGATGCGAGTTTCTATAGGTCAATCAGCGCAGCTAACGACACCGCGACTGCGCGAATATTTTCCCGAGACTCTTGTCTGGCAGCCGTCGCTGGAAACAGACAAACAAGGTAGAGCGCAGTTGAAGTTCAAACTGGCAGACAACATTACCACCTGGAAGATGTCGGTGATCGGTTCAACTGAGGACGGCGAGATTGGCACGGCCGAGACGGAGATCAAATCATTTCAGCCCTTCTTTGTAGAACACGATCCGCCGCGCGTGCTCACCGAAGGCGATCAGATCTCGTTACCTGTAGTGCTAAGAAATTATCTCGAACGCGCACAGACAGTTGATCTCGAGGTTAAGCCGGAGAGTTGGTTCACCTTCCAGGGACCGGCACGGCAGCATGCGAATGTTCCCGCCGGTGACGCCGCGCGTCCAACGTTTGAGTTTAAGGCTGTGGCTTCGGTGAAAGATGGCAAGCAACGCGTCACCGCCCGCAGTCCGGAAGCGAGCGATGCGATTGAAAAGCCTATAACCGTTCATCCCGACGGCGAGGAAAAAACGCAGACTGCCAGCGATGTGTTAGGTGATGCGGCCACCTTGGACCTGAACCTTCCCGCTTCAGTGATCCCGGGCTCAACGCAAGCAGAGTTGAAAATCTATCCCAGCTTGATGGCCCACGTCGTGGAGAGCATTGAAGGCATTCTGGAACGGCCGCACGGATGCGGCGAGCAGACAATCTCTTCGACATATCCAAGCATACTGATGTTGCGTCGCAGCAAGCAGCTGACAACAGATTCCGGGATGAGTAAGAAGGCACATCGCTATGCGGAACTAGGCTATCAACGCCTGCTCAATTACCGCACTGAAGACGGCGGCTTCTCTTACTGGGGCCGCGGTGAGGCGGATCTTGCGTTGACTGCTTACGCGCTGAGGTTCCTGCACGACGCCCAGGAGTTTGTCACTGTCGATGACGACGTAGTCAAAGGCGCACGCCAATGGCTGATCAAGCAGCAGCACGCGGACGGCAGTTGGCCTGCGTCCGATTACGACTCCAAAGAAATTGAGAATCGGCGCACTCCTTTGCTGACCGCTTTCGTTGCCCGTGTGTTCGCAATGACGGAGTCAGGAGTTAAACCCAATGCCGCGAATAAACAGCCGACTGTTGATAATGTTTCGCCGGAGTTGCAGCGCGCGCTTTCGTATCTGTCGGCGAAGATCGAAGCAATAGACGAGCCTTACTTGATCGCATCGTATGCGTTGGCAGCCATCGAGGCTGGGGATAATCAGGGCTCGGCGCGCGCCGCTGCAAGTCTCCGTAGGCTGGCCCACAACGAAGGTGATACAACCTACTGGTCATTGGAAACAAACACGCCGTTCTATGGTTGGGGTCTCGCCGGCCGGGTCGAAACCACCGCCCTCGCTATTCAAGCTCTAGCACGATCTACAAAGACCCAGGCGGAGATAACGACGAATCCTAAGTTAACTGACCCATTGGTTCGCAGCGGCTTGCTCTTCCTGCTGAGACAAAAGGATCGCTATGGAGTTTGGTATTCGACGCAAGCCACGATTAATGTACTTGATACGCTCATGACGTTGATGGCCACGGATGCCGCAGTTCCGGATCGAATGAGCGCCGCCACTCCGGCTCCCGTTGAGATCATCATCAACGGTCAGCTGGCGACTTCGGTGAACCTGCCGCCCGGCGATCAAACTGTCGGCCTGATTCGAGCCGACATCTCACGTTTTTTGCATAGCGGTTCAAACCGGCTTCAGTTGCGGCGCGCCGCCGGTTCGGCGTTCGCCACGGTCCAGTTGGTAACAAACTATTACGTGCCGTGGTTTGAGTCTACTACCAGGCAAAACTCTGGTGTGAACGCAGGAGCGAGTTCGCTGCGCCTGGCAACCACATTCGACAAAACGGGCGCGAAGGTCAATGAAGAGATTGCCTGTCACGTGAAAGCGGAGCGGGTCGGCTTTCAGGGTTACGGGATGATGCTCGCAGAAATTGGCCTGCCGCCGGGCGCCGATGTCGATCGCGCCTCGCTCGAAAGCGCCATGAAGAATTCCGGCTGGGCCATTAGTCAGTATGACGTCTTGCCTGATCGTGTAGTCGTCTACCTCTGGGCGCGAGCAGGTGGCGTTGACTTTGATTTCAAGTTTCGCCCACGTTTTGCCCTAACAGCGAAGACAGCGCCGTCGGTTGTTTATGACTACTACAATCCGGAAGCTCGCGCCGTGGTTTTGCCGGCGACCTTTGCTGTCAGATGAGGCCTGCTTTGAGGAGCGTGCTAATTCAGTCGCCGCAAGATTGAGGGGGTTTTTATCCGAAATTTCGGAGCAGCGTCCGAAAATACTTACAACCATGCGGGAACGTACGCGCATCTCAGCGCCAAATCCGCAGGCTCCTCCCCAGGTCAACGATTGACTTCCGTCAATAGAAGCAAAGTTCCGAGTCCGGAACTTCCTTTCGGACCCGCTGTCTAAATCTGGGCAGGCGCACCTGAGCTTCTCTCCCCAGGCTCTCCGATCAGCTAGCAACTTGATAAGGAGACCTATCATGGCACCAAAGAATTTTCTGACCAATCTAACTATTCCTTCACCGTGCACTGCTGATTGGAACTCTATGATCGGCAATGATCAGGTGCGCTTCTGCGAGCATTGCAGCCTTGATGTGCACAATCTGTCACTGATGACCCGCAGTCAGGCAGAACGACTGATCGCGCGCTCAAACGGTCGTCTTTGCGTCCGTTATCATCACGATTCGGCAGGCCAGCCACTGACCTTACCGGTGCGGCAGAAGCTTCATCGCATCGGGCGGCGAGTATCTCGAATCGCTGCCGGAGCATTCACAGCTACCTTGAGTGTTACTAGTGCAGTCGCTCAGGGTTCTCCAGGTTCGCAGTCAGGTGATTTGAATCCGCCGAGTGTCACGCAATCACGCTGGGCCTTAGGCTCGATCATTCTTGGCACGATCACCGACCAGAACGGCGCAGTCATAGCTGGCGCGACTATTGCTCTTTGGAACGAACAATTGAAGGGTGTTCTTTATGCGAGCACCGATTTCAGTGGACATTTCAAGATCGATAACCTTGAGTCAGGTTCCTATAAAGTCCGCATTGAGGCTCCGGGTTTTGATCCTGACGAAACGGGAGTCTATTTGCCCGAGAAGGGCGAAGCGCGCGTGGACCGTACATTGAAAGTTGCGGGTATCGAAGAAACTGTAGAAGTTGGATCTCCATCTCAAGTTGAGTTTTCATTTGGCGGAGGAGCGGTGGCCTTCATTGCGCCCGAGAATCCTTTTGTCAGGGCAGCTCAGGAAGACAACCTGGAAGCTCTGACGGCGCTGATTGCCGGGATGAATGTCGATCTACGCGATAAGCGCAGCAACACCACCGCGCTGGAACACGCGGTGCGGAATGCCAACCGCGAGATGGTGCAGCTGCTGCTTTCGTCAGGGGCAAATGTAAATGCAAAGAACGACTCTGGTGAGACAGTCTTAATGATGCTCGACTCCGACGCGACCAGCGATCTGGTATGGGATCTGATCAACGCCGGAGCAGATGTGAATAGCAAAGATGAGGAGGGCAATACTGCCCTGATGCGAGCGGCAACTACCAATCTCGAGGCACTGAAGGTACTGATTGACGCCGGGGCCAAGGTCAATGCCAGGAACAAGCAAGGTCTTACAGCCTTAATGCAGGCAGCCGCCGAGGGCTCTGTAAACATCGTTCGAGCGTTAGTGCTGGGCGGAGCAGACATGAACACCACCGATAAGGATGACAAGAATGCTCTGGATATGGCGGCGGAAAACGATCACTCGTCAGTAGTCAGGTTCCTGAAATCAAAAGGCGTATTCCAAACTGTGGCGAAGGCCGAGAAGGTTGAGTGAGCAACCGCAATTCACTTTGGTCAACCGACGCCGGTATCTTCCTTGAAGATGTGCTACTCTATGCCCCCCAACACTGACAATTAAGGAGGATTTCATGGCAGACGAGAAAGAAACGTGTAAGAACCCGGTTTGTGGTTGTGCTCCTCAGCCGGACGGAAAATACTGCAGCGCCTCATGCGAGGGAGCTGGCAAGACTATTGAGATTGATTGCGATTGCGGCCACCCGGAGTGTACGGGGAATTTCTAATTGCCCACGCAGCTCTTAATCAAGGGGGCGCTTATCGCGCCTCTTTTTTTAATGCTCCGGACCACCTTGATCGGCCGCGGTCTCGATCAGTTTCTTGAGTGCGGGATTCGGCTCATGTACCGCATGGGCCAGCGCGAGTTTCCTTCCTGCAGGTCCACCATCGATAATGAGAGCTGAAACCGCATCAAACCTGACTAACTGCGCTTCGTCGTTAAGCAGACTACTCATGAGGCCAAAGCTGTTATTCTTCCACCGGTAAACAGCAATGTAAGCTGCCAGTCCTCGCTTGCGCAGATCATCATCCTTCAAGAGTGTCTTCAGTCGCGCATCGAATGAACGATCGACCTTCGTCTTCAGGGCTTGAGTCGCTTCCCAACGGACGCCTAGATCGTCGTGGCCCATCAGTTGAACCACCGGAACAACGTAAGCGGGCAGCCATTTCTCTGACATTTTCTCCAGCGCGAATCTAACAACTGATGGATTTGGATCGGCCAGCAGATTTACCAACGTCACTCCTGCCCGGGTTTGCTCCTCAAACTTCTCCGAGCCTAACTCGACAATGATCCCTTGAATTCGCGACTCGACAAACTCGGTCTCATAAGCATGAGGGTTCAGAAAGTAAGCGCTAAGATAGTAATCGAGTGCACGGCGCTTATCATGTCTGACTTTGAAGAAGAACCTCCCTACCCACGATTGGATTTGTTCTGACCTCGGTTCCAGTTCGGCCGCCTTAACAAAAGTCTCCTCGGCCTTTTTATAGTCCTCACTCTCGTAAACAACCGCGAGATCAAACAGCAACTGTCCGTCAGTTGGAAAACGTTTGAGTCCCTCAGCGAGGATTAGTTTCGCGTCAGTAGGTTTTGTTTTGATTAGCTCTTCCGCCCTGATGGCGTAGGTTGCGGCCGTCTCGGGGAACTTTCGCAGGTAGTCTTTTTCCAGCTGATCAGCCTGTTGTCCTTCACCGAGGCGCCGTAATACGTTCGCCAAACCGCTTGTAAACTTGTAGTTCTCCGGATTTTTTTGAACCGCCGCCGCCAAGTAGTGCCTGGCGTTCAACCAGTCATTTCGTGAAATGTAAATGTCGGCAAGACCGTCGATGGTTTCGATCGCGTTGGGGTTGCGTTCGTACTCTGCCAGTAGACGTGCTTCAGCGGCTTCACTGTTGTCAAAGCCGTCGAAGGCGCGATGAAAGGCGGGATCAAATATCTTTTCTTCGAAGCGGCCTCGGCGCGCAGCTTCCAATGTGTAAAAGGCTTCGATCCGATTGCCATGGTCGAAATAATACTTGGCCAGAGCCATGTGGGGTCCGGGCTCGAGGTAACGCATCGCGTAGGCCCGTTGTAAATCCGCCAGGCTTGGACTCTGCGTTTGCGCTTCGAGTTTGAGACAGCCAATTGGCAGCAGAAAGAGCAGCAGGAACAGGCGACTCGTGCTTGTGGTGTGAGACATTACGCTGGCTCCTGGAATTGGGCTCTACAACCTAGGGCGAGTTTGCAAGTTTGAGAAACTGCGCCGCGAGTCTTGGACCGGTTCCCGCGTCTTCATGTTTGAAGAAGAGGAACGTCTCGCTCCAACCCTGACTGCGAATACGACCAACCCACTCCGCCAGATTCTCTTCTGAATAATTGACGCGACGAAGTCGCAGATAACCCCAGTCAGCAGTTTTGTCGATGTGTTGGGTTGGCATGTCATCCGTATCGGAAACGACGAGCGCACGGTTCTGGCTGCGAAGGACAGCGAGGACATCATCATCGAACCAGGTGGGATGGCGAAACTCAAACGCAGCGCGTGTCGTCTGCGGCAGTTGCGCGAGAAAACTTTCGAGTCGCGGTAAATCCTTCTTCATGTTTGGCGGCAGCTGAAAAAGCACTACACCGAGCTGATCACCGAGCACGGAAGCAGTCTCCAGGAAATACTTCGTCTCCTCTTCCGTCTCTTTCAGGCGCTTGAAGTGAGTGATGCGTTGCGACGCTTTGAGCGAAAAGCGGAAAGCTTCCGGCACCTGCTCCTTCCAGTTTTCAAGCATGCTTTGCTGCGGCATGCGATAGAAGGTGGCATTGATTTCCACTGTGCTAAGCCGTTCGGAATAATAATGAAGCATTTCCTTCGCCGGAATCTTTTCCGGGTAGAAGTTTCCCTTCCACTCCTTGTAGCTGTAACCGCTGGTGCCGACGAAAAGATTCATCGTAAGGGTGATTAGTTAACGAGCAAGTGGTTATTGGCGGAACAAGCTAATCTATGATACACACAGGCACGCAATCCGGGATCACTTAAACCGAAAGATTCTAGCCCAGGTATGTCATCAACCACTACAAACATCGAGTCTCTCCAGGTCGAAGATCGAGTCTTCCCACCGCCGCCGGATTTTTCTGATAAGGCCCACATTAAGTCAATGGAAGAACTCGAACGTTTGCGTGCAGAGGCGAGCGCCGATCCGGAAGGCTTTTGGGCCCGCATGGCGGAAGAGCTTCACTGGTTCAAGAAATGGGACACGGTATTGAATTGGCAACCGCCACATGCTGAATGGTTTGTCGGCGGCAAGATCAATATCTCCTACAACTGTTTGGATCGACATCTCAGTACCTGGCGACGCAACAAGGCCGCCTTGATCTGGGAAGGCGAACCGGGCGATCAGCGCACACTTACTTACCAGCAACTCCATTTTGAAGTCTGTAAATTCGCGAACGTCCTGAAACGCAGCGGCGTCGAGAAAGGCGATCGCGTGGCGCTCTACATGCCGTTGATACCCGAGCTGGCGATCGCGATGCTGGCCTGCGCGCGCCTGGGCGCAACTCACTCCGTGATCTTCGGCGGGTTCTCGAGTACTGCTTTAGTCGATCGCATAAACGATGCCAGCTGCAAGGTCGTAGTAACAGCTGATGGTGGCTGGCGGCGCGGCAGTGAAGTGAAACTCAAGACCGCAGTAGACGAAGCCTTGAAAGCCACCCCGTCAGTAAAATCCTGCATTGTTGTCAGGCGCACTGGAGTTTCGATTCGTATGGAGGCAGGCCGCGATCACTGGTGGCATGAATTGATGACAACTGTGAACGCCGATTGTCCCGCTGCGGAGCTGGACAGTGAACACCCGCTCTACATTCTTTACACTTCGGGAACGACAGGAAAACCTAAGGGTATTCTTCACACAACCGCCGGTTATCTTCTGCAGGCACACCTCACTACGAAATGGATCTTCGACATCAAGGACGAGGATGTTTACTGGTGCACCGCCGACATTGGTTGGGTAACGGGCCATAGCTACGTTGTCTACGGACCGCTTTCCAACGGCGCTACCGTGTTGATGTATGAAGGCGCGCCAAACCATCCGGAGCCGGATCGCTTCTGGGACATCATTGAGCGACACCGAGTGAACATCTTCTACACGGCCCCAACAGCAATCCGCGCGTTCATAAAGTGGGGCGAGCAGTGGCCGCTCGAGCATGATCTCTCGAGCCTGCGCTTGCTGGGAACGGTGGGCGAGCCTATCAACCCGGAAGCCTGGATGTGGTATCACAAAACGATTGGCAAGGGCGCTTGTCCAATTGTTGACACGTGGTGGCAGACTGAAACGGGAGCAATCATGATTTCGCCACTTCCCGGCGCGACCCCTACGAAACCCGGCTCTGCGACTAAGCCCTTTCCGGGAATTGAAGTCGATGTAATGACCCGCGATGGTAAGCCGGTAAGCGCGAACGAGGGTGGCTATCTCGTAATCAAACGCCCGTGGCCGTCGATGCTTAGGACGATCTGGGGTGACGACGAACGCTATCGAGAACAGTATTGGTCGCAAATTGAAAACATCTATTTTGCAGGCGACGGAGCGCGGCGCGACAAGGATGGATATTTTTGGATCATGGGCCGCATTGACGACGTCATAAACGTCAGCGGGCATCGTCTGGGGACCGCCGAGGTAGAAAGTGCACTGGTGTCGCATGAAGCCGTAGCCGAAGCTGCGGTTGTGGCTCGTCCGGATGAGCTTAAAGGATCGGCAATAGTTGCCTTCGTGACGCTTGAAGGCTCACACAGTCCCTCACCGGAATTGAATGCGGCATTGCGCGCACACGTGGTCAAAGAGATAGGAGCGCTCGCGCGGCCAGACGAAATACGATTTACCGATACGTTACCGAAGACGCGCTCGGGAAAGATAATGCGCCGCCTGTTGCGCGAGATTG
>Ga0137409_10007402_pt1 | contig 11296 bp, 9 predicted proteins | sample CZODoug1_16funga_FD_122059 | JGI IMG/M metagenome (GOLD analysis project Ga0137409, IMG submission 122059) | Vadose zone soil fungal communities from Angelo Coast Range Reserve, California, USA - CZODoug1_16fungal (Hybrid Assembly) | ecosystem: Environmental > Terrestrial > Soil > Vadose zone... | reverse complement strand
GTCTGCCAGAACACCTGCACCAGTTCATAAACTTCCTGTACGCAACGGGGATGCGTTCCGGTCAAGCAGCCAAGTTGACGTGGGACATGGTGAGCGGCGACGACAAGACGCTGACGGTTCCAGCGCGGTTAACAAAAAATCGGGCAGACTTTTCCCTGCCATTGACATATCAGGACGGCACCACAATCAAGGGCTTCGAGTTCAGAGAGCGCAAGCGGCAAGCGGGGGAGGTCTTATTCAATACGATAAACTTTCGGGCAGAGTGGCGGGCGGCGTGTCATGAATTGAAACTGGGCGTGGTGAAGGGCAGAACGTACAGAGGGATGGAGCCACACGACTTCCGGCGCACCGCATGCCGCGACATGATAAGAGCGGGCATCCCAGAAGTTGTAGCAATGCAAATTTCATCTCACAAGACCAACTCAATGTTCAAGCGATACGCAATCACTGACCACCGGATGGTACAGAGCGCATTTCAACAGATGCACACTAGGTGATACACTGAGGTCTCGATGGCCCGGTAGTGTAATCGGTTAACACGTTGCCCTTTCAAGGCAAAGATTACGGGTTCGATTCCCGTCCGGGCTACCATTACGCTGAATCATGCACGCGCAGCTTTCTCGGCTTCCCACAATCGGTCCAGATCGATGCGTTTGATCGTAAACCGCTTGCCAATTTGCTTGGCTGCGAGTTTGCCCGTACTGACCAGACGACGAACAGTCCAGGTGGTGACTCCGAAATATGTTGCCGCCTGTTCGATGTTAAGGAATGCGGGCGCAATGGCAACAGGGGCTGGAGTAGTAGCCTCAACGACAGGCTGCATCCATTTCTTTTTCAATCGGGGCATAGAGCATTCCTAACTACGCTCTACGCGCCCTTCTCTTAGGTAGGGGCAACCGGCGGTGGTTCTGCGCAGGGGCACCAGAACTTCTGGCTCTCTACCCGACGCAGATTTAAGATTTGACTTCAACAGCGTTCCCTCTCGGGAACGCCGCACAAACAACTACTGGTACTAGAAAGTCAAGCCGATAAAAAACAGAGAGCGGAAGCCTTTTTCAGACCTCCGCTCAGATTATCAGTTCAAGATTTTTTAAGCCCTGGCTGCCTCCAGCATTGTTACTGGCTCATGCGTCCTGATCTCCGGACGCAAGTGTAGACCCTCGGCATAATTAACCAGTGCTTTCAAACTGGAAAACGAATCACCTATAATAGACTTACAGCATGAAAGACATAGAAATCGTAAACCTGATTGCAGATAAAGTGCTGGCCTACAAACCTAAAAGGGAAAAGACAAAACATCAGAGACGAAAGAAAAAGACTCTGCGTGTTATCGCAATTCTTACTGTGGCTCTGTGGCTCTGTTGCTCTTGTTCGGATACGGAAAATCGCTTTGGGGTTTAGACCGGCCAGTTCCAAACGTCGGAAGCGAGCCACAAGGCCATGCTCCCGATGGCGCTCAAAAAACCGAAAACAAGGAAACAAACACCCCTGAAAAGACGGCGGTCACTAATCAAATAAACATCTTTAATCCAGACAAAGGTCCCGCCGATGAATCCGAGAAAAAGAACGAGGATACAAAAATCAACAGACGGCTGATGGATTTTACTGGAGTGTTGGCTATCGTTGCCGTCTTACAACTCATTATTATCGGCTACCAAATTTACACGGCTAACGATACTGCTGAGAAGGAGCTTCGAGCTTATGTTTTCCTTTCCGGGGGGACTCGATTCAAAGACGACCGGGGAATTTTGAAATTTAAAATTGATTTTATTTGATTCAGGGAGTCAAGTATATAATTCCCTATTTTGATCTGTGTTTATGAATATATTGCCTCAGCCGCCACAGCAATCCCGTGCTTTTCGATCAGGAGAACAATGTTCTGTGTATCATGAGGATTAAAGTGGGCCGCAAGGACGATCGAACGAACAACTGCTGGCCTGGGTGAATGAGGCCAGTGATCCTTGTCCGCATGTTCTCATTGTTGCGACGAAAAGAGGCATGCGCCAAAGTTTTCTTCATCGTTCTGCTAGGGAGGCTCGGAGTCTGGCTATGCAATTCCAATGTTTCGATCCAGATTTAGTCCAGTTTGAATTGCACCGCCCTGCGACGCCTGAAGAGATTGCAGGTAAGTTGCTGTTCGAAGAGTCGCTTTGGCCGAAGCTCAATTAGGCAGTATTTCAAAGGGCCGAAGACAAACGGCAATCCCTGGCCGACCTCAACATCCGCTCCAACTGTGATTAGCGGTTATTACTGGAACCGAAAGAACGGCGCCAATCGGGCGAAGCTCAGCGTGAGTTCGGTGAACTTCTCCGGCGGGACTGGCGAGATTTTGAACCGGCGGAGAAAACGATGACCGGCGTTCATCAACTAGAGCAGAACCGGCAAGTCTACTCGGTCGAAGGAGCCGACGCCGTCATCTAATCGGCTGTGCCTACCGAAAACCTCGTCTGGCCCATTACGGCTCCCGCAGGGCCCATGTAACACGGCCTCTTTGCATCTTGTTGGTTTCAAATGTGCTTCTAATTTTGGCGAGGCACACGACCGATTTCTTGTGGAGCACAGGAATCGAACAATAAGTAAGAGCCCGATTGCTTGATGAGCCAGGAGAAGGGTCCCGCCGCTCACTTTCGATCTTTGGGTGGTAGTGCTGACGTGGCAGGCGGCTTTTTCCGCAGCACATCAAGTTCGCTTTTCGCCTTCCGGAGGGTTTCCAGTTTCTCGTTGGCGATGACTTGGTAGCCCAGCATCCTGTTGGCTTCATCAAGGCCGCTTTGCAGATCACCCATGCACGTCAGCTTGGTTTGATCCATAGCCAGGCTCACCAACTTCTCGGCGATCTCGCCGGAGATACCCGTCAAAATGACGGTCGCGCCCACAAGGTGCGAAGCCTTCGTTATCTCCCGGAAACCCTCCGCCACTCCTTCTCCCTCGTTCTCAATTGCCGCCCCCGTTACATCAAGGATTACCACTTTGGTGCGGTGCTGACGGACATCCTCCAGCAATTTCTCTTTCACTTGTTGCATCCGTTCTGCATTGAGCAGGCCGATGATCGGTAAGACCATGATTTGCTTTTGGAGCGTCAACACGGGGGCTGAAAGCTGGTGGATTAAGCGCTGCTGCTCGCGGGCAAGATCCTGGCTGCTGGTGATGTCTTCCAGGCCCATCAAGATGGTCGGCTCCTCCTCATGCGGGAGCTGAACGTGCCGCGCATTTACGCTCATGTGCCGGCGCCCGATAGTGGGAAACTCGATGTCAAGGTAAAGCTTTTCTGAATTGGACTGTCTACTAAGGAATTTCCCCAATTGGGTCCAATCGGTTACGGCCCACCGCCCGGTTGCCAGTTCACTCACCAACCGGCCAACAGTCTCGTTCTCGGAGACGCGAAATAGCTCGTAGAAAGACCGGTTCGCCTGCTTCACCCGTAGCACGGGATCGAGAAGCACAAGGGGTTCGCGCACGGTGTTGAAGACCGCCTCAATGTAGTCACTGAGGCTAGTCATCTCGCGGTTCCGTTCCGTCAGTTCCGCATTGACGGTGTTCAGTTCCTCATTGGTAGCGTCGATCTCTTCCTTGCTGGTCTCCAGTTCCTCATTAGTGCTCTGTAACTCCTCATTGGCCGATTCCAACTCCTCGTTCGTCGCCTGGAGTTGTTCTAGGCTGATTGACTGGTCTTCGACAACGGATTTCAAATATCCGTTCGTTTCGGCGAGCTCTCTCTTCAAGGCCGAAATTTCCGCACTCTCTCCGCCGGTCTTTCCCCGGCCAACGCGATGGGGTGGTGGTTTCGAGACTTCCGCCTCGCCGCCTTCCAGAAATACAATCAAGAAACTCCGCTCCCCCGAAGAGCCGCTGGGAATTGGGATCACGTCTACACTGAGACTCTGGATGTGCCCCTTCTGTACAAACCGCAGGCCCTTTTTGCTGACAGAGCCTTTTTCCTTCTTCGCTTTCGGGACAGCAGAGCGCAGTCCCAACTGTAGCTCCTCATGGAGCATGGCGATCAGGTTCAAACTTGCCTTCCCGGCTGCGGGCCTGATGTATCGGCTGGTGTCTCCTCGGAATCGGAGGATGGTCATGTCTTCATTGATGAGGACGGCTGGAGGAGAGTAGCGCGCCAGTGTGATTCGGTCCGCCGCGCTTTCAGGGTCCGCTTCGGTCGTCCGCTCTTCGCCACGCAGCGATTCGGCGGGAAGCTGCTCTTGAGCCGGGCGCAACCGGAAATGCTCCGAGCTTGGTTGTTTCGAGAAAACCTTAAATCGTTTGTCGATCTGGTGAAACAGGTGTGAAGCTTCATTTACTCCCTCGCTGACGCCCAGCAGGAGCATGCCACCAGGTTTGAGGGCATAATGGAGAATCGAGAGAACGCGCCCTTGCGTGGCGCGTCCCAGGTAAATCAAGAGATTGCGACAGCTTATCAAATCCATCCGGGCAAAGGGCGGAGCGTTGATCAGGTCATGCTTGGCAAAGACACACATCTTGCGCAGCGACGGCTTGACCTCGTAACGGAGGCCGCTGCGGGTAAAGAAGCGTCCCAGCCGCTCCGCGGAAACATCCTCGGAGATGTTTTCTGGATAACTGCCCTTCCGCGCCTGGCTGATTGCCGATTCACTAACATCCGAGGCAAACATCTTAACTTCGACGCGGTTTTGGCTCAGCTCGATCCGCTCTATTAGGCAGATCAGAAGCGCGTAGGTTTCCTCCCCGGTAGAACAGGCCGGGACCCAGACGCGCAACGGTTCCTCGGCTGACCGGCCCTTCATGATTGATGGCAAGACGCGCTGCGCTAAGAACTGAAACGTTGCCTTGTCCCGGAAAAACCGGGTTGTTTTGATGAGGAAATCACTCGAGAGACTGCCAAGTTCACCCTTATGTTTCACCAAATACGCTAGGTAATCATCGACTTTCTGCGTCTGAGCCAGAGCTATGCGGCGCTGTAACCTCCGCTGAATGGTTGTTTGCTGATACTGACTAAAGTCGATTCCCGACATGTTCCGCAACAAAGTGAAGACTTGCCTGAGCGAATTTCCTTCTGGTGGGGCCGGCGCGGCGGTGGCTGCTGGCTGCTGAACGATATACGAGTGACCGCCCAGCTGCGCCAACTCCCTGGCGATGCCCTCTGGAGGCAGCACGAAATCTACGCATCCCGTCGCAATGGCGCTTTGCGGCATGCCAGCGTGTTGCGACGATTTCTCATCCTGGGCAAAGATGATCCCGCCCTCGTCCTTGATCGCCTGAATGCCGAAAGCGCCATCCGAACCACTCCCAGACAGAATCACGCCGATGGCGCGGGATTTCCCGTCGATTGCCAGCGAACGCAAGAAAGCGTCAATGGGGTGATGCAGTCCGCCGGTCTCCAAACGTGGACTCAGCCGTAGTAAACCTTGCGAAACCGTGATGCTTTTATCCGCCGGAAGGACAAACACAATGTTCGGTTTCAGAACGTCCCCGTCGGCTACCTCTCGTACCCGCATCCGTGTTTTGGCGGAGAGAATCTTGGGCAAGACGCTCGCATGGCGTGGATCAAGGTGTTGAACGAACACGAAGGCAAAGCCAGTGTCTGGAGGCAGGTGGTTTAGTAATTGTATGAAGGCTTCCAGGCCGCCTGCCGAAGCGCCCACACCAACGACAGGAACCGAAGCAATGTTGCCGGATTCGTCTGTCTCACCCACTGGCTGTAAGCCTCCCCTAGTTTCGTTCCACTGTCAGAACCGCATAAATACTGGCATTGGCGAGATCATAGGCCACTCGACTTCAAAAAGGAAATGTAGGCTAAAGGTTATTGGTCGAGCCGGTCGAACGATTCACCAATGCCGTCAGGCGTGGGGCATCTTCGCGATGCACCGAGGTGAATTTCAGTCCCATTCCACTTCCGGGCCTTACATACCTCACGACAGCCTCGGCTGGAATCGCGCCTTCCTGGACAAGAAACTCAAGCCTGACCGTTGTACCCAAGGCGCGCGTCTCACCCGTCTCGAGAAACAGACCTCCGACACTCAGATCTCGTACGGGTGAAGTATCTTCAAGTCCTTCACTGCGCCAGTACACCCTGACCCTGTGGCTGGCGAATTGTTATTTCGCCCATGATGCCCCGCCCTGCTGGCATTCTGCGATGCGCCATACGGCCCAACTTTTGAACGTTAATCACTTCCGACAACGTTGCATGAAGGCACGGCCAGACACAAACTATTTCCCCGTATTATTCAAATCGCCTTTGTTTTATTTGCTAGAAGTGGTGCGCCCGGGGGGATTCGAACTCCCGGCCTTCTGGTTCGTAGCAAGGTAGTACAAAGCTCTAAGTGCTGCTGCTGGTGTCGCTTACAGCGCAACGCGCCATTTATTTCGCTCTTGAGTTGGACCGAAGTTGGACTGAAACGGTTGGGGTAGCAAGGTTGTGGACGCTCCGTTCGAGTGAAATACGAGTGGCTGCGCGTGATGATCTCCCAGTTCGCGCCGTTAGGGCGTTGACCAAGTTTATTCGATCCAGGGACCTGTCCTCCTCTGAACTCCGCTACGGCTGAATGTCGAATGTCGTCCATGTAATTTGTTACGCGACCTCTTCGTATGTCATTCATTTCACAGGTGCTCCTAGTTTTGGCGAGGCACAGGGAGGGTGCGACAGGGTGAGGCAAGATTATTCGACCTCAATGCGGCTTGTCTGGTAGGGTTCGCGATTCCTGAATTAGTTGTGTCCTTCGCGCAATAGTTTCGAAAACGCCTCGGCTGGCACGGCAGGGCTAAACAGATAGCCCTGCATCTCGTCACACTGTTGCGAGCGCAGGAACGCTAGTTGCTCTTCTGTTTCCACGCCCTCGGCAACTACGTTTAACTTTAGGCTGTGGGCCATAGCAATAATGGCGGAGGTAATCGAAGCGTCGTCTGGATCTGTCGCAAGGTCTCTCACAAAAGACCGGTCGATCTTTAAGGTAGCGATCGGAAGGCGCTTCAGGTAGGCCAGCGAAGATGAGCCGATTCCAAAATCATCAATTGAGATTCGTATATGAATGGCCCGCAATTCGTTTAGGGCTCTCGCACCCAATTCGCCATCTCTTATCGCCATGCCCTCGGTGATTTCCAGTTCCAAGGTCTGGGGAGGCAGACGAGTTTCCTTAAGCACTTTTTTGATCAGGTCTTGTATGTTCTCGTACTCAAACTGGCGTGAGGAAAAATTGACCGTCACACGGAGCCCTGGATACCCATCCGCTTGCCAAGCCATGGCTTGGGCACAGGCCGCCTGCAACACCCATTCGCCGACGGGTCGAATCAGACCGGTTTCCTCTGCCAGCGGGATGAACTCTGCGGGAGAAACGAAGCCACGTTGTGGATGCTGCCATCGCAAAAGAGCCTCTGCACCGGTGATCCTGCCGGTCTGGAGCGAAATAATGGGCTGATAGTGAATGGACAACTGGTGGTGGTCGATGGCCCGTCTGAGGTCCGACTCCAACTGCAAGAGCGTCACCGCGCGGACATGCATGTCGCTGTCAAATATCTCATAACGTGCCTTCCCTTGCGCCTTGGCGCGATACATCGCTGCGTCGGCATCGCACAGAAAGTCCTCCGGCCTTGCATGGTCTGTCCGACCCATGGCGAGACCGATGCTCGCGGTGGTAAAAACCTCATGTCCCTCCAGGTTGAAAGGCGCCGCTAATGCCTCCTTGATCCGCTCAGCCACGCGAATTGCGCCTCTGATCTTCTTCACATCAACCAGGAGGAGGGCAAACTCGTCGCCCCCAAAGCGCGCGACCGTATCCCCGGGGCGCAGGCACCTCTTCAACCTTTGAGCCATTGCGACCAGCAGCTCATCTCCAATCGTGTGCCCCAGGCTATCGTTGACGACCTTGAAGCGATCGAGGTCCAGAAAGAGTACGGCAGATAAACCGGCCCCTGGCCGCTTGGCGCGACCCATCGACAACCCCAAGCGCTCCATGAACAAGGCGCGATTTGGCAGGCCCGTCAGCGCATCGTGAAAGGCATCATGTAGCAATTGCTTCTCGGCTGCCTTACGCTCGGTGATGTCGGTCAGCGACCCAGCCATGCGAGGGGCCTGCCCTTCTGGATTCCGAACTGCGAGCCCGCGGCCGAACATCCAGCGATAGGTTCCGTCCTTGTGCAGCATGCGGTGTTCATCTTGGAAGTGATGTACATGACCTTCGAGATGGGCAGTGATTTTGGTTTTCAGATGCTCGATATCCTTCGGATGCACTCGCGCGAACCATTCCTCCGGAGTGTTTCCGATCTCGTTCTCCTCGAAACCAAGCATGGATTTCCACCGCGGAGAGAAATAGATCTGGTTGCTTTTCAGGTCCCAATCCCACAGCCCGTCGTTAGCGCCTTGAGCAGCAAGCGCATATCGTTCCTCGCTCTCGCGAAGTTCCTGCTCCGTCCGCGTTTGCCGCTCCCGTCCGATTTTTTCTTCCAAAGCTTGACGGACCGCCACGGGTAGTCGAGCCAGTCGATCTTTCAGAACGTAATCGGAGGCACCCTTCTTGATGCACTCCACCGCGGCTTCTTCGCCCAAGGTGCCGGTCACCAGGATGAAGGGAATGTCTTTCCCCTCCTGCTGCAAGCATTCCAGGGCTTCTGTTCCAGTCCATTTGGGCAACCGCTGGTCAGACAAGATAATGTCGTAGGGTATCGCGCGAATCCTTTCAAGAAACGCTTCGCAGGTTTGGACGACATCTTCGGTAACCTCGAAACCTGCTTTCTTCAGTTCCCGCACGCACAACTTCACATCTGTTGGCATATCTTCGACAAACAGGACACGCAACAGAGGCCTCCGCACCACTTCTGTTGCGGCCCCGTATCCACTCATCGGGCCCTCCTCCGCTGTTTTGCCGAGAACGCTGCCACGGCTGGGGGCTGGTTCACCAGCAACCAGTACAGACACAGTTGCTTGACGATCTCGCGGAACTGGTCGAAATCCACCGGCTTTTGAACGTAACTGTTCGCGCCTAGGTCGTAACAGTTCATCACGTCCTTTTCTTCCCGCGAAGAGGTGAGGATAACCACGGGGATGACTTTCGTGTGCAGGCCATTTTTGATCGCGCGCAGCACTGTCAGACCATCGACCTTGGGGAGTTTTAGATCCAGGAGGATCAATTTGACCGGGCACTTCGGGCCGCGGTCGCTATAGGCCCCGCGGCCGAACAGATATTCGAGTGCTTCCTCGCCGTCGCGAGCCACGCAAGTCCGGTTGGCCAGAGTGCTTTGGCGGAGTACATGCAGAGTTAAATCCACATCCGTCGAACTATCCTCGACCAGAAGAATGTCTATTTCGCCTGCCGACACGCTTTGCCTCCAATCATGGACATGGTTTCCATCCTGGCCTGTGCGGGCGGCAGCAGGGTGAAATAGAACGTGGCGCCTTTCTCCACTTCCGCTTCGGCCCAGACGCGCCCGGCGTGCTTGTGGATGATGCGCTCAACAATCGCTAGGCCTACGCCGGTGCCTTCGAAATCCTCCTGGCGATGGAGGCGCTGAAACACACCGAACATCTTGTCGGCGTACCTCATGTCAAAGCCGATGCCGTTATCGCGGACGAAGATCACTGGCTGGCTGTTCACGGTCGTCTGCCCTACTTCAATGACGCCCCGTTCGCGTGGCCGGGTGAACTTGAGGGCGTTCGCCAACAGGTTGGCGAAGACCTGCTTGATCAAGCCTGGATCGCATTGCACAAATGGCAGAGGACCAACCTGCCAGTCGATTTGCCGGTCTTGCGCTTCCGTTCGGAGGTGCAGGATAACCTCCTCGACGAGTGCATTCAACCCGGTAATTTCCATGGTCAGTGCCTGGCGGCCAACCCGGGCCAGATCCAAGAGGTCGTCCACCAAGCGTCCCATGTGTTGCGCGGTCTCATGCATGCGCTGCAAGTATTCCTTCGCCGCGGGGTTCATCTGCGGTCCGAAGTCCTCCAAAAGGATTTTGGAAAAGCCGTTGATATGTCGCAGGGGGGCACGCAGGTCGTGCGAGACCGAGTAAGTAAAGGCCTCCAACTCTTTGTTGGCTGCTTCTAGTTCTGTGGTGCGTTGGATGAGCAGTTGCTGCGCCTGCTTGCGCTCTGTGTTGTCTGAGGTGATACTTGATGCACCATTAATCTTGCCCGTTTCTCCCCTGGTCGGAGAGATGGTCATGGAAACATCGATTAGCGTCCCATCTTTCCTCCTCCGCACCGCTTCATAATGCTCGACCCTTTCCCCGCACTTGACCCTCTCAAGAATTCGCGGAACTTCATCGGAACGCTCCGGTAGGATCAGGATGGAAATCGGGCGGCCCTTGACCTCCTCGGCCGAATAGCCAAAAATCCTCTCGGCACTCGGGTTCCAGCTCAGGATAATGCCGTCCAAGGTCATGCCAATGATGGCGTCATCGGCGGACTCCACAATCGACGCCAGTTGGGAAGTTGCTGCCCGAACTTGATTGCGCTCGCTCATCTCACGATTGAAAGGGTAAACAACACCGTCAAAGAACGCGGGGCAACGGAATGCACCCGCTCTTGCCTACTGTGCGTCCGAATTGGACCTTGTCAACTATTTTAAAAACTTTAAGTACCAAAGAGGTACTCCGCCAGCGTTCGACCCTCAAAGAGAAGGGGCCTTGAGTATTCTCCGCGTGATCCCCATGCAGGTTAATCATCGAATCGGCGCAAAAGTGCGCCCCGGGCTGCGTCGAAACCGTTTCCTTTCGCCTCACATTATCTGCACCTCGTGTAGGAAGGTTTGCCTGCAGCTTGGACACCGCTGTACACAGGTGTGGAAAAGATGTGAATTCCCGGTGTAAATCATAGCTGTAATCGCCCAGCTCTCCCTTGCCCACTCGGCCCCACCGGTCCAAGATTACAAAGGAAACCGTCGCTTGCGTTCTTCCCTTCGAAACCAAGGATTTTCCGATTTCCAAGGAACGCGCGGCCGGCGTTTCCGAGACACAGTTGAAGGAGGTTACCCAACATGCCGACGGCAAAGGAATTTACTATCAGCCTAGAGGACAAGCCTGGAACGCTTGGCAAACTCTGCCAGGCTCTCGCCGAAGGAGGCGTCAACATTCTCGCGTATCAACAGTTCCCTCAGGAAAAGGGCAAGGGCTCTGTCCGTCTCGTTGTGGACAATCCGGACAAAGCCAAGACCGCTCTGGACCGTCAACGCAGTGATTACAAAGAGACCGACGTTGCGCAGGTCAAAATGGCACATCGTCCCGGGGAGTTGGGGCGTGCGTCATCTCGGCTCGGCGACGCGGGGATCAACATAAACTACGGCTACTGCGGAACCGAATCCGACACCAACGCCACCTTCCTGATCTTCGGAGT
>Ga0137409_10002171_pt1 | contig 11297 bp, 9 predicted proteins | sample CZODoug1_16funga_FD_122059 | JGI IMG/M metagenome (GOLD analysis project Ga0137409, IMG submission 122059) | Vadose zone soil fungal communities from Angelo Coast Range Reserve, California, USA - CZODoug1_16fungal (Hybrid Assembly) | ecosystem: Environmental > Terrestrial > Soil > Vadose zone... | reverse complement strand
AAAGGCGAGAAAATCACGCTGCAAGAAGGCGATCAAAAAACGATTAATCTGACCGCCATTCGCACTAAGAGTCCTGAATCGTCTAAGCCTTAGTAACTCAACCGCGCGCACCGCCGATCTTAGTCGCTCGCGCAATTTGAGTCAGCCGCACCCAGCCCTCTTTTCCTTGTTAAGCACTACACTTCTGCTATAACAGCCTCCTGTCGTATACTCCAACGTCGTGGGACCTGTATTATGACGTTTATTCTCTTGCTGGTTCTTCTGATTCCCTCCCGCGTCTTCGCGCAAACATCCGGCAGCCCGCCTGTTCCAAAAAAAGAAGAATGCAGCATCGCCGGAATGGTCGTAAAGTTGGCTGACAGCGAGCCGCTCCGAAGAGCCCGAGTGATTTTGCACAGCGCCGACGATCGCACCCGCAGCATTTCGGTGCTTACCGATGCCGCTGGCCATTTTCAATTGAAGGGCATTCAGCCCGGAAGATACGAACTTAACGTGAATCGCGTGGGCTTCGTCACCCAGATATACGGACAGAAAAAACCTGGGGATCCCGGCGCAGTCCTCACACTGCGGAGCGGCCAGGCGATGAAGGATCTTCTTTTCCGTCTCATTCCTTCCGCTGTAATTTCAGGCAAAATTCTCGATGAGGACGGGGAGCCGCTACCAGAAATTCTGGTGAGTGCATTGCGGCAAGGCTACTTGGCTGGCAAGCCGAACCTTTCGACCGAAACCAACGTGCAAACGGATGATCGGGGCGAATATCGCCTGTTCGGCCTTTCCCCAGGACGTTACTTTGTAAGCGCGGTATTTCCCCAATGGGGTCGCTTTTCGCATGGCGATGAGCCGGAAGAGGCGCAACCGAACCAGCAGGGCTACGCAAAAATGTACTATCCCGGAACGCCAGACGCCTCCAAGGCTACCGCCATCCCGATTAAGGAGGGCGAAGAGATCCCGTCCGTTGAAATCTTCATGGGTCAAGTAGCCGTCTTTCGCATCCGCGGTCACGTCTACAACCAGTTCACTCACAAAGCCGGCACGCAAACCGAAGTTTTTCTTATGCCCAAAAAAAGAACCCGCGAATGGGGAGGCGAGCAGCGGAGTTTAATCCAAAAGCAGGACGGCTCCTTCGAACTCGCCGACGTTTTGCCGGGATCGTACGTCTTGACCGCCATGTGGGTCGATGAAGGCAAACCCCACATTGCGCGCCTTCCCATTGATGTGGGCAATGCGGACCTAGATGGCGTCTCGATAGCGATCACACCTGGTACGGATATCAACGGGCGGGTCATCTGGGAAGGTACACCAAGCTTGGAGCAGGATGAGCTTTCGATAATGGCGGAGTCGCCGGATTCGATGTTTAACTTTGGCGCGGACGCGCGGCTTACAGCAGCGAATACCTTCGTGCTAAAGGGCGTGGGCGATGGAACCTATGTGGCGCGCGTATGGGGCGAGGGGAAAGATTGCTACATAAAGGACGTAAAGTACGCGGGCTCCAGTGCGCTTGAAGACGGCTTCACAGTGAAAGGTGGCGCGGGCGGAACGCTGGAAATCACTATCAGTTCGCGTGGCGCACGCGTTCAAGGTACTGTCGCTGATTCCGATGGTTTGCGTGCAGTTGGGGTACGGGTGGTGCTCGTACCCGAGCCATCGCGCCGCACGCAGTCCACCCTGTTCAAGCAGCAAACCACCGATCAGTACGGCCATTTTGAGCTGCGAGGGATCGCGCCTGGTGACTACAAACTCTTTAGCTGGGAAGAAGCCGAATCCGGCGCCTGGGAAGATCCCGAATTCCTGAAACCTTTCGAGGGAAAAGGCGAGAAAATCACGCTGCAAGAAGGCGATCAAAAAACGATTAATCTGACCGCCATTCGCACTAAGAGTCCTGAATCACCTAGGCCTTAGCGTTCTTAATTCGGAATCGAGACAAACAAAGGGAGGAAAACGAATTACAGCGGCTGACGCGAAGACCGCACAAAATCCCGCAGCACCGTCACGTTCGGACCATAAGCGCCAATGCGCCCAGCATCCACCGGTAACCCCAGCGCCTCAGCGAGATCAAGGTCAACACCCGCATCGTCCAGCTCGGACAAGCTAAATCCCTGCGCCGGCAATACGCGATTAATCCCCGTCGGATACACGGGCCGCGGCGGGCGATGACGCTGCCAAGGGCGGCGCGCCAGCTCGTAAAATTGTTTCCAATCGCGTTTGTGCCAGGTCGTCATTTCGTCTTCTACTACTCTTCGACGTAATTGCTGCCCGATTGGATGCAAAGCCTGCCCTTCAGGTTCGCTGTATTTTCCGGGCCACGCCACCTCACTCCGCGGGCCTCGGTCAGGAACGCCTAAAGATATACGCCGTCATCTACGCCGCGTGACATTTCCTTTTCTGTTGTATCAAACCCGTTACGGGGTTAATTGTTTCGCGCAGCCTATTGCTGCTTTGGATGCATTCGTTTCGCCACAGAAAGGGGCGGCCCCGCCCGCGAACGCAAAATGCAGGGCGTATCTACAACGTTCCCCGCAAAGTGGCGCGCAAGCGGCTGTATACTACGCGCATCCACCCGCAACCGCCAGTGAGAATGATGGCTTCCGCACACATTGTCGTTCACTACCACGAGCTGTGGCTCAAGCGCGGCAATCGCCGCTTTTTCCTGCACAAATTGCGGGAAGCTCTGCGCCGAGCGTTGGACGGAATCGCGGTCAATCGCATCTCTCGACCCTCGGACCGGCTGATCATCGAAATTGCCGACGCCGCAAACGTCAAGGAAGCATTGCAGCGTCTAACGCGCGTCAGCGGCATTTCGCATCTCGCCATTGCCCGTGTGCTGCAGCATCCTACTTTGCACAACGATCCGCTCGACACGATTCGTGACGCCGCATGGGAAGAAGTCCGCGGCGAACAATTCGCTACGTTTGCTGTACGCGCACGTCGCAGCGATAAGAGCTTTCCTTTGAACGTCATGGCCATTGAGCGCGAACTTGGCGGCTACCTTTTTGACAAATTGCAAGCCGAAGGCCGCAATGTGCGCGTGGACCTAAAAGCGCCCGCGCTCACCTGTCGGATTGAAATCACTCGTGGCCCGCTGCTGGTCTATGCCCGCCGCATCCTCGGTCCTGGCGGACTCCCGCCGAACACAGCGGGTCGGCTCGTCTGCCTGCTCTCCGGCGGTTTCGATTCCGCGGTGGCTGCCTACAAGATGATGAAGCGCGGCGCGCATCTGAGTTTTGTGCATTTCTGGGGAGGAGGTGCCGCGGCAGGAGAGTCTTCCGTTCACGTCGCGCGCCAGCTAGTCGAGCGCCTGGTGCCCTGGCAATTCACCGCCAAGCTATATCTCGTTCCGTTCGAGCCGCTGCAGCGCGAAATCGCCGCCCAAGCTCCCGAATCCTTCCGCACCCTGCTCTACCGCCGTCTGATGTTGCGCGTCGCCGAGCGTATCGCCCTACGCAGCGGCGGCAAGGGTGTCATCACCGGCGATAGTCTCGGCCAAGTCGCTTCGCAAACTCTTCAAAACTTGCAGTCCGTCGGCTCCATCGCCAAGCTTCCGCTTTATCGCCCACTAGTCGGCGAAGACAAGCTCGAGATTCAGGAAATCGCCCGCCGCATCGGCACGCACGACATTTCCGAGCAGCCATTTCACGATTGTTGCCCGGTCTTTCAACCGAAGTCCCCCGCCCTTTTCGCCACGGCGGAAGCGTTGGACGCGGCTGAAGCCTCGTTCGATGTCGCCTCCCTAGTGGATCGCGCGATTCGAACGCTCAGCGTGGTGCGCTATCGGTACGTGCAAGGAAAAGCCGAGCACACCGATGCCAAGCACACAACCAACGCCTAGAACTTTTTCAAGAAAGGTTTAGCCGCTTTCGGAAGAAAGCCGCTTTGCTGCCTGGAGAGTGCTCGCCTACCAACGATTGCCGCGATCGCCTCGGTCTCCGCGATCGCCGCCACGTCCGCCGCCACCACCGTGGCCACCGCGTCCGCCGCCACCGCCACCGCGACCACCGCCATATCCCCCGCCGCCACCGCCGCGTCCACCGCCGCCACCAGCACGTTCTGCCTGCGGCCGTGCTTCGTTCACCACGAGGTTGCGCCCGCCGAAATTTTGACCGTTTAACGAATTCACCGCGCGATCCGCATCCTCGTCGCTATTCACCTCGACGAACGCGAAACCGCGCGACTGTCCCGTAAAACGATCACGGATGAGATTGACGCCCGAGGGTGTTACACCGATCTGCGAGAACCACTCGTGGAGTTGATCTTCCGTAGCGGAAAACGGAAGATTCCCTATATAGAGCTTCTTCACCTGCCCACTCCTTCTGCCCGGAACCCGAAAAAGAGTCGCGGAGCGCGCCGAAGAGACGAGAGTCGAACACGGGCAGTCCGGGTAGCAGGGCCACCACGGGCGCGAGACTGGACACTCCAGCGGTCAACAGCATCCTCTCGAAAATTTACCCTATTTGCAACGGGAAAGAGCCTGTAGGCCTTGCCGGCGCTGGTTTCGCCATTTGTCGGACTGACTACCCTGGTTCTGGCTAGTCCTTTAGGTGATAGGATGCCCTCGTTCCTTCCCTGCTGTTTTCAACGACTTGTGACTCTAACGAGGACATCATGCGCGGCACGATGATGGACTTTCCCCTCACGCTCCCCACGCTCCTCGAGCGCGCCGACAAGCTTTTTTCTCGCGTCGAAATCGTCTCTCGCCGACCAGACCAGTCCATCCAGCGCACCTGCTACGGAGATTTCTATCGACGGGCTCGCCGACTGGCGTGGGCTCTTACGAAACTTGGCTTAAGGCCCGGCGATCGTGTTGCTTCCATGATGTGGAATCACGCGGGACACCTGGAGGCGTTCTTTGGTGTTCCATCCGCTGGCGGCATCCTGCACACCCTGAATCTGCGACTTCACCCTCACGAGATTGCTGGCATCGCGAGGCATGCTAACGATCGCTTTCTGCTCCTCGATGACGTCCTTCTTCCTGTGTACCAAAAATGCCGTGAAGACGTGCCCTTCGAGCAGGTGATCGTTGTGCCCTACGGCTGTGGTGAAATTCCGCCCGGATTTTTGAACTATGAGCAACTCCTCGCCGAAGCCGACGACAATTTCCAGTACCCCAAGCTCGATGAAAACGACGGCGCCGCCATGTGCTTCACTTCCGGCACCACGGGCTTCTCGAAAGGGGTCATCTACTCGCACCGCGCCATCGTCCTGCATTCCTTTGCCGAAGCCATGGCCGATTGCTTCGCCATCAGCCACCACGACACCGTCCTCCCGGTAGCTCCCATGTTCCATGCCAACGCCTGGGGCCTCCCCTACACCTGCGTGATGACCGGCGCGCGCCTGATTTTGCCCGGACCCAATGTCGATGCCGAAAGCGTGCTCGATCTCATCGAGCAGGAGCACGTCACCATCGCTTGTGGCGTTCCCACCGTGTGGCTCGGCGTTCTCTACGCCCTCGAGAAAAATCCCGGTCGCTGGAAGTTTCCTGCGCCCGTACGCATCGTCATCGGCGGCACCGCCCCACCCATTCGCCTGATTCGCGCGCTCGACAAACACAATCTGCACATCATGCATCTCTGGGGCATGACGGAAACCACGCCGGTCGCTACTGTCGGCCGTCTGAAACGCCACATGCTGGACTGGACCGAAGATCAACGCTACGAAGTTCGCGGCAAGCAAGGTTGGCCCGCTCCCTTTGTCGAACTCCGCGTCACGCGCCCTGGCCCCGATGGAAAAGACATCGAGGCTCCCCGTGACGGTGAAACTCCCGGCGAGCTCGAAGTACGCGGTCCCTGGGTCGCCGCCAGCTACTACAACTCTCCCGATCAAGCCCACCGCTGGACCGCAGACGGTTGGTTCAAAACCGGCGACGTCTCCACCATGGACGATGAAGGCTTCATCAAAATTGTCGACCGCGCCAAGGATCTCGTGAAATCCGGCGGCGAATGGATCAGCTCTGTCGACCTCGAAAACACCCTGATGGGTCACCCCGCCGTAAAAGAAGCCGCAGTAGTAGGGATCCCGCATCCCAAATGGCAAGAGCGCCCGTTGGCCGCCGTAGTATTGAAAGAAGGCGCCACCGCCACCCCCGAAGAACTCCGCGAATTCCTCGCTAAATCTTTCGCCAAATGGCAGCTACCCGACGCCTTCGTCTTCGTCCCCGAAATCCCGCGCACCAGCGTAGGCAAATTCAAAAAAACGGCCCTACGCGAGCAATTCGCCAACTGGACCTGGGACCAATAGGGCGCAGCTTATCCGGCGTTGCTTAATGTGACGGTCGTTTACTGAACTTCGTGTACTTGCATCGACTGGTCGATGGCCATGTTGGGGTATCGAATGGAAGAACCTTCCGGTGCGGCTGCGTGGTGTGCCGTTGCTGTAAAATCATTGCCGGAACACTCTACCGTGTACGTGTAACCATCGCGTTCCGGGCGCGACATGCTCATGGAGCCAGAAGCCAGCAATTCGTCCATGGGCATGCAATGGCCGTCGACGCCGATGCTAATACGCTCAGCGTTCGCGATTTGCAGTAAGTCCGTCCGCACTCCGCTGATGCTGACCGCCTGCGTAGAAGCAGTGCCTTCCGCCGCCGTTGGCATCTTCTTCAGAAAAAGCAGATAGACACCCCACAGAAATCCTACACCGACCAGCAGCGACACAAAGATCTTCATACAAGAAATTGTGAAACGCCATAGCGGCGGGTGCAACCACCACATTCGCAGGCGTGCGGAAGGAAACAACAGCTCGCTTTGCCGTCACGCTCCGAAAGGGCTCTGCTAGACTCATAGCTGCCTCCGAACCCCCTTTCTCGGTGCAATTTCCTTTTGCGTAGGTCCACAAAATGACCGTGCCTCTGCTGGAACTCAACATAGAGAAGCTCCGCGAGGGAGAGTTGGAGGAAGCGCGAGCGATTCAAAGCGTGATGCTGCCGGAGCAAGCCTTACGTGCCGGCGGCGTGCGTATTTCCCATGAGTTTCAGCCCATCGCGGCAGTCGGCGGCGACTTCCTGGATTATTTTCAGCTTTCGGATGGCACCATCGGCTTGTACTTGGGCGATGTTTCCGGCAAAGGGCTGCCTGCCGCCATGTATGCAGCATTGGCAGTGGGCACATTGCGCGGCGTGCACAAGACCGCACAGCCGCCATGCCGGGTACTGTCCACCTTAAACCGTCGTCTGCTGGTCCGTGGAGTGCCACGTCGGTACAGCGCCACCCAATATGCGGTTTTCGATCCGCAAACCAAGCAAATGCACATTGCCGGCGCAGGTATACCTGGCCCTTTCCACATCTCTTCGCGAGGTTGTCGCATCCTCGAAATTCCTGGGATTCCTCCCGGCCTGTTCGAGAATGTGGAGTACGACATGTGTACTGTCACATTAGAGCCCGGCGATTTCGTCCTGTTTTGCACCGACGGAATCACCGACGCGTTCAACGTCCACGAGGAAGTATTCGGGATCGCGCGCATCCAGGAGATTTGCGAAACGGAACGCCACATCGCACCGGCCCACCTGCTCGGAAAAATCTTCGTCGCTCTGCAGAGCTACACGCGCGGCAGAGAGCAGCACGACGACATGACCGCCGCCGTATTTCAATACGAGGGATAACCACGCCTGCCAGCTAGCGGCCACCTTTAGGCTGGCGTTCCACGCCTTCAGTTGCCCAGCGCCTGCTGTGACGGATGCAACGTTGGCGCGCGTTTTGCCGTCCAATCCTTGTGCACTGGAACGGCAGATCGTTTGTGCGGCCTACCTGAGTGGCGTACACTAATTAATTCGCTGCCCCGTCTAATTCGTGTGAGGATTCCTTGAACATATTTACTCGCAGTCGGTTTTATTTCATCGCCAGCGCCGTACTCGCGCTCACTAGTGCCGCAACACTGAAGATCCCGGCTACCGCGGCCACACCGCCCGACGCACCCCAGGCCAAACGGTCTCCGCTGCTAGCCGTTATGCAGAGCGAACTCGATCGTTCGATCAAGACGCTCAGCGCCCAGGATCCACCGGCCTATTTCATCGGCTACACGATTACGGACACCCAGCGAGCCGACGTTTCCGGCTCCAATGGCGCGCTGCTCTCCAGCAATGAGAATCGCAACCGCTGGCTCGAAGTCTCTGTCCGTACCGGCAACTACGACCTGGACAACACCCACAAAATTGGCGAGCGCCAAGCGCAAAATGGCGGCCCCGGCACTTCCGTGCCGATCGATGACGACCAAGAAGTCCTGCGGCGAGAAATCTGGCTCGAGACAGACAAACAGTACAAGTCCGCGGCGGAATGGTTGATCAAGATCAAGACCGGTCGAGAAGTGAAAGTTGAAACAGCGGAAGGTCGAGCCCCCGATTTTACCCACGAGCAGCCGCACACCTACATTGGCCCGGAGAATTCCTTCACCCTCGAGCGCAAGCCTTGGGAAGAAAAAGTCCGCGCCTACACCAAAGCCTTTCGCGATTCGCCCGCGGTAATCAACTCCATCGTGACCTTTTCCGCTCTGGCCCAGAACTCCTATCACATTACCAGCGAGAACACGCAACTCCAATTTGGCCAAATCCGCTATCGCCTGGAGCTCTTCATTCAAGGCAAAGCGCCAGACGGCATGGATCTGAACCGTTACTACAATTTTGATTGGGTAAAGCCTTCTGACGCGCCGGACGATAAGGCCGTCTATGCGGCGGAAGCGACGATGCGCAAAGAATTAGAGGGACTGGTCGCTGCCCCAATCAACGAGCCTTCCGTGGGCCCAGCGCTTCTGACCGGTCGCGCGGCGGCGGTCTTCTTCCATGAGGTATTCGGCCATCGCGCGGAAGGACACCGCCAGAAAGACGTAGCGGAAGGCCAGACCTTCGCGAAAAAAGTGGGCGAGCAGATTTTGCCGCCGTTTCTAAGCATTGTCGACGACACCACCATGCGCCGGCTCGGTCCCACAGATTTGCTCGGCTACTACGAATACGACGATGAAGGCGTGCGAGCCCATCGCGTGGTCCTCGTCGATCACGGCGTGCTCAAAGATTTTGAGATGTCGCGCTCCCCGCTGGTGGGCTTTGATCATTCCAACGGCCATGGCCGCCGCCAACTAGGCGCCGCGCCGGTTTCGCGACAAGGCAACTTGATCGTCGAAAGCAGCAAGACCATGACTGCCCCGGAGCTTCGCGCCAAACTCATCGAGTTGATCAAGCAACAGGGCAAACAGTTCGGCTTGCTGATCGACGACATCGCCGGCGGATTTACCTTTACCGGGCGCGGACAGCCGCAGGCATTTCAGGTGCTCCCCCTGGTGGTTTACAAAGTTTACGCCGACGGGCGCCCCGACGAGTTAGTCCGTGGCGTGGACATTGTCGGAACCCCGCTCGCCGCATTGACAAAAATCGTGGCCACCGGAGACAAGCAGGACGTCTTCAACGGCTATTGCGGCGCAGAATCAGGTTCCGTGCCGGTGTCGGCAGCCTCGCCGGCAATTCTGACGTCTGAGCTGGAAGTACAGAAAAAGGAAAGTTCTACCGACCGGCCGCCTATTTTGCCGGCACCAGCGCACGATATCGTCAAGGCCGGAGGCCAGCTATGAACGGCGCAAAGACCTTGGCAATATTTGCCTGTGCAACGGCGGTTCTGCTCGGTGGCATTGCCCCTGTCCGTGCTGCCAGTGCAGCACAAGCGCCACAGGACAACGATCAAACCTTGCGCGCCATGCGCGACGAAATGGCCCGCTCCAAAACGCGTTTGGAGTTGAAAATTCCCGGCACACAACAACCAGTGCGCCCCTACTATGTCGAGTACCGCCTCCTCGACCTCGATGTTCGCGAAATCGTAGCGGAATTCGGGACGCTGCTGACTACCACCCGTGGCCGCAACCGCTTCATGAACGTGGAAGCCCGCGTCGGCAACTACAAGCTGGACAGCTCCAATTTCATCGGTGACGAAGGCTTCCGCGGATTCATCGGCTCGCAGGGCTCTGTCGGAATCGATCGCGATTACGATTCCCTGCGTCAGGATCTGTGGATCGCCACAGATCAGGCCTTCAAACAAGCCGTGGAAACCTACTCACGCAAGCAGTCCTACCTCAGCAGCCTGGCGCGTCAATCCAATATCGACGATTTCTCCAAGGCCCAGCCGATTCAGCAAATCGAACCGCTGGCGACGCCAGACTGGGGCAATCGCAATTGGGAGCAAGAAGCCCGCTCGGCCTCTGCCACTCTGCGCTTGTTTCCGGACATTTATGAATCTCGCGTCACCTACTATTTGGTCTACGCCACCGAATATCTGCTGACCAGCGAAGGCACCGAAATTCGCACCAACCGCACCTACGCTGGAGTAGAGGCCGGCATGAACACGCTAGCCAGTGACGGCATGCCGCTCAATCACCTTTATGCATCGTACGCGCCGAAGCCCGCGGACTTGCCAAATGTCGACGCCGTGCGCAAAGGTCTGAATGTCTCCGCCAGCGAACTGATGGCCCTCCGCGCCGCCAAAACCGCCGAGGATTACACCGGCCCCGTATTGTTCGAGGCCCGCGCCGCAGCGCCCATGCTTGCTCAAGTATTTGGCCCGGCCATGAATGGCTCGCGCCCGCCGTTAGCCTTTCAGCCGATCGTCGAGCAAATGCTCAGCGGCCTGGGCGGCAAGAGCGACTGGGCCGGTCGAATCGGATCGCGCGTGCTACCGGCAACCGTGAGCCTTGTCGACGATCCAGCCGCCAAGGATTTCCATGGCACACCGCTGCTCGGCGGATACGCCGTCGATGACGAAGGCGTCCGCGCCCAGAAAGTTACCGTGGTCGACAAAGGCAATTTGAAGGAACTGTTGATGTCGCGCCGGCCCGGGACAGACTCAGCGGACTCCAATGGCCACGGACGTTCGGGATTCCTGGGCGACGCCAAGCCCACTATGAGCAATTTATTTTTCAACGCCTCCGAAACCCTCCCGCCCGCGGAACTCAAAAAGAAGTTCCTGGACGCATGCCGCGCGGAAAAGCTGGATTACTGCATCATCGTGCGAGAGATGGACAATCCAGCCATCAGCCTCTTGCACCAGGAAGACTTCTCGGAGCTGCTCGCTAGCTTCGGCGGTGGCGCGGGAACCGGCGATCGCCTCCCGCTCTTGATCTACAAAGTCTATCCGCAGGACGGCCGCGAAGAAATTATTCGTGGGGCGCGCATCATTGGCCTGAACACCCGTGCGCTCCGCAATCTGGCCGGCGTCGGCAACGATAATTTCGTTTACAACTATATGCAGAGCGCCAATGCCGGGTTCGCTGGAACCGCGCTCGGCGCGTTCGCATCGGCGCAAGGCGGCCTGCCCGCCTCCGTCGTAGCTCCG
>Ga0137409_10007400_pt1 | contig 11298 bp, 10 predicted proteins | sample CZODoug1_16funga_FD_122059 | JGI IMG/M metagenome (GOLD analysis project Ga0137409, IMG submission 122059) | Vadose zone soil fungal communities from Angelo Coast Range Reserve, California, USA - CZODoug1_16fungal (Hybrid Assembly) | ecosystem: Environmental > Terrestrial > Soil > Vadose zone... | reverse complement strand
AGGGCGCGGACCGCCGAGGTGGCCGAGTGCAGGGCGATGTCGGATTCGGTCTCGAATACGCGCCTGGCCAGGTTCAGCGCCAGGGGCTCGTCGTCGACGACGAGGAGGCGGTAGGAGGGTTCCGACATGGCGCGAATGTTACCACCATCATTGATCGCTACCCAAGGGACCGATATCCTTCCCTGATCATGAGCTGGGGGAGACGTGCGAAAGCGCTTTCCAGCGCAGTCGCCGCGGCACGCGTCGCGGTGACGCCTCGCCGCGATCCGCGCGTAGCGGCCGAGGTCAGCCGGACCTTCCTGGATCGCACCATCGCCGGCTCCTGGATGGCAATGGTGATCATTCCCCTCACCATCGTCGCCTACGATGGCGCGTACTACCCGGACAAGCTGCCGCAGGGCATCGTCGCGGCCACAGCGTCCGATGCGCTGATCCTGCTCCTGCTCTTCGCCGTGCGGCGGTACCCCTTCAGCCGGTTCCCCTGGCTGCCGATCGCCGTGCTCGCCGGAGTGTTGTGCAACGGGGCCGAGACGGCCAACCTCCTGCTCACCGGAGTGGGAAAGACCGAGTTCCTCTTTCCCTACTACCTGATCATGTTCGGCATCGCGGTCCTCTTCCCGGCTCCGCTGCCTGCGGTGATCGGCACCGTCGCGCTGCTACCGTTGAGCTATCTCTCGGTCGCCATCCTCTCCGGTGAGTCACTCGGCGACAAGCACATCGTCTCGAACCTCATGCTGCTGGTCGATACCGCGCTCATCACCTGCATCGGCAACCGGGTGCTGACGAATCTCTTCCTGCGCGAGATCAGGCTGCGCATCGACCTGGAGAAGGCGAACGAGCGGCTGCGCGAGCTCGACCGGTTGAAGAGCGAGTTCTTCGCCAACGTCAGCCACGAGCTGCGAACGCCGCTGACGTTGATCCTCGCCCCGGCGTCCTCCCTCTCCCGCGAGTCGCACGGGAAGCTGGAGTCGATGCAGCGCACGCTCGTCGACACCATCCACCGCAACGCGTCCCGGTTGCTGCAGCTGATCAACGATCTGCTCCTTCTCGCGAAGCTGGAGTCGGGCGAGCCCCGCATCGACCGGGTCCCCGTGGACGTCGGCGCCTCCGTCCAGCGCATCGCCGAGGAGGCGCAGGCTTACGCTGAGTCGCTGGAGCTGCGCTTGGAGGTGCAGGTGGTCGAGGGCGGTCCCTTCGTCTGGAGCGGTGACGAGCGGCACCTCGATCGCATCGTGCTCAACCTGATCTCCAACGCTTGCAAGTTCTCCCGGCCGGGCGGAGTGGTCGAGGTGGCGGTCGGCAGCGATCGGGAAGGGATCTGGATCAGCGTCGCGGATCAGGGAATCGGAATCGCGCCGCAAGACGTCGACCGGATCTTCGAACGATTCGTCCAGTTGGAGTCCTCTTCCACGCGCCGCTTCCAGGGCACGGGCATCGGCCTCAGCATCGTGAAGCAGCTGGTGACGTTGCACGGCGGCCGGATCGCGGTGGACAGCGAGCCGGGCCGCGGCACGACGTTCATCGTGCACCTCACGGCGCTGCCGCGCATCGCGGTCGCCGCCGCCTCCGCCACCGAGCCCGAGCTGCCCAAGTCGCGCCTGCAACCGGCGCCGTCGACGCACGTCGAGCCGGTGGGCACGGCTGGCCCCCTCCTCGCCGTGGTGGAGGACAACCCGGAGCTCCTCGCCTATCTCGCGCAGGAGCTGGGGCGCTGGTACCGCGTCTCGCCCTTCGCGGACAGCACCGCGGCGGTACAGGCGATCGTCGCCGAGCCTCCGGACCTGATCGTCTCCGACATCATGATGCCGGGTCTCGACGGCATCGAGCTTGCGCGGAAGGTGCGCGCCAACGCCCGCACTACCGACGTCCCGGTGATCCTCCTTTCTGCACGTGAGGAGGTGGAGTCCAAGGTGGCGGGCTTCGAGGCGGGCGCGGACGACTACGTCCACAAGCCGTTCGACCTGCAGGAGCTGCACGCGCGGATCGAGCTCCATCTCCGCTTGCGCGCCCAGGCGAGCAAGATCCGGGAGGCGCTCGAGCAGCTGAAGAGGGCCGAGACGTCGCTGGTGCAGAACGAGAAGATGGTCGCGCTCGGGCGCATGGTGGCCGGCGTCGCGCACGAGATGAACAACCCCATCCACTTCCTGCGCGGAAACATCGCGCTGCTGCGCAAGCACATGGCTGCCGTGCCGGCGGCAGAGGCGATGATGGCGGACATCGACGCGAGCCTGGAGAGGATCACCGCAGTCACCCGCCAGCTGCTGCTCTTCGGTCGCAAGGAGAGCGGCAATACGTCGGCCGCGGTGAGGCTCTCCGAGGTGGTGCCGCTGGCGCTCAAGATGATGGCGCCGCAGACACCCAAAGGCGTTCGCATTGTCCAGGAGATCGACGGCGAAATGGTGCGGGCCAACCCGCAGGACCTGTTCCAGGTGATCCTGAACATCGTCCACAACGCGTTGCAGGCCGTCGACCCGCAGACCGGCGAGGTGCGCATCGCCGCTCGCACCAACGGGGAACGGGTGGAGCTTTCGGTGGCCGACAACGGTTGCGGCATCAGCAAGGAGAACCTCTCGCGGATCTTCGATCCCTTTTTCACCACCAAGCCGCCCGGCTCCGGGACCGGCCTCGGTCTCTCGATCGTGCAGGAGCTGGTCGCGGCCCAGCAGGGCACCGTTCGCGTGGAAAGCGAACCCGGTAGAGGGACCACCGTGGCGGTATCGCTGCAGGCGGTGCACACGTGAATCGTGTCGGCGCTCTGGTGGAATCGGCGCTGCGCAACGCCTGGAAGTTCGAGGAGTTGCCGTGGCATCTCGAGATCGATCCGGGCCGCCACATCTTTCCTTGGGAGAGCTTCTTTGCGGCGGGGTTGAGGCAGTTTCGTCAGATGAGCGCTGCACAGCGGCACTCGTTCGTCTTTCGCGAGACCTGTTTCCATCTCTCGAATCTCCTGGTCGGCGAACACAGCGGCGAGGCCCTCGTCGCCCAGGTGCTGGTGCTCACGGCCAAGGAGAGGCCCGCACACCGCGAGCTGCTCGCGCTGATCGCGCAGGAGGAGGCCAAGCACTTCCTGGCGCTGCATCGATACCTCTCGGAGAAGGCAGGCGTGCTTTACCCGCCCAGCTGGAGGCTGAAGTCCGCGCTGGAGGCGCTCGAGGCTTGCGCTTCGCCAGAGATGAAGGTGCTGATCGGGCAGGTGGTATTCGAGTGGAACGCGGCCTCGCTGCTCGCCACCCTGGTGACCAGGGCGCGCGAGCCTCTGCTCGCAGCCGTCCTGCGCGTGAACCTGAGGGACGAGGCCCGCCACCTCGCCTACAGCCAGCAGCTGCGCGAGCCGCTCGCGAAGGTGCTCACCGGCGCGGTCGCTCCGGAGATGGAGGACCTCGTGTTCGAGAGCATCCGCGCGAGCGTCGCCGCACATCTCGCCGAGCCGGTCTGGGACGAGCTCGGCCTCACGGCGCGAGAGATGCGCCGGCACGCGCTGAAGCGGATGGAGCGGCTGGGCATCCTGCACCGCTACCGGACGCTGTTGCCGGATCAGCTCGAGCGCTGCGGGTTTCCCACACGCCATCTCCGGCGCCGCCTCGGGTCGGGCCTGGTGAAAGGGCTCATCTCGGATGCCTGACTCGATCACCGCGCGGCTGCTCGCCCGCGCGACGCGCGAGCCGGATCGCACGGCGGTCCACCTGCTGGGCAGCGCTGCCCGCGGAAAGTTTCGGGACGAGCCCGTCACGCTCGGCGAATGGAGCCGCGGCGCCGGCAACTGCGCCGCGGCGCTGGTGGCCAGCGGCCTGCGCCGCGGCGATCGGGTGCTGCTCTGCGTGCCCACCGGGCGCGCGTTCCTGGACGGGTTTCTCGGGGCGTCGCTGATCGGCGCGGTTCCCGTTCCCCTGCCCTCGCTGGACGGATTCGCCAGGCCGACGGCGTTCGTGAACCGGCTGGCAAGCGTGGTGCGCGACGCCGCGCCCTCCGCCGTCTTCGCCGACCGGCGGACCGCGGCGCACCTGCGCCAGTCCGGCCTGCTCGACCAGGGCCTGCCGGTGATCGAGCCGCGCTCCCTCGCCCATCGTGAAGCGCCCGAGGCGCGGCCGGCGACGGGGGATGAGCCGGCGCTCATCCAGTACACGTCGGGCAGCACCGGGACCCCGCGCGGCGTGGTGATCACTGCCGCCAATCTGGCCTCGAACGTCGACGCGGTGGGCAAGGCGCTCAACGTCGACCACCGCGATCGGATGGTCTCGTGGCTGCCGCTGTACCACGACATGGGCCTGATCGGCGGGCTGCTCGCGCCGGTCACGCATGGCGTGGTCTGCTGGCTGCTCTCGCCCCTGGAGTTCATGCTGCGACCCGCGAGCTGGATGGAAGCCGTCTCGGAGGCGCGCGCCACGGTGACCGTGGCTCCGAACTTCGCCTATGGGCTGGTGGCGCGCAAGGTCGCCGACGAAGACCTGAAGGGCCTCGACCTCTCCTCACTCCGCGCCGCCATGAACGGCGCCGAGCCGGTGGACCCGGCCGTCGCCGAGGCGTTCTGCGACAGGCTCGCGCCGATGGGCTTTCGCCGCTCGAGTTACCTGCCGGTGTACGGCCTCGCCGAGTGCACGCTGGCGGCGGCGTTTCCGCCGCTGGGCCGCGGGGTGAAGGTCGATCACGTTCTCCGCGACCAGCTGGCGAACGGAATCGCCGCTGCGGCGCCGCCCGGGCCCGCGACCATCCCCGTGGTCTCGCTGGGGCCGCCGATCGACGGGCACGAGATCACCATCGTCAGCGTCAGCCCGGACCACACGCCTCTCCCGGAACGGCGACTCGGGCAGATCTGGATCCGGGGCCCGAGCGTTTCGCCCTGGTATTACGAGCAGCACCATTTGCACCGCGAGCGGCGCACGTCGCTGCGCACAGGCGACGTGGGCTATCTCGCGGATGGCGAGCTGTACGTCGTCGACCGCCTCAAGGACCTGGTGATCGTGGCCGGGCGCTCCTACTCCCCCTCCGACATCGAGCGGGCGGCGGAGCTGGTGGACGGCGTTCGCGCGGGCCGGTCGGTGGCCTTCGGGATCACCGACATCCAGCTGGGGACGGAGTCGCTGGTCGTGCTCGCGGAAGTGCAGCCTCGCTCTCCGGCTGAGCTGCTGGAGCTGGCGGATGCGGTGCGGACCACGGTAGCGGAACACGTCGGCCTTTCGCCAAAAGAGGTTCGCCTGCTCAAACCCGGTTCACTGGCGCGCACTTCCAGCGGCAAGCTGATGCGCCGCGACGCCCGCGATCGCTATCTGAACAGCGATTTCAATGGCGCCGAGTCGCTGCAGGCGGCGCTGCCGGTCCGCCTCGTCGATGCTGCGCGCGGAGCGCTGGCGCGGTTCATCGCGCGCCGCCGCATGTCCGACGGCTGATCACCGCCCGAGCACGCGCGCAGCGTCGCGGGCGAGGGGCGACGTGCCCGACGCCACGTGCCGGAGCAGCCCGCCGCGAACGGCAGGAAACCCGAAGAGGACGGCGGCCAACAGGTCGGCCTGCGAAGGATGGGTCAGCTCCTTCCGATCGAGCGCGGCGATGCATGCTGCCGCGATCGCGCGCGAGACGTGCTCGCCGATGGTGCTCGAAGTGCCACCGGGACGGAGCCGTCGCGCGAGCGAGCGCGGAAGGCGATATCCGAACTCCAGCAGGGCACCGCGCGAAGGCCCCCTGCCAGCGGCGTCCGCGAACGCTTCCAGCAGGCGTTCGCTGACGAATCGGTCGCGCGCGCGTGTCACCACCGGAGTGAACCCTGCCTGCTCCAGAACCTGGAAGAGCGCCGCTCCGCTCTGCCAGGGCATCTGGGCGTCCGCCGGGGGCACGATCTCGATGGGAGGAACCTCCGCTTGGGGAAACGGCAACAAAGCGCTGCAGTCGGCGTCGTCGCGCAGCGCGCCGACGACGCAGGTGAAGGCTCGCGCGATTCCCCTGGTGGCGAACGCGATCGATCCTCGGCGTCGTAACTCGACTCCGGGAAGTCGCCGCTCCTTGAGGATCCGCGCAAGCTGCCGCAGCGACGGCGTCCGCCGCTCCACCGACAGCGCGACGCGGGCCGGCCGCTGGTACGCCGCGCTGCCGATCGCATGCGCCTTGGCCGTCTGGCGGACGAAGAAGAACGATATGGCGCGCTCCGACTCCTTCGTTCCCACGCTCCGCCAGGAGCTCGACATCTCCTCGCGCAAACCATCCTCGAGGCGGTAGCCGGGCGTGAACGGGAGCCGTGCCAGTCGCAGGCACTCACGGGCCAGCCGTCGCTCCGGGCCGGGCAAAGCGCCGAGAGCGACGTCGGCCCCTCTTCGTGCAAGGCGACCGGAACGCTTCGGCCACCCGCGCGACCCGAGCTCAAGGAGGAGGGAGCGCACAACCTCGCCGACGCCGTCAGCGGGCGCCAGGCGGTCGACGAGGCCCATGCGCAGCGCCCGCCGCGCCTCGATGCGCTCTCCGAGGAGGACCTGCATCCCGGCGCGAAGGCCGAGGAGCAGCGGCAGCCTCTGCGTGCCCCCGAACAGGGGGATGAACGCGTAGTCGCGCAGTTCGGGCATGTAGAAATGGGTATCGTAGCTGTCGCGGGCGACCCGGTAGTCGCAGGTCAGCGCCAGCTCGAGCCCGCAGCCGTAGCAGTTCCCCTCGACGGCGGCGATGGTAGGAACCGGCGCCGCCGCCAGCATCTCGTAGCAGCGCTGCAGTGCCCGCGCGCGCTCAATCGCCGCTTCCTTGGAATTTGAGGAAGCCGCGAGCAGCAGCCCGACCCCATTGACGAAGCTTCCCGGCTTGCCGCTCTGCAGGACCACCGCGCGCGCTCCGGCGGCGAGACCGGCCTTGAGCTCGCGCTCGAGCTCCAGAGCCACTGCCGGCGTGAAAACGTTGACCGAGGAGCCGCGGGTATCGAGCGTGAGATAGAGGATTCTCCGCCGCAGCGATCCGGTGCACCCGGCGATCATCTCTTGTCGGCGTCGAGGAAACGGGCGAGCGACTCGACCGTCAGGTCGGCGGGATCCTCGACGCTGGCGATCCACTCGGGAAGGAACACGGGCCGGCCGAGCCGCTTCTCGAGCAGCATGGTGAGCTCGACCACCTTCAGCGAGTCGAGCCCCAGGTCGCCCAGGATCGATGCCTGTGGCGTGATCCGCCGCCGCATCTTCTTCGGGACGAGCGCCTGGAGGGCATCGCGCACCTCCGGAAACAGCTTCAGGTCGTGCTTGCGGGATTTCGAAACCAGGACCACACCTCGCTCGGGCGGCCGGCCCATTCCAGTGATAGTCGACGGTGGACGCCAGCGCTGTAAAGGTGCGCGCTGCTACGCGCACCTGGGCGCACCCGTGGAAGGCCCTAGGGCACATCTCCGGCCGGGAGCGCCGGCGCCCTCTGTCGGAGGAAGGGACGCACGAAGTACGTGTAGCCCACGTACCGCAGCCAGGATTCGACCAGCAGAGAGGGATGGATCGAGGCGACGTGCTGGCTGTGCAGCCGAGGAAGCTCGGACCAGTGCACGCCGGGCTTGAGGTGGTGCACGGTGTGATAGCCGTTGTTGAAGAGCAGCGCGTTCAGCGTCCGCGAGACGAAGTTCCGCGAATGGTTCCACTCGCTGTCGGCGTCCGTTTCGATGTGTTGCAGGTAGTTCACCACTTGGATGGAGAAGAGCGCGACCTGCTGCGGAATGAAGAAGAAGAGCAGGGTCTTGCGCCAGTCGGCGACGAAGAGCGCCGCCATGGTCCCGAAGAAGACTGCGTACTCAGATGCGGCGGAGAAGAACGCCGCGCGATCGCGCTTCCACAGGTCCTTGAGGAACGCCTTGATGTCCTTCGTCTGCGCCATGTTCGTCAGCGTCGGATACACCAACAAGGCAGCCAGATGGTTCCCCTCGAACCACTTGGGAGAGCGCGAGCTGTCCCCGGGCTTGTTGTTCAGCTTGTGGTGGATCTGGTTGTGCGTCGGCACCCAGGCGACGGCGGGATGGCCGTAAAAGATCGCGATCCAGTAGCTGGTCAGGAGGTTGAGACCCTTGGAGCGCCACATGCCCAGATGATTATGGTTGTGACTGATCACCGCGGTGGTGAAGAACATGAACAGCGCCACCGGGTAGAGGACCGGGTGCACGACCCCGAGTTTCCAGTTCACCGCAGCGAGCAATGTCGTCAGGGCCAGATAGGCGAGCGTCCTGCGATCCGCACTGTAGCGTAGCATTCGGGGCCCTCTTGCGACCTGGGGGGGACACCTCACGGTAGATGCAGCGTGTCACCCTTATGTCATGATTCGCCGCTCGAGGCTGCTTCTGAATTCGCCCGCACGTCCGGCCGGTGCGACCGGAGCGGCGTGGCGACCACACCGTCCACTTGAAACGCATCGTTCACAGCGGCGACGCTCGCGGGATGCGAACGTGCCCGAAGTGCAAGACGCCGACGCTCGCGCCCCTGGCGGAGGATCGCGCCGACATGCCGGAGGTCGTGCCACCTTCCCGCTGCACGCACTGTCAAGGCGTGTGGCTTCCCCACGAGGCGATCGAAAAACACCTGGTCCCCGCCTCGGTCGACACGGAGCGAGCTGCTCCTCTCGCGGACGGACTGGCCGGCTTCTGCCCGCGCTGCAACGGGCTGCTGGTGCGCGCGCGCGTCGAGGCCCGGCAGCCGTTCCACCTCGACCGGTGCCCGGCCTGCGCCGGCGTATGGTTCGACGCCGGCGAATGGGCGGCAGTCGCCAGCAGCGAGTGGCTGACGCACCTCGACGACCTCTGGGACCCGGTGTGGCGCCGCCGCGTGCGCGAGCGCCGGGCGCACGCCCGGCATCTCGAGGAGATCGAGCGTGCGCTCGGTCCGGAGACGCTGGAGCGCCTCCGGGCAGCCGTGGCGGCGCTCCGGGATCATCCCATGCGCTCGCTCGGGCTTTCGTACCTGATCGAGGAGCTGCGCTCTCCCCGCTGAGTCTGTCCGTTCCCCGACAGTGCGTGCGCCCGCACGTGGCCGTCGCCATGTTGGAAAGAGGACGCGGGAGGGGCAAATGAGCGGAATTGCCAGGGTCGTAGGGCTGTGCAGCGCGCTTCTGGCCTGCACCTCGGTGAAGATGGTCCAGCGCGAGGGCTGCTGGGTCAAGCAGACCGAACGGACGCTGGGAGGCAGCACCGAAGAGCTGGGATTCTGCGCGAAGGCGCGGCCGCAGTGGGCCGAGGATCGGCTCGCGCGGCTGGTGCAGGAGTGCATGGCGCAGGCGGACTATCGCTGGGAGAACCGCGCGCTCGCGGCCTGGACGCGGAACGAGCCGATTCCCCCGCCGGACTCGGACGAGCAGATCGCGAAGACCTGCATGGGCCAGGCTGCCTCGGCGCTGGGTCTCGAGGCGCAGAACGACGCGCTGAAGTCGCGGCTGTCGGACGTGAGCCAGGACCGGGAGGCGCTGCGCAACGTCGCCGAGAAGGACCGCCAGTTCCTGGAGCAGAGCAGAGACAAGATGATCGACGCGCTCGGAGAAGCGGCGAAGAAGCCGCCTCCGTCCGCGGTGGCCACCGCGACCAGCACGGGCACCGCGAAGACCGAGAGCGATCTGCGCAGCGCGCAGCAGCCAGGAGAACCGCCGCCGCCGATGACGGTGGTTCTCGCCGCGCCGCCGGCCACCACCACGGTAGTGGCCGCGCCCGCCGCCCCCGCGGCTCCCAAGGCGGCCGTTGCACCCTGCGCGCCGAAGGCGAAGTCGAGCAGGCCGCCGGACAAGAACGCGCCGGCGTGTGAGAAGCCGGCGCCCGAGCCGCAGCCCGCCGATGCGACGGCGGCGCGCGACCCGCGCAAGACCTGAGCGGCGGAGGAACATCCAGGGACGCGGACGAGCTTCCGCCCGCGTCCCCAGGCCCCCAACCGCGGCTGCACGACACCGGGCCGAGCGCCACGGCGGATCAGGATGCCGGCTGCTCCGAGTCGATTATTTCCTGCGGGCTCCCCGGCGGCGCCACGGAGGGATCGGGCGAACCGATCAGGAACGAAACGGTGTACGCGGCGGCGACCATCCAGGCGACGATCAAGGCGGCCGGAAAACCCCATTCGCGCAGCTTGTCCATCTACACTCACCTCCCCTGGCGGGCGTAGAGCATCCCGCGTGCCAGCGAGTGCAGCCCGGGGAAGCCGAGGGAGGCGCGTTTCCGACTTCGTGCAACAGGTGGCGCTACGCGAGCGCTACCCTGGTCATCAAGGCGTCAATTCCCGAAGATGCGCGGCCACGCACCGGCGGAGCACGTCGAGGTCGTAGCCGCCCTCCAGCATGGAGACGATCCGTCCTCCGGCGTGCTTCGCCGCTACCGCTCGCACCTGACCGGTTACCCAGGGATAATCCGCGTCGGAAAGCCGGAGGAAGGCCATGCCGTCGTCGCGATGCGCGTCGAATCCGGCGGAGATGAACAGCATCTGCGGCCGGAACCGGTCCAGCGCGGGAAGCCACTCCTGCTCGACGGCGGCGCGGAACTCGCGGCTCCCCGCGCCTGCCGCGAGCGGCACGTTCACCATCCGATCGGAGCGGCCCTCGACGCCGCTTCCCGGGTAGAACGGGTGCTGGAAGGTCGAGACCATCAGGACGCGGGGATCGTCCCGGAACATGTCCTCGGTCCCGTTGCCATGGTGCACGTCGAAGTCGACCACGGCGACGCGCTCGAGCCCGTGCTGGGCGAGCGCGTGCGCCGCGCCCACCGCCACGTTGTTGAAGAAGCAGAATCCCATCGCCCGCGCACGCTCCGCGTGGTGTCCCGGCGGCCGCACCGCGCAGAACGCCGCCTCGGCCTGGCCGCCGATCACCAGATCGGTTCCGAGCACCGCCGCTCCAGCCGCCCGCAACGCCGCCTGGAGCGTGTACGGGTTCATCGCCGTGTCGGGGTCCAGCTGGACGAAGCCCGAGGAGGGCGCGAGCCGCTGCAGCGCGTCGAGGTACGCGGGATCGTGCACTCGCGAGAGCTGCTCGCGGGTAGCGAGCGGAGCCTGGTGGCGCGAGGTGACGTAATCCAGGCGCGATGCGATCAGCCCGTCCTCGATCGCCTCCAGCCGTTCCGGCCGCTCGGGATGGCCAGGACCCATCTCGTGCAGGCGGTAGTCAGAATGCGTGATGAACGCGAGGCCCACGCAGCGACGATATCGCGCGCGCGCGGCGGGTGCGAGAGCAGGCGCGGCGCGCGCCGCTCCGAGCACTTCCGCGCGTTGAGGGCGCATTGCATGTGCCCGTACTCTCTGAGCAACCAACCGAGCGATCGCCCAGGCGCACGGTGCGCCAGATCCGCTCCAGGAGAAGATCGAAATGAAGAAACTGACGATGGCAGCGATGGCA
>Ga0137409_10007395_pt1 | contig 11301 bp, 18 predicted proteins | sample CZODoug1_16funga_FD_122059 | JGI IMG/M metagenome (GOLD analysis project Ga0137409, IMG submission 122059) | Vadose zone soil fungal communities from Angelo Coast Range Reserve, California, USA - CZODoug1_16fungal (Hybrid Assembly) | ecosystem: Environmental > Terrestrial > Soil > Vadose zone... | reverse complement strand
GCGACCAACGGCTATTCGTTGAACAACAACGGATGGCCTGACACCCGGAACACCTACGCGCTTGCGTACGGCGGGGTGCCGATCGAGCAGCAGCAGAACTTCAACACGATCATTGATCCCACGATCAGCAACGTGTCGGCTTCTGCCTTCGCGACGGCCAACACCGTATCAGCGCCGACCACGCCGATCGCGGGCACGGGCATCTTTGCCCACGTGTTCCTCGACGGCATTCTGTTCAGGGCAGTGCAGTAGAGAACAAAACGAAGTCCGGCGATTGACCCACAAAAAATGGAGTCAATCGCCGGAGTTAGCAAAAAAGTTTTGAAGGAGATGCGAACATGAAAACTCGGATTGGACGGTACGCAGTTTTGTTCGGCGGGCTTTTGCTCGCGCTCACGGTGGGGAGCTTTCCTGCCTTCGCCCTGGGACACAATCCAGTCGCTCTATTGGCGGCTGCGGCGGCCGCGGCCACGCCGTTCGCGACACAAATAAAGCTGCTGGCCATTGCTGGGTCGGTCTACGCCATCCTGCAGGTGGTCAAACAAGTTTTCCCCGTCGCAGGCCTGGGCGCCGTAATTCTCAACATCGTGCTCTCCGCGTTGGGGGTCGTAGTACTGATCAAACCGGATTCTCTGTTCTCTCTGCCAACGTTGACCGCCGTGGCGATCGCGGCAATCGGAGCGGCCGGCGCGCACGGGACCATCAAGTCATTCGCAGGAACACAGCCACCTTCGAGTGCGTCAAAGAGCCTGGCCATGCTGGCGCTTTGCGCTCTGATCATGCCGTCGATCGTGGGCTGTTCACCGCTTGAGGTGCAGGCTTACCGGATCGTAGTGGGAGCCAAGGCGTTCACGAAGAGCGTTGGCAAGTCGCACCCGGAATGCGGAACACGAGGAGCTGACGACAAATGGGTCTCCGCTCACAACACGGCCGGCGTGTGCGTTGCCCTGGACAAAGCCATCGCGGGCAAAGATGTGCTGATTGATCTGGCTGAGACCTACTGCGCCAGCCCTCAGTTTGATTCCGGAGGCGCCTGCACTCCCCCGAGCGATAAGACAGTCAAGAGCCAGCTCGCGGCCAAACTGCAGGCGGCCATCTCTCTCTACGGGCAAACGGAAGCGGACTTAAAGGGACTGTTGAAGTAAGACCGCAGGCAAGAGTGCCTGCGCCACAACCTTTTGAAAAGGAGATCACGCACCATGGAACTCATCTTGATTCAACTCGGCCTGGCGCTGGGTAAACAGCTACTCTCCACCGCGACGCAAGCCAAATGGCCGCAAACCGTCCTGGACGCGATCGGCGAGACGGTCACCGCGATCGAGACACACCACAACGACGTTGTCAGCAAAGCTGCCCTGGACGCTCAGCGCGGATAGTCAATGGTTATCGACGCAAAATTTGGGCGTTCCTACAACATGACGCGCGCGGCGGCGCTGGTAATCGTCGACGCCGATCCTCCGCCGGTGGCGGTGCATCTGCCGGCTGGATCGCCAGCGCCGCGGCTCGCGTGTTTCTGGTGCGACAAAGAGGAAGGCCACTTTCACGATTGCGCCTTGTTCATGGCGGAGCGGGTGGTTCAGCTCACGGACGCAACGTAAGAAGTTTTGGTTTTGGGTAGTTCAACGCAGGGCATGGCTTCGGCCCAACCCTGCAAAGAAAGGAAGCCCCCTAGAGAGGGGCACAAACTATGTCAACAGGAAGTACGCAAGGAGCAAGAGTCTGCCCCACTTGTGGCGGTAAAGGATCCCTGGGCCAGGCGCCCCGCGCGCAAGTGTGTCCCAACTGCGGAGGTCAGGGCGCCATCCAGCTTGAGCCGATCCGCGTGCCGTTTGATCTGGTCTTTCCCAACGCGGTCCTCACGGCGCTGCAAGCCGGCCTGGTGGTCTCGCAGCAGCTTGACCAGGACGCCGATCTGGAAGTGATCGACTACATCGCCAACTCCACTGGCACGTTCTCGTTCCAGGTTACCGATCCCTCGACCGGCCGCTTGCTGTCGAACGCCGCGGTCAACGGAGAGAACGGGTCGGGCACGGCGCAACTGCCGCGCCGGCTGATCGAGCCGTACGTGTGGGCGCGCAGTTCCACGGCCAAGATCACGTTCAACGACCGCAGCAACAGCGGCAACACCGTGCAGTTCGTCTTCAGCGGATACAAGCTGTACCCGCGGTCGAACCCGGCGCAGGGCAGCCAGGGCGCCATTGTCCAGCAGTAAGAAACCGGCCCGCGCAAACGTTTGCGCGGCCTTGAAAGGGAGCCATGAAGATCGGGGACATCGTGCAAGTGAAGCGCTTCGACGGCGGGACCCACTGGCTGTACGCGGTGGTGCAGAGCCTTCCCAACGGGCCGAACTTTTTTCCGGCGAGAGTGCAGATCACGCACCCCGGCAACGCTGAGGATGGCAAAGTCGTGATGGCGCAGCCGTCCGATATTCGCACTAAGGCCGATGTGCAGGCGATCCTCGACCAGATGGCGCCGATTGTGGCGAAGGCCGGGCAGCACGGGATCGGCGAAGCGAATATCCGGCAGCTCGCGGCGCTGGACGGGTTCTGGTCCGGCTTTGTATCGCCCGCGGACGGGCGGCTGACCGAGCACCAGAGCAAGCACCTCAGCACCCAGCAGACCACGGTCCACAAAACCGTTCTGGCGCATTACCAGAACATGATGAAGCAACTGAGCTGACCATGAAAAAGGGCGACAAAATCCGGATACACCTTTACGGGCACGGCGATGGTTGCGCCGATGACTGCGGCTGCGCCGGAAGTCACCTGGTGGAAGGCACAGTGGTCGAAGTGCTGAAGGAAGGCTTTGTCAAGGCCACCATGGATGACGAAGCGCACCCGCTGTGCAACGTGGACGACAAGCCGCGCGTACTCACCGTCGCGCCGGAGATGTACGAGGCACTATGAGCATCTTCACGCAATCCCGATTCCGTTTCCCCGGCCGGCCGCGCCATGCGCTGGGAGTGTACGTTCCTTACGGCAAGCTGAGCAGCCGGGTGTACGTGCCTACGCGGCGCGATCGCGCCCCTCTGGCCGGCAAGCGGCCGTTCGATATCGTCTTCGGCGGCGCCCAGGACGAAGTCTCGATTGCAGCCAGCCAGACCACTGAGCTGCGCTACACGCTGCAGTCTGATTTCATCGCGACCACGATCATGGTATCCGCTACCAGCTCCAGCCAGGCCAGCCCGGGCTGCCGCATCGGCGTGAAGGATTTAAGCACCATGCCGGGCAAGGGAAAGAAGCTCAGCAACACGCTGGTGAATAACGTGAACTGGGGCGGCAGCGGACAGAAGCCTAAATTTTTGCGCAAGCCGTACACGTTCAAAGCCGGCCGCACGATCCTGGTCACCATCACCAACCTGCGCACGACCACCAACAAAGTCCAGGTTGTGATTTCGGGAGTGTGGGATGAGTAGCGGCGACGACATCCTTCCCGTGCCGTCTCTGTTCTCCGGAGCGTTGCCGGCGCACATCTTCATGCCTCCTGACGGCGTGCCGTTTGACCCTACGGCGTACATCGCGTTGCCCGCGATCGGTGCGACCAGCAATGTGTTGACCTTGAACGTAAGCGATGGATACAAGGCCGTGATTCGCGTGATGGCGAACGTCTTTGTGGGTTCTGGCTGGACAGAGGGTTCCGGCGCCCTGATCTGGCAACTCCTCGACAACGATGGCGTGGTCCGTAACTACGACAACATTGTCAGCTCACTAGGCGCGGTGAACAATCCGCGGCCGGTGGGCGGCGGCGGCGGGATCATCGTGGGCGAAGGACATCTGATCAGGCTGACTTTAAACAACGTGAGCCTGGCTGTGGGAGGCGCACAGGTGGGAGCGCGCCTAGGCGGATGGTTTCTTCCTGTCTGGCGCATTGCGGATGAGGCGGCGGTGTTCTGATGCATTGGGACTTGCTAGTTCGGGTCGTCGGATTGCTGCTCGGCTCTGGTGTGCTCATGTTCTTGTGGAAAGCAAACCGCGCGCTCAACCTTTGGCTGGACATCATGCGGGAGTTTCCTCCGCACCGGCATGTAGGGCAGGAGATTTCTTACCCCAAGGGTATGAGGCCTGACGACACGGAGCGTCTGAGCGATGAAGCAGTGACCGCGAAGGGAAGAGCATGAAGGGCTTACCCACAGATTTTTCCCGCCTGCTCTCGGGAGACCGCAGAGTCGCAGCGATCGTAGTGGATACACGCTTCCGCAAAAGCCAGCGCGACGTGGAAGCATTTCTGGAGTTTGTCTCGGCCCGTGTGGACAGTCTGACCGCACAGGATCGGGAAGAGTTGATTGAGCAAGCCCACAGAGACGCGCCCGCTATCAGGCGCAACAAGAATTTTGGAACCGACAGAGAGGGATGGGGAAAATGATGAAGCGGTTCGCAAGACTGTTCGTGATGTTGATCGTCTCCTGGACCGCCTGCGCGAGCCAGGTGCAATACACGGTACCTTTGACGGTGACGCCGACGAAGGTCTTCAACGCTGTGTCCACCGCGCAAGCTTCCGGGTGCCTCAACAATCAGGGGCAGAACATCCAGTTTGTTTTCTATCAAGGTGTGGGCGCCACCGGCGCACCCACAGGCGTGCAGATCCGTTTAGAAGGCAGCTTCGACAGTGATTCCGCCACGTGTGCAACGGGAACATGGTTCGCCATCAGTGACGATGGTACAGATCCAGGGCAGAACGGCACTAACCTGATCGTGGCGATCCAGAGTTATCCTTTCACTCGTCTTAATCTGGTCAAGTGCTCCGGTACGTGCAACGCCAGCAATGCCCTCACAGCTTTCTACACCGCTAGTTCAGCCATGCCGGGAAATCCTTTTGGTTTGTACGGTGCCGGGCAACAGACAAGGAAAGTTGAGTTTGTTAATCAGGCATCAGGAGGCAGCCCGGCCGCAACTACCATCGTGAGCCCATACGGTTCGACGGCTGGCTTCGTCTTTCTGAATTCGAGCGCCACCTTCACGTCAGGGACGCTTACGGCGCGATGCCTGGATTTCGGGACGACCAACACGACGATTTTCAATATCCCCGCAGCGGGAACGTCTTTCGGGATTCCTATCGCAAGCAGTTCGTGTGTATCGATCTCCCTGCGATGCGCAAACTGCAACACCACTGGGGCCGTAACTTACTCAGCTTCTTACTACTTTTTCCCGCCCGGCACTGCGCAGCCCACAGGAGCGCAGCCGGCAAACACGAGCAACACCGAAGCGACGGCCGTCAATGCCACGGTGACCACAACGTTGACAATAGTGGGCTTTCAACGGGCGCATTTATTCATGGTGAACGCGCGATGTTCCGCTGGTACCGCTCAGCTCGTTGTCGCCGATGGAGCGACCACCATCTTCAGCACCGCTGCGACTGAAGTCGGCACCACCTCATTCAGAGTCCCGTGGAATCCCGCCCTGGCAGGATCTCCAGGAAACAACCTGGTGATCACGTTGAGCACATGCGGCGGCGCCAACACGGGTACGCTCGACGTACAAGGAAGCGTTTTTTAAAGGAGAAACACTTGAAAAAGCTGTTGTTCTTAGTTCTTCTCTGTTGCTCACTGCCGGCCTTTGCGGCGAACACGTGCACGTTTCCCCCACAGTCGATCAGCACGGGACACAACGTCTCCTGTTCTCTTCCGGTCCTTGCGGCCGGACAATGCACTGAGTATCGCTTCCATTGGTCAGAAACCGGCGCAGTGTCAGGTTTGAGCGTGAACGTGAAACTGAACAGCAGCACGGTGTATCCCTCAGTGAGCTTCACAGACCAAGGCAACTACGAACTCAGCGGCCGGTTTTGCGTGGACGCCGGCCAGCTCAGCGAGTACACCTTCAACTCGCCATCGTTCGAGTGGAACACTTATGCCAGCATGTTCAGCTTTGTCGCAGGCCCCACGTGGGGCACAGCCGGGGAAGACGTTTCGGTGGCTTCAACGCTGACCTTCAACGTTGTGGGCGGCCGCGGCTGGGCTGCGTATTTGAACGGCGGGGCGGTGGAAATCAAGTGAACCGTAGGCTCCAATCCCGGCCAAGGTCATTCGTTCACCAGCTCAGCCACGTGCATTTGCGCGGCCTGGGCTGGCCGGTGCTTCCTGATACGTTCAACACCGCATCCGGCGCCGCAGAATCTTTCTCGCCGCAGACGCCTGACGTCTCGGTGGTACAGGTGCTCACCACGCAAGGCCAGCAGCTCCCGCCGTCACTGGCGGCGGCCTGGGCCGCGGCGCAATCGGGCGCTGGATCGTCGGGAGCAGCAGGATCTGGAGCGCAGGCGCCCTCGCCTGCAATTGCTCCCTCGGGCCAGCCGCTATCTGCACAAACCGGCGCAGGCCTGGGCGTGAGGAATGTTGCGGCCATCGCTCCGGGAATTTTCCAATGGACCATGTCAGATGGGTCCCAGCACTATGGAGACATCAACGGCAACCCGGTGAGCTATACGCCGCCACCGGCCACTCCAACGGTCACGCCGGCGCAGTCCCAGCCGACCCAAAGTGTGGTTCCTTCGATGATCACGATCACCGGCAATCCTTGGGATGGAACATCAGGCGGGTTTATGACATCGGCGCCGCCCGTGGGGACTCCCGTGCCGGCGGTGAACCCGTCGGGGCAGCGAATCAGCACGACCAACGGGACGCCTGCGCAAACGGTTGCGCCAGCCTCCAGCGACATCATGCTGGGCACGTTCGACCTGACGGCGTTTCTTACAGGATCCCTGATCGGCGGCGTTCCTAACTGGCTACTCCTGGGCGGGGCGGCGGCATTGTTCTTTTTCAGTGGCGGCGGTTCGCCGCGGCGGCGGTAAAAACTTTAAGGAGTTAAACGAATGAAGCGTTTTTTGATTTTAGCAATCCTGGCAGTACTCGCGATCGCACCAGCGTGCGCTCAGACCATCACGTCCGTTTCTGGGCAGGTCCTCGATCCTAATGGTGTGCCTTATTCCTTTGGGACCATCTTGCCACAGTTCGTCAACGTCTCCGGAGGCGCGACGCCCACGATCACGGCCAACGGCGGGTTGTTGTACGCGCCCACCACTCCAATCACTCTCAGCTCCACTGGCACGTTCACCATCGGCGTGATGGCCAACGGCTCCATCACGCCCGGCAGCACATTTTGGAAGTTTCTGATCTGTTCTCCGGTCCTGAACGTGCTCCCCGACGTCATGCTGACTCCAGGAGGGTGTTTCACCACGGGCAACATAACGATCAGCGGAGCCACGCAGAACATTACCGGCAACATCCTGGCGGTCCCGCCTGTCACGTTGGGGTATGCGGACCTGACGCGCAGCCTGGGCGCGTACCAGGGGACCACCTCGGTGCCGATCACCGACACCGCGTTTCATGCGCTGATCGCCGCGGCCTCTGATCCCTCGATCCCGGCGAACCTGGCCAACGTCAACCCGCGCAAGATCACCTGTCACGGGGATGGTGTGTACACGAACGCTGCGGCGTCAGTGCTCAACGTCGACATACAGGTCTGCACCGTCTCAGGCTGCGGATCGGGCACCGTCGTTTCGCCGGCCGGCTGCGCCGTCACCACAACGAACCAGGCGAACAACTTGACGAACGGCCAGTGGTCTATCGACTGCACGCTGACCACTACGTCCACGCTGGGATCTGCGGGTACGTTTATGGCCAAGTCCACAGTCTCAGCGAACCTGGCCGCCACCACGGCGGGTCCATATTCGGTGTTCCCGGATACCGCGGTTGCTGTCTCCGCTGCCGTCGATGAAACGGTGCAGGAGTTCCTTAACCCTGCATTCAAGTTCACCACATCGAACGCCGGCAACTCGGCCATCGTTAACGACTTTGGTTGCAGGGTAGACCAGTAGCAGTGATTACAAACGATCAATCCACGTGGCCCAGCGGAGACCTGGTGTGGAACGTCTGCCGCGCGATCGCGCTGGCTGAGGGCGCCAACGTCTCCAGCTCGGCACCGGACCGTGCCAACAATCCAGGAGACCTCAGTAAGGGCGATGAACACGGCCAACCTGTGACCGGATACACAACGCTCCCGGACGGGGAGGTCTTGATCGCCTTTGCCAACAAAGAAGCCGGCTGGAATGCGCTGTACACGAAGATCGCGCACATCGTGAGCGGCGCATCGTCCACCTACTCGCCGCAGATGAGCTGGCGGCAGATCGCGCAGAAGTACGCCGGCAACGCTGCTGCATGGTTAAACAATGTGACCGCGGTCCTCGGCGTCGGACCGGACGACGTTTTCTCGAACTACTTTTCTGGAGGTGGAGCGCAGCCGCCCCCGGCTGCGCTGCCCTGACCTGTTTGGAGGCGGCGGCGGGAGCACAACTGTAATCCTGCCTCCCGGTCAAATCATTCCTCCGTCAGTTCAGGACGTGGCGCCTGCGGCTGATTCGGGATCCACGTGGGTGTGGGTTGTTGCAGCCGCTCTTGGTTTTTTGGTTTTGTCTGACCTGTTTGACTGACGTTGCTTTGCCGGTGTGCAGGATGCTGGCACCTGGGTTGCATTCGGCACATCGCGGGGAGCGGGGGAGTCTGAGGGGGCCGTGCCCCCTCAGCTTGAATGCTGCACTTAGAGTCGTGGCAACGCCGCGCACCTTAGCGACATCTGTATTGCTGTTTCTATTAAGTCTTTACTCGTAAAGAGACTCTGGAGGCGTTTCCCCTAACGCCAGCAATCCAAAAGCTGAAAACCAGCAAACCGTGCTCTGAAAATCGGCAGTCTCCCTGGACTGAAATTGCGCATAGGTCTACCTGGGAAATCCACAGGAAACCAACGGGACGGCCTTGCTTATCCTTATTAAGACGTTGAAGTGTAATCGGGGGGGGGGCATTTCTTAGCACTCTCAGCCTTAGAGTGCTAAACTCCTGACAAATGGAAGATCCCACCAGCCGGCTGGAAGCACATTAGGCGGCAAACGCGAAAAGGCGCGACTGGGCACACCTCTCCCGTCGCGCTGGCCGCTTGAATCCGGCCAACTGTTACTAGGAGATGACAATCACTCGCGGTAGTGGGGTAGGAGAGTGTCGCTTACGCTCTTGTTGAGTCCAGCGGCCGCAAACTGCCGGCGCAGTTCGTTCCAGAACGCTCCCAGGACGTGCTCCTTGCCTCGCCAGTCTTTCAGCAGCGCGACGTGCAGGCCCTCGGCTCGTTGCCAGGCTACAGGGTCAGAGATCTTGTTGCGGAGCGCCTGGAAGCGCTGCCATTCACGCTGGGCGATATCCTCGTCGAGCATCCGATCGGGAAGCCAGATGATTTTGTGCGGCTTGCGGTCCACCACGGCGCCGGAAGCGTCGCGGGTGACGGCGCCGGCAACGCACCGGACGATCATCAGAGCTTCGAGCTTGTCTTCGTACTTGGCGACGGTGTTCACGTCCATGCCCAGTGCCTCGGCGATCGCCTCCTGGGTAATTTCAACTGAACCGTACTGCGCCAGGCCCTTGAGCAATAGGAATGTGAGCAACACCCGGCCGTAGTCGGGGAGCGGATGGTCGTACACGATCATGCCGCGGCCGTTGCACTTGCCGCATTTCTGCGACGCCGCCAGCGGCAACCCCATCTGTCCTGACTGGCACTCGCATTTGTCCACGTCGGGGAGGTGTGGATCCCATACCCAACCGTCGATTCCTTTGAAGCCGTTCACGCCGCGGCGATCAGGATCGAACCAACTCGTTCCAAATGCCTGCGCAAGCAACGCGGCGTCTTTGGTCTTGTGATCGCCCTTCTTTTCGATCCGCGGCTTCAGCTCCTGGGGCATACGCAGCGAGTACATGTGCGCCTGGCCGAAGCCGGCGGTCTTGTTGAAGAACGTTGCCAGGCGGCGCACTCGACGGTGCAGTTTGCGGGGAACGGGGCGGAGACTCTCCATCTCCTTTAACGCCGGCTTATTCTCAGGTTCGGTCGGTGACCCCGTACTGGCTGCCGCTTTCATCAACGTGCTATGCCGGCGGCGCCGTTCATCGTCCCAGCGCCCATCCGGCTCCGAGAACTGCCCAAGCCGGCGATTGAACGTTGACACATCGATCCCCAGCATGGACGCCATCAGCTTCTGGCTGCGCCTCTCCACTTCCTTCGCCGGCGCTCCGTACTGCTCGATCGCGCCGGCCATTTCCATGGCCCAGGCCACAGACAAAAATTCCTTGCGCTTGCCGGGATTGCAGAACGCCAGCCAGGCGCGCGACACCTTGCGCGTCGCTGTGTGTTCCGGTATCCCAAAGCGCCGGAGATGATGTGGAGTTGAGGCCACTATTTGCTGACCTGCAGTGTCAGGGCGAACAGGTCCGCTTTTTCCTGCACTGAAAGGCCGGCCCAGAAACGGTCCAGCGGCTCTTCTCCAATCGTGATGGTTCCCTCGTTTCCCTCGTGCCCGTTCGTGTGTGCCTTCTTGTTCCCGTGGCCGTTGGCGTGCCCATTGGTGTGCTTCTTAGGACCGCGTCGACCGTTGAGTTGGCCCTTGTCCGCCGGTGCGTGGCCTTTGATGAAGGGATGGCGGTTTACAAGCTGCGTTCCGCAACCGCAGCCACAGACCCGCTTATTTTTATCTTTTTTCGGTTTGTGGCCGCGCAGATATTCGTGCTTAGCGCCGGGCCGTAGTTCTCCGCCGCAGTTACAGGCGCATAGTTGTGGCATGGTGGAGTCCTTTCTTGGTTCCATCGCTCTTGTCTTTCGCGCCGGAGTCGTCGGCACTTGTGGGTTTTTTTGACGTTTGGGGCAGGGAACACCATCCTCGCACCAGATGCAAAGGTCGAACCTTTCGCCGTCGACCTGGTGGACGGGGCAGCATCCGCATTTTGAACACATCGCCATAAGTTCAGGCCGTCTCTTTTCTCCACACCAGCAGTCGCGCATTGGTTGCCGTCCAGCGTCCTGGAAAGGATTCAGTGAAGGCGCCTCCTGGGAGAGTCGCCAGGAGACGCCGGTGCAACTCCGCGTGGTCCGCGGGCTGGAGCGCGTGGATGTACTTCGCCGGCAGGTCAAATAGTGCAAGTTGCTCCATTGATTGGCGGTCCTCCAATCTGTGGTTCTTCATCGGGGCCAAAGCCGTCGGGAAGATCCAGCTCGATTCGAAAGCGTTCCTTCAGTTGATGAACTTGCCAATCGTCGGGGTAGATGGTAAGAACCGCTCCCAGGCCAAGCTGCCGGCTCAGGTGCTGCAGGAGTTTCTTGTGGTGCAGCGCGGCGAAAATGATCTTGCCCTTGGGTGGCAGCGCGATCAGCAGCGTGTCGCCGCCCAGTACTCGCAACAGCCGCGCTGGTTCAAGCCAGCGCTCCGCCGACTTGCCCAGCCTTCTGCGCAGCTCGTCTTTGATCGCCGACCAGGCCGCATCGGGCGCCGGCATCGGTA
>Ga0137409_10007394_pt1 | contig 11302 bp, 12 predicted proteins | sample CZODoug1_16funga_FD_122059 | JGI IMG/M metagenome (GOLD analysis project Ga0137409, IMG submission 122059) | Vadose zone soil fungal communities from Angelo Coast Range Reserve, California, USA - CZODoug1_16fungal (Hybrid Assembly) | ecosystem: Environmental > Terrestrial > Soil > Vadose zone... | reverse complement strand
CTCCTCGCTCAAATACTCCCGGTATTCTCGGTCGTCGCGCCTTGCCATCGGGGCGCCTCGCCCGTCTCGGTGCGACGCCAGACTTTCACCACGGGCTGCCAGCGCGTATAGTAGAACCTTCCCATGTCAACCGCGTCGGCGACTGCCGCGGCCCCCGGCGCGCCTTCTGCGCCCCTGAGCTTCCGTGACGTGCTGGCCATCGCCGTGATGCGCCGCGTCTGGTACGCACAGGTCGTCAGCCTCTTCGGCGACTTCCTCGCGCTGTTCGCCGTGATTGCCGTCGTGTCGTTCCGCATGAACGGCACCGCGTCGCAGCTCACGGGCGTGCAGATCTCCTACATGCTGCCGATCGTCTTCGTCGGCCCGATTGCGGGCGTCTTCGTCGATCGCTGGCCCCTGAAGCCGACGCTGATTGCGAGCGATCTGATTCGCGCGGCGCTCGCGCTGCTGCTCGTCCCGTCGACCGAGGTCTGGCACGTGTATCTCGTGCTGGCGGCGCTCAGCTGCGTCTCGGCGTTTTTCGGCCCGGCGCAGACGGTGACGATCCGATCCCACGTGCCGGTCAACGGCCTGATGTCGGCGAACGCGCTGATGCAGATTGCGTTCATGGGCAGCCGCATCGTCGGCCCGGCAACCGCCGGCTTCATCGTCGCGAGCTTTTCGCCGAAGGTGTGCTACGCCATCGATGTGGCGAGCTTTCTCGTCTCCGCCAGCCTGATCGGATCGGTGGCCATCAGGCGCCCCGCGACGCTCCAGGCGCCGCCGGGATCGTCGAGCAACCGCATCCACGCCATCTGGAACGACATGGTGGTGGGCATGCGGTTCATCGTCCACCACGCGGCGATTCTGTTCTTCGTGCTGGCGATGGCCGCCGGCATGTTCACGATCGGCTGCTTCGCGCCGTTGATCTCCATCTGGGTGCGCGACACGCTGCACGCCAGCGCGCGGCTGTTCGGGTTCGTGAGCGGCAACGTCGGCGTCGGGCTGCTCGTCGGAACGCAGATCGTCCGCCAGCTCGCGCGCCGGATTACGGACACGGCATTGGTGCTGGCGGGCCTCGCCGGCATCGGCGCCGGCGTGCTGCTGCTGGGCGCGGTTCCCCATATCGCGGCCGCGCTGACCGCGACCTTCATCATCGGGTTCGCGTTCGCGGCGGTCATGGTGCCGGCGGGGACGCTGATTCAGCGCGAAACCCCGCACGACATGCTGGGGCGCGTCGGCAGCACGAACGCATCGATGATCTTCCTCGGGCAGATTCTCGGCCTGGTGATCTCGGGCACGCTCGCCGAGCTGATGGGCGTGCGCATGGTCTTCTTCCTCTGCGCCGCGCTCTCGGTCGCGCTCGCCGCGGGCGGCCGCGTGTTCCTCGGCGCCAAACGCTGACCGCCCGCGCGGAGGCCCATTCCACCAGGCGCGCAGATCGCGCCGTACGATTCAGGGCAGCGATGCCGAGGGCGCCACCGAATAGATCTGCATCGCTCCGTAGGTGTGGTCGCTGATGACGCAGGTCAGTTTCGCGTGGCGTCGAGCCTTGAACGCCTCGAAGCCGACGTACAGCCGGTGATTGGGGTCCTCGACGTCTGTCGCCCTCTTCATCAGATCGTCGATGTAGCGATCTCTGCGGTTAAACGTGGGCTGGTTTTTTAAGGCGTAGCGCGAAGCTTTCAGGCGCCCTACTGCGTGAGCACCGCCCACCGCGAATCACGGTAGAGCGGCGTCCATCCGGCGCGCTGGAGCCTCGAGGCGACGATCGAATCCGCCGGAATGTAGGCGCAGCGAATGTCGTAGCGGCGGAAGAGGCCTGTGAAGTCGCCACTCCGCTCGACGCGGATTTGTTCCTGAATCAGGCTCGGCGGATATGGATCCTGCCGGCCGTCGAGGAACACCTTGCGGCCGTGCGCGAACCAGATCAGGTACCCGCCTTCGTCGTACCGGTTGTAGAGATTGCCGTCGCAGGTGTCGAGCGACGCGATGGATGCGGCGGGCAGCGGCGTCCACTGCAGATGCTCGAAACCCCTCGCGTATGCCAGGGCCAGGGTGATCGCTGACGCGAGGGCCGCCACGCCGGCGATTGCGCGGTTGACGTGCGGCCGGGCCACTGCCGCGCGGGCCGTTCCGGGCGAATTTTGCTGTCGGGACACCAGCACGGCAAGCGCCGGCACGGCCAGCATGACAAACGGCGGTACATTTCGCACGGCGCTCAGCGCGAGTGGCAGCAGGGCGAGCGCGCACGCGCAGAGCGTGATGTGCCCGTTGCGCCGTGCCTCGGGATCGCGCAACAGCTCGCGCCCGCGCGCCGCCGTCAGCCAGACGAGCGCCGTCGCTGCCAGCAGAAACGGCAGGGATGCCAGGCTGGCGATGCGTGGCGGCGCCCACTCATCGATGCCGAGCTGCCCGATCCGCGCGAGCGATTGTGCAATATCGGTCCAGAAATGCAGGCCCAGCGGCGTGCACACCGTGGCGACGAGCGACAGCGCCGTGAACGCCGCAAGGCGTCTCACCGATTCGGGCCGCTCCACGAGCGCCGCCGCCAGCGCGGCGACGAGCAGCACGACTCCCATCACCACCGCGCCATGCAAATTGGCCCAGAGCCAGAAGACGGCCGGCAGCCAGCCGTATCGCCGTTGACGCAGGAGCGCCAGCGTCGTGGCCAGCAGGAGCAGCGAGAGCACGCCGGGACGCGGGCTCCACGTCGTGCAGGCGGAGATGATCACCAGCGTCGTCAGGAGGAACCTCGCGTGCGTGGGCGCCGGCGTCTGACTCCACACGATCGCCCAGGCGCCGGTCACCACGGCCGCTGAGGCCACGGTCAGCAGCGGCATGCCGCCCGCGGCATAGAGTGCATAGAAAAGGATCTGCGAGAGCCACTCGTGGTTGGGCCAGAACGCGCCGTAAACCGTGTGTGAAAACGTGTCGGTCAGCAGCACGTGCCGCGCCAGCCACATGTCGTGACCCGCGCGGAGCTGCCACCACGTGTCGCTCTGCGCCGGCATGAGGCCGGCGGTCGAGGCGATGGCGAGAAACAGAAGAACCGTGCGGAGGCGATCGAAGGTCACGACGGCCGGCGGCCAGCGGTCTCCTCTGCGCTTTCGGTGACTTCGTCGAGCTTGGCGAGGAGCGCCGCGAAGCCGCATTGTTCGGGATCGAAGAACCCCCACTCGTCCTGGACCGGCTTTGATTTCGTCGAGCGCCGGCCGGGCTTGTGCGCGACCGGCGTGGGCGCCGGCTCACCGCGGCGGCGTTCGAGATCCTGCCGCAGCGACGCGACGAGCTCGCTCCACTCCGCGCGCTCGTTCCGGCGCGGCGGGGCTGCGGCGACAGGCGCTTGTGTTTCTTCCCGGATCGCTGCGGCGACGGGCGCTTGTGTTTCTTCCCGGATCACTGCGGCGACCGGCGCTTCTTCCCGCGTCGCGGTATCGCGGGGCGAGGAGGCGTCGGCGAGCATGCCCTGGAGCGGCGGCCAACTGCGGCCAAACCGCAGATCCATTGAGATCCAGGCTTCGGCATCGAAGCGATCGGACACGAATTCTTCGGGTACGAATGCCTCGGCGCTGAACTCGTCGATGATGGCTTGCTCGAGCTCGCTGGCGACGGGCTCGTCGACCCGGTCGGTCGCCTCGGCCCTGGGTTGCGCGATGAAAGGAGCCGACGCGGCAAACGGTCTTCTGATGGGCGCTTGGAACTCGGTGACGAGCGGATCGTCGATGGCCACCGACGGGATTTCATAGACGCCGACCGGTTCTCCCGCGAAGAGCTCCTCGTCTGCATCCACCTCGGAGGTCTCCGCGAGATCGTCCGAGAGATCGATCTCGATCTCGTCGTCATATGTCTCTTCGGCGGCGTCGGCGCCGGTCATGTCCTCGGCTGTCTCTTCGGCGGCGTCGATGCCGGTCATGTCCTCGGCCGCGGCCTCGAGGACGACATCGGCCTCGACGTCACTCACCACGTCGGTCTCGACGGCGGTCTCATTGGTAGTCGCGACGTCGATTGCGGCCTCGAGCGGGACGTCGGTCACCAGGTCCATCTCGACGGCGGATTCATTGGTGGTCGCGACGTCGGTTGGGAATTCGAGCGGGATCTCGGTCACGGCTTCGGCCGCGACAGCGACATTGGCCGCGACCGTGACATCGGCCGCGACCTCGTTCGCGAATTCGGCCACGGTCGCGAATTCGGCCACGACCCTCGTGTCCGCCTCGGCTGCGACGTGCATGTCGAGCAGCCGGGCGGCGACCGGCGATTCCGCCCGCTCGAACGATGACCGGTCGGCCGATTTCAACGCGTTCGCCGATTCGAGGCTCTCGCGCTCGGCGGCCGCCTCCCGGAGGTAGGCCGTAATCTGCTCGGCGAACACCGCCGGATCGCAGCCGTCGGGCGTCTGCGAATCGCCTCGCCCGCGCCGCCACCAGGAGCTTCGGCCCTCCCGCGACATGTGGCGCGAGTCGGCCGCAAGCACCGGAATGGTCAGCGTGTGGACGTGCGCCGCCGTGGCGATGACGCGGAGCGCGGCGGCCAGCGCCGCATCGTCCTGCGGCGAGAGCAGCGTCGGAACGAGCACGAGATCCGGGATCTGGTTGCCGATCGCATCGAGGGCGCCCTCGGTCGTCTCGGCAAGAATCAGCTCGGCGCCGACGCGCTGCCGCACGACGCTGGCAAGGCGGGACGCCTGTCGGCGGTCCGGTTCGATGGCAAGGATGATGGGCATCTAGGTCCGCAGCATGAACAACACGAGTACCGTGGCGGCCAACGCGAAGATGAGCAGCGGCGCATGCTCGATGCTCTGGTGGCGCGCGGCCTCCGCGATCACGTTCGTGAGGTTGCGCACCTGGTATCCGGCGTTGGCGAGCTCCATCGACGGGTTCGAGAATCGCAGCGACAGCTGCTCGCGGACGCGGTCGTCGACTGCCACGAGGACCAGTAGCAGAATGATCACCGTTCCAGCCGACATCGAAGCCTCGCCAATCATGCGTCGCATGGCTCTAAGATCCCTACCGCAAGGGCCGTTCCGTACAGATTCAGCGTATTTCTCGGCGTGCACCGGCCGGGTGTTCCTTTTCGGGACGGGTCCATCTGCACGAAATTCGCCGGGCGGGTTACGAAAGTGCCGGGCCACGCCCCCGGAAAACAGTCCGCCAGAGTCAGCCAATGGCCGCGGATCGCGCCCGGCAGATTCCGCCTAACCGCACCTACGTGGGTGGGTTTGCGCGTGTTGGCGTCGCAACCTCGACGGCCGTGGCACACCCGTTGCGTTTTCACCACATGTCGCGCGGTCGTCGCCACACGGCGTGACCGCATTTCGCACACACGTCATGGCGCGTCGCCAGAGCACGCGCCGGAGGAATCGAACATGGCACTCATCACTCGCCTGCGCGCGTTCGTGAATCATGACGAAGGCCAGGATCTTCTCGAGTACGCGCTGCTCGTCGCGCTCATCGCTCTGGTCGCCGTCGGCGCCATCACGCTCGCGGGCACAAACGTGAACGCGATTTTCGGTCGCATCGCTGCGGCGCTGACCGCACCGGCGGCGTAAACGGCGACAACGAGGAGACGCACATGACTGGTTGGATGACACGCGTGCTCGCGCTGGCTCGCAGCGACGAAGGGCAAGACCTGCTCGAGTACGCATTGCTCGTCGCGCTCATCGCACTCGTGGCGGTCGGCGCCATCACGCTCACCGGCACGCACGTGAACACGATCTTCGGCAATATCGCGGCCGCTCTCACGGCGCCGGCAGCGTAGCGAGTCAACGACCTCCGGGGAACGGGGAGCAGGGGCGGCCTGCTCCCCGTTCAAAGGGTGATTTTATGGCGAGGATGATGACGGCAATCGAACGCCTGGTCCGTGGAGCCGACGCTCAGGACCTGCTCGAATACGGACTCCTCGCAGCGCTCATCGCCGTGGTCGCGCTTGCGGGCATCAGCGCACTCGGCAACACGGTCTTCTCAGTGTTCTGGCAGACCATTGGCGCCGCAGTCTGATGCCATCGTCATGGCCACGATCGTGGCCGGCGCACTGGCGGCGACCGTCATCGACGTGCGGACGCGCCGGGTGCCGAATGCGCTGACCGCACTGCTCGCGTCGCTGGGCGTCGCGTTCGCGGCCAGCGGCATCAGCGGACTGACAATCGGCGCCTCGCTCGCCGGGATCGGTCTGGGCCTGGCGCTGATGCTGCCGGGCCATCTGCTCGGCGGGACCGGCGCGGGTGACGTGAAGCTGCTTGGGGCGATGGGCGCGCTCATCGGTCCCGCGCACACCGTCACCGCGTTCCTCTACTCGGCGGTGGCGGGTGGCGTGATCGCGATCGCAGTGTCGGTCCGCCGGCGGCGATTGCAGCGGACGCTGGGCGGGACGGCGCGGCTCATCACCACCGCGGCCTCGAATGCCGCGGACATCGCGCGTCCGCACGAGAACAACCGATTCGCGTACGCGCCGGCCATTGCGGTCGGCACGCTCATAGCGGCGCTCGGATAGCAACGACGGGAACAGGACCAGGAGCAGCGGGGAATTCACTATGGCTCGCATGCGAGTATTCATCGTGTTCGTGTTGGCGATTACCGCCGGGGGCGCGCTCGCCTTCGGCACCTATAACTACATGCAGCAGCTGCCTGCGCGCTCCGTGTCGATCCCGACCCGGCCCGTCGTCGTCGCGGCCGCCGACCTCGATGTCGGCGCCGAGCTGACGCGCGAGGAGCTGCGCATCATCGAATGGCCCGCGAATGCCCTCCCGGCGGGCGCCTTCAACGACCCGAAGGACGTGATCGGGCGCGGCATCGTGCTGCCGGTGATTCAGAACGAGCCGATTCTGCCGAACAAGCTCGGTGGGAAAGATGCGGGCGGCGGCCTGCCGCCGGCCATCCCGCCCGGCCTGCGCGCGGTGTCTGTGCGCGTGAACGAGGTCATCGGCGTGGCCGGCTACGTGCTGCCGGGGACGCGCGTCGATGTCGTCGCCACCGTGAGCCCGTCGGGGCAGAACAATGACATCACGTCGAAGGTCGTGCTGACCAATGTGCAGGTGCTCGCGGCCGGCACGAAGATCGAGCGCGACGGCGAGAACAAGAACAAGGCGATGCCGGTCACGGTCGTGACGCTGCTGGTCAACCCGGAAGAGGCCGAGCGGCTGACGCTGGCCAGCACCGAAGGCAAGATCCAGCTCGCGCTTCGCAACCCGCTCGACAAAACGACGCCGCTCACGCAGGGCATCCGGCCCGCCGCGCTGCTCGGCTACGGCGCGCCGGTCCGGACCGCAGTCGCCCGTGCGCGCACCACAATCGGTGGGCCCGCGGCGGCGGCGGCCGCGGCCGTGCCGATGCCGGCGCTCGAGATGCAGACGGTGGAAATCATCCGCGGAGACAAACGTGCCCACGAAGTCGTGCGGCAGGAGCAGTAACATGCGTACCAGAGACCGGATCGCTTCGTCGCTGCTCATTCTCCTGATTGCCGTCGCCACGCCGGGCGTTGTCTTCGCCGGAGATGACCTGCCGCCGGTGCGCCTGCTCGTCGGCCGCTCGACCGTCGTGGACGTCGGCACGCCGATCTCCCGCGTGTCGCTGACGAGCGCCGACGTGGCCGACGCGATGGTGACGTCGGCGAACCAGCTGCTCATCAACGGCAAGTTGCCGGGCACCATCTCGATGTTCGTCTGGGAGCGGAGCGGTGCCCTGCGCCAGTACGAAATCATCGTGCAGCGCGATCTCGCGCGCCTCAACGAGCAGATCAAGCGGCTGTTCCCCGGCGAGACCATCGAGGCGCAGAGCAACGGCAAGTCGATCGTGCTCTCCGGCATGGTGTCGAGCAAGGATCTGTCCAGCAAAGCGGCGACCGTCGCCGCCGGCTACGTCGACAAGGCAGATGATGTCGTGAACCTGCTGGGTCTGCAGGAGGGGATCGGCAGCAACCAGGTCCTGCTGCGCGTCCGCTTCGCCGAAGTGAGCCGCAGCGCGATGACCGAGCTGGGCGTCTCGCTCTTCACGAGTCCCCTCGGCGTCAAGAACACCCTCGGCCGTGCGACCACGGAGCAGTTCAGCGCGCCGGGGTTCGACGGGTTGCAATGGACCAAGGGGAGCAGTGATTTCGGCTCCCCGGTGACGAGCGCCGAAGGGAAGTTCACGTTCGGTGATTTCCTGAACCTGTTCCTGTTCAGCGAGAAGTACGACATCGGCGCGATGATCAAGGCGCTGCAGACGAAAGGCCTGTTTCAAAGCCTCGCCGAGCCGAATCTCGTGGCCGAGAGCGGAAAAGACGCCAGCTTCCTCGCCGGCGGCGAGATTCCGATTCCGATCGCCCAGGGCACCGGCGGCAACGTCGCGATCAGCGTGCAGTACAAAGAGTTCGGCATCCGCCTCAGCTTCACGCCGGTCGTCAACGGCAATCGCGTGCATCTGAAGGTGAAGCCCGAAGTCAGCACGCTCGATTTCGCCAACGCCGTCTCATCGCAGGGCTTCCGCATTCCCGCGCTCAGCACGCGCCGGACCGAAACCGAGCTGGAGCTGATAGACGGTCAGACCTTCGCGATCGCCGGCCTCATGAACAACACCATGACCTCGACGCTGAACAAGATTCCCGGCATCGGCGACATTCCGATCCTCGGGCTGCTGTTCAAGAGCAAGGCGGCGCAGAAAAACCAGACCGAGCTGGTCGTGATGATCACGCCGCACATTCTTCCGAGGAATTCACCCGGCGTGACGCCGAACCTGCCGCGTCAACAGGAGCCGTACCTGCCGCCGATGCCGGCGAACAAGTCGATGGAGCCGCCGCCGCCCGCCTTCATCGCGCCGCGGCCGTCCGACGACGCATCGGCCGCCGCCCGGGCCGCCGCCACGGTCAAAGCGCTCGGCCCGACGCCGAATCCGGTTCCGTATGTCCCGCCGACGCAGGCTCAGCCGGCGGCAGCGCAGCCTCCCGCGGCGCAGCCTTCCGCGGCGCAGCCCACGCGACAGGTGACCAACGACGAACGGGTCAAGCTGGAGCGCATGCTGAGGCAGCAAGAGGCGGCGCGGTCCGCGGACTCCGGTACGAACAACACCAAGCAGGCCGACGCCCAGCGCCGCAGGGAGAAGGACGACCAGGAGCGCGAGGCCAAGGCCGCGAACGAGCAGGCCAAGCGCGACGCCAGGGAGGCGGCCGCAAAGGCCAAGGTCGACGCCAGGGCCGCCAAGGAACAGGCCGTGCGCGACGCCAAAGCGGGCCGCATCGCCGGCGAACAGGCGAAGCGCGAGGCCGAGGCCGCCGCGCGGGACGCCAAGCGGAAGGCCGAGCTCGATCGCGAGCACCAGAAGGCGCTCGACGAGGCGGCGGCCAAGGCGCGTGCCGCGGAAACGAAGTATCAGGCCGAGCTCAAGAAACAGAGTTAAGACGCGGAAGCGACACGAGCAGAGTCATGGCACAACTGGTCGGCCTCATCGTTTCGGAAGACGACGCGTTCAAGAAGCACTTCGGGCGACTGCTGCGCGCCGGCGCGATTCCCGTCAGCGTGCTCGACGATCGCGTCGGTCGCGACGGCACTCCTCCCGATCTGATCATCGTCGACACGCGGGGCGACGCCTCGTCGGCGATGTCCAGCATCGAGCGGCTGCGGGGGAGCGCGCCAGGCGCCGGGATCTTCGCGGTCGCCACGGCGGCCGATCCCGAGGTGATTCTGCAGTCGATGCGGGCGGGCGCGAACGAGTTCTTCACGTGGCCGCCGGCCGAAGAGACCTTCCACGGCGCCATCCGGCGGACGTCGGCGCGGCGCGAGACGGCGCAAGGGACGCGGCCGTCGGCCACCACGCTCGTGTTTTTCGGCGCCAAGGGCGGCGCCGGCACCACGACCGTCGCGGTCAACTGCGGCGTCGAGCTGGCGCGCCTCAGCAAGCGCTCCGCGGTGATCGTCGATTTGAAGCCCGGTCTGGGCGAGGTGGCGCTGTTTCTAGGCGTGCGGCCGCGCTACAGCCTGCTCGACGCCATCGACAACCTGCACCGGCTCGATCGCGAATTCCTGAAGGAGCTGGTGGTCAAGCACAAGTCAGGGATCGAGATCCTCGCGGGATCCGATCAATTCGATCGGCCAGGCGCGGCGGATGGGGGGGCGATCGAAGAGCTGTTCCGGCTGCTCGCCCGGCAGTACGAGTACATCCTCGTGGACGCCGGCAGCCAGATCAACTCGGTCGCCGTCGCGGCGCTCTATACAGCGGATCGGATCTTCATGGTCGCAAACCCCGACGTCCCGTCCGTGCGCAACGCGCAGCGCCTGCTCGACCGCGTGCGCCAGCTGGGCGCGTGCGGCGAGCGCGTCCGTGTACTGCTCAATCGCGCGGCGGAACCGTATCCGATTCCGCCCAAGCAGATCGAGGCCGCCCTCGGCCACCCCATTCATCACACGTTTCCGAGCGACTACAAGACGGTGTCGACCGCGCTCAACTCCGGGGTGCCGCTCGCGCTCACCGGCAACTCCGACATCGCCGCGCAGTTCGACCATTTCACGCGCCTCATCCTGGAACCTGACGCCGCGGCGCCGGCGCCGCAGCCTTCCGCGCGGCGCCGCGTACCGGGGCTCGAGCGCCTCGCATCCATCTGGTAACCACATATGTCCACCATCGCGATGCCAGGTGCTTCCGCCCTCCGCCCGCAGCCGCCCGCGCGGCAGCAGTATCTCGAGCTGAAGGCGAACGTCCATCGGAAGCTCCTCAACCGCCTGAACCTCGAAGCGCTGGCGCAGTCCGATCGCGCGCGCGCGGAAAGCGAAATCCGCACGCTGCTCGGCGAGCTGCTGGCGGAAGAGAACACGCCGCTCAGCCTCGGTGAGCGCGAAGGGCTGTTCACGGAGCTGCTCGACGACGTGTTCGGGCTCGGACCTCTCGAGCCGCTCCTGCGCGATCCGACCATCAGCGACATCCTGGTCAACACGTACAAGCACGTGTTCGTCGAGCGCAACGGCATGCTCGAGAAGGTCAACGCCAATTTTCAGGACGACCGCCACCTGATGCGCGTCATCGACCGCATCGTCAGCGCGGTCGGGCGGCGGGTGGACGACAGCTCGCCGATGGTCGACGCACGGCTGCCGGACGGCTCGCGCGTGAACGCGATCATTCCGCCGCTCGCCGTCGACGGCCCGCTGGTCTCGATTCGGCGCTTTCCGGCCGAGCGGCTCAAGGCCGAGGATCTGGTCACGCTGCGCGCGCTCACCCGGCCGATGCTCGATTTTCTGGCGCACTGCGTGCGCGCCCGGCTCAACGCGCTCATCAGCGGCGGCACCGGCGCGGGCAAGACGACGCTGCTCAACGTGCTGTCCAGCTACATCTCCGAGCGCGAGCGCATCGTGACCATCGAG
>Ga0137409_10007391_pt1 | contig 11305 bp, 11 predicted proteins | sample CZODoug1_16funga_FD_122059 | JGI IMG/M metagenome (GOLD analysis project Ga0137409, IMG submission 122059) | Vadose zone soil fungal communities from Angelo Coast Range Reserve, California, USA - CZODoug1_16fungal (Hybrid Assembly) | ecosystem: Environmental > Terrestrial > Soil > Vadose zone... | reverse complement strand
ATGCTAATGGAGGCAATGGCGAAAGTTTTTGATGAGATTGACGTGATTGTGACGCCGTCGAATGGGCCGCAACTGACGTGCACGAATTTAACGGGACACCCTGCCGTGATTTTGCCGAACGGATTTCGAGGCGAGGATGCGCCGAAGCCGGTTTCGGAAGACCCTGGAGATTTTGCGAATTCGGGCGGGCCGGGAACGCCAACGAGTTTGACGTTCCTGGGAAGATTGTATGGTGAGGCGGAGTTGTTGGCGTTTGCGCGGGCCTATCAGGAGGCGACCGGATTTCATTTGCAGCACCCAAATCTGACGGTGGCGTGAGATCTGTTCCGGCGAGTGATAGCGAAGAAAGAGCGCCGATCTAGAGATCGGCCACTACAAATGCGACAAGGCACAGCCTAGAGTGGCTAAGCTACTCGCGGCCAGTGTAATAGTTCTTGCGGTGGCGGACTTTGTAGTCGCCGAGGACGCTGATGTCGATGTTTCGAAGTGAGTCAGCGGGGCCGCGCGGATTGGGGTAATAGGCAAGGCGGTACTGTGTGCGAAGCTCGCGATCGATTTGATCGAAAATGATGCCAAGTTCGGCGAGACTGTCGGGAAAGAACATGGCGCCTCCGGTGGTTTCCGTAATGGTCTGCAGAGCGTGTTCACCGGCGGTATTACGACCGCCTTCGTTTTTCATTGCGCGAATCAAAATCGTGTAAAGAAGTGTGTCTGAGCGTACCGCGGCTTTGCGCGCGGCCTCGAACTCGGCGTGACTGGTGGTTTCACCGCCATCGGTTACGAGAATGATGACGCGGCGACGCTCGCTCTTTTGCGCGGCAAGGCTACGGGAACCGAGAACGATGGCGTCGTAGATGGATGTACCTGCGCCGGGAGGAATCTTGCGAACGGCATCCTGGAGCACGGGAATTTTGTCGGAGAAGTCGGCGACGCGTGTGACGTTCTCGTCGAAGCCGAAGACGGCCAGGTGATCACCGGGGCGAATGACCTGCTGGATGAAATGAGCGGCAGCGGCGCGCTCGGTGGGCATGCCGATTTGGGCGCTGAGGCTCGCGTCAATCATGAGCGCAAGGTCGAGCGGTTGCTGAGTTTCGCGTTCGAAAATTTCAATTTTTTGTGGATTGCCTTCTTCGATAATTTGAAAGGCTTCGACGGGCAGGTCTGCGGCTGGGCGATTGTTGTCATCGAGAACGCTGACGAGAACGTTTACGAGATTGACCTTCACTTTGATGGTGGTGCGACCTTGAATACGGTCGTCGGAAGCCGCAACAGTGTCATCCGGCTTGGCCGTTTTGCCAGCAGCAGTTTTGTCTTTTTGCGACCAGGGCGGACGATTGGGATTCTCCTGCGGAGTGCCGTAAAAGGGCAGAGCAACGGTGAGCAGGCAGAAGCCGAGGGCGGCGCGCAGGGGTGTAGGCGTCATTGAGAATTAAGATGCAGGCTTCGCGGCAGGAGTGGCCGCGGGGACCGGCGGCAATTCGCCGTCGGCCCAGATGGCGCCGTCTGCGAAGAATTCTTTCTTCCATATCGGGACGGTCTTTTTCAATGTGTCGATGGCGTGGCGGCAGGCTTCGAATGCGGCCTTGCGGTGGGGCGCGCTGACGGCGATGAAGACGCTGGTTTCACCGATTTCGAGGCGGCCGAGGCGATGAGCGATGGCGACGCTATCTATGGCGAATAGCGTGTGAAGGGAGGCGGCTATTTCCTTCATTTTTTCGAGCGCCATGGATTCGTAGGATTCGTATTCGAGATAGAGGGTGGCGCGGCCGTGCGAGTGATTGCGGACGCAACCGTCGAACGTGACGACTGCGCCGTCGTGGGATTGGCGGACGTGGCGAACTAAGGTATCGGGAGAAATGGGATCGCGGCCGAGGAGGACGAGGTCATCATTAGGGCGTGGAGTCACTGGAGACATTAGCCGCCGCTCACTGGCGGGAGAAAGGCAACCTCATCTCCGGATTCGAGAACGGTGGTCCAGGGAGCGAACTCCTGATTGCGAGAAGCGACCACGGAGGAACGGAAGGGAGCCAGCTCAGGCTTTTGCGAGGCGCAGCGTTCGAACAGTTCGGCGATGGTTTCGCCGGGGTGGAAATCGACGGATCGCTCGGGGCCGCCGGCGATTTCCTTCAATTTACCGAAAAAGAGGACGCGAGCTTGCATGTCGTGGTCGCTTCCTAATTCTAGCGCGACCAGGCTCGAAATGGTGCCATAGACGCTTGACCCGCAAGGCGGCGTTTCGTAGCGTCGTAGTCATGAAAATTCTGGTGGCGGGTTCGACGGGATTGGTTGGGAAGGCGCTAGTGGCGGCGCTGGTGAAGGATGGCCATTCGGTATGCCGATTGGTGCGGCCCGAGACAAACGTGCGCGATGACGCGGGCGGATTTAACGTAGCGTGGAATCCCGAGACGGGAGAGTTGGGTGGCGCTGCGGTTGGAGCGGATGCGGTGGTGAATCTGGCGGGAGCGTCGATCGCGGAGGGCAGATGGACGGAAAAGAGAAAGGCGGAGTTGCGGTCGAGTCGAGTCGATGTGACTCGAGCGTTGATCGAAGCGTTGGGAAAGATGAATGTGAAACCGACGGTGCTGATATCGGCGTCGGCCATTGGGTACTACGGAAACCGCGGCGACGAGATCTTGAGCGAAGAGAGTGCGTCGGGAGACGGCTTCCTTGCAGAAATTGCAAAAGAATGGGAAGCGGAGGCGTTGAAGGCGGAGGCTTGGCGGACGCGAGTGGTCCTGGCGCGATTCGGAATTATTCTGGCGAGAGAAGGCGGCGCATTGCAGAAGATGGTTACGCCGTTCAAATTGGGATTGGGCGGACGGCTGGGAAGCGGCAAGCAGTGGATGTCGTGGATTGCGCTGGAAGATGTGGTCGGGATCTTGAAATTGTGTCTGGAGCGGACGCCGATTCAAGGTGCGGTGAACTTTGCGCCGGTATCCGGCGCGTTAAATGTGGTGTCGCCACAGCCAGTTACGAATGCTGAGTTTACGAAAGAGTTGGCGAGGGCGCTGCATCGGCCGGCCATTTTCCCTGCGCCGGTTTTCGGATTGCGATTGGCGCTGGGACGGGAAATGGCAGACGCGCTGCTATTGGCTAGCCAGCGCGTCGTGCCGAAGAAACTAGATCAGATTGGCTATGCGTTTCAATACTCGAAACTTATGTCTGCCTTGGCAACTATTGTCTCGGAGGACTGAGTTTTCTACTTGAGGACGGTCATGGAAACTTCGAGCTTAACGACGCGTCCGCTCAACGGGTCCGTGGCGAGATTTGTTTCGATCGACTGTCCGTTCTTGAGGATCGGAGTCAATTCCGCCCGATATTGACGCACAATCGGCTGGGCAAATTCCGTAGCACGAGATTCGCCTGTCGACTGAATTTTATCGACAGGCACAGATACGGAACCTTCGACCCACGATCTTTCGAGACTAAGATGGACGCGATATTGATCCGGCCCAACACCTTCGGCCCAACCGTCGATGTTGGTGCCGATGTCCATGTAGGTCACGGAGCCTCGATCACCGCCACCTCCTGTGTAAACGGGCACTCGATTCCCGACGCGGATTTTGGCTTCGGGATGCTCATCTCTGGTCCTTGTGGTTACAAGAAACACGTACGGCAGACTTTTCAATTTTTTGTCGCCTTCGTATTCCGTGAAAACGACCTGCACCTTTAGCGAGGCAAGGGTGAATCGATATTCTTCAGCCCGCTGCTCCTGATCCTTAGGTTTCTCCTGCGCGAAAACATTCGGAACACAAACAGCAATCAAGAGCGGTATGACCTTCAATGAAAAACTTCTTTTCATCATCTTCTCCTTTAAGAATCTCTTGCTTACTAGAAACTTCAAAATTGATCCTGTCGCCCCTCTTTCTGGTCGAGCTGCCTCGGTTCCAAACTCGCAATTTCAACGGGCGAGATTTGCACGGACTCTTGAGGACCCCTTGGTGCAAGCGCGGACCTGACTGAAATGTTTGCTGGAGAAGTCGAGATTTGCGCCACGTACTGAGCGAATGCGGCGCGTTCTTCGTCAGGGACAAGAACCTCCGGAGACTCTGGCCTTGAGTCGTGACTCTCAATCAGAACAGCTGGCCTGTTGTGTTGCAGAGGAGAGACGCCGCCCGTGCGCGCGGAGTTCAAAGAAGTTCGCTCCGGCGAATTCTGCGCAACCGCGACCGGAGCAGGTCGGGAGGGTTCCACCAGCGCCGGCTTGGATGACAAATGGATCAATCCAAGGACAACACCGGCGGTTACTACGGCACTGGCGAAGCTCCAGACGAGAAAAGAGAAACTGCGGCGCTGCGGGGCAGGCTCGTCGTTGAAAGCTACGCGGATGCGAGGGATCAGCGTGGCAGGGATTTCGGAGTTGGCTGCGGCTCGGAGCCCGGAATCGATTGCAGCGAAGAGAGATTGCTCTTCGGCAAAGGCGATCCGGCAGGATTCGCAGGCGCCAAGATGTTCGCGCTGGGCCGGCGATAATTCACCGCTCGCTGCCGCGTGTGTCAGCGATTTGTTGTAAGTTGAACAAGACATCTAAGTTTCTCCACAAGTTTCTTCCTGGCAAAAAATAGGCGCGATTTTACGGTACCAACGGGAATGGCGAGCAGCCTCGCGACTTCGTCGAGCGAGTGACCGTCCATCGCAGACAGCAAAAGGACGAGGCGCAGTTTTTCCGGCAACTGTGCCATCGCTCGTTCGAGGTGCTGCTGAAATTCACGCGAGGTTTCGGATTCGACCGGCCGCGCGCGCTCTTGCTCCCGAATCCACTCGGCTTCACGTATGCCCCGACGCCTGCTAGAACGCAAACGATCGAGCGCGAGGCGAAACGAGACCCTGACGAGCCAGGCGCGAAAACGGTGGCGCTCACGAAGATCCGCGAAATTTCGAAACGCTTTTACGAGCGCTTCCTGCGCAATGTCTTCCGCGTCCGCATCGTTCCGAAGGACACCTCTCGCGACTCGAAAAGCGAGGGAAGAGGAGTCGGCAAGGCGCTCTTCGAATTCGCTGCGGAGGGAGGAGCGCTCTGCCTCGCGCGTCCACTCCACCTCTTCTAGCTTGGGCGCCGCGCTTCCCGGCTCGATCAGGATGAACTCCTGCATTCCGTGCCTTCTGCGGAAAGGCTCTTCTTCGCAATGAAGAGCTGCTTGTCCGCAAACCGTGTACAACTGCCAGACGCCATGGGTCGTGGCAGGGTTCAAAAGAAATTGAAGAAGTAATGAGCGAACGGGCGGCCGAAGTAAAGCGAAAAACTGAGTCGAGTGGTTCCGATTTGAAACTGTACTCGGGCCGTGCTGTCCCGAACTAGAACTTTTGGTAGTGCCTCAAGGGCCAGCGTAGAAGTGAACAGAAACGCGATCGAGCGGTAAGCTTACTTCTATGTTATAGAAAATAAATACTTTAATAGACAGCCTACTTTCCGGCTAAAACTCGCATCCTTGCGGAAACGGAGGGGATGCGCGTGGCCCTCCGACTGCCTTTCGCCATGCCGTGCGACCCCTTCGGCAAATTTTCACTGGGCTTTCCCACTGCTGGAGGGTCGCGCTTCTACTTGCGGCGGGCGTTAGCCTCGAGGGCTGCGGCGGGGGAGGCGCAGTTACCGGACCGCCTCCGCCGCCACCACCTCCCTCCATTGTTGTGGAGGTGGCTCCGCAGTCCAGCTCGGTGTTGCTTGGAAACACACAGCTATTTTCAGCTGACGTCACGAACACCAGTAACACGGCCGTGACTTGGAGCGTCAACGGAGTGGTCGGCGGAAATAGTGCCGTGGGAACAATTTCGGCGACGGGCTTATACACTGCACCTGCAGATTTGCCGAGCAACGCGACGGTCACGATTGCGGCGGCGAGCATGGCCGATCCGACAAAGTCCGGTTCTGCACAGGTGGCTATCACCAGTGATATCGCAGTCTCGATTACACCGCGCGGGGCAAACGTCGAGTTGGGCAGCGTTCAGAAGCTACAGTCAAGCGTGAAGGGCAGCGGCCATCCGGACTCAACGATTGGATGGAGCTTGAGTGGGGCATCATGCCCTGCAGCATGCGGAACGGTCGACGCGAGCGGAGATTACACGGCACCACAAATTCTGCCTGCGTCGCCAGGCGTAGCGGTGCGGGCGCAGAGCGTCGCCGATCCCTCGAAATTTGCAGTGGCTACGCTCACAGTCACGAGCAGTTTTGTGTTGCAACTTTCGGGTCCAACCAGCATAGCGACGACTGCGTCCGCGACCATCGTCGCGACGCTGACACCGATTCCGAACTCGAATCCAAACTCAACTTTGAGCTGGAGTCTTTCTGGACGGGTTGCGGTGGGAGTTCGTGCGGAACGCTGGCGACAACGACCACACAATTCGACGCGAACAACGTAGAAGTTTCGTCGGCAGATTACGTTGCGCCGGCAACAGCGCCGACGCCCAACACGGTCACGATCACCATAACGCCAGCAGCGGATTCGACTAAGAAAGCGCAGCTGACGATTCAAGTACAAGCAGGACGGAGCGTAAGCCTTTCGCCGGTGACGGTAACAGTCGCAGCCAACCATCGTGCGACCCTGACTGCGCAAATCACCGGCACTTCGAATATGAATTTGAATTGGTTCGTGAACGGCATAGCGGGTGGAAACTCGACGGTCGGGCAGATTTGCTCGGTCGGATTGAGCCCGTGCCAAATGGTCACAGGCGGAGCGGCGTTGCAGGTCGATTACGTGGCGCCCGGCGCGATTCCCTCACCCAATCCGGTGGCCGTCACGGCAAAGAATGCAGGCGATCCGACATTACAGGCATCCTCACAAATTACGGTGATCAATCACGTGCTCGTCAGCGTTCAACCGGGAAACGTAACTCTCGCGCCGCTGGCGGTGCAAGGATTTACGGCGACTGTGCTTGGGACGAGCAGTCAGGCTGTTGTATGGCAAGTTCAAGGCAGCGGCTGCGCGGGGACCGGGACTTGCGGGACAATTACGCCGACCGGAACTTACACGGCGCCGACGGCAGCGCCGACGCCGGACGCAATCCAAATTCTTGCGATCAGCGCCGAGGACGGTTCGCAATTCGGCATGGCGAATGTGGTGGTCTCAACCGGCGCCAACATTCTCACACTGCATCCGGCTAGCGTATATGCAGGCGAAGCGAACGGCTTTACGTTGCGCGTGGAGGGCAGCGGCTTTGCCGCGACTTCGACCGGCGCTGGGTCGACTTTGCTCATCGGAGGAGCCGCGCGGACAACGACGTGCAGGACTACGAACCAGTGCACTACGGTTGTAACTGCTACCGACACGCAAACGGCAGGAAGCGTAAGCGTGCAACTGCAGAATCCGAACGGACAGCGATCGAATAGCGTCTCGTTGATTGTGGCGCCGCCGGGCACGGGAACTTCGACCATTGCGTTGGGCACAAGTTCACCCGCGGCAACGGGTGTCGACATTGTCGTGGTTGAACCGACAACCGCGGGCGTTTCACAACCCGCCAACGACGTGGACCTGGACATCGCTGCGCTGGGTTTGTTCAACACCGCAAACAACACGTGCGGCCTGGGCGGAAATCCAGTGATGGTGGTACGGCCGACGAACGGCGCGGCGACGGCAGACATTTGCGTATTTTCGCAGAGCGGCCTGGATTCGAGCATGACCTACGCCGTTTCCGGGTCTGGTGACGTAACAGTGATCGCTAAACAGCCCGCGGGCCTCGGAATTATTCACCTGACTTTACAAATACTTTCGACAGCGCAGGCCGGCGTACGCACGTTGTTTATCCAGAACACCAATTTGGATGAGACCGCGGCGAGCGGAGTGCTGGAGGTGCAATAAAATGGGCTATCGACTGCGGAGAAAATTGCTGTGGACACTGTTCTTGATCGGGCTGACCGTTCTGGCGGCGGCAGCGAGCGCGACGACACTTGTGCGGCTGAGCTTCGATGACCTGGCGGATAAGGCGACGGCGATAACGCGAGCGCGATGCTTCGGCTCCGTTAGCCTTTGGCGAAATGGGGAGATCTGGACAGATACGGAGTTTGAAGTCCTTGAGGTCAGCAAAGGAACGACCGCGGGAATTCTGCATATTTCCCTTCCTGGTGGTCGCGTCGACCACATGCAATCGCACGTGGACGGCGTGCCAGTATTTCGCGCAGGAGAAGAGGTCTATCTGTTTCTTTGGCGTGGCCGCGGACCAGGGACCTATGTTTTGGGCTGGGCGCAGGGAACGTTTCGCATCACGCGCGATGTGAATTCTGGTGTTGACCGTGTAACGCAGGATTCAGCTGCGATCCCAATTTTTGATTCTACGACGCGGGAATTTCGGCATGGTGGTGTTCGAAATCTACCGCTGGCGGCGTTTCAATTAAGGCTGAAGCAAGCGTTGGACAGAGCGAACCGTTAAAAGTGGTGGAGCAGACATGAGCAAACAACTTCGACGTGTCCAGAATATTATGATTGCTTTGGCGCTCGTCTTTGCCAATGCAATGGCGGCGGCAGGTTATGCGTTCAACGAAACAGTGCCGGACGTGCGATTACCCGCGTCACTTTCTGGCGGATCGGCATGTCCAGTGCCGTCACGCCAGACGACTGGAGCCGGCAGCATCGCCGTGCGATGGAGCACCTCACTCGCGACAAATCCTGTGACGCTATTGACGCGAGACCAGACCGCAAGCGGGCGTCTTACCGAGATCGAGCAAGTCATTCAGCAATCGTTTGCGGTCTGGACCGGAGTGACGGGAACAACACTGAAACCAAATTCGCTCGCATCGCTTACGCGCGTAAGCCCAGCGACGTCCTGCGGCGCCGATGGGATCAACTCGATCTGTTTCGATCAACCGGATATGGCGTTTACTCCGGGCGTTCTGGCATTCACACGTATCGTGACGGCGGACCATGCAGGCGAACAACTGGCCAACGGACCCGTAGCGAAAGGGGCTGGACAAATACTCGATGCCGATATTTTCTTCAATCCGGGCGATTCGACTGTAATTTTTTCGACGCCCACGGTTCTCTCCAGCAATCCAAAGTCATACGACTTGGAATCGATACTGACCCACGAGCTTGGACACTCTTTCGGATTTAGCCATTCGGCGATTTGGAGCGCGATGATGTATCCCTATGCGCCGGCACCCGGAACGATTAGTGGAACTCGTCCGACGGTTCAGGCGCCGGACGCGCCGCTCGCCGACGATGACCGGACCGGATTGCGTGTTCTCTATCCCGACGCGACGGACACGACGCATATGGGATCGATTCAAGGCAGAATTCTGCCGGCCAACTCGCTTTCGTTGCCGGCGAATCCACCCGGCGTGACGGGGCTTTTTGGAACGCATGTGGTGGCGGTAGACGCGGCGAGCGGTTCGGTTGTCGCCGGCGTATTGGGCGGCTGGAGTTGCGCGGCGTTGGGGCCGGCTCAGTTCGATGGCAGTTATGTGATACAAGCGCTGCCGATTGGGCACAGCTATCAGGTTTACGCTGAAGCTCTGAACGGGGCGGTGGACCCAAGTCAAGTCAGCAACGCGCTGACAACACTCTGCCGGAATCCGACCACGGATGCCGGATGGCCGCCGCTTTCGAGTTGCGTCGTCCCGAGCGCGACTACAAGCTTCACGTCGCGCGTGCGCCCGGCGACTTAGCCCATTTGGAGGTTCGCGTCGGGAGGCAAAAGACTACCGGCCAGCGAGCCAGCCACCGCCGAAAAGCAAGCCAGGTCCCAGCGATGCGAGAAAAATTGGCAGATTCTCTCGTCTCTCGAGCTTGCGAGCGGCGACGAGCAACTCGTGGAGTGCCGCGCCGCAGGTCGAAGAGCCCAGGTTGCCGTGAATCTCAGCGACTGCCGGAAAACGGTCGGACGCGACACCAGTCTGTTTCGCCAGCAACCTGACCAATCGAGGGTTTGGCTGGTGCGTGGCGAAGCCGATCGCATTTTGACGGGAGATACCGCTGCGCTGCTCCAGCTCAGATATGACTTGAGCCATCTTCGTAATCGCCGCGCGCGAAAGCGCCTCGCCCTCGAATACGACCTTCAGTTCTCCGTTCACCGAATCTTTGATCTCAATGGCCTTGGCAAATTGCGCGGCGCAGCCGAAGAAAAATTCACCCAAACCGAAAACGAGGTCATTCGTTGGCTGCGAAGCGTCTTGAACGATGAAGGCGGTCGCGCCATCGCCAAAAAGCCCGCCAAATTCTCCGCGCACGCGTTCGGAAGTGAGCGTCCGCGAATGGACATCCGAAGTGACGACAAGAATTAGCCGCGCTTGGCCGTTTGCGATGAACGCCTGTGCCGCGGCGAGTGCGTGGAGTAAACCTAAACAAGCGCCGCCGATATCCAACGCGCCGCAGGATTCGGGAAGGCCGAGGCCTGCGTGCAGGTCGGCGGCAAGCGATGGAAATGTGTGATGTGTTTCGCTGGAGGCGAAAACCCAATCACATACATCGGGCGCGATTTTAGCCGACTCGAACGCACCGATGGCGGCTCGCATGCCGAGTGATACTTCGGTTTCATTCGGCGCAGCATGTGACACGCTGCGAATGCCCGCGCGGTTGCGAAGCTTTCCAGGCTCCATTCCAAATTGCCGGTCAATTGTTAGGGACGGGATGGAGAGCGACCCAAACACGGCGGCGGACGAAGCGACCACGGTTGGGCCAAGTTGGTTGGAGGGGCGGAAGTTGGTCATCAGTGGCCCACAGTCCATTTTGCGGAAGCGCGGACCCAGCGGCAAGGCTAAGTTTAGGAATCCCTCGCGGGCGTGGACAAAGATTTCCATACTTTCATTTCCACTTTCGTGGGACTCCGCTGGCGTTTTCGCATGGCCGGAAGGCACAATTGGAGAGGGGACTTGATGCTGCAGCGTGCAGCAATTTTGTTTTTGTCGTTTGTTGTGGCGTTCCCAAGCGCTGTCGCCGCTCAACGGGAGAGAGGCGAAGTGCGCGTGGAAGTGCACGATTCGCAGGGCGCAACCGTTGCAGGAGAAGGCGAACTCGTCAGCGAACTGAATGAGGTGCGGCGCGAGTTTAAGGTTGGCGCGGACGGAAAAAGCGTTGTGCAAGGATTGCCGTTTGGACGCTACCACGTCAGTTTCTGCGCGGAGGTGGAGACGTCCTTGCTGCGAATCACGCATCGCGTGGTGGGCGTAGGCAGTGTCGGGACGCGCGCGTATCTGTTGCTGGTGCTCGGGCGGGCTCAGGGGCACTTCGTGCTGACTGATCCTCCACGGGTGTTGGCTTGCAACTTTGTGGCGTTGGAGGACGGATATCAGATGGATGTGTTGAGCGGGCGGCGGACGCAGGGGGAGGTTATTGGGTTGTTGCGGGGGTATGCGCGGACGGTTACGGGGTGCTTGTTG
>Ga0137409_10007390_pt1 | contig 11306 bp, 12 predicted proteins | sample CZODoug1_16funga_FD_122059 | JGI IMG/M metagenome (GOLD analysis project Ga0137409, IMG submission 122059) | Vadose zone soil fungal communities from Angelo Coast Range Reserve, California, USA - CZODoug1_16fungal (Hybrid Assembly) | ecosystem: Environmental > Terrestrial > Soil > Vadose zone... | reverse complement strand
ATCAGGCCGGGGTTCCTGTGCCTGTGGTCCCTGCCTTGCTCGGCGTGGGTGCGCTGGCGGGTAGTGGCCATCTGAGCATGGCCGTGATCATCGGCATCGCGGTCGGCGCATCACTTGCTGCGGACCTGACATGGTACGGTCTGAGCCGATGGCGCGGAGCGCGTGTGCTGAAGATGTTTGGCCGGCTCGCGCCCAATGCTGGGATGTTGGTCCATCGCGCTCAGCATGTCTTCGTCGCCCACCGCAGGACCTTTCAGCTCGGCGCCCGGTTCCTGCCTGAGCTGAACGCGGTCGCAGCTGGGCTGGCCGGTGCGACAAACGTAAGCATCACTCGCTTCGTCTGCTACGGCGCCGTGAGCGCTCTGACGTGGGCCGGGGCGTGGATCGGGCTCGGATATTTCCTCAGCCATGCTGTCACGGAGACGGCTGCTCGCCTGGGTATCCGCGTGATCGTCCTGTTCCTCGCCGCCTTCGCGCTCTATCTCCCGTTCCATCGAGTTCGCCGCCATCGCTTGATTCGGGTGTTCCGGCAGGCCCGCGGCAGCCCGGACGACCTCAGCGCGCAGCTGGAGAGCGACGTTCGCAGGACCATCCCGCCTACACACTCTAGCGCTTCCGAAGGTGCGGCAGGATCGGTTCGCCCGCCGGACGCTTACTGATTCTTCCGCAAATCATCCTAGTCCGGGTGGTCTGGGTGTGCTCGACGGCGGCTGGCATCAGGGTTCGTCACCCTCGACTACCTTCTCGCTCGAACTTCATCATGATGGTCCCTTCTACCAGAGGATCCTCGGCCACCCCGTACAGCGTGTTGCCCGAACGCGTGAGCGTTACCCACGCCTCCTGCGAGCTCCGGAGAGTGACTCGGTTTCTGCTCGTGACCACCGTCCCGGACCAGGTCGACGCTTTCGCAAGATTGTTCGTCCCAGCCTTTGACGGTCTGCAGGCCGCGGTGAACGTTCCGTCTTCGTTGATCTGGAGGATGCACTCGGCCTCGTCCATGTAAAAGTCGGCGGAGACCCGGCCAAAGGAGCCGCGCCAGGTCCCGGCGAGCTCGCTCGCAGGAGCGGGAGCAGTGGCAACCGGACCTGACGCACCAGAGCTGATGCTGGCGCTTGGCCCCACACAGCCGGCGACGAGCGCGGCCAATGCGACGCTGGGAACCCATACGGCGAACGTGCGCTTCAGCATGGGACGGTTCCTCCTCTTTTGGAGGCCTCATGGTTTCGTAGCTAAGGGCCATGCCCACTCTTGGGATGTGAGACTGGAGTGGAAAGGTTGCATGTCGAGGCGCCATGGAGAGGAGACTGTCGAGGGATACACGGGCTGAGTGCTGGGCCGGAGCAGACTCTCGCCATCGCCTCTGGTGTGATTTGAGGGTCCTGTTCGTCGAGGGGCAGGGTGCGAGGGCAGATCGAGTGTCAAGCGCGGTCTTCTCGGTCCGGCTGGCCCTTGAAGACGCGGAACAAGTAGGCCAGCGAGGGAAAGAGCACGAGCGCCCCACCAGCCAATGCCCAGAGAACGAGAGTCAGCGTGAGCGGTGGCGCCGCCGCCTCGGCGATGGTGACCGTGGTCGGCACGAGGTACGGGTACTGGCCCAGCGCCCAGCCCCAGAGGATCAGCGAGACCTGCGCGGCGGCGGCCAAACGCGCGACGCGATAGCGGCGGACCCAGAGCGCGCCGATGGCGCCCAGGGCCGCCAGACCCGTGACCACGTGGAGCGGCAATGCCCAGACGGAGGCGGTGAGACCTCGCGCAACCAACGGCGCGCTCCGCATCGCCACGGCCAGCGTGATGCCGGCGGCAACGAGGACGGCAACGGCGGCGGCGAGAGCCCGGCGTCGAAAATCCCCCTGGAGCGCGATGTCCCGCGCCTCCACCGTGAGATACACGGCGGCGAGGAAGGCGAAGAGGGCCAGCGTCAGCGCTCCCACCGCCAGACAGAAGGGGGTGAGCCACGGGGCGATGAATCCGCCGTAGAAGTCCGTCCGGTCCGTTCGTGGCACGGCGCCTGACGCGACCGCGCCAAGGCAGATCCCGAGAAAGACGGGGGTCACTGCGCTGGCCATCGCAAAGATGTGCCCCCAGTAGAGCGGCATCGCGCTGTCCTCGCCGTGATGCGCTCGAAACGTGAAGGCTGAGCCGCGGAGCACGATGCCGATCAGCATGAGGGTCAACGGGATGTGCAGCGTGATGCTCAGAGCGGCGAAGGCCGGCGGGAAACAGGTGAACAGGAGCACGATGACGATGATCAGCCAGACATGGTTCGCTTCCCAGATCGGCCCGATGGCTTCCGCAATCAGCGCCCGCTGCGAATCGCGTCGGGGCCCGGAGGCCAGAAGATCCCAGACGCCGCCGCCGAAGTCGGCTCCGCCCAGCAGGACATAGCCGTTGAGGGCGACCACGATCAGTCCGGCCAGCACGTTGGGAAGCGTGAAGAGATCGATCATCCGAGCTCCCGCGGCCGGGCAGAGACCGGCATCTCTTCCTCTGCGTGTGTGGGGCTCCTGAGCACCTGCAGGTACAGGAGCCAGGCGACGATGACGCCGAGGAAACAATACAGCACAGTGAAGGTCAGAAAGGGAATGACGAGGCCGGGCATCGGCGTCACCGCGTCGGCCGTGCGAAGGACGCCGTGGATCACCCAGGGCTGCCGCCCCACTTCCGTCACGATCCAGCCGGCCTCCGTACAGATGAACCCCATGGGCGCGGCGACCCCGATTGCGCGAAGGAGCCAGCGATGAGCTCTGAGATCGCGTCGGCGCACCATGAGCGCGAGCGCCCATCCCGCCACGAGCGCCATGAAGCTGCCCAGCCCGACCATGATCTGGAAGGCGATGTGAACGGGTGCGACGGGCGGCCAGTCCTCTCGCGGGAAGGCCTCGAGGCCTTTGACCTCGGCGCCGGGATCGTGGAAGGCGAGCAACGACAAGCCCTTGGGAATCTCGAGAGCGTAGCGCGTCTGTCCCGCGGCTTCATCCGGCCATCCGCCGATCCGGAGCGGCGCTCCCCTCTCTGTCTTGAACTGCCCCTCCATGGCCGCCAGCTTGACCGGCTGCCAGCGCGCCACCACGCGAGCGCTCAGATCACCCGACAGCGGCTGGAGCAGCGCCGCGGGCGCGCCCACGAGCAGCGCCACCGCGAGGGCGCGGCGGTGAAAGGCATTCCGCTGGTCGCGCAGCAGAGCCAGCGCGTGAATGCCGGCCACCACGAAGCCCGTGGACGCGTACGCCGCCAGCGTCATGTGCAAGGTCTGGGAAAACGCCGCCGGATTGCGCATTGCCGCGAGGGGGTCGATGTTGACGAGCCGGCCGTTCACAAGATCGAAGCCGGCGGGCGTGTTCATCCATGCGTTGGCGATCACCACGAAGATGCCCGACAGCGCGCCGCTGAGCGCCACGAGGACGCCCGCCGTGAGGTGAGCGCGCGGCGAGATGCGGTCCCACCCGTACAGATAGATCCCGAGGAATATCGCCTCGGTGAAGAAAGCAAAACCCTCGAGCGAGAACGGCATGCCGATGATGGCGCCGGCGTGAGCCATGAAGCCGGGCCAGAGAAGACCGAGCTCGAAGCTCAGCACGGTGCCGGAGACGGCGCCCACCGCGAAGAGGATGGCGGTGCCCTTGGCCCAACGATGCGCCAGATCCAGGTAGATCCCGTCGCCGCTGCGTCGCCACCGCCACTCGGCCACCACCATCAGGAGGGGCATGCCGATGCCCACCACGGCAAAGATGATGTGGAAGCCGAGGGACACGGCCATCTGCGACCGCGCGGCGAGAAGATCGGTCACGGTCCCTCCGGTTGCGCCACCAGCGGCACGCGAGAGGAAGTGGGGCCGCCGCGATGGGCTGACCACCGCGGCGGCCTCCCGGACAGAGACTACGCTACGGCAGGGGCTTCCAGAGCAAACTGTTGTCGACTTCGCAGTAGTCCCCGCCGGACATATACACGCCGCCATGGGCCACGCACAGCTTTGCTGCTGTCTGCGGGTCGGAGGCGGGCAGACACGTCCCGCCCGAATACGTCCCCCCGCTCGCCTTGCACATCGAGCTCATGCTGACCCGGGTGGTGCCGGCCGTCGAACAGGCCGCGGCAAACACAGCGAGCAGGCCCAGAAGCGTGATCCTCCAAAACGCCATCCGCGAATCCATACGTTCCTCCCAGTGGGTGAAAGTGAAGTGAACAGAAATCCTGTCGTTGTGACGGCGACGGGGCACGGAGGGCAGCCTCGGACGGGCAATTTCCGCAAGAATTCAGGAGCGACAAAGTCCCGCGCGCCCGGCCCAACGGTCACGACGCGCCGAGCTTGGTGCGCGAAAGCGGCAATTCCCGAATCCGCTTGCCGGTGGCGGCAAAGATGGCGTTCGTGAAGGCAGCCACGAACGGCGGCACGCCGGGTTCCCCCACGCCGGCCGGAGGAGCGCTGCTTTCGACGATGTGCACATTGGTCTGGTACGGCGCTTCGTTGATGCGAGCCACCGGGTAGTCGTTGAAGTTCGACTGCTGGATGACCCCGTTCTTGGCGGTGATCTCCCCGCTGCGGACAATGCTGGCCCCGAAGACCGCCGCGCCCTCGAACTGGGCGCGGGTGGCCTCCGGGTTCACGATCAGTCCTGCGTCGAGGACAGTGTCCACGCGCGGGATCCGAACCTCGCCCTGGTCGTCGACCTGGACTTCGACCACCGTGGCCACATAGGTCAGGAAGCTTCGGTGGGCCGCGATGCCCAGCCCCGCGCCCTTGCCCAGCTTGCGCTTCCCCCACTCGGCCTTTTCCGCGACCATCTCGGTGACCCGGCGCAGGCGGCCGGTCTCCCAGGGGTAGGTTTCGAGGGAGGCTCCGTAGTTCGGGTACTCGGTGCGCGTGAAGTCTAGCTTGCGCGCTGGTCCGATCAGGTCGAGGAGGTAATCAACCGGATCGCGCCCCGCTCGGTGCGCGAGCTCATCCGTGAAGCTCTGGACGGCGAAGCCGTGATAGATGTTCGCCACCGAGCGCAGCCAGCCGATGCGGACGTGCGCCTTGGCCGGCCCGTTTTCCACGCGCAGGTTCGGGATCGCATAGGGCACGTCGGTCCAGCCCTGTTGGAGATGGCCGGGATCCCCGTAGACGGCGTTCACGTCAAAGATGGAGGTGATGGGCGGGAAGACTGACCGCTGTAGCCATGCCGTCGGTCGTCCCTTCGGATCGAGGGCCGCCTTCATGTACATGGCGGCGACCGTATTGTAATAGTCGAACTTGATGTCGTCCTCTCGGGTCCACACCACCTTGACGGGACGGCCCACTTTCTTCGAGAGCACGGCGGCCTCGGCGACATAGTCAGGCTTGGACTTTCTGCCGAAGGCGCCGCCGAGCAGGGTCACGTGACAGATCACGTGGTCCTTCGGGATGCCCAGCTCCTTGGCCACAATGTCCTGCACCGCCTGCGGATTTTGCGTGGGAGCCCACGTCGTGACCTTGCCGTCCTTGAATTCTGCGAGGGCGACCAGCGGCTCCATGGCCGCGTGGGCCAGAAGCGGAACGTAGTAGTCGGCCTCGAAGGTCTTGCCGCCCTTGCCAAACGCGGACTCCACATCGCCCTCGTTCCGCACCGATTTCCCAGGCTTGCGGGCCGTCTCCTGCAGCTCCTTCTTGTACTGGTCGGAGTCGTAGCTCTCGTTCGGCCCGTTGTCCCAGACGACATTCAGACTTTTGCGCCCCTGAAAGGCGGCCCAAGTGTTGTCGGCGACCACGGCCACCCCGCCCAGGGGCTGAAAGGCGGCGGGCGGCTTGAAAGGATCGATGGGGACGATCTGGCGCACGCCGGTGACCTTCAGCGGCTCCTTGTCATCGTAGGACTTCACCGTTCCGCCGAACACCGGGGGATGCTCGATGGAGGCATAGACCATCCCGTCCACACGGGCATCCATGCCATAGAGAGCCTTCCCGGAGACGATGTCCGTGAGGTCGTAGCTGGCCATGCCCTTGCCGATGTATCGCCAGGAGCCGGGAGGCTTGAGCGGCAATTCCTCTCTGCTGGGGACGGGCAGCTTGGAGGCGGCCGAGGCCAGCTCTCCGTAGCCGAGGCGCCGGCCCGTCGGCGTGTGGACAACGGTGTGGAGATCGGTCCGGCACTCCGAGTCCGGTGCTCCCCATCGCTGGCCGGCCGCCCGAATCAGCATGAGACGGGCGGCGGCGCCTGCCTCGCGCATCACTTCGAGGAAGCTCCGGACCGAGTGCGATCCGTCGGTGTTCTGGTCACCGTAGCGCCCGTCACCAACGGCCTGTTCGATCTTCACGCGCTTCCAGTCGGCGTCAAGCTCGTCCGCCACCACGAGGGGCAGGGAGGTACGGATGACGGTGCCCATCTCGGAGCGATGCGCGACGATGTAGACCGTCCCGTCGGTATCGATGCCGACGAAGACATTCGGATGCAGGATCGCCTCGTCGGCGTGAGTGCTCCCGTTGCTGGATTTCTTCGCCCACAGCAGCTTGGGCACGGTCTGCGCGCCGAGTATGAGGGCCCCGGCTCCGGCCAACCCTACGAGGAAGCCGCGGCGGCTGACGTTGATGACCTGGCTCATGCGCTCCCCTTCGCGGCCGCCTTGATGGCCGCCCGGATCCGCTGGTACGTGCCGCAGCGGCAAATGTTCCCGGCCATGGAGGTGTCGATGTCCTTGTCCGAGGGCTTGGGGTTGGTCGCGAGCAGACCGGCTGCCTGCATCATCTGCCCGCTCTGGCAGTAGCCGCACTGGGGCACGTTCAGCGCGCGCCACGCCTCCTGGACTCTCTGCCCGACGGGCGTCGCGCCGATGCCCTCGATGGTCGTGATCTTCTTCCCGGCGACGGTCGACACCGGCGTCACGCATGAGCGGATGGGCGAGCCGTCCACATGGACGGTGCAGGCGCCGCAGAGCGCCATGCCGCAGCCGAACTTGGTGCCGGTAAGGCCGACCACGTCGCGCAATGCCCACAGAAGCGGCATGTCGGCGGGCGCGTCCACGTTTTGCACCTTGCCGTTGATGTTCAGGGTCACCATGTGTCGTCTCCACTGAAGCTGCTCGGGAAGTTGAGGAGATGTTCTTGTTCTTGGGACGCCGGAATGGTTGCCGGACCCCGCGTCGATGAGGATTTGCGCAAGAATTCGCCAGCCCGCATGGAAACCTCTCTCGTCCTCGACGCATCTTGAGCACTGAGGGACACGTAGCCGTCGACAGGAATTCAGGCGGGAAGTCTCGGGACCCAATGTTCGGAACCCCAAAAAGAGCCACGGAGACAGCACTCATGGACACCAGACAGCTGGGAACCTCGGATCTGCACATCACGCCGATCGGCTTCGGGGCGTGGGCCATCGGTGGATCGGGCTGGCAATTCGCCTGGGGCGGCCAGGACGACAGTGACTCCATCGCGACCATCCGGGAGGCGCTGGACGCCGGCGTCAACTGGATCGACACGGCGGCCGTCTACGGCCTGGGCCACTCCGAAGAGATTGTCGCGCGCGCGCTCCAAGACGTGCCCGTTCGCCCGTACGTCTTCACGAAGTGCAGCATGGTCTGGGACAAGCGCCGAAAGATCGGCCACAGTCTCAAGGCCGAGTCCATCCGGCGGGAATGCGAGGCCAGCCTGCGACGGCTGAAGGTCGACGCCATCGACCTCTATCAGATCCACTGGCCCGACCCGGATGAGGACATCGAAGAGGGGTGGACGGCCATGGCCGCGCTCCAGACGGAGGGCAAGGTCCGCTACATCGGCGTGTCCAATTTCAGCGTGGCCCAGATGAAGCGGGCGCAGCTGATCGCCCCGATCACGTCACTGCAGCCGCCCTACTCGCTGCTTCACCGCGAGATCGAGGCGGAGATCTTGCCGTTCGTCGCCCAGGAGAAGATCGGAGTGGTGGCCTACTCGCCCATGGCCTCTGGACTCCTGACGGGCGCGATGACCCGGGAGCGGATCGCGGGCTTGCCCGCCGACGATTGGCGGAAGGCGCACAGCGACTTCCGCGAGCCACAGCTATCGCGCAACCTGGAGCTGGTGAAGCTGCTGCGCGCTATAGGTGAGCGGCACGGGCGCTCGCCGGGGGAGGTAGCGGTGGCCTGGGTACTGCGCAATCCCGTCGTTACCGGTGCCATCGTGGGTGCCCGGCGTCCCGGCCAGGCGCGGGGCATTTCGGGGGCGGCCGACTTCCGCCTCACCCCCTGCGAGCTCGCGGAAATCTGGGCATCTTTCACCCGGAAGGCGGCCTGACAGGATCGGCTCAAGGGCGCGGCGGCTTTGGCTGCGGCGGCTTCGGGCCGAAGGCCCTGGCCGTGTCGCGCTGCGGCCGGTTCGTCCGGGAGAGCTCGCGCTGGCGCGCCAGCTCCCTGACCCCCAGCTCCTTGTAGTCCGCACTCGTCAACGACGCGAGGAACGCAACGAGGTCGTCGATATCTCCTTCCGTGAGGGCGAGAGGCTGGATGTCCACATCGAGATACGGATTCTGCAAGCCATCGCCCTTGTTGTAGTGGTCACTCACATCCCAGAGCGTCTCTTGCGAGCCGTCGTGAAAGTAAGGCCCGGTCACCAGCACGTTGCGTAGGTTCGGTGTCTTGAAGGCCGCAGTATCGGGCTCCTTCTTCGTGATGAGAAAGCGGCCGAGCGCAGACATGTCCGTCTGAATGGCGGCGCGATCGATGGCCGCCGCATCCCCCGAGTTGATGAGCTGCACGGCCTGGCGCGCCAGCGCGACGACGTTGTGTCGGATGATGCCGATACCGATGTTGTGAAAGTCGTTGTCCGTGAAGTTGGTGACGTCCCGCTTGGCTTCCGTCAACGCATGGCACTTGTTGCAGCGGCCACGCAGGTTGAAGATCTCCCAGCCGCGCTTGGCCGCGTCATCGATCGCGTTCCTGTCCCCCGCGATGAAGTGATCGAAAGGAGAATCGAACGACAGCTGTGTTCGTTCGTAGGACGCGATGGCGCGCACCAGGTCGGGGCCGGTGGGCGGGCGAGCGAAGACGCGACGGAAGGCCAGCTGGTATTCTTCGATGGCCGCGATCCGGACCACAGCCGCATTCAGGCTCGGCTGGCCCATTTCGACCGGATTGACGATGGGCAACGCCGCCTGCTCCTCGAGCGTCTTCACCCGGCCGTCCCAGAACTGCGTCTTGTTGTAAAGGGCGTTCAGAATGGTCGGCGCGTTGCGCTGCCCGACGCGGCCTTGGATCCCGATCGAGGTGGACCTGCCGTCGGTAAACGCGCGTGCGGGATCATGGCAGGTACTGCAAGCCACCGTTCCGTTAGCCGACAACCGTCCGTCGAAGAACAGTTTCTGGCCGAGAGCGATCTTCTCGGGGGTCTGCGTATCATTAGAAAATAACGACCGAGTCGCGTCGGTGGGAGCGCCTACCTGCTTAGGGGACCTGGGCTGGGCGAGCGGACCTGCTTGGGGAATAGATGGCGGTTTCAGGGCCGCCGACCCGAGGGTCAGCGTACCCGTACCCACCGCCATCACGACAAGGATTGCGGTAAGAAGGGTGCTCGCGAAGAGCAAAGAGCGGATGTAACGCCGCATACGAGTACCCTGTCCTCACGGCGTTGCCGGCTTTGCGGGCTGATCGCGGACAAGCGGACTGACGCCCGCGCCGTTGTTGAAGTACCCAACCTGGGTTTTCTCTCTGATCGACATGGCAACGGTTTCGCCTACCCCGTTGATGTAGATCGAGACGTCGTTGGGCAGGTCCACGAAGGCGACGATTTCGTTGCTCCCCGAGGGCGCCTCATACGCAGGTTGCGTTTGATAGCACTGAGCGACCACACGTGCCAGCTGCCTGACCCGGCTTTCCACTCGAGCGAGCGGAACCTCGTTCCACATGCACCAATAGGCTCCCGTCGAGTTGTCATACCAGCACGCAGAAGCGCCGGGCAGGCGCAGCGTGACTCCTGTTTCAATAGCCCCTCTGCTGGCGTCATCGAGTATGGAATGGAACCCGGAGGGAGCAAGCTTGATCACCCGATCGAGATCTGGGCAGAAGGACTGCGCAAGCGCAGTGGACGCCATGAGAAGAACGGAGGTTGCAATCATGCCTACGTGCCGGATTATTCGCAGCATCTCGAGCCCTTTCTTGACGGCGCCGCCGCTCGCAGCGTCACGCGTCCGCGCAGGCTGCCCTATCACTGGATCGTCACTTTGGCGGTGAACGAAGGCAAGGTCCCGTCCATGAAGAGCGTGCGTCTGCCGCCGCCGTCGTACAGTCTGATGGTGCCCTCGGCGATTGGCGGCCGCATCTCGAAGGTGGCTTGGCCGTTCCGAATTGTCACCGTCCCCCAGGAAGTATTCACTCCCCAGCCCGCGACCAGCTTCCCATCCGGCGTGATGGTCAGATAGAAGGGATCCTCGAAGCCGTTGTGCCCCGGGTCGATCGTGCCTGCCCATTTGCCCGCGATCTGGTCGATGTTGGTGATCGGCTCTCCGCTGGCCGAGGGCAAGGAGGCGCACCCGGCCAGCATGGTGAGCGTCAGCAAGAGGAGCGCGCAGCCTCGCCAGCAGCTCGGGCCTATGGATTCGTGCCCTTTCGTTCGCATAGTGTCCCTCGTTTCTTACGACCTGGATCTGTCTCCGGTCGCTATTGGTAACTCTGTATTTGTGACGACCGTGAGCGACGGGCGGCTCCCATGCGCCCCGGTTCCGGCAAGAATCCGACGACCGGGCTCGAATCGGCTCCTATTTCTTGAGCGTGCGGATATAGCTCACCATCTGCCAGCGCTCGGCCTCGAGCAGCTGCTTCCAGGCGGGCATGGCCCCCCGACCATTCGTGATCTTCCAGAACAGCTCACCGTCCGTGTCGCTCTGGACTGTCGGAGAAGACCAATCAATCGGCTTGCAGCGCAGCCGAGGCCACACCGTCGCCTCGACCGCTCGCGCCATGGCAGCCCGCGCAGCTGGTAGCGATCACAGTTTTTGCGTCCCCGATGTCCTTGACAGGATTCTTCAGAGTCTTGGTCTCGGCGGGAGCCTTCCAATCGCTCTGGGGCCAAGCCTCCCCTGGGATGATCAGCACTGACACCGCGAATATCGCGGTAAGGGCAATGGCGCTACGTTGCATTGGCGTATGCCTCCTTGATCAGGACTACGGGCTCTCGTCCCGGTTGGGCGGGATGAAAGTCAGTGAGTATCGTCAGTTGCTGATCGCCAGGCCGATCAGCTTACCGAGGCCGAACGTCAGTCCGGCCGCCGCGAGGCCCAGCAGGAGCTGGCGGCCCCCCGACCTCCACACCGGCGCCCCCGTAAACAGCGTTATCGCCGCGCCAATCGCGAAAAGCCCCACCGCGCTGATGACGACGCTCGACGCCACCGCGA
>Ga0137409_10007388_pt1 | contig 11307 bp, 8 predicted proteins | sample CZODoug1_16funga_FD_122059 | JGI IMG/M metagenome (GOLD analysis project Ga0137409, IMG submission 122059) | Vadose zone soil fungal communities from Angelo Coast Range Reserve, California, USA - CZODoug1_16fungal (Hybrid Assembly) | ecosystem: Environmental > Terrestrial > Soil > Vadose zone... | reverse complement strand
GCTGCGGCACTACCGCTGCGAGGTCGCCGCGGTGGCGACGAACACGGCGCCGGCCGGCCCCTACCGCGGGGTGGCGCGGCCGGCGACCACCTTCGTGATGGAGCGCGTCCTGGACCTGGGCGCGCGCGCGCTCGGGCTCGATCCGGTGGAGATCCGCCGCGTCAACCTGATCGGCCCGACCGATCTGCCCTACACCGCGGCCACGCGCCTCGTCCACGACAGCCCGACCTATCCGGTGTGCTTCGAGAAGGCGGTCGAGGCCATCGGCTACGGCGCCTTCCGGGCCGAGCAGGCCCGCCTGCGGCAGCAGGGCCGCCATCTCGGCATCGGCTTCGCGAACTACAACGAGCTGACCGGCCTCGGGCAGGCCGCCTCGGCGGGCCCGCGCATGCCCTTTCGCACCGGCCACGAGGGCGCCACCGTGCGGATGGATCCCTCCGGGGCCGTGACGGTGCTGGCCGGCGTCACGTCGCAGGGCCAGGGACTCGAGACCACGGTCGCCCAGATCGTCGCGTCGGTGCTGGGCGTGCCGTTCGCCACCGTCTCGGTGGTCCTCGGGGACACCGATGCCACGCCCTTCGGCCTCGGCGCGTTCGCGTCGCGACAGGCCGTGATCGGCGGGGGCGCCGCGATGCGCACCGCCGGGGCGGTGCGCGAGAAGATCGTGCGCATCGCGGCCCACCTCCTCGAGGCCGCCGCCGCGGATCTCGAGGTGCAGGACGGCCGCGTCGCGGTCAAGGGAGCGCCGGGACGCGCGATCACCGTCGCCGAGGTGGCCCGGGTCGCGCACCTCGAGACCCACCGGCTCCCGCCGGACACCGAGCCGGGCCTCGAGGCCACCCGGTTCTACGATCCGATCCGCGGGACGTTCGCGGCCGGATCGCAGGCGGCGGTGGTCGAGGTCGACCTCGCGACCGGCGGCCTCACGATTCACCGCTACGTCTGCGTGGAGGACACCGGACGCATCATCAATCCCCTCATCGTCGAGGGCCAGGTGCAGGGCGCCGTCGCCCAGGGGATCGGCGGCGCGCTGCTCGAGCACCTGCGCTACGACGAGGCGGGCCAGCTCCTCACCGGGACCTTCATGGAGTACGCGATGCCGACCGCGGCCGGCATCCCGAAGCTCGAGCTCCACCACGTCGAGGAGCCGGCCGACAACCTGGTGGGTGTGCGCGGCGTGGGCGAGGGCGGCACGCTCGGCCCCGCGGCCGTCCTCGCCAATGCGGTGGCGGATGCGCTGGCACCGCTCGGGATCGAGCCGGACGACCTCCCGATCACGCCCGCCCGCCTGTGGGGATGGCTGAGCGGCGCGGCGGAGCGAGCCTGAGGCTCAGGCTCCCGCGGCGGACGCGCCGGCCAGGCGCCCGAACACGGCGCCCGACATCAGGCCCGTCCCGCCCGGGTAGTTGGTGTGGAAGAGCCCGCCGACCATCTCGCCACACGCGAAGAGCCCGGGGATCGACGCCCAGCTCGTGCTCTGCACCTGCGCGTGCTCGTTCACCCGCACGCCGCCGAAGGTGAAGGTGATCCCGCCGGTGACCGGCCACGCGGTGAAGGGTGGCGTGTCCAGCCGCTGCGCCCAGTTCGATTTCGGCAGCGCCAGCCCCTTGGTGCCGAGCCCGTCGCGGACGGTGGGATCGAAGACGCCCGGCCCGACCGCGGCATTGTACGCCTCCAGGGTTTCGAGGCAGCGGGCCTGGTCCACCGGGAGCTGCGCGACCAGCGCGGGGAGCGAGTCGGCGACGGCCGGGCGCCCGGTCTTGTAGCGCCCCTCCAGCAGCCCCGAGACCTTGTCGTCGAAGATCTGGTAGGCGACGCCGCGGGTCTGGTTGAGGATGATCCCGCCCAGCTTGGCGTACGTGTAGAACTGGAAGTCCTCGCCCTCGTCGAAGAAGCGCCGGCCGTTCGCGTCCACGAGCACGCCGAACGGGTAGGAGAGGCGATTGGTCTTGTCGGTCAGCGCGCGGTCGCCGTGGGGCGGGGCCTCGGCGTCGATCGGGGTCGAGTGACAGCCCGTCCACTGCCCGCACGGCAGCGCGCCGATCTCGATCGCCATGCGCAGCCCGTCGCCGGTGTTGTAGCGCGTGCCGCGCACCTTGGCGTGGTCCCACGGGCGCCCGAGGTAGCGCGCCCGCCACTCGGGATTCGCCTCGAAGCCGCCGCAGCCGAGCACGACCGCGCGAGCGCTGATCTCGCGGAACCCGTCCGCGGCGCGCACCGCCACGCCGGTCACCTGGCCGCGGGAGTCCTGGAGGAGGCGGATCGCGCTGGTGTCGTAGCGGATCTCGACCTCGCGGGCCTGCGCGGCCTTGAACCACATGGACGAGAGGCCGACGCCCTCGTGGCGCGCCCGGATGATCGCGCCGGGCGACCACTTGATCGTGTTCCCGACCCGCACGCCGCTCAGCGAGAGCGCCGGCTCCATCACGATCCCCTGCTGCACCATCCAGCGCACCGTGTCGAACGAGCGGCCGATCAGGAGCTCGGACAGCTCCGGATCGCTTCGCCCCTCGGTGACGCGATCGAGGTCGGCGCGGAACCGCTTCGCCGGATAGGGCTCGACGCCGGCCGGGAAATCGGGCACCTCGGCGCGCGTGTCGGGCACCAGCGGCAGCAGGTCCTCGGGGCGGTCGTAGGCGAAGCGGAAGAGCCCGCCGCTGTAGTGGGTGTTGCCGCCGCGCAGCTCGCGCGGCGCCTTCTCGAGCGCCACCACCCGCCCGGCGCCGTGCTCGCGCGCCGACACCGCCGCGGCCAGCGCCGCGTTGCCCGCCCCGACCACCACCACGTCGTAGTCCCGCTCGCCCGCCACGCGCCCCTCCGTTCTCAGTGCGTCGTTGCCGCGGTCGCGGCGGCCGCGTCCGCGCTCGGCCGTCTGCGCTGAGCCGCGGGTCGCTCCACGTGGGCGAAGTGGCTCAGGAGGAGCCAGGTCGGAAACGCGCGAACGAGGTCGCGGGCACCCTCCAGCCGCAGGCCGCCCTCCCGTACCGCCTGCGCGAAGGTGACGGCCCCCGTCCACACCCGGGCCATGGCCCGCGCATCGGCAGAGACCACGATGTCGACGTCGAATCCGGGATCCTTCAAGCAGACGTCCGATCCGCTGCGCTCGAGGAGGAGCCAGCAGGTCCGGAAGCCCCGGCAGCGGGGCGGGAACGCGCGAAAGTCGAAGCGGACGACTATTCGGCGGCCAGGCAGCCGCGGGAAGGCGATACGCCGCCGCACGTTCCACATCAGCAGCATCAGGTCCAGGTTCTCGGGGTCGAACTGGGCGGTGGCCCACCGTTGACCCCATTCCCCGAGACGTTCCAGGACGGCACGGAACTCCTCGGCCGCGGGCGTCGGCCGGTACTCGCGCCCTCGGCCGCGGGCGACCGGCTGGCTCTGGACCACGCCCGCCGTCTCGAGCTCACGCAGCCGCTGACCGAGCAGCGTCCGCGAGATCAGGGGCAGGCCCTGCCGGATCTCGTTGAACCTCCGCGACCCGGCCAGCAGCTCTCGCAGGATCAGGGGCGTCCAGCGCTCCGCGAACGTCTCGCACGCCATCGCGATCGGGCAGAACTGGCCATAGCCTTTCATGGTGGTCCGACTGTAGGCGCCCGACCACCGGCCGGGCAAGTCCATTTTCTGGTCTTGGCGCCGCCCCGGTGGCCTGCCATGGTGTCGGCGTCAGAGATCGGGCCTCCACAGAGGCGCTCGAAAGGAGCAGACGCCATGAAAACCATACGCGGGCTGATCAGCGCAGGTATCGGGGTCCTGGCCGTGGTGATCCTCGCCGGCGCCCCCGGCGCGCATGCGGACGTCGTCACCGATGCGAATGCCCGGGCGGCCGACGTCGTGTCACGCTTCCCCTCCACGCCGATCACGGTGAGGATGATGGCCATCGTCCAGGTCGCGGTCTTCGAGTCGGTCAACGCGATCACCGGGCGCTACCCGGCGTACCGCGCGAAGATGACCGCCGCGCCAGGCGCCTCGGTGGAGGCCGCCGTCGCCTCCGCGACGCGGACGGCGCTACTGAAGCTCCTGCCGGCCCAGCAGGCGGCCATCGAGGCCGACTACCAGGCCATGCTGAGCCGGGTGCCCGATGGGCCCACGAAGGCGGCCGGAGTCGCGGTGGGCGAGCAGGCGGCGAACGCCATCGTGGCCTTGTGCGCGGACGACGGAGCGATGGCCCCCGATATCTATCGGCCTCACGCCGCGGCCGGCGTCTACGTCCCCACGATGGGGCCGGCGGTCCCGCACTGGGGCAAGCGCCGGCCCTGGATCATGACCCGCGGCGACCAGCTCCGCCCGGGCCCACCGCCCAGCTTGACCAGCGACACCTGGGCGCGGGACTACAACGAGATCAAGGCCGTCGGCTCGCGGAACAGCACCCAGCGCACGGCGGAGCAGACCGCGATCGCGAAGTTCTGGGAAGCGACGGCCCCGGCCGTCTACTGGCCGGTCGCCCGCTCGGTCGCCGGCATGCCCGGCCGCGACGTCACCGACAATGCGCGCCTGCTGGCGGTGGCCGCGATGGCCATGGACGACGGGCTGATCGCCGTCTTCGACGCCAAGTACACGTACAATCTCTGGCGCCCGGTCACCGCCATCCGCAACGGCGATCTCGACGGCAACGACGCCACCGAACGCGACGCCGCGTGGATCCCCTTCATCGACACGCCGATGCACCCTGAATACCCGTGCGCGCACTGCATCGTCGCCGGGACGATCGCGACGGTGCTGCAGGCCGAAGTCGGAAATGGAACGCAGCCCACCTGGACGACCACCAGCTCGACCGCCAATGGCAGCGCGCGCAGCTGGCCCAACCTCGAGGCGTTCGTGCAGGAAGTCGCCAGCGCACGCATCTACGACGGTGTGCATTACCGCACCTCGACCGAAGTGGGTGTTGCGATGGGAAGGCAGATCGGCGCCCTTGCGGTGGCGAAGCACCTGCGGAACTGATCCGACGAGCGACGCCGAATACCGGATGGGCGTGTCGGGCTCAGTCGCCACCGCCCGTTGCGAAAGCGGTAGCGATGCGGAGAATGTGCTCTCTGCAGGGTCGGTTCGACCCGCCAATGGTTGCAAGTCGATCGCGTGGACCCAGCACTGCCGACCGGCACGGTCACCTTCCTGTTCACGGACATCGAGGGCAGCACGACGTTGTGGGAACAACGTCCGGACGCAATGCAACCGGCGCTTGAGCGCCACGACAAGGTCTTGCGTCACGCAATCGAGTCTTTCGAAGGACGCATCGTCAAGACCACCGGTGATGGTGTGTTCGCGGTGTTTGCAAGCGGCCGGAATGCGCTCGCAGCATGCCTCGCCGCACAGCGCGCGTTGCAGGGCACACGGCCAGGCGCGGAGAGTCCCGAGGCAGCCGCGTCCGATACGTCGTTGCCGATTGCGTTAACGGTCCGAATGGGCTTGCACAGCGGCGTTGCGCAGCTCAGGGACGGGGATTATTTCGGGCCGGCGCTGAATCGCGCGGCACGAATCATGTCGATCGCCCATGGCGGACAAGTCCTGCTATCGGCCGCCACGGGTGAGTTGGTGCACGCGGATTTGCCTGAAGGCGTCACGCTGCGCGAGTTGGGAGAGCATCGACTGAAGGGCCTGTTGAATGCCGAACGCCTGGTGCAAGTTGTCGCGTCGGACTTGCGCAGTGATTTTCCGCCGCTGGCGTCGCAGACGGGCCACAGCCTGCCGGCGGAGCGCGATGCATTCGTCGGCCGTCGCGAATCGCTTGCCGAACTGGCGCGAAGGCTGGGCGCCGGGGCCCGATTGATTTCAATCCTGGGCATCGGCGGCACCGGCAAAACACGGCTGGCCGCCCGGTTCGGCTGGAACTCGCTCGCTGACTACCCGGGCGGTGTCTGGTTCTGCGATCTCTCGCAGGCCCGCAGCCTGGACGACATCTTTCATGCTGTCGCACAGGGCCTCGGCGTGCCGCTCGGAAAAGAGGATGCAGCAGCTCTGATCGGGCTCGCAATCGCCGGGCGCGGACAGTGCCTGGTGATCCTCGACAACTTCGAGCAGGTGGTGCGTTACGCCGAGGAAACACTCGGACGATGGCTAAACCGCGCGAGTGTTGCGCGGTTCCTCGTGACCACGCGCGAGGTGCTCGGGTTGCCCGGGGAGGAGCTCCTGGCGCTGGCGCCGCTCGGGTCATCCGACGCGGCCACGCTGTTCACCCGCCGGGCGGAGGCGGCAAAGCCCGGATTCGACCCGAGCGCCGAGGACCGGTCGGCGATCGCTCCACTCGTGAAGCTGTTGGAGGGCCTGCCACTGGCGATCGAGCTTGCGGCGGCACGCGTACGGGTGATCCCGCCGCGGACCCTGCTCGCGCGCATGAGCGAGCGGTTCAAGGTCCTGTCCTCGACCGGCGGCCGCCTCGCCCGCCAGGCGACGCTACGAACGGTGTTCGATTGGTCGTGGGACTTGTTGTCGTCGCCCGAAAAATCCGCACTTGCCCAGCTATCCGTGTTCGCGGGCGGATTCACGCTCGAGGCGGTCGAGGTAATCCTCGACCTGTCCGGGTACGAGGATGCCCCGTGGCCCATCGATGCGCTGCAATCGCTGGTGCAGAAGTCGCTTGTCAGGCTCGTGACCGACAGTCGCTTCGATCTGCTCGTCAGCGTGCAGGAATATGCGTCCGAGCACTTGCGCACGGCAGGACGCTATCCAGGCAGCGGACCGGCGGCGCTGCTTGCGACGGAGGCGCGCCACGGCGCTTACTTTGCCGGCCTGGACGAGCGCGCAGCAGTCGCCGACGCCGGTGCGGACCTCAATAACTTCGTCGCGGCGTGTCGCCGCGCCGCCGCGCGTGGCGACGCCGACGTAGCCGCGAACGCGTTGCAAGGCGCCTGGGCAGGGCTCGCTCTGCGCGGTCCGTTCGGGGTCGGGGTCGAACTGGCCGCGGTGGTGAGAGCGACTCTGAGTCCCGGGGCGGCCGAAAGCGCGCGCGTGAATCTTGTTGCCGGTCGCGCCCTGTCCAAGTCCGGCAAGGATTCTGAAGCGCGCGTCTGGTTGGAGATGTCCCTGGCGCAGGCGCGCGAAGTTGGGGACCGGCGCTGCGAGGGCCAGGCGCTCGCCGACATCGGCTTCCTGGATACCCTCGGCGGCCGCTCGGAATCTGCGGTTGCAAACCTCGAGGCGGCACTCGCTGTCGCGCGCGAGTTGAAGGATCTGACGCTGCAGGGCGACGCCGAGAATTATCGCGGCAACCTGGAAGCAGTTCTTGGCCGGCCGGAAAAGGCGCTCGCGCATTACGACCTGGCACTGGCCCTGGCTCGGGAGGCAATGGACCGGCATCGCGAGTGCGCGGTGCTCGGCAACCTCGGCACGGAGTACTTTGAACTGGGGCTCGCGGAAGAGGCCGCGTCGCATAACGAGTCGGCGCTTGCCGTCGCGCGGGAGGTGGGCAACCGGCGGCTCGAAGGAAACACGCTTTGCAACCTGGGCCTGCTGCACCAGGTGCAGGGCAGATTCGCCGAAGCCCTTGAGCAACTCGAGGCAGCACTTGCAGTGGCGCGAGATATGGGGAATGCCTACGCGGAGTGCATCGTGTTGTGCAACCTGGGGATGGTGGATGACAGCTTGGGCCGTCTGGACGAGGCTAAAAATCGCTTCGAGGCGGCGCTCGCCATCGCGCGCGAACTCGGACACCGACGCACTGAAGGGCAGGTTCTTGGTTACCTTGGTTTGCTGCACGCCCACCGAGCCAGGTTCGACGACGCGCGCGCTTGCGTCGATGCGGGCGAGGCCTTGTTGCGCGCCGTGCCTGACCGATTCAGCCTTGGGATCTTGCTATGCAGTCGAGCCGAAATCGAGCACCTCGGAGGAATTCCCTCTGCCGCGAAGGCACCTCTAGCAGAGGCCGACGTCATCGCAGCCGAGGTTTCAGCGGGCCAGGATTCCGAACTCGGCCGCGCACTCGCACGTGTCCGAAGTCTTCTGGCGCCAGAGTAGCGAAGGCGTGAAGCTGGTCACGTTTTGCGTCTTGTTGCTGGCGCAACGCGAGTGCGACGGGTCGACCGCTCGGAGGCCTGCTTGCCTTGCGGCGCGGCGGCTGGCGCAGGCACCGGCGCTGCCGCGAATTCGTCGCGCTGCTGGCGCAGAAAGTCGCGATCGATGAACTGCGCCAGGTAGTCGATGTCATTGGGCGAGACACCGGTCGCCTTGAAATGGGTTTTCCACTGCGCGCATGCGTGCGCCACCGCAGCCACCTCGGCGCGAGCGTCGCTTGCGGTCAATCCGAAGAGCCGGAACTCGGACAGGGCATTGGCCAGCGTGGAATCGACACCGTCGGCGCCTACCCGCATCTGCTGATAGCCCAGGCCCTGCGCGGTGGGCAGCACATCGAAAGCCGGCGCCAGATGCAAGTGCTGGCGGTCGTCCATCAGCAGCGCATGGTTCTTTTCGTGGTCGTCCGTGTTGTCGAGCAGGATGTTGAACACCATCCGTCGAAACAACTCTCGCATTTGCGACGGCGCGGCGTCTGCAGGGGCGCGTCGACGCAGCAACTGCGCCAGCTCGGGATATCCGAATGGGCTGCCTTCGGCGCGCAGGGCGACGTACGCGGATTGGGCGTGCCTGCGTTTCGCGCCGTCGCGATCGAATCGGCGGACCGCGACAGCATGACCGTCGGTGAGCCGGATCACGCGCGTCGGCGCCACGCGGATTCCTGCCTCGCTCGCCAGCGTCATTGCCGCGTGCTCGACAAGGCCGGCGTCAAGCGGGTCGCCCAACTCGGCGAATTTCACGATCCATTGCACATCCTGGTTGTGCACCAGTGCCTTGGGGCGCGCGCCGCCCATCGACGTCCCGGGCGCCAGAAGAGGTCTCTGCTCGGCCGGGATCGGTTCGTTCTGCAGTACCCGGCGCACGAGTTCGTGGATCCGCTCGACATCGCCCAGGACGGGCAGCGCGCTGGCGTCGTGCGGTTCGTAGCGTGTCGGGGAAGCGGAGACACTGAGCGCGCCAAAGCGCTCGTCGCCGGCGAAGTACAGGAACTCCATCAACGACAGGCGTGCAGGTTTTTCCAGGTACTGGATCACGCGCTCGCCCCAACGATCGGGTCGCGCGTCCTCGACCGCGCCGATGACCTCGTCGCGGCCGTGCGGCACGTACTCGGAGTCTTGTAGCGGCAGGTCCTCGCTGATTGCGAAGCCGCGCTCGAGCCAGGTTGCGGCGTATTGCAGCGAGACGCTGCGACCCTGGTTGACCAGGCGCAGCGTGCCGACGTGCAGCGGCTGCTTCGGGTCGCCGACATACCAGAGTTGAAGTTCGTCAGGCGCGCGCTTGCTCACGCTTGCTCCCTACCGGGCTTGGCGGGCTTGAGCCGGCGCGCGATCGATTCCGGCGAGCGCACGGCGCGCGACCTGGCGACGCGGATGTCCTGCTCGAGCGCGCCGAGGTCCGCGGCCGGCGCGGCGACATCGGGAAGCGCCTGCACCCGACCCATGAGCCAGAGAGCGCTGGCGTAGACACCCAGGCTCACCGTCGGCTCGCCCTGTTCCACGCGGATGAGTGTCGGGACCGACACGCCGATGCGCAGCGCCCACGCCCGTTGCGACTCCTTGCGGCGCTTTCTGGCGATCGCGAGGTTTTCGCCGAGCTGCCTGATCGCGGAGGCGGCAACGGGGGGCAGGGAACGCGCGACATTGGATGACTTTGGCATAACATAAATATAATCAAATAATGGATTTTGGTCAAATATATAAAACTTCAAATAGAGAGGATCCGTCCACCCGGCCAGCCATGTCAGTTTGGCGCGACCCGATGCGTTCTTACCGTAAGGGCGGCGCGAGAGAGTCGCAAGCCGCCAGAAACCTCTTTATGCAAGAAAGGATCGCCGCCGTGAACTCGAACCTCGCAACCGCTGCCCTGCTGCTCCTGTGCGCCGCGCCGGTTTGCCAATCCGCCGACATCGAGGCCGGCAAGGCAAAAGCCGCGACCGTGTGCGCGGCGTGCCACGGTGCGACGGGCGTGAGCGTCAGCGAAACCATCCCCAACCTCGCCGGGCAACGCGCGGGTTACCTCGAAGCCCAGCTCACGGCACTCAAGCAGGGGACGCGCAAGAATCCCATCATGAATGCGATCGCGACCCAGCTCGGTGCGGAGGACATCGCCAACGCCGCGGCGTACTTCGCGGCGCAGCCAGGAGCTCCGTCCGGAGCCAGGTCCGATCTGCTGCCGGGCGTCGCGAAGAGCAACGTGACCTTCCCCGAAGGCTACAAAGACACGTTCACGAAATACAAGACCATCAATTTCCCTGCCACCGGGCTGGTGCGCCACTTCTTCGCGAACAAGGCCGCCGTGCTGGCCGCAAAAGAAGGCAAGCCGCTTCCCGATGGCGCGGTGTTTCTGGTGGAGGCGTACGCGGCGAAGCTCGACACCGACAAGAAACCGATGATGGGCGATGACGGCTTCTTCGTGGCCGACAAGGTCCTGTTCTATTCGGTGAGCGCGCGCGGCGAAGGCTGGGGCAACACGATCCCCGAAATGCTTCGCAACGGCGACTGGAACTACGGCCAATTCACACCCGACAAGCAACGTCGGCCCGGCGTGAACCAGGCCGAGTGCCTGGCATGCCACAAACCGCGCGAGAGCGTGAGCTTCACGTTCACGCTGAAGGATCTCGCGGACGCGAAGTAGCGGGCCGCGCGCCCTGGCAGTCGTTGCCGCGACTCGTTATTGCGCGCGCCGACACGAACTTGACGTTTGCATTTCACCATTCGGACACGAGAGAACTAACTGCGAGTACTCGAGCCTGACCAACAGACGCCAATCCTGAACTCATGCTCGAGGAACCAAGATGAAACCGTTTGTCCTGCTCGCGTCGCTGCTCGTTTCCGCAACCGCCTTCGCGAACGATGTCGATCCATTCAACTTCGAGAAGGAACATTTCAGCAGTTCGATGACACGCGACGCGGCGATCGCCCGCTCGCAGGCGCCGGCCGAAGTCGGTCTCGACATCGACAACGACGGCCGCGTGGTCACCGCTTCGTCGTCGATGAAGACACGCGCGCAAGTCGCCGCTGAAACGCTCGAAGCGTCCCGCCTCGGCTTGATGGCCTGGGGTGGGCACGATGCCAGGTTGGGCACTGCCGACCAGGAAGAGAAGATCAGGCTCGCCGGCGAACACGCAAGCGGCCACACCGCGACGACTGAATAGAAGTTAGAAGTTGAAGTCGCCCCGGAACGCCGCCCGCCGTTCCGGGCCGGTCGCCGTTGCTCCCTCCCCTGCGAAGCGGGGGAGCAACCGTGTCAAGGGTTGGAGGGAAGTGATGGGTTCCAAGGTTGTTGGGACTTCAAGATCGCATTCAG
>Ga0137409_10007387_pt1 | contig 11307 bp, 8 predicted proteins | sample CZODoug1_16funga_FD_122059 | JGI IMG/M metagenome (GOLD analysis project Ga0137409, IMG submission 122059) | Vadose zone soil fungal communities from Angelo Coast Range Reserve, California, USA - CZODoug1_16fungal (Hybrid Assembly) | ecosystem: Environmental > Terrestrial > Soil > Vadose zone... | reverse complement strand
GTCCGCTCAATCACCACCACGCGGTAAAAGGGCTTCTTTTTCTTTCCAATCCTTGACAGACGAATCGTTAGCACTAATCACTCCTCCTGAACCCATCCATTCTAGCCTGCCAGGCCGCCCCGCGCCAATCAAACTCTCATCGTGGTCTTGGGTCCTTGCTAGAACATCAGTTTCATCGGGGAGCAACTGCCAAACGGAAGCTCCCAGCCATTTTCCTGGAGCGTGCTCTTCGGGCAGCGTACTGTTCAAGTCGTGATCAACCCTGTTCCCAAGATGTTGGGAAATCCTCTCCCACCAGAAATCCAGTCATCTGGTGGGAAGCCTTGCTGTCTATAGTTATCTTGCCTTTCCTCAGCCTGCGGTGTGAAAAGAATTAGTTGTACTGCACTGCGATGTTGCGATATCCGTGTTTGTAGCCGTCTCGGTAAGCGCGAACGTCATTCGCATCGTTGGGTTGCTGGTGATCCGTGCGGCTGCCGCCATACTGACGATCGTACTGGCCGTCCCGCAGACCCCGCTCGAAGTAATTAACGCGTCTGCTTCGATAGTCCTGCTCATTGTTGTATGCAGTGTTCCGGAAGCCGTGCTTGTAGCCGTCTCGGTAGGCACGGGCATCGTTCCCGCTGTTGGGCTGCTGGTGATCCGTGCGGTTGCCACCATACTGACGATCGTGCTGGCCGTCCCGCAAACCCTGTTCGAAGTAATTAACGCTTCGGCTTCGATAGGTCTGTTGCTCCGGTGAAGTGTTCCGGAAGCCCTGTCTGTAGCCGTCTGGATAGGCACGGGCATCGTTCCCGTCGTTGGGCTGCTGGTGATCCGTACGGTTGCCGCCAAACTGGCGATCGTGTTCGCCGTCCTGCGAGCCCTGTTGAAAGTACCCTCTGTCTCCGAATTGATTGTCGTTGCGGTCCCGGTTCTGGTTGCGATCCTGATCCTGCTATGCGGGGTACTGTTGTGCAGGAACAGCGGCAGTCAGACCAGTCGTGCTGAGCCCGGTGAAAGCGATTCCAAGTGCCAACACCCATATTGTTTGTTTTAGATTTCGATTCATGTAATCTCCGTTCCCGAAATGTCAGGGATGCTAGACAGCGACACGGACTCTTGTAGAAGTCGATGTATTGCCCACTATGCAGTCATCCTGGCAGATCGCCTGCCCGGAATCTGCCCCCTATAGCACACATGGGCGCGCGCAGCGGCCGAACGCCCACCCGGATGATATGCTCCTGCCGCTGATTCGAGGTGCGTATGCTGCACAGAATTCTTTGGATCCCGGCTGCAATATTGTTTCTTCCCTTGCTTCACGCCCCGGAGCTTCTGAGCCAGACTCGAGAACCCGTGCAGAGCGTGGAAGAGTCTGTATTCGGCTCGCTCGTCAAGCCAGACCAACCCGGTTTCGCCGTCTTGATTCGATATGGCGGAAGAAATGCTTACAAGCGAGCCGAAGGTGTGCGCGATCTTCGTTCGAAAGCGAAGATAGATGCCCGCACGAATTTCCGCCTGGCCTCCTTCACGAAGCAATTCACCGCCATAGCCATCATGCTGCTCGTCCACGACGAAAAACTTCGCTACGACCAAACGCTCGCAGAGCTCTTTCCCGATTTTCCCGCCTACGGCAAATCCATCACCGTTCGAAACCTCTTGAACCATACCTCCGGCCTCCCCGACTACGAAGATTTGATGGATGCCGTTGAAAAACGGAAGGGCCCGCTATGGTCAGCGGAAAAACAAATTCAAGATGAAGAAGTCCTGAAATTGTTGAAGCAGGAAGAGCACGGAAAGTTCGCGCCGGGAACGAGTTGGTCGTACAGCAATTCCGGCTACGTTGTCCTGGGAATCATTGTCGCAAAGGCTTCCGGAAAATCGTATGGCGAGTTTCTCCAGCAGCGAATCTTCGCACCGCTGAAAATGAATCACACTGTCGTTTTTCAAAAAGGAAAAAACGAAATCGCGCATCGCGCCTACGGCCACTCCAAAGAAAAGGAACTATTCAAAGAAACCGATCAAAGTTCCACTTCTGCGACCCTCGGCGATGGCGCCATCTATTCCAATCTCGAAAATCTCGCCAAATGGGACGACGCCCTGCGCAATCACACCTTGCTCGGTGAAAAGGAATTTCAGCCCACGCTAACACCGGTCAAACTCAACGACGGCTCCGATCCCCGCTGGCCCCTCGAACCCAACGACGACAATCTCCATCCCGGCAAGCCCGTCTCCTACGGCTTCGGCTGGTTCCTCGATCCCTTTGAATCAGTTCCGGGTGCATCCTACGCTAGGCACGCGCGCATGTGGCACACCGGAACCACGATGGGTTTCCGCACCGTGATTGAACGTTTCACCGAAGGCGACGGCCTGACCGTGATCATCCTTTGCAACCGCACCGATCTCGATCCGGAGAAACTCGCCTTGCAGGTCGCCGATCTTTATCTCACGTCGCGCTGAACGCACCGGGACTCGCAACGCGGCGAAAGTCCCTATCTCAAAAGCCAGACTGCACTTCTCAGCCATCAACCCCCTTCCTTAACTTAACATTCCGGTACATAATGCACCCCGATGAGCGAAGGAACTTGCAGTCAGTGCGGCCAAACCTTCCCGGTTCGCTCCCTCTTCGACCTGAACGGCGCGACGTTTTGCGAATCCTGCGTCCAAAAAGCTTCAAAGGAGGCGAAGGAAAGAGGGCTTCCTTCCCTTTACATGCCGCTCATCAGCAAGTCCATCTGCGCGCGCTGCAACACCTATATCGGAAGTTCGTCCGACGCGGTGCAGATTGCAAATCTGCGATTCTGTTCTGCTTGCGGACCATTGATCAAAGACTGGGACTATCCGCAGTGGCTGAAGATCAGTCTTGTGGCCGTGCTCCTCTTGCTCGTCGTGGCTCTGGCCCACGGGCGGAAATATTTCCATGCAGGCCGCGAAATGTATGTAGGAGAGCGCCCCGTGGACGAAGGCCGGTACGCTGAGGCCCTGCCCCATCTTCAAGAGGCGCTGCGCATCGCGCCCCGATCGGACAAAGCAGCTTTACTTGCGGCTAAAGCTGCGCTCCTCAGCGGCGACTACGGCAGTGCGAGCAAAGCACTTCAGGGGCATGACGGCGGCCACTTTGAAGATGCCGATAAGCCAGAGTTCCGTGAAGTGGAAAGCCTCTGGAAGCGCGCCACTGGCGCGCTCGCAAAGGCCGAACAGGCCGCCAAACTTCAGAATCAGGATGGTAAGGAAATTGAGGCGGCCCGCCTGATGCATGAGGCCGCCTCCGCCTATCCTCAGTTTCAATACTTGTCCTTCGTCGCTGAAGCTTACGACGAGGGCGTTGCCTTTGTTCACAAAGACTACGATGCCTTTGTAGCCATCGCTGAGAAGCAATGGAAGGAACGCCCCCTGGCGAACACTGCCGCCGCGCTTGCAAGCGCCCTTGCCTGTAAGTATGCGACTACAGGAGACAACTCATACCGGCAGCGCTCGGAAGAGATGCTCCAGCGCTCGCGTGAAATGGCCAAAGACAATCCGGAGGCCATGAAATCACTGGACGAGTTCGCCGAGCGAAATCGCTACCGCCTTGAGAGCCGCAAGATCATCAGCAAGCAGGAATACGATCGCTTGTTCCGCAGCGGGAAGAATGCGAGCAAGTAGGAGGCACACATGTTTTTCATTCCGGGGTCGGTAATTGCCGCGCTGACGTTCCCAGGCGTCATCATTCATGAAGCTGCGCATCTTTTCTTTTGCAGAATGTTCAAGCTGCAGGTATTCGAGGTTTGTTTTTTCCGCTTTGGCAATCCCGCGGGATACGTCATTCATCAGCAGACGGAAGATTTCAAAGCCCAATTCTTCGTGAGCATGGGCCCGTTCTTCGCGAATACTTTGTTGTGCGTCCTTTTTTGCACTGCTGCGTTTCTTCCGGTGTGGGAACTCAAGGTCTTCGATCCGCTCGCCTATTTCTTCTACTGGCTCGGCTTGTCCATCGGAATGCACGCATTTCCTTCTACCACCGATCTTTCGCACCTTTGGGCTCACGCCCCTGGCTTGGCGAAGAAAGGCAATCTTCTCGCGATTGTGAGTTTGCCGCTCGCAGCCGTGCTGGTGGTGCTGAATTACGCCCGAGTGATCTGGGCCGACCTGGGCTACGGGATTGCCGTGGGAGTTCTGGGACCTATCGCCATTTTCCGCGCTCTGGCCAAATAGAGCTCTTCTAAGCAATGGCGAGAGGCGCTTCATCTCCGCTCTAGACAAGCTGCACTCTACCGCTCAGGACAAACCCGATAATTTGCCGAGGCCTTTCAGTTTGGCCCGCGCCGCCATGCTGCCGTAATGCTTCATCATCGTCCGCATTTGCAGATACTGCTTCAGAACCGTATTGACATCCTGCACGGTGGTGCCGCTCCCCTTGGCGATGCGCTTGCGCCGCTTGCCGTCAATGACGTTGTGATCGCGCCGCTCCTGGTTGGTCATCGAATTGATGATCGCCTCGACGCGCGTCAGTTGGCCCTCGTCCACCTTCGCATCCTTTGGAAGATTCTGCAGCGGCCCCATCTTCGGCAGCATGTCCACGATCTTTTCGAGCGGCCCCATCTTTCGAATCTGCTTCAGTTGATCCCGGAAATCCTCCAGCGTGAATTCTTCCTTGCGCAGCTTGCGCTCGAGTTCCGCCGCTGCTTTTTTGTCGACCGTCTGTTCCACGCGTTCGATGAGCGACATGAGGTCGCCCATGCCCAGCACGCGCGAAACGATGCGCTCCGGATAGAATCCCTCTAGCGCGTCGTAATTTTCGCCGAGCCCCACGAATTTTACCGGCGCGCCCGTAACTTTGCCGATGCTCAGCGCCGCGCCCCCGCGCGCATCGCCGTCAAGCTTCGTCAGAATCACCCCGGTCAGCCCCAGCCGTTTGTGGAATTCGCCCGCCGACCGTACCGCGTCCTGCCCGATCATCGAATCCGCGATAAAAAGCATTTCGCTGGGCTGCAGTTCTTTCTTCAGCATGCTCAGCTCGTTCATCAATTCATCGTCGATGTGCAGCCGGCCCGCGGTGTCCACCAGCACCACATCACTCGCGGAAAGTTTCGCCTCTTTAATCGCGCCTTTCACGATTTCCAGCGGCTTGTCCGTCCCCGTGCCCGGCCACAGCGCCGTCCCGACCGCTTTCGCCACTTGCGCCAGTTGCTCCCGTGCCGCGGGACGATACACGTCCGTCGATACGACGAGCGGCCGGTGCCCATGTTGCGATAGCCATTTTGCGAGTTTTCCCGTGGTGGTGGTTTTTCCGGATCCTTGCAACCCGACGATCATCCACACCGAAGGCGGCCGCGAAGCAAAGATCGGCTTGGCATGCTTGCCCAGCATCGCCGCCAGCTCGTCGCGAACCACTTTGACAACCTGCTGGTCCGGCGAAAGCTGCAGCATCACTTCGCTGCCGATGGCCTTTGCGCGAATGTTCGCAAGCAGCTCGTCAGCAACGCCAACGTTCACGTCGCCTTCCAGCAACGCCTCGCGAATCTCCGCCAGCGCGGTGTCCAGATGCTCATCGGTGAGCTTGCCCTGTCCGCGCAGATTCTTGAACGTGCGTTGCAGCTTCTCGGTCAGGTTCTCAAACATGGTTCTTGGCTACTTTCCCGTGATGGCTGGCTCGTGAAAACCCATCTTAGGCCGCAGATTCATGCCCGGTCAAACCAGCGCGCGCTGCGAGACAAGTCAAGACTCGTCCGGCGCATCATTTCGGGTGCCCGCAGGCGTAGAATTAGGATTGTTATGTCTGAGCACCCTCAAGGGATACCACCGGCGCCGATGGACCCGCACGAGCCTCCTCCTCAGGAAGAAGTGCTGGACATCGTCGAAGAAGCTTCCATGGAGTCGTTCCCCGCAAGTGACCCGCCCGCCTGGAATACGGGCGGCAAAAAGCTACAATTGCTGAAAAGCACGAAGACAGCTTGATCGGCGCACAGGCACAAGCCCAGCATGCCGTAGCCGCAAATCTCAGAGAAATTTTACCAAGGCGTCTGTCGTCTCCTTCGGATTTTCCTCAAGCACCCAGTGTCCGGTGTTTTTGAGCACGACGACGGTCACATCCGAGGCGACCAGCTTCATCTGCTGCGCCAGTGCTTCTCCCAAGGACTTCTCTCCGCCGATCGCCAGGACCGGCATGTTCAATTTGGTTTGAGACAGTTCCGCGAAATCCTTCGCCGCTTGTTGGAATGAAACAAAATACGCCCAGCCCGCTCTCATCCTTCCCGGACGCGCGTACGCCTCGGTGTACGCTTTCCGGTCGGCCTCCGGAATCGAGCGTGTCTTGTCGGCTGCGAAGTTGTTCCAGAAGTGTTCGAAGTACGTGCGCTCGCGTCCTTGCACAAGCGCTTCGGGCGTCGCCCCGTTGAACCGGAAGTGCCAAATCGCCGGGTTGTTGTACACCGCCTCCCATCCGCCCACTCCCGGAAGAAACGCATCCATCACCACCAGCTTCTGCACCTCCGCGGGGAATTGCGCGGCGTACGCATAAGCTACCATCAAGCCAATATCGTGCCCCACGACTCTAGCTTTCTCCACGCCCAGCGAGCGCGCCAGCGCGTGAATTCGAATCGCCGCACTCTTCATGTCCAGCCCGTCCGCCGGAATCGCCGAGTCCCCGATGCCCGGCAGGTCCGGCGCAATCACCGTAAATTTCTCACCGAGCAGCGGCAGGATCGGCGTCCACATCCGCGAAGTCTCCGCATAGCCGTGCAACAGGATCAGCGGAGTGCCGTGACCACCCGTCGTGTAATGCAGTTTGACGCCATCGATCTCCGCTATCCGCGCAACAAAACCCTTGTCCGCCGCATTTGCGGATGTGGCCCCCGAAAATGTAGCGCAGAGAAAAAGTACGCCGCATACGGCCAAGCGTGGAAACAGTCGAATCACTCGGTTCATGGAAACCTCCTGGAATTGGTCACCCAGTATACCCGGATGGCAACAGAGGCGGCTCGCCGCGAACTCAGGGGACTCAAAGGGAGACGAAAGAAGAAAAATCGACTTGACTCACACCGTCCTTCTCAATGGAAGGAGTTAAGACCTTACCATCTGGCAAATTGGGTCCGAGCATTACTTCCGGGTTCCCGACAATTCGTCCAGAATCTCTTGTTTCGCTTGCAACACCTCCTCTTGTGGACGCTCATGTGGTTGAGCGATATGTCGGAAATACCGACTTGCCCGGCCATCACGAACCGTTCAGAAAAGCCCGGACTCCCGATCAAATGAGACGCAGCCCGGGTACCAGAGGTGATCGTGGAGCCAGAAGCGGATTATTGTGCTAAACCGACGCGGCGCAATAAATCCTGGAAGCGCGGATCGCTGCGCAACGAATCAAACGCCGGGTCAACCTTGAGGGTGGTCAGGTTATTAAGGTGCTCGGAGTAGGCCTTTTCCAGGTCGGCTAGGGCCTCTTCCTTATTGCCCATACCAAGATGCGCCCAAAGCATAATTACGGGATTCAGCAACTCATGCCGGCTCAGCCTTTCCAGTTTTTCCAGCTCGCGGCGAGCCTTCTCCAGCTGCCCCGCGCGGCCATAAATGTAGGCCAAAAATGACCAGTGCCAAGGTCCTTCGCCATAAAAACGGCGCAATATTTCTTCGTCGGCCAGAGCTTGCTCGAACATCCCTTTTTCTGCGTACGCATAGACAATGATGCCAGCCGCCCGGGCAAAATTCGGATCCTTCCGGAGCACGGTGTGACACTGTTCGATGGCGCGGTCATACTGCCGCGAGAAGTACAGAATCGCGCCGTTGTCAGTGGCAATGATGAGTGAAAGTGGATCCAGTTGGCGCGCTCGTTCGCTTTCGCGCAACGCCTCGTCGAAGCGCCCCTGCCACATCAGATGCTCGGCATACCAGTGGTGGGCGGTAGCGTAGTTGGGGTTCAATTCGATGGCCCGCCGGTATTCTTTGCCTGCAGTTTGCCAGTCCCAATCGTGATTCTGGACAATTAAAGCCAGCGCCGTGTGCGCTTCCGCGAGCCGCTCGTCCAGCTCCAGCGCCCGTAAAGCGGCCGCCCGCGCTTGGGGCATATACAGAGTTGAGGAAGCAGAAGAATAACCAGTCAGGAGCGTATAGGAATTCGCCAGGCCCGCATAAGCAAGGGCGTAATTGGGATCGATTGTAGTAGCCTGTTGAAAATACTCGATTGCCTGCTGAAATCCTGCGACGGTCCTTTTGCTCCAGAAGTACATGCCTTTGCGATACAGTTCCTGTGCCTCCGCGGACTTGGGGGATAACACAGGTTGGGCGTTGGACCTGGCCGACTCGTGCCCGTTAGAGGCATTGCGAATTTCGCTCGCGATCTTGACCTGTGGCTGCGGGCGGCTTCGGAAGCGAGACCATGCGAGGTAAGCACTCGGCACCACAACCAGCACAATGGCAACCCCCAGCAGCATTCGCTCTCTACGCTTGGTAGCCACATCCACAGCGGCGGCCGGTACACCGGAGCGGTCCATGACAACAGAGGCGTCCGCCACGGTCGGCGCCGTTACCGAGACTTGCTCTACAGGAGCAATGAACCGGTAGCCTACACGGGGGACCGTTTCGATGTACCGTGAGTTTTCCGGAGAGTCGCCTAGCGCCGCACGCAGTTTCTTAATCGCGCTGTTCAGGCTATGTTCAAAATCCACGAAGGTGTCGGAAGACCACAGCCTTCGTCGTATCTCTTCGCGGGTAATCGCCTCACCCGGCTTCTCTAGCAAGATGGAAAGGATGCAAAAAGGCTGGCCAGGCAAACGGATGCGGACACCGTGCTTGCGCAATTCCCGCGCGGCGAGGTTTACTTGGAAAACGCCAAAGCGGAGGACACTACCGGGAGAGAGAGACTTCGTTTCTGCCACAGTTCATTGCTCCAAGGATTGAGCACTTTCTTCGAGCGACGGTCACCTGGGTACGTAACCCGAATCCTATCTGAGACTTGGCTGGTCATCAAGAGATAATGTCGCGTGCATTGCGTTCCCGTCACTACTCCCATAGTTTGATAGCCACTGTCCCACTCTCCTGAGTACGGTGAAAACTATTTGCGCCGTCGGCGCCGTAAGGGGTGTTTCGATGCAGACGTTCCCAACCCAGCAGTCGAGCTTTACCCGTTGCTTGTCCCAGTTTCTTGCAAAGATTCCTATAAGACGCAGGCTGATTCGCCTCCACAAGGACCTGACACGGCGCAGCTTTTTATCTACGCTAGTGATGCCGGCCGTCTGCCTGATAGCACTTGGGACGCTCGCCGTGTCCGCACGCGCGCAGATGGTAGATAACACCCAAGCGATTAACCCGATAAACGCGGGAATCAACAAGTCGCTAACACAAGAGATCGGTACTGGTCGTGGCAACGTTAACATTCCTGATTCTTCGCTGTTCATCATCAATCGCGATGCTTTCCGCGCCGTTCGCCGTGGGCGACAGCTCTTTCAGCGTAAATTCACAAGGGTACAGGGGCAAGGCCCGGGCGTCGACGACGGCGTGGGCAACATCGCGACAACGAAGGAAATCGGCGCTGGGTTGGCCGATTCTTGCGCTGCGTGTCACGGCCGTCCTCGAGGCTCAGCGGGAGTCGGAGGAGATGTTGTTACCAGACCGGATAGTCGAAGTGCACCGCACCTGTTCGGGCTAGGACTGAAAGAAATGCTGGCCGACGAAATGACCTCGGACATGCGTGCCATTCGCACTAAGGCTGTGACCAGCGCAAAACAAATACGTAAGTCCGTCACTCTTCCACTCCTGACAAAGGGTGTCTCCTTCGGGTCCATTACTGGCAATCCCGACGGATCGATAGACACTTCACAGGTCCAAGGCGTCAACCCCGACCTTCGCGTTCGTCCCTTTTTCGCTCAGGGGGGGACAATTTCCATGCGCGAGTTCATTGTGGGCGCTCTGAACGCAGAGATGGGCCTCCAAGCAGTTGACCCGGACTTGGCCGCTGCAAGCGCCGGGGGCAGAGTCATAACGCCATCGGGCATGGTGCTGGACGGGTCCCAGGATGCAATCGAAGCTCCGCCGGCGCCTGATCCGGTAAATGGGAACGAGATAGACCCCGCTCTCGTGGATCACCTCGAGTTCTACCTGCTCAACTATTTCAAACCTGGGATCTCCCAGAAGGACCCAAGTGCAAGTCACGGTTCGAAGGTCTTCGACCAGCTTGGGTGCGCGACATGCCACGTTGAAAATCTTACGGTCAATCACGATCGCCGCGTGGCCGACTTAAACACCGTCTATGATCCCGTAAACGGAATTTTCAATCGCATGTTTGCCACGGCGACCGCATTGATCCACAAGGTAAACGACAATAGCGGATATCCTCCTTTGATGGTGCCTAACGGGCAACCGTTCGTGGTCCAAGATATCTACACCGACTTCAAACGTCACGATCTCGGACCGAATTTTCACGAACGGAACTGGGACGGCACGATCCAAACCGAGTTCCTCACGAGACCTCTTTGGGGCGTGGGAAGCCTCGGATCATTGGGGCATGACGGCCGTAGCATCAATTTGACCGAGGTGATCCTTCGCCACGGTGGTGAGGCTCAGGCGTCGCGAGACGCATTCGCCAACCTCTTCAGCCAAGGAAACGAAGGAGATGCTTTTGACCTGCTCCACTTCCTGGGCACGCTGGTATTGTTCCCCCCGGATGACACCGCTTCCAATCTGGATCCGGGAAATCGGGCCGCGCCAAACTTCCCGCAAAGCGGGCATGGCAGCATCAAGTTGACAGTTCTCTTCAATAACCCGAAAGACCCCGAATGAGAGATGTGTGCTAGAGACGCACGCCTCTCATTTCCATAACGGATCCGCTCAGACTCTGTTGGATGCCGTGCAGTTTTACGAGGGCCGCTTTGGCCTTGTTCTCACGCCTCAGGAGGAATCGGACCTGGTCGCGTTCTTGAGCGTTCTCTAGCGCACATCCACTCTGGACTCAGAAGTCTCGTTCTGGGAATTGGTCCCAAACAATTGCTGGATTCCGGGCGGATGACGCGCTAATCGGAAACTGACCCGCTACCAGACTGCTAGCTCGATCTCGGGGGAGGCGGGGAACATTGGCCACCCGGACTTCAGGTCCGATCCTAGAATTTGTTTTTGGCGCTGTGGCCGACGGCCACCAGGAAAATGGTGCTCTTGCCTTCAGCGTGGGGAGAGAAGAAGCGGGTCACATCGTCATCGAAGAAGGTCAGCCCCGTGGCGCCCAGCCGTTGCACGTAGGCCGCAAGATACAGCTTGCCGCCGAGGATGCCGGCTTCGAGTTGCACGGCGCGATAGCCGCGATTGCCGAAGCGCTGCAAAATCGGCCGCAAATCCGCCAGGAAAAAAATGTCCACGGCCGCGTCC
>Ga0137409_10003132_pt2 | contig 11307 bp, 14 predicted proteins | sample CZODoug1_16funga_FD_122059 | JGI IMG/M metagenome (GOLD analysis project Ga0137409, IMG submission 122059) | Vadose zone soil fungal communities from Angelo Coast Range Reserve, California, USA - CZODoug1_16fungal (Hybrid Assembly) | ecosystem: Environmental > Terrestrial > Soil > Vadose zone... | reverse complement strand
GGGACTCATGACCGACCGCGAAGCGCGCACCGCCCGGGTGGGCGGCGAAGTGCTCGCGGTGGTGTGGTAGGAGACGAACGATGTCACGGATCGGCAGGAAGCCTGTGCCATTGCCCAAGGGCGTCACCGCGCAGATCGACGGGCACAAGATCACGGTGAAGGGGCCGAAAGGCGAGATCAGCCGCACGCTCCACGAGGACATGATCATCGCCCTCGAGGACAGCACGGTCGTGGTGAAGCGCCCCTCCGAGGAGGCGCAGCACAAGTCGCTGCACGGCCTCACGCGCACGCTCGTCGCGAACATGGTGCAGGGCGTCACGGAGGGGTTCGCCAAGTCGCTCGAGATCCAGGGCGTCGGCTACAAGGCCGAACCGAAGCCGTTCGGTGTGCAGCTCGTGGTGGGATTCTCGCATCCCGTCCCCTACCACGCGCCACAGGGAATCAAGATTACGGTGACGAATAACGTCAACGTGAAGATCGAAGGTATCGACAAGGAACTCGTGGGTCAGGTGGCTGCGGAGTTGCGCAACGTCCGCCCACCCGAACCCTACAAGGGCAAAGGCATCCGCTACGCGGGCGAGCAGGTGCGCCGCAAAGCGGGCAAGACTGCCCAGGCGGCGAAATAAGTCATGCGCTCCATTCGCAAAATCAAAACGTCGGCTGATCGCCGCTACCGCCGCCACCTCCGCGTGCGCAAGAAGGTCGAAGGCACGCCGGAGCGGCCGCGGCTCGTGGTGTTCCGTTCGTCGAAGCACATCTACGCCCAGCTCGTCGATGACCAGCGCGGTCGCACGCTCGCCGGCGCGACGGACACGTCCGAAGGCGTGCAGATCGAGGGCAAGGGCAAGGTGGCGCGGAGCTTTGCGGTCGGGAAGCTCATTGCCGCCAAGGCCAAAGAGAAAGGCATCGCCAAAGTCGTATTCGACCGCGGCGGTTATCAGTATCACGGGCGCGTGAAGGCTGTTGCCGACGGCGCCCGCAAGGGAGGACTGGAGTTCTAATGGAAGATCAAGAGCCAAAAAACGAAGTGGCAGCGCCCACCAACGTTCCCGCGGCGGACGTTCCACCGGCAGCTGAGGCGGCGCCGCCGGTGGAACACCGGCCCTCGCGCGGCCCGCGCGGTCAGGGCGGCGGCGGGGGCGGCGGGGGGGGCGGGGGGGGCGGTCGCGGCGGCAGAGGCCGAGGCCGCGGTGGTGAGCGGCGCGACGGCGGCGATCGCGGGCGCGAGAGCGATGGCATCGTCGAGAACGTCGTCGCGATCAATCGCGTGGCGAAAGTCGTGAAGGGTGGTCGTCGTTTCTCCTTCAACGCATTGGTGGCGGTGGGGGATGGTAAAGGTCAGGTCGGGATCGCGACCGGCAAGGCGAATGAGGTCAGCGAAGCGGTGCGGAAGGCCGTCGAGGCCGCGCGCCGCAACATGTCCGAAATACCGCTCACCGGCGGCACAATTCCGCACGAGATCATCGGGAAGCACGGCGCGGGCCGGGTGCTGCTCAAGCCGGCGGCCTCGGGTACGGGCGTGATCGCGGGTGGACCGGTGCGCGCGGTGCTCGAATGTGCGGGGATCCGGGACATCCTGACCAAGAGCCTGGGCTCGACCAATCCGCACAACATGGTGCGGGCGACCCTGGACGGCCTGAAGCGTCTGACGACAGCGCGGCGCGTCGCGCGCGAGCGCGGCGTGGAGCTCGACGCCATACCGTACCGCGCCCGCCAGGAAAGCGTGGTCACGCATGGGTAGGCTGCCCCCGACGCGGAAATACCGCAAACGCAAAACCGGGCGCGACCCCGTATTGCCGCCGGTGGGGAAGGGGAAGCTGCGCATCAAGCAGGTGCGGTCGGGCAGCGGCCACTCCTATCGCATGAAGCGGACGCTCGAGGCGTTGGGCCTCAAGCATCATCAGGCGGAAGTCGTGCATGCGGATCATCCGGCGCTGCGCGGTATGCTGCAACAGGTGCGTCATCTGGTTGAGGTGACACCCGAAAAGGAAGGCAAGAAGTGACGCCGAAGGCGAAAGCGAAAACGAAAGCGAAAACGACACGGAAGCCGCGGGCCAAGTCCCGAGCCGAGAGCCCCGAGTCCCCAGTCACGCGCCTGGCCCTGCACGACCTGCGCGCGCCGCGCGGCTCGCATCGCGCGCGGATCCGCAAAGGCCGCGGTCCCGGCTCCGGGATCGGCAAGACGGCCGGCCGCGGCGGCAAAGGCCAGACCGCGCGTCAGGGGGGCAAGGTGCGTCCGGGGTTCGAGGGCGGCCAGATGCCGCTCATCCGGCGCATTCCCAAGCGCGGCTTCACCAATCCGTTCAAGCAGCCGGCACAGGTCGTCAACGTGCGCCACCTCATCCTGCTCGCGGAGGGTGTCGAGGTGACGCCGGAGACGCTGTTCGGCGCCGGACTGGTGCGCCGTCCCGACCACCCGATCAAGCTGCTCGGCACCGGTGAGGTCTCGGGGCGGAAGTTCGTCGTCAAAGGCGTGGCGGTCTCCGCGAGCGCCAAGAGCAAGATCGAGCAGGCCGGCGGAACGATCGCGTGACGTCCCCGATTCCCAATCTGTTCAAGGTCCCGGAGCTCAAGGAAAAGCTCCTCTTCACCTTCCTGTGCCTCGTGATTTACCGGATCGGGGCGCACATCGCGACGCCGGGTGTGAACGTGGACGCCCTCGCGGACTTCATGAGCACCCGTGGGACCGGCACGCTCTTCGGACTGTACGATCTGTTCTCGGGCGGCGGGCTCCGGCGTGCCACCGTCTTCGCGCTCGGCATCATGCCGTACATCTCCGCCAGCATCGTGTTTCAGCTGGCGGGACCCGTGTTCCCGATCATCGAGAAGATGCAGCGTGACGAAGAGGGCAAGAAGACGCTGACGCAGTGGACCCGCTATGTCACCGTCCTGCTCTGCATTTTCCAGGCGTACGGGTTTGCGGTGTTCACGGAATCGTTGCCCAGCGCCGTCGCCCAACCGGGGTTCGCCTTCCGGATGACGACGGTCCTCACGCTGACGACCGGCGGCATCTTCGTCATGTGGCTGGGCGAGCAGATCACCGAGCGGGGCATCGGGAACGGGATGAGCTTGCTCATCTTCTTTTCGATCATCGAGCGCATCCTGCCGGAGACGGTGAACACCTTCGAGGCGCTGAAAGCCGGCACGCTCACCTTCCCCGTGCTGCTCATCGTGCTGATCATGTGTGTGCTCGTGGTCGCGGGCACCGTCGCGATTACGGTGGCGGCGCGCCGGATCCCGGTCCAGATCCCGCGCAAGGTGATGGGGCGGGGCAGGATTCGTGAAGGACAGAAGACGTTCATCCCGCTGCGCATCAACAGCGCGGGCGTGATGCCGATCATCTTCGCGCAGTCGCTCATCATCGTGCCGGGCACGGTCGCGACGTTCAGCGGCATCCCCTGGCTCAAGACCTTCGCCGAATACTTCAACACGACGTCGGTCTGGTACATCGTCTCGAGCGCCGTGTTGATCGTGTTCTTCGCCTACTTCTACACGTCCATCATTTTCAACCCGGTGGATCTGGCGGAGAACCTCAAGAAGCAGGGCGCGTTCATCCCCGGCGTGAAGCCCGGCGCGGCCACGGCCGATTACATCGACGAAGTGCTGACCCGCATCACGCTGCCGGGCGCCCTGTTCCTGACGTTCGTCGCCCTGTTGCCGATCGTCGTCCAGAACACGCTCAACATGCCGTTCGGGTTCGGCGGCACGGCGCTGCTCATCGTGGTGGGTGTGGCGCTCGATACGGTGCAGCAGGTGCAGCAGCATCTGTTGCTGCGCCAGTATGACGGCTTCATGAAGGGTGGGGGTGGAGGTAGCGGCACCTCGCGGGTTCGCTTCCGCCGCTAGTGCCAGCACTGTAAGTGTTCATTCTCATGCTGGGGGCGCCGGGCTCGGGGAAGGGGACGCAAGGAAAAATCCTCGCCGAGCGGCTCGGGCTGCCCAAGATCACCACCGGTGACTTGCTGCGGGCGGCAATGAAGGACGGGACGCCGCTTGGACTCGAGGCGCAGAAGTACTACGACGAGGGCAAGCTCGTGCCCGACAGCATCATCCTCGGCATGATCAAGGAGCAGCTGGATCGCCCGGAGGCGAAGACCGGCGCGATCCTCGACGGTTTCCCCCGCACCGCGGCGCAGGCTGAGCTGGTCGACAGGACCCTGGCGCAGCGCGGCCAGCGATTGAACCACATCCTGCTGCTCGACGTGACGGAGGATGAGCTCGTCCGTCGCATGAGCGCGCGGTCGCAGGTGGAGGGCCGCAGCGACGATAGTCCCGAGGCGATCGCCAACCGACTCCAGATCTACCAGCGCGACACCGCCCCGCTCATCGCGCATTATGCCCAGCGGGGGATCGTGCACCGCGTCCCCGGCACCGGGACGGTCGATCAGATTGCCGGGGAGATCAAGCGCATCATCGGGCGATGATCACCATCAAGTCGGCGCGCGAAATCGAGACGATGGCGGCCGCCGGCCGTATCGTCGCCGAGACCCTCGCGCTCGTCGAGCGGCACATCCGGCCCGACCTCACCACCGAAGATCTCGACCGCCTCGCCGAGACGTTCATCCGCAGCCACCCCGGGGCGCAGCCCTCGTTCAAGGGGCTGTACGATTTTCCGGCCACGCTTTGCACGTCGATCAATCACGAGATTGTCCACGGCATCCCGTCGCACAAGCGCGTCTTGCACGACGGCGACATCGTGAGCATCGATGTGGGCGTGTGGCTGGAGGGGTTGCACGCCGACTCCGCCGCCACGTTCCCGGTCGGCGACATCACGAAGGAGACGGCGCGGCTGCTCGAGGTGACGCAGCAGGCCCTCGCCGCGGGCGTGGCGCAGGCGCGGGCGGGCAATCACGTCGGGGATATCGGCCATGCCGTGCAGCAGGTGGCGGAAGGCGCGGGATACTCCGTCGTCCGCGAGCTCGTCGGCCACGGGATCGGCGCCGCCTTTCACGAGGAGCCGCAGGTGCCGAACTACGGCAAACCGAAACGCGGCCCGCGCCTCGCCCCCGGCATGACGATCGCGATCGAGCCGATGATCAACATCGGGGGCTCGGCGATCCGGACGCTGGACGACAAGTGGACCGTCGTGACGCAGGACGGCTCGCTGTCGGCGCACTTCGAGCACACGGTGGCCATCACAGACAACGGGCCGAGGATATTGACTAGGGCTTAGCCGATCCCCGACGCCTTTGCCCGCGCCGGATCGGACAATCCGGCCAGGTTGGCGTTCACGTTTTCCGTCGCACCGTCGATCGCGGTTTTGGCCAGCATCCCGGCCACGCGCGCGTCGCTCACGGCGTTCTTGTTTCCGATGTGCTCGATCGTTTGGGCAAGAGCGAGGAGGCGTCGGCCGTGCTTGACGACGTCAGCGGGCGGCCGGGCCGCGGCCAGCAGCGCGTCGTCGACCGCTTGAGCGCGGCGGGGATCGGCTTTCGGGATCTTGTACGCCTGGCTGACTCCGGCGTAGGCAGCCGCGTCCTCATCCACCAGACGCCGCAGCTCGCCACGCAATTGCTCGGCTTCCGCGAGGATCTCGCGGGCCTGCGCGTCGACTCCGGCGTAGGCTTTCTTGCCGATTGTGAGCCGCGCCACCATCGCCACGAGCGCCGCGGCGAGCGTTCCGGCCAGAGCGGCGGCGCTGCCGCCCCCCGGCGTCGGGGCTCCTCCCGCCAGTTCATCGATCCAGCCGTCGAGGAATGGCCCCCGCCCCTCGCCGGCGGACGGGATGGCCGCAGGCATGGCGGCGCGGATCTTCGCTTCCAGGATGTGATCCCCGGCGTTTGACAGCCGCAGCAACGATTCCGCGGCACCGACGAGCGCGCGCTCGGGAATGAGACCGACGATCTCGCTGTACTGCACGCCGACACCCTGCTTTTCCGCGCGGGCCTTGATGGCATTGAAGACGACGGCGGGCGAGGTGATGTCGATGTCCAGGAGGTTCATCGAAACCTGCGCGAGACCGTCGACGATGAAACCGCTGGCCTGCACGCCCGGCAACCCACCGCTCGAGGTGCGGATCTGTTTCGCGATCTCTTTTGCGACGGCGATTTCCTGCGTATCCAGATACACATTGAATGCGACCAGGAACGGCCGGGCTCCGATCGCCGTGACGCCGGCCGTCGGATGAACCTTGGTGGGACCGAAGTCGGGAGCCAACGTTCGCTCGCGCAATGCCTCGAATTCACCCTTGCGAATGTCGGGCAGACGCTGGTGCTCGGGACGCGTCGCGGCCTTGGCGTAGAGGAACACCGGAATCGACAGCTCTTTGCCCACCCGCTCACCAAGCTGCCGGGCCAGGTCGGCGCACTCTTGCATCGTACTCCCCACCACCGGCACAAACGGCACGACGTCTGTCGCGCCCATGCGTGGGTGCTCGCCGCTGTGCTTGGTGAGGTCTATCCGGTCGGTTGCGACGCGCATGGCTTCGAATGCCGCTTCCACCACGGCAGCCGGGTTGCCGACGAAGGTGAACACGGAGCGGTTGTGCGCCGTGTCACTTTGGACGTCGAGCAGCCGCACACCGGTGACGGCGGTGATGGCCGAGCGTAACGCGTCGATCGTGGCGGCATCGCGGCCTTCGGAGAAATTCGGTACGCATTCGACCAGGGGAGAGGGCATCAGCTCTTCCTCAATAGATCGATGAGCCAGCGGTGCATCGCGGCGTTGCCCGCGACGATGGAGCAGTTCCCGACGTCACTCAGCACGTCTGCGGCGCCGTCGGGCCGGGTCACGATGCCGCCCGCTTCGCGAATGAGCAATGTGCCCGCCGCGATGTCCCACGGCGCGAGCTGCAGCTCCCAGAATGCATCGAGCCTCCCAGCCGCGACATCCGCCAGGTCGAGCGCAGCGGCCCCGGCACGCCGGATGCCGCTCGCTGCACCGATCACGGCCGCGAACTGCGATAGATAGATGTGCAACAGGTTCAGCGCCTTGAACGGAAAGCCGGTCCCGATGAGGGCGCGTCTGGGCTCCGTCACGGCGGAGACGCTCAGGCGCGTGTCTTCCTCAAAGGCCCCCCCGCCGCGGATCGCCTTGTACGTTCGGTTCCGGCCCACGTCGTGGATCACGCCGGCCGCCAGTTTCCCGTCGACGAGGCATCCGATGCTGACCGCGTATTGCGGATAGCCGTGCAGAAAGTTCGTCGTCCCATCCAGCGGATCCACGATCCAGACCAGCTCGCCCTGCGCCGCCCGTTTGGGAGAGAGCTCTTCGCCGACGATGACCGACTCGGGCGCCTCGCGCAGGAGGACTTCGGTGATCACGGCCTCGGCCGCGCGATCGACCTCGGTCACGAAGTCATGTTGTGACTTTTCCGTCCAGGTGTGGACAGCCGGGCGCGACGCGCTGCGCAAATAATCGGCGGCGCGGAGCGCCGCGCGCTCTGCCAGCTTGACTAAGTCGTTGTATTCACGCACTTTGCATCGCCAATGGCGCGCATTTTCAGTGGCATCCAACCCTCCGGCGAGCTGCACATCGGCAACTACCTCGGCGCCGTGCAGAATTGGGTCCGGCTGCAGACGGAGCACGACTGCCTCTTCTCGATCGTCGATCTGCACGCGATCACGCAGCCGTACGACGCGGGCGCTCTCGCGTCCCTGACTCTCGATATGGCGGTAAGTCTGTTTGCGGCCGGCTTGGACCCCGACAAATGCATCGTCTTCGTGCAGTCGCACGTCGCCGAGCACACCGAGCTGAACTGGCTGCTTACGACCCTGGCGCCGCTCGGTGAGCTCGAGCGCCAGACCCAATTCAAGGACAAGGCGCAGCGTCAAGAAAGCGTCGCCATGGGGCTGCTGGCGTATCCGGTATTACAGGCGGCCGACGTGTTGCTGTATAAAGCTAGTCTTGTCCCCGTCGGTGAGGACCAGGTCCAGCATCTCGAGTTGATGCGCGAAATTGCGCGCCGCTGGAACGCCCGCTACGGTCGCGACTTCTTTCCCGAGCCGCAGCCGCTGTTGACCAGGACGAAGCGGGTGCTGGGCCTCGACGGCAAGGCCAAGATGTCCAAGAGCTTGGGGAACACGATCGGACTGTTCGAGTCGCCCGAAGCGATCTGGGAGAAGCTCCGGCCTGCGGCGACCGATCCTGCACGCAAGACGCGCAAGGACCCCGGCACGCCGGAGATCTGCAACATCTTCACGCTGCATCAGGGGTTCTCGCCGCCCGATACGGTGGAGGAGGTCGCGCAGAAGTGCCGGACCGCCGGGTGGGGCTGTCTCGACTGCAAGCGTGTGCTGGCCGACAATATGATCAAGACGCTGGCGCCGATCCGTGAGCGCGCGGCAAAGTTCAAGCTGAATCCAATGGGCGTGCGGGAATGGCTTCGTGCGGGCGCGGACAAGGCCCGTTCGCTCGCCCAGCGCACCATCGCCGAGGTGCGGGACAAGATGGGGTTCCTCCAGAATGTTTAGACAGATCGTGGAGATGTTTCGCCTGGAGCTGATGCTCCAGGTCGGTCTCGCGACGCTGCTGGGCGGCGCGATCGGTCTCGAGCGCGAGCTCGGCGGCAAACCCGCCGGCCTCCGCACGAATATCCTGATCTGCATCGGGTCGGTCCTCTACACGCATTTGTCCATCGCCATGTTGAGCGCCATCGCCGGCGGTGGAGGCACGGGCACCGATCCCACTCGCGTCGCGGGCCAGATCGTGACCGGCGTCGGGTTCATCGGGGCGGGGACCATCCTGCATGCCCGCGGGGCCGTCGTTGGGCTCACCAGCGCCGCCACCATCTGGGTCGTGGCGGCGATCGGCGTGGCCTTGGGCAGCGGTTACTACCTCGAAGGGATCGCCACCACGCTGGTCGTCCTGGTGGTGCTCGCCGGGCTCGGCAGGGTCGAGACGCTCGTGGAACGTCAGGCGATGCGGTCGACCATCACGATTCACGCGCACCCGGGTCCCACGGTCCTCGAGGATTTGGAGGGACTCGTTCGGCGAGCGGGGCTCGAGATCAGCGCCGTGTCGAGCCGTCAGGAAAACGTCGATCTCGTCATCGAGTTCAATATTCGTGGGTCCAAGCGACTGCACGATCAGGTCATGATCACCCTTCTGCACCACGACCACGTGCGTACGGTCTCCACGGGAGAGTGAGCGCTCCCCCGGTCTCCAGACGACTTGTCGTCGATCTGGCCTCGCTCCGCGCCGCGTGGAGAATTCCGAAAACCAGCGTGGTCCAGATCAAGAACGCGCTGGGTGCGGCATGGGACGTGATGGAGGTCAAAGCCCCCGCGGTGTCCGACGGCGATGGCGGTTCGGGATCCCCGGAAGCGATCTCCGCGGCGCGCGGGGCCGAGATCTATCTCGGCTTCGGAGTCCCATCCGGCGTCGCCGCCGCCGCGAAGGGCACCTTGCGCTGGGCGCACAGCGCCACCGCCGGGATCGGTGCGAGCCTCGCACACATGTCCGGAAGCGGCGTGCTCCTCACCAACTCGGCGGGCGTCCACGCGGAGCCGATGGCCGACTGGGTCGTCGCCGCAATCGGCTATTTCACACGCGGGCTCGATCGCATGCTGGCCGCGCAACGCCAGGGACGCTGGGCCAAGGAGGACTTCACCGACGGCGCCATCCCGATGCGAGAATTCCGCGAGCTACGACTCGGCGTGTTCGGGCTCGGAGGTATCGGGACCGCGGTCGCGCGCCGCGGGTTGGCCCTCGGCATGAAAGTGTCGGGTGTCCGGCGGCGCGCCGAACGCGGCGGTCCCAAGGGTGTGGAATGGGTCGGCGGATTGGCCGACCTGCCGCGCCTCGCCGGCGGAAGCGATGTGCTGGTGATTGCGGCGCCGCACACGACGGAGACCGTCGGGGCGGTCGATCGCCGGGTGCTCGAACGGCTGCCGCATCAGGCGGTGGTCGTGAATGTCTCGCGTGGTTCGCTGCTCGACGAGGCGGCGCTGCTCGAGCTCCTCGAGCTGCGGAGGCTGCGCGGCGCGGCGCTCGACGTCTTCGCGACCGAGCCGTTGCCCGCCGGGCATGCCTTCTGGAGCCATCCCCGTGTGCTCGTGGCGCCGCATGTGAGCGCGGTGTCCGGCCGCTTCTGGGAGCGCGAGACGGCTTTGATCGTGGAGAACATCCAGAGCTATCTTGCAGGTGCGCCCCTCACGAACCTCGTCGACCTGGAAGCCGGGTATTGAATGGAAAAGATCATCAAGGCCGCGGTGGACCGTGGGGCGTCCGACCTGCACATCAAGGCGGGCGACGTGTTCCGCGCCCGTATCAACGGGAAACTGGTCCCGCTCACCAAGCAGCGGCTGACCCCCGATCAGACCAAGGCGATCGCCCAGCGCCTCATCGCCAATGACGAGGACCGGGGACGCATCGACAAGCTCCGCGACTACGACTGCTCGTGGGGCATGCCCGGGATCGGCCGCTTCCGGGTCAACATCCTGCGGCAACGCTCGTCGTTCATGATCGTCATGCGCGTGATTCCGTTCGACGTCCCGACCTTCGAGTCGCTGAAGTTGCCGGCGGTGCTCGCCGAGGTGGCGAACGTGGAACGCGGGATGATCCTCGTGACGGGGGTGACCGGCTCGGGCAAAAGCTCGACGATGGCGGCGATCATTAACCACATCAACCAGAACCAGCATCGTCACGTCCTCACGCTCGAGAACCCGATCGAGTTTCTGCACCGCGACATCAACTGCTCGGTCACGCAGCGCGAGATCGGCGTCGATACGGACGATTTCCGCACAGGCCTGCTCGCGGCCCTGCGTCAGGATCCCGACGTGATCCTCATTGGCGAGATGCGCGATGCCGAGACGGTCGACACCGCGATGAAGGCGGCCGAGACCGGCCATCTGCTCGTGTCGACGCTGCACACGCCCGACGCAGTCACGACGGTGAGCCGCATCGTCTCGATGTTTCCGCCGGAGGAACAGGAGATCGCGCGACTGCGGCTGTCGGAAGCGCTGCACGCGGTCATATCGCAGCGGCTGCTGCCGCGCGCCGACGGGCAAGGGCGCGTGGCGGCGCTCGAGGTGATGATCTGCACAGACATCGCGCGGGACATCATCAGAGACGCGGAGCGGACCTCCGAGCTGCCCGACTACATCGGAGACTCGCGCGAGAAGTACGGCATGCAGACGTTCGATCAGCATCTGTTTGACCTCGTGAACGACGGGGTCGTGAGCTACGAAACCGCGCTAGCCGCGGCGTCGCAGCGCGCGGACTTCGAGCGGCAGACGCGATCCCTGCGGCGCCGGCCCCCCGCTCCCACCGCCGCCGCCGCGGAGAAGGCCGTCGAACCCGCCGTGAAGGTCGACGACCTCTCGAGCCTGCTGCCGCCGCCGTGAGCGACGCGAAGATCCCGCCGGC
>Ga0137409_10007386_pt1 | contig 11308 bp, 17 predicted proteins | sample CZODoug1_16funga_FD_122059 | JGI IMG/M metagenome (GOLD analysis project Ga0137409, IMG submission 122059) | Vadose zone soil fungal communities from Angelo Coast Range Reserve, California, USA - CZODoug1_16fungal (Hybrid Assembly) | ecosystem: Environmental > Terrestrial > Soil > Vadose zone... | reverse complement strand
AAGTTCATGTTGCCGTGGTCGTTCTCGGAGGAGGCTGCCGCCGAGAAGCACATGGCCCAGCTTCAGCACAACATGCTGGTCGCTGGCACCAAGAAATCCGTGCTCTCCATCATCAACGGCGGCGGCAAGTGGGTCGAACTGTCTGTTGAAGCCGACCCGATCTACCAGACGATCCTTATTGCCGCCGAAAAAGCTTTCTGGCGGGCGGTCAAGACGGGCGAAACCCCAGTGCTGTTCGATTGCGAACCTCCGAAGCCGCGCATCGAAGCGGTTCGCGTGGTCGACATGAACGCTTCCAATTCCTGGGCAGAGTTTGCAGCCCTGTTTTGCGAGACCCGAGAGGCCCACACTGACCACGAGCGCGCCAAGAATGAGCTCAAGGGGTTAATGCCGGAGGACGCCAAGGAGGCGATGGGTCACGGCATTCGGGCGAAACGCTCAAAATCGGGCGCGGTCAGCTTCGATCTGGTCGAGATGGAGGTTGGTCATGCATCGGTCCAGTGAAAGCGTCGCCGCAATCGCAACGGCGCTGGCGAAAGCCCAAACCGAACTCTCCAATCCCGAGAAGGCGATGGTCGGGACGGTCTACAACGTCAGGTCAGACAGTCCACAAAGCTTCCGCTACGCCTCGCTATCGAGTGGCCTGGACCTCGTTAGAAAAACTTTAGGCGGCCAGCAGATTGCGATTGCGCAGACCACCGACATTGATCAGGTCAACGGTATGGTCAACCTGACCACCATCCTGCTGCACACGTCAGGGGAGTGGATCTCATCGGACTGGCCGGTCTGCCAGTTATCAGAGACATCTGCACCCCGCCGGATGGGAGCGGCACTGACCTACGCAAGACGTTACGCGCTGTTTACGATGGTGGGAATTGCTGGGGAGGATGATCTTGACGCCCCAGACGTAATCAACGACCAGCCCAAGGGCGGTGTTGAACCAACGCCGGTCCGCGCGAGCCCGCTCCGAACCGAGAACTCTGGTAGCCCGCTTGTTAAGGAAAAGCTCGGTGCCGACGATTCCGCCGCGATCAGGGCTCAATTAATCCGAGACATCGAAACCTTGCCGGAAGATGACCTGCAGCCTCGCGCGATCGCGATCCTGAAGGCCAAGAACCGCCTGTCAGCGGATGACGCCAAACGGGTCGAGGACGCATTCGCGGCCAGAATGGACTGGCGGGTCGCGTCGCCAGACCCATCAGCAAAAGATGTATCGACGTCTGGGCCAATCGTCGAAACGTCGCCAGAGCCGCGATCAGGATCAGCGGTCGCCCTCAAACCAGCACGAGGGCGAGGGCGCCCACGAAAGACCAAAGCCCCGACCGAAGAAGCCGATGCGTCGCAGCTCCCTTCGGCGTCGGCTATCAGTGACAATTCCGCGTCGCCCTCGACGCATCTTAAAGCCGACGCTACTCCTGCAAAGATCGAGAAAAGCGAGCTTGTGATCAGCGAGCCGCGTCGGCACCGCGACAAAGCCCATCTCAAGTTCGTTGCATCGCAGCCGTGTCTGGTTTGCGGCAGAAGCCCCGCCGACGCCCACCATCTGCGGTTCACCCAGCCGCGCGCGATGGGACGAAAGGTCAGCGACGAATTCACCGTACCTCTGTGCAGAACGCATCACCGGGACAATCATCGTTTTGGAGACGAAGTCGCCTGGTGGAGTAGACAGGCTATCGACCCCGTCGGAACGTCGCGCCAGCTCTGGGTCTCGACCCGGCGTATCGAATGAGGGCCAGAGCAAAATCCCGACACTTCAAGAGCCGTGATATCCGGCAAAACTTAAGGGAGACGGCCACACTATTTTTCTGAAGCTAAACCGGCCTTTATCTTAAATTGACGGATGGCCTCTGAAGTTTTGTTCGGCGCGGTTGCTTTGTCCTCTTTTTTCAGTGCTTCGCTTGCTTGATTATCCGCAACCACATAGCGCTGAATCGCGGCACTGATGCCGGCCAGGTCACCGGATCGGTCAGCCTTGGTGCCGACGTGGTGGATGTCTTTCATGATCTCGAGCGCGATCCATCTGCCGACGAGCAAGCGCTCGTGTTCCCTACTTTTCTCCTCGAACATCTTGGCACCGAGTAGGGCACTTAGGCTGGCAAGAGTTTCTGAATAGCCGTCGAGACCTTTTATCGCTTCGAGTGAGTCCATCATCGTTGCACCAATTTCCATTCGTTCAGGCCGGAACCAACCAATCGCGTCGTTCACTTGCAATTTTACTAGGCGCCTTTGGCGGCAATCCAAGCCCATAAAACAAGAAGAAACCTGTGGATGAGTGTTTGCTATCTTGCTCTGGGCGAAAGCTAATCAGCTTCAAAGTGATTCGGGTGTCGCCCGGCGCCCTCCGGGTGTCGGCCGGCGCCCCCAAGGAGTACGCGCATGAGCATGAGCAGTGCCGTGTCAGAAGTTTCGGTTTTCAAGCCGACGAATGAGCTAAGTGAGGTTTTCGGGGAACCCGCGCTGGTCGGCCTGGAGAAGCGCGAGGTCTATGATGGGTTTTTGTCGTTGATTGCTTCGGCGATCAAGCCGACCGACCCGATCGGCTGGTTATTGACAAAGGACGTCACGGACTTGTCATGGGATATCCGGCGCGAGCGGATCATCAAGGTTGAGATCATCAAATATTACCAGAAGGAAGTTGTCGCAGAGCTCATCAAGTCGCTTGCTCCCCCGGGCCAATTTATGACCGCGATGTATCGCATTTTTCAGGCCGATGACGACCTCACGCTGTGGGAAACCGATCCAGAAGCTCGCGTGAAGATCGACGAGGCTTTGGCAGCAAAAGGCCATAGCACCTCCGCTGTCCTTGCCCGGGCTTACATGCGAGGCGCCACCCAGATCGACACGATCGACAAGAGGATCGCCGTCTATGAACGGCGGCGCGATACCACCTTAAGCGAGGCGGGACTCTGGAACGACCGCCTTCGGCAGCAGCTGGATCAGGCGACCACTGCAATTATCGAGGGCGAGTTTACCGAAGCCGCGGAAGGAGACTGATGTCGTCGGATCGACAAATCGCCGCTAACCGAATCAACGCCAAAAAAAGCACTGGTCCGCGTTCCAAAGCGGGCCGCGAGGTATCACGCCGCAATGCGCGACGCCATGGCTTGGCCATCGATATCGGAAACGATCCCGTATTCCACGATGACATCGAGAAGTTGGCGCGCGCCCTCTCGGGCGATGCGCACGTTAGCGAACACGTTCGCGAAACTGCGGAAGCAGAGATCGACCTATTGCGGATTCGAAAGATCCGGGCTTGGCTGTACGATACGCACTACTTTACGGACGCCGCTCTTCCGAATCGCCTGACAGAACTGAACGAGAGTTTCGCCAAGCTGGAGCGATATGAGCGTCGCGCATTTTCGAGGCGCAAACGCGCCCTGCGCGCGATGTAGCGTTACGCCTGCAATAATTTAGTGCGGGCTCTGGCACGAAGGGGCTTGATCGTTGCCAAGGATAGGAAAAGAATCCTTGCTCCCCAGAGTTACTCTTGAAGAAGCAGCTCGATAAAATAGACGTCCGCTTGTGGCCCTTCAGACTCTCTGCAGAAGGCGAGCTTGCCGTCGCTGCCGTAAGATGGCCGTTGACCGTAATCTTGGTGGTGGTCATTGGTCACTGCTTTTTAGGAGGCCGCGATTTGTCACTCAATTTGGCAGAACGAACCCAAACCCAGCAATTCGGCAGAACGAACCCAATAAGTGGGTTTGCTGCGAGCACCGATGGGACGCAAGGTCAGTGACGAGTTCACGGTACCTCTGTGCCTGACCCATCACCGGGACAATCATCGCTTTGGCGACGAGCGGCCCGGGTGGAGTAAACAAGCTATCGATCCCGTGGGTACGTCACGACAGCTGTGGGTTTCGACGCGGCGTATCGAATGACGGCGACAGGAATTTACTCCCGTCCTTGCGGGGCTGTCCCGTCAAACGCTGAAAGCGTACAATGAGAGGGGGTATATGCTAGAGACGAGGGCACTCTCTTTTCGAAAAAAATTGGGCTGCGCGAGGGCCGATGAAAACGCCTGCAGTCCAGTGTCCGCTTCCTTGAAAAGCCGTTATTCAAACTACGCGACTAGCGCATCAGAGAGGCTGTTGCGTCATTGTATCCGGGCAGGGGTGCCAAAGGCCTTCGAACCCGTTGGGATGTCACGGTTCACAAATGAATTTGCGCCGATGATAACTTTATCTCCGATGGTCAGGCCCATCTGAATAACGGCATTAGGCCCGATATAAACGCCGCTTCCGATTTTTGTCGGAGCGTAATCGACAGGCTCGACGCCTAACGAAATAGAACGCTTGACGGTGTCGTGGGTATAAATTTGAACTCCTGAGGAGATCGAGCAAAAGTCTCCGATCTCCAAACCACCCCCTGAACCATCTAGAATACATCCAGGTCCGATCCATGTACGACGACCAACCTTCACTTCGCCAAGCACCAGAACGTTATCGTACATCGTCGTCCCTTCTCCAAAACCATACATCGCCGCATTGTCGCTACGCTCCGTCAGAAGATCGCCGATGGACACTCGACGATTGTACTGTGTCTTTTTCCGGAGAGACAGCGCGTTCAGAAACTCTCTGACAATCCGCAGCCAGTCGTCTGTATGGCTAAATGGCGGCAGGTTCTTTGGATCAAGAATCATTGTTCATCCCAAGTAAAATCAGGAATCGTTTTATTCCGCCTGCACCTGATCTGGTCAATAATATCGATCGCGCCGAAGGAGAATGCCATTCGCACATCCAGAATTCGATCTTGATTATCATTCCTTAAGCAATTTTAAAACCGGATTATGATCGCGCGACGCCTCCGGCCCACGGCGACCGGCTCATGCTCGCAGTCCTGTTCATCAATAGAACGTGGTACGTCCGTCAGTTGGCGGTGGGAGGCGGCCCGCCCCCAGAATCCTCAACAAAGCCAAACAATCGGAAACTTGCCACGCTGAATGCATTTTCTCCGTCGACTTGACTGTGCACTGGGCCGCGACTGTTATGCTTTGAGGCGTCGGGCGAGATTTTAGGTAGCCAGGGTCCACGCAGCAGGCTCTATCCTCGTCTGTGTATTCTGAGCAGCTCGGATACTGGCGGCGTTGCGCATCCATTCGCGCACGTCGATGAGCGGTACGATTGCGGCACCTTCGATCACGATACAGGTCAGGCGTCCAGTGGCGAAGGCTCCGGTGTCAATATTGATCCGGTTTGATCGGATATCGGGCGCGCGAACCGGGGTATGTCCGTGCACGACAAATTTCTCGAACCGCTGCTCGCAGGAGAGAAACTCCTCGCGAATCCAAAGCAGGTCTTCTTCCTTCTGCTTGCGAATGGGAACGCCGGGTCGAATACCGGCGTGGACAAACAGAAAATCCCCGCAATTGAACGAGAGATTGAGAGAGTCGAGAAATTCGAGGTGCCGTTCGGGTGTGGACTTCTCCAATTCCTTGGCCAGTTGCCTCTGCTCAGGGACGCCCGGATTAATCGATGGCTTGAGCCCGTAGGACACGAGGGTTTCGAGCCCGCCGTAGAGTCGCCATTCATCCAGAACGGCTGGCGAGCTCAGAAAGCGACGAACGAAGTTGTCGTGATTGCCCCTGAGAAAGACGGCCTCTTTGGTCCGCTGGCATCCGAGCAGAAGATCCAGCACTTGTCTCGAGGCCGGTCCGCGGTCGATATAGTCGCCAAGAAAAACCACGATCGGGCGACTGGATGGGTACAGCGTGCAGTCCGCGTCGATCTGGCGAAGCAGGGCTTCCAGAAGATCAGCGCGGCCGTGAATATCTCCGATCGCGTATATCCGGATGCCATCCGGCAATCTCGCTGCGGGCCGCTCGTTCTGCAATAACCGTGAATTCCACACTGTGCCCGGGCCCTTGGAAGACGTGTTTGGAGACCGAGGAGGGTATAGTTTAAATAAATCTTTGATATTTAATATTATTTAAACGGTTAAGATCTCTCAATCGAATGTTGCTATAGGCCGTCGCAGTCGCCCGCGTGACCATGCATTTTATTGAGTAAATTCAATGCGTTGCCGAAGGACTCGTCGCGTGATGGTCATTCTGGGTGTTGGCCGAATGGCGTTGCATTTTAACCAGTCAATATGGTATTTTAAATATTTAATTGAACAGTTCAACGAAACGTGTTGGACTGCCCGTTCGGGTGTGGCGAATTGGGTGGCGGCGGAATTTTCAGATTTCTATTTCAACAGGACCACGCCGTCACGGCATGTTGCAACGCGATGAATTCTCCAATGCCTGGTGCGACCGTCGTCAGATTTAACCGCGGCCTGATTTCAAATGGTCCGAACGCCTGCTCATTCCCCGCCACATTTGAAGGTCGAGACTCCCGACCCGAATTTAAAGGTTGAGGCTGTCAATCCCAGCAAGATTATTGGCGTCTCGTCGCCTAAGCCATGGATATTGGCCATCATGTTGAGCCTCGGGCTATGGGTGATGTTGGGATGGCTTCTTTGGTGCCTGTTCCATTGAAATGAGGCACCGAACTGCCGGCGCCATGAGACCGGACTCCGGCGAACCGCTCGAAATTCCCTGCGATCCTGCGTGCGCCCTGGCTCGCTATCTCGAACTCTCCCTGATGTTGGGCGTCTCAGGGGGCGAACTTGATTTTAGCGCTGCCAGCCGTTCCAGGGCTTTCTCGATACCGGCCGTTGCGGCCATCTCGTAAAGTTCCTGTGCTTTCTTGGTATCCCCGCGGACGCCATAGGCCTGCATCGTGCGAAGCACTCGCCAATCATAGGTCTCGGCCATCATAAAAGCCGCGCGCGCGCTGCCTTTTTCCAAAGCGTATTCGAGTAACAGCCGGGCGCCGGAAAAATCAGATTGCTTAATCAGAAACTCCGCTCGAGCGACAAGCCGCGCCTCGTCTTCGGGGGAAATCGCGCTTGTCGGTTGGGCCTGACGTAGCGCCGGCGATTGCAAAGGCCCAACGGGATTGTCGGGCGCCGTCGCTATCGGCGCGCTGCGCGCATCGGAAGAGGTCGGTGTTTCTGCCGTTAGTTGATCCGGGCTTTGTGCGTTCGGTACCATGCCGGTCATCCCGGATACGGCGTTCGACTCCTGGATGTGACGGCTGAGCGGTCCGGTCGGCGAGGCGTCGTCCTGAGCAGCTACTCTCTCGTTGAAAGGCTTACCAGCCGACGCGCGAACGGATGCGAGTTCACGTGCGAGCTCTTGCCCCCTCGCTTCGCTTTCGTCGAGCGCCTGCTTCAATTCCCTCTGCTTGGCATCCGCAATTCGCTTGGTTTCCAGCGCCGCGGCTTGCAACGCATCTTCATCTCGAACGTGAAGGGCGATCTGCTCGCGAGCCGGAGCGGGATTGCGGACAATGGCGTCTGCTTGATCGCGTTCTCCGGAAACCTCCGGTTTCAGCTCGGCCGCCGAAACGACGAATTTATCGAAGCTTGAATCTTTGGCGGGACCAGCCCGCGTGAAGCCAAGATCGAATGCAGCGTATCCACCAATGAAGATTGTCGCGACCGTGAAAGCCAGCATGAAGCGGACACGAAGCCGTTTTTGGGGAGGCTCCGTCACTTGGGCCGCAGCAACGAGAAACGACAAGCCTTCAGTATTCTCCAAGCCAGCAGCGTCACCGGAGACCGGCACCCAATGTGTTGGAAAAATTCGCAGAGGTTTACCGTCGATTTGGATCCAGCCGCTGTTTTCCGGCGACCAGCGGCCTACTTCCCAGGAACCTGACCATCCGTCCTGAAGGACGACGAAGTCCCCGTTTTTGGGAGCAAGTTCAATTGGTTTCGCAAGCTCCATGGGAAGTTCTCGCTCGCCTCAAGACGATACTACATGGGCTGCCGATATTTAATATAAATTCCGGTATTTAATAGAGAGAATTGCAAGGCAATGTTCCGCGCGAAGGTATCGCGGTAGACCTTGCGGCCACCGGTCCTAAACGAAGTCGCTTCCGCACGGCACGTGAATTCATGGCTTGCGATCAGGGCGCCGGCGAACGACCGGGAACCGCCTGTGCGCCGGTAGTCGTGACGCCGGGGAGCGCGGCGACTACTTTCAACAAGGAGCGATCCCTAAAGCCGCACCGGGCCGCAGTCCGCGCCGACCGGTTCCCGTTGGCCGGCAGCGCCATAGCTTGATGCTCGCTCGGCTCGGCCGCGTCCTGTCACATCTCAAAGCTGCTGCTATTTGTCCGCTAGACCGCGGGCGATCTGCTTTAAAATTTCGACGTCTTCTGACGCGTGGCCAGGGGTAGGCTTCGCGCGCTCTCCCGGCTTTTTCGAAGGCCGAGGCAAGCCTCCGAAGCCGCTCCGGGAGGCAATATTACGAAGCGCCGGCACCATTTGTGCATGCGGATGCGTATTTGCGTTCAACAGTCCCTTGAAATAGATAAACCAGAGATGTTCTCGTCCGGCATTTCGTAACGTCGGATAGCTGGTTTCGATCGCATCAAAGACAGCGGAGCTAAACTCGACGATTTTCTGCTCGAGGGACTCGCCATGATCTTGAACCACGTCCAGCCCGCGGTGAAGCAACCACATGACCGAAACTTGTGCGATGCTGCCTTCGATCGAGCTATTCAGATCGTTGTCAGCAGTACGCGACGCAACGCCCGGCGACAATTCGCCGCTGTTCACGCGAAGTCGGGCAATCGGCGAACTGGACTTAGAGGAAAGGCTAGGCATGGGCTTCAATTCAACTGCCACTGCCGTTACTCCTAAAGACTTCCGAGCCAAGCGTTTCGGGTTAAACCCTCTGGCTTTTTTTACAAAGCGCCTTGAATTAAATATGAGCCAACTATGGCGAAATGCCGACAGATTTCCAGCGTCTGCTCGTGCAGGAGTTGCAACCTTGCTTCAGCCGGCGCATCCGAACGATGAGAGGTGAGGGTGGCCAAAAGCCAAAAGAATGAGCCGATCTCGGGTGCGCTTGGGCCGATCAATGAAAGGGCGTGTCATCGAACCTTGGCGCGCTCTGAGCAGATCATCGTCGCCAGGCGGCGCACGAAAAAGCCGGTCGCGGTGCGCGACCGGCTTCCGTTTTCAACACCTTGGCGCTCAGCGGCCGGCGGGCGCTGAAAACCCGCCGCTATATCGCGACCAGTCGGGCTCTACCGTCGGAGCGGGCCAGGCATAGGCGTTGGAGTTGCGGAATGGTTCGCTCACCGGTGCTGGCGCACGGTCTGCCTTGCGGCCCTTATGCTCAGCAGCCGTGGCGACCTGCACCACCGAAGCGGTGAGCAAGGCCGAACCGAGAATTGTCAGGATTGTCTTTCGCATCATCAATCTCCCTGTTGAGCGCGTTCTGCGTTCGCACGTCGGCGCTTCGCTTCCCACATAGGGATCTCTCATGCGGATTATTACGCTGCCGCCCATCACGAAGCGGCGAGCAAATTTGTTGGTCAAAAAATTTTTCGACTAAATATTCAGCAGACGATTGCCGTGCGGCTTTATGGACTTCCTTTGACTGATCCGGTTCAATGGGTCGAACCGCGCATGGTCCGCGAGAGATGCTGATGAAGAAGCTCGTATTCGCAATCCTCCTGGTCTCGTCGCCGGCTTGGGCACAAACCAAATTGTCACCCAAGAGCGCGACCGCTCATGCCGATAATTGTGCGCCTATTGGACGGACGGCAGATGGCAAACTGGTCTATTCGATGAAGTGCGAAAATTTGCCGACGCCTCCGCCGCCGCAGGCTGAAACCAGAGAGGTGGTGCCGGCGCCGGCTCCGGAGCCGGAAGTGCAACGAAGCGGAATCTTTGGCTGGTCTTATGAGAGAAAGAGACCCAGCGAATAGGCCCGGCCTTTCCAGATCCTGCAACCGGTGTACTGCGGCACCGTCGGCGACCGGCCTTTGCCGGAGTTGCAATAGCCTTGGGTTGGCTGTCGGCTGGAATGTTCCTTTGGAATGTTCCTTGCTTCATGTTCCTTGATTATGGTCGCTTCGGCTGCAATTGATGTCGCTGGAGCCCCACGTAAGCCATCCGAGAGTTTTAAATGAGCCAACTCATTGTCCGCGCCGGCGACTTCACGTTCCAGGCTCGTTTTGAAGAACAGCTTGCGCCCAAGACCTGCGCCGCCTTTCGCAAGGCGATGCCGTTCGAGAGCCAGGCGATCCATGTCCGATGGAGCGGCGAGGGGGTCTGGATGCCGCTTGGCGATCTCGATTTCGGTGTCGCCTATGAGAACCACACCAGCTATCCTGCGCCGGGCCAGATCATTCTTTATCCCGGCGGCATCAGCGAGACCGAGATTCTGCTGGCCTATGGCGGGGTGCACTTCGCCAGCAAGATGGGCCAGCTCGCCGGCAATCACTTCATCACGCTGACCTCGAATCTTGAGAATCTGCCTGCGCTCGGCAAGACCGTGCTGTGGAAGGGCGCGCAGAAAGTCCGCTTCGAGGCCGCGTAAATGGCCGAGGCCCGATACCCTCGCGATCTCCAAGGGTATGGCCGTAACCCGCCGGATCCACGCTGGCCGGGCGGTGCACGGGTCGCCGTGCAGTTCGTGGTGAATTTCGAGGAGGGCGGTGAAAACAACATTCTGCATGGTGACCGCGCGTCGGAGGCGTTCCTGTCCGACGTGTTGGGCGCGCAGCCCTGGCCGGGACAGCGCCACGCCAATATCGAGTCGATGTTCGAATATGGTTCGCGCGCCGGCTTCTGGCGACTGTGGCGGATTTTCACCGAGGGCAAGCTGCCGACCACGGTATTTGGTGTTGCAACCGCGTTGAAACGAAATCCGCAAGTTGTCGCTGCAATGAAAGAGGCCGGCTGGGACATCGCCAGCCATAGCCTGAAATGGATCGAACACAGGAACATGTCGGAGGCGGAGGAGCGCTACGAAATCGCCGAAGCGATCCGCGTCCATACCGAGGCAACCGGAGAACGTCCGCTCGGCTGGTACACCGGCCGGTCCTCGATCAATACGCTGAGGCTTTTGATGGAAGCCGGTGGCTTGCTCTATTTGTGCGATTCCTATGCCGACGATTTGCCATACTGGATCAAGGCGCCGGCGCTGGAGCCGCATCTGGTCATCCCCTACACGCTCGATGCCAACGACATGCGTTTTGTGAACCCACAAGGCTTTGGCGGCGGCGATGAGTTCTTCACCTATTTGAAGGACAGCTTTGATGTGCTCTATGCCGAGGGCGCGACCTCGCCGAAGATGATGTCGATCGGCCTGCATTGCCGGGTGGTCGGCCGCCCCGGCCGCGCCGCGGCGCTGATGCGGTTCCTCGATTATGTGCTGAAGCATGAGCGCGTCTGGGTGCCGACCCGGTTGCAGATCGCGCAGCACTGGCACGCCAACCTCGCTCATCTAGCCGAAAACGCCGTG
>Ga0137409_10007385_pt1 | contig 11309 bp, 11 predicted proteins | sample CZODoug1_16funga_FD_122059 | JGI IMG/M metagenome (GOLD analysis project Ga0137409, IMG submission 122059) | Vadose zone soil fungal communities from Angelo Coast Range Reserve, California, USA - CZODoug1_16fungal (Hybrid Assembly) | ecosystem: Environmental > Terrestrial > Soil > Vadose zone... | reverse complement strand
GTTCTGGCAGGCAACGACAATGCCGGTGGGTCCGTGCGTGAGACGCACCGCGGACTCCGTCTTGTTCACGTGCTGGCCGCCGGCGCCGCTCGAACGGTACACATCCATCTTGATGTCGGCCGGGTTGAGGTCGACCTTGATGTCGTCGTCGACTTCCGGTGACACGAAAACCGACGCGAACGAGGTATGCCGGCGGTTGCCCGAATCGAACGGTGACTTGCGCACCAGCCGATGCACCCCGGTCTCGGTCCGCAGCCAGCCGTAGGCGAAGTCGCCCTTGATCTCTATCGTGGCGCTCTTCATGCCGGCAACTTCGCCTGGCTGGGAGTCGATCACCTCGGCGCCGAAGCCGCGCGCGGCGGCCCATTTCAGGTACATGCGCAACAACATCTGCGCCCAGTCCTGCGCCTCGGTGCCGCCGGCGCCCGCCTGGATATCGAGGAACGCATTATGCGAATCCATTTCGCCGCGGAACATGCGTTTGAACTCGAGCTTGCGCACGTCCGCTTCGAGCTTGGCGGCGTCGCGCTCGATCTCGCGCGCCATGCTCTCGTCGTTCTCGCTCTCGGCGAGGTCAAGTAGTTCGGCGGCGGAGGTCACGGCGCCGGTGGCCTTGTCCATGTCGACGAGTTCGCCCGCGAGACGCGCGCGTTCCTTGCCCAGTTCCTGGGCGCGCTCCGGCTTGTTCCAGATTGAGGGGTCTTCGAGTTCGCGGCTTACTTCTTCGAGCCGCTCTTTTTTCTGGTCGTACTCAAAGAAACCCCCTCAAGGAAAACATTCGTTCCTCGAGATCTTTGAGCTGACGCTTCAGTTGGTTGACTTCCATAGAGCCGCGCACTCTACCTGAGCGGGCGCTCCATGAATATCGAAAGCGGGTCGGGTTTGTAGGGCGGAAACGCCGGGATTTCCCTGAAACCCGCGCGCCGGTAGAGCTTGAGCGCGCCTTCGCTCGCGTTGCCCGTTTCGAGACGCGCCAGCGGCAGCCGCTCGGCGCGCGCCCAGTCGAGCAGCCGCACCAGCATCGCCAACGCGATGCCGCCGCCACGCGCCCTCGGCTTCAAGTACATGCGCTTCAATTCGGCCCAGCCGCCACAATTCTTTGCCGCGCCGCAGCCAACCAGTTCGCCGTCCTGCTCGACCACCAGGAAGATGCCGCGCGCCGCGACCAGGGTTTCCGGCGGATCGAAGTGATTGCTGTCCGCCGGGTACAGCGCCGTGTTGAACGCATCGAGCTCGCCGATCAGGGCGCGCACCGCAGGATCGAGCGGATTCCCCTCGCGAATACTGTAGTTAGTTTGCACGATGCTCATGGCAGCACATGATCGACCAGCAGCTGCAGGCGCCGTTCGCCCTTGTAGTCGTTGATGTCGAGGCGGTACACGAGCCGCACGTCCCCTTGCGGCAGTTGCGGATTCTCATCCGCGCCCTTGAAGTTGAAGGCGATGGCGTCGAAGGCGCGCGCCGCGTCGTGGGTGGTAACCCACATCTTGAGATGCTTGTCGCCCACGACGCGCGCGTTCTTGATCGCGAACACGCCATCGAAGCATGGCTCGGGAAACGCCTGGCCCCAGGGCCCGCCATCGCGCAGTGCCTGCGCGGTCTCGAGCGCGATCTCATCACTCGACAGTTCGCCGTCGGTCTCCACGCGGTGGGTGGGAACGGAAGGATCGCGCCAGCGCGCCACTTCCTCGTCGAACGCGCGCGCGAAGGCGTCGAGATGCCGTTCCTCGAGCGACAGCCCCGCGGCCATCGCATGTCCGCCGACGCGCGAAATGAGCTCCGGGTGGCGCGCCGCGATCCCGTCGAGCACGTCGCGAATGTGGATGCCCGGCACCGAACGAGCCGAACCACGCAAGCTGCCTTCACCGGCGCGCGCGAAAGCGATCACCGGCCGGCGAATCCGATCCTTGATGCGGCTCGCGACCAGACCCACGACCCCCTGGTGCCAGTCGGCGTCGAACAGGGGCGACTTGGCCGGAATCTTCACGTATTCGGTGAGCGTGGGGAGGATGTCCCCATCCCACGTTCCCTGCACGAAGGCCTGCGTCTTCGTCGGGTCGAGCGCCATCACTTCTTCGCGTGGAGAGCGCGCCACACGCGCTCGGGCCGGAGGGGCATGTCGAGGTGCCGCACGCCCACGTGCTTGAGGGCGTCCACCACCGCGTTGACGATGGCGGGGGTCGAGCCGATGGTGGCCGCTTCGCCGATGCCCTTGGCGCCCATGGGGTTGAAGGGCGTCGGCGTCACGGTCTGGTCAGTGGTGAACATCGGCAGATCGTCGGCATGCGGCACCGCGTAGTCCATGAGCGAGCCGGTCACGAGCTGGCCGTCCGCGTCGTAGACCATCTCCTCCAGGAGCGCCTGGGCGATGCCCTGGGCCAGTCCGCCGTGTACCTGTCCGGCCACGAGCATCGGGCTGATGCGGACGCCGCAGTCGTCCACCGAGATGAAGTCGCGCACGCGCACCCGCCCCGTGTCGCGATCGACCTCGACCACGGCCACGTGCGCCCCGAAGGGATACACGAGCTGCGGGGGGCGAAAGAAGTCCGTGGCCTCCAGCCCGTACTCGATGCCCTCGGGCAGGCCTTCGGCATAGGCCTTGGGGGCGATCTCGGCAATGGTCAGGGCCTTGGCGGGCACGCCCTTGACCTGGTACCTGCCCGCTTCGAAGACCACGTCATCGGCGGCCGCCTCCAGCATGTGGGCGGCGATCCGGCGCGCCTTCTCCTGCACCTTGAGGGTTGCCCCGATGATGGCGGAGCCGCCGACGGCGAGGCTGCGGCTGCCTCCCGTGCCGTTGCCCATCGGTGTGTTGAGCGTGTCGCCGTGCCGCACCACCACCTTGTCGAACTCGACGCCGAGATGGTCCGAGATGATCTGCGCGAAGGTCGTCTCGTGCCCCTGGCCGTGGGACGAGGTGCCCGTGAAGGCGGTCACCCCTCCCCCGGGCTCCACGCGCACCACCGCGCTCTCGAAGGGGCCGAAGCCGCACATCTCGACATAGACGGCCATGCCGATGCCCAGGAGCTTCCGGTCGCCGCCGTTGACCCTGTCCTTCTGCTCGGCGCGCAGCTTCTGGTAGCCCGCGAGCTCGAGGGCCTTGCCGAGCGCGCGATCGTACTCCCCGCTGTCGTACTTCTGCCCCGTCGGCGTCGTGTAGGGAAAGGCGGAAGGCGGGATGAAGTTCTTGCGCCGGATCTCCTCCGGCGGCTTGCCCAGCTCCTGCGCCACGACATCCACGAGCCGCTCCAGGTAGTAGGCGGCCTCCGGCCGCCCCGCGCCCCGATACGCGGCCACCGGCGTGGAGTTGGTGAAGATGCACGTGGACTTGAGATCGACGTTGGCGACCTTGTAGACGCCCACGCCCATGAGCAGCGTCAGGTCGGGGATGAACGTGAAGATCGGATAGGCGCCGATGTCGGCAACGACGTGCATGCGGAAGGCCGTGATCGTGCCGTCGGCCTCCACGGCCGCCTCCAGATCGGTGACCTGCGCCCGCCCATGCGTGGTCGACGTCATGTGCTCGACACGCGTCTCCGTCCACCGCACGGGAACGCGGAAGAGCTTGGCGATGACGGCAAGCGTGACGTCCTCTGGATAGATACCGAACTTCACGCCGAATCCGCCGCCCACTTCCGGCGCGATCACGCGCACGAGGTTCTGCTCCACGCCGAGGCAGGCGGCGATGTCGTTGCGCAGCATGTGGGGCGCCTGGTGCGTCGACCACAGGGTCAGGCCGCCGCTGGTGGGATCGGGCGCGGCCAGCGCCGCGCGCGGCTCCATGGGCACGCCGCAGAGCCGCTGGCTGACCATGCGCTGCTTGACCACCTTGGCCGCCTTGGCGAAGGCGGCGTCGGGCTCGCCCATCTTGATGTTTGTCTCGTGCTCGATGTTCTTCGGCGCGTCCTCGAAGAGCTGCGGCGCGCCCGCCGCCATCGCCGCGAGCTGATCGGCCACCGCGGGCAGCACCTCCCAATCGACCACGACGTCGGCGGCGCCATCGGCCGCCGCCGACTGGGATGTCGCGATCACGGCGGCCACCGGCTCGCCCACGTACCGGACGCGACCGATTGACAGCGGATAGTGCCTGCGGCCGCTCGTCGTCTCCGCCCCACCGCCGCCCTCGGCGCTCGGCCCGCCCAGCGGGATGGGCTGGCAGTGGGCGCGGATGTCCTGACCGGTCACGATCTTGAAAACGCCGGCCCGCTTGGCGGCGGCCGTCGTGTCGATCGTGCCCACCCTGGCGTGGGCGTGCGGGCTGCGCACGAACGCCACGTAATGCAGGCCCGGGATGGTGATGTCGTCGACATAGGATGAGGTGCCGGTGACGAGCCGGGGATCTTCCTTGCGCTTGACCTCGGCGCCCATGAGTCGAGGAGTGGCGGTCGGCATGTTCGGGTCCTTTCGTGAGGCGGTGCGGGTCTTTCGTGTCAGATGCCGCGCAGCATAGACGCGAGTCCCTCACGGCGCAAGGCGAGGCGGGCGCGCCGGCACGGGGGACTTGACGGGGCCCCCGCCATCCAGTGTATACACTCGGCCATGCAGACCGGAGGGCCGGCCGACGGCCAGCCATTGTTAGAGAAGGGGCCGGCCCGGGCGGTCGGCCGCGACCTCCTCCCCGCCCTGGCCAGGCACCAGACCCTCGAGGAATCCGCCTACCAGGACCTCCGCCGCGCCATCGTCGAGGGGCGCTTTGCGCCCGGAGAGCGCATCGTCGCCGCCTCCGTCGCCGCGAGCGCCGGCATCAGCCGCATCCCCGTCATGCAGGCGCTCCAACGGCTCGAGGCCGACGGCTTCGTGCGCATCTCGCCCCACAAGGACGTGGTCGTCCTGGGATGGGCGCCCGGTGAGATTCGCGAGCGCTTCGTGCTCATGGCGGCCCTCGAGTCGCTCTGCCTCCGCGAGTCGGTGGGCAAGATCACGCCCGAGCTGCGCGCGCGGCTGCGGGCTCTCCAGAGAGAGATGCTGGCGGCGCGCTCGCAGGACGACGCCGGGCGGGCCGTCCAGGCCGACGGCCGATTCCATCACCTGCTCTGGGAGGCGGCGGGGCTGCCCCAGGTGATGCACATCCTCGAGACTCTCTGGGACAGGGGCGAGTACTACCGTCTCATCATGCACGCGCGGCGCGGCGGCTTCGCCACCGAATCGCTGGCCGAGCACGATCGCATCCTCGACGCCCTGGACGCGGGCAATCTCAACGACGCGGCCAAGGCCATCGAGCAACACCGACTCTTTGCCATGAAGCGGCTCAACGACGCTCCTCAGGTCTGATTCAGCCCTCGCCTCGCCGGGAATCTGCCCAGTCCTCGTCTCGCGGCTTTGCCGCTCAACTCGAAATGCCACGCCTGCGGGATCAAACCCAGCTCTCGCCTCACCATGTTCAGCTCGAACTTCAACGGGGTAGCTTGCGCCGCCGTCGGGCCAGGCGCACCACCAGCCGCGGCAGCACCGCCAGCGCGCCCAGGGCGCTCAGGGCCAAGGCCACGCGCGTGAGTGTCTCGTTCATGGTCCCTTCGCCCGCCAGCGCCTCGCCGCCGGCCCAGCCCGTGTAGACGTACACCGTGGTGGCCGGGAGCATGAACACGAACGTGGCAAGGACGTACGGGACGAGGCGGATCCGGGTCAGGCCCAGGGCGTAGTTGAGAAGGTTGTAAGGGATCACCGGCACGAGCCGCACGAAGGCGACGAACTCCCAGCCGCCCCTGTCCACGCCGTCCTTCAGCTTCTTGAGCGGCCCCGAGAGCTTCTGCTCGGTCCAGTCTCGCCCCACCGTGCGCGCGGCGAGGAAGGCGACGGTGGCGCCCATGGTCGCCCCCACGAGCGAGTACACGGTTCCCCAGATGGGCCCGAAGATCAGCCCGGCTGCTAAGTCGAGCGGGAGCCCCGGAATCAAGAAGGCGGGACCCACAGCATAGGCGAGGACGAAGACGATGGGCCCCCAGTGCCCCAGTCGCCCCACGAAGTCCTGGATCTGAGGCACCGTCAGATAGCGTCGGAAGGCGAACGCGGCAACGATGCCCATCACGAGCACCGCCAGGAAAATGCCGCGCTGGAGGACGGTACGGCGGCGTCGAGGCATCGGGCGTCATTGTCGGGCCATCCGTCACCACAACGCAACCCGTTGAGCCACGATGCTTGACACTCTCCCAGGCCTCCCTCTAGAGTCGGCGTGTGCGACGCGCCTGCAACTGGCGACCCTCCCCTCCTCCCGTGAGCACACCGCAATGACCGATCGCCTGACCGACGCCCTGCCCGAGCCGGTGGGGCGTGTGCTCGAAGATTTCGTCGAGGCGGCCAAGGACGCCCTGGGGCCGACCCTGCGCTCCATCGTCCTCTTCGGCAGCGCGGCCGAAGGGCAGATGCGGCCGACCTCGGATGTGAACGTCATCCTCGTGCTCACGGCCTTCGATCGCGCCCGCGCCGACCGCCTCCGCGAGCCGCTGCGCGTGGCCTATGCCGCGGTGAGGCTCGACGCCATGTTCCTCCTGGACAGCGAGGTCGTCCCCGCCGCGGGAGCTTTCGCTCAGAAGTTCGCCGACGTGCTCCGTCGCCGCCGGATTCTCTGGGGCCCTGATCCCTTCACCGGTCTGGCCATTCCACGCGATGCGCTGCTGCTGCGGCTCCGTCAGGTCCTCCTGAACCTGACCATCCGGCTTCGTGCGCTCTACGTGAGTCGGAGCCTCCGCGAAGAGCAGCTGGCCCGCGCGGTGGCCGATGCCGCCGGCCCGCTCGGGACCTGCGCGGCGAGCCTGCTGGATCTGGAGGGCAAGCCGGCGGCGGCGCCGGGCGAGGCGCTCCGCCACCTGACCGCGTCCATGGGGAGCGACTGGGGAGAGACCCTGGCGCAGCTCGCGGCCTGCCGCGAGGGGCGAGCGCTGGCCCCGGGGGTGGCGGGTGACGTGCTGTTCCGGATTCTCGACCTCGCCTCGCAAATGCGCGCCCGCGCCGAGGCGCTGCGCTGAGTCCCGGACCGTGAGATCGTCGGCGAACCCGTTCGACCTGCCCGGTCCCCAGTTCCTTGCCTTCTATGCCGTCCTCGCCGTCATCGTGCTGATTATGCTCTATCTCGTCCGACGCGGGGGGGAGAGCACCGAGACCCCGCGCGTGCGCTTCGAGGACCCGTACCTCATCGCCTACCTCCGCGGCGGCAAGAACGAGGCTCTGCGCGTGGCCACGGTGTCGCTGATCGACCGGGGCGTGCTGAAATGGGAGGGTGGCGCCGCCCTCACCGCCACGGCGGTGGCGGCGCCCTCACGTCCGATCGAGAAGCTCCTCGTTCACTACTTCGGCGTGGTCCGCGTCGCCCCCTCCATCTTCGGGGACGGGGGGCTCGCCGCCGCCACCGGGGACTATCGCGAGATGCTCATCCGGCTCGGCCTCGTGCCGAGCGAAGCGGAGGGATCGGCGAGGCGCCGACGCCTCTGGATCTCGCTGGCCATCCTGGTGGGCGTGGCGGGCACCAAGCTCGTCGTCGCCCTGAGTCGCGCTCGATCCAATATCGGGTTCCTGATCGTCCTGGCCGTCGTCGCCTGCGTGGTCGCGGTGAAGATCCACAATCCCCTGAGAACGCCCGCCGGCGATCAGCTTCTCGCCGATCTTCGCAATCTCTTCGCGCGCCTCAAGTCCCGCGCGCACATCCTCCGGCCGGGCGGCGAGACCAGCGAGGTCGCCCTCCTGTCCGCGGTCTTCGGCGTCGGGGCGCTCTCGCCCATCCTTTTCCCCTACGCCAAGCAGCTCTTCCCCCGGGCGACCTCAAGCAACCCATCCTCGTACGGCTCCACCTGCGGCTCCTCGTGCGGCGGCGGCGGTGGGGGCGGCGGCGGCGGCTGTGGCGGTTGTGGTGGAGGAGGGGGCGACTGATGTCTGCCCGCGACCGTGTGGGGCTGGGCTGGCGCCCGGAGCTCGCCGCGGGCATCGTCGCCAATCTCGATCGCATCGACGTCGTCGAGGTGATCGCCGACGACTACTTCGACGCGGGTCGCCGGGCCTTGCGCGCCCTGCGAACGCTCACCCGGCAGGTGCCGGTCGCGCTCCACGGCGTGGGGCTGGGCCTGGCCTCGGCCGCGCCCGTCGAGACGCGACGGCTCGAGAGGCTCGCGCGGGTGGTGGACGCCGTCGAGCCCGAGAGCTGGTCGGAGCACCTCGCCTTCGTGCGGGGCGGCGGCGTTGAGATCGGCCATCTGGCCGCGCCTCCGCGCAACGCCGTCACCGTGGAGGGCGCCGCGCTCAATCTCGAGCGCGCCCGGCGCGTGGTCGGCTCGCTTCCCCTCCTCGAGAACGTGGCGACCCTCATCGACCCGCCGGGCACCGACCGAGATGAGCCCACATGGATCACGGACGTGCTGGCCGCGTCAGGGGCGGGGCTCCTCCTCGACCTTCACAACCTCCACGCGAACGCGCTCAATTTTGGATTCGACGCTCAGGATGCGCTGGGGCGACTGCCCGTCGAGCGCATCGGGATGATTCACGTGGCGGGTGGGCGCTGGATTGGCCCGCCCGGGCGCCGTCTCCTCCTCGACGACCATCTCCACGCGGTGCCGGATGCCGTCTACGCGCTCCTGGAGAGCCTCGCCGAGCGCGCCCGCCTGCCCCTGACCGTCATCCTGGAGCGCGACGGCGAGTATCCGGCCATGGCAGCGCTCCTGGACGAGCTCGACCGCGCGCGCCGGGCCCTCGCAGCGGGCCGCGCGCGGTGGGCATCGGCGGCGGCATGACGAGCGCGCGCTTCGAGGCGGTGCTCGCCCGGCTCTACGCCGACGAATTCTTCCGCCGGCGCTTCCTCGCCAGCCCCTTCGAAGAATCGGCCAGGGCCGGGCTCGACGAGCGGGAGGCGCGCGCGATGGCCGCGGTGGATCCGGCCGCCCTCGAGATGGCCGCGCGCAGCTTCGCTCTCAAGCGGGCGGGGCGGCGCCGGCGCTCCGGCTGGCTCAGGCGCCTCTTCGGCGGCTGATGGCCACGCCACCCATCATCGTGGCCGGCCTCGATGGATTGGGCCTGGCCGTGATGCGAGAGCTCCGCGCCGCGGGAGCCGAGGTGGTCGCGATCGGCGCCGCCGCCGAGGCGGCCGAGCACGGGCTCGACGTGGAGCGGCTCGGTGTGCGTCTGACCGTTGGCTCGGCGCGCTCGCCGGGCGCGCTTGACGCCGCCGGCCTCCCGTCGGCAAGGGCGCTCGTGCTGACGGCCGACGATGACACGGGCAATGTGGAATCGGCCCTGGCCGCGCGGCGGGTCGCGCCGGATCTCCCCGTGGTGATCCGGCTCTTCAACGCTGGAATATCCGGCTACCTGACGGAGACCTTGCGCGGCGTGACGGCGCTCAGCACCTCGCGACTGGCCGCGCCGACCTTCGTCGAGCTCACGGAGCGGGCCCTCGCCGCCGCCCGGCCGGCTCAGGCGCCGCCGCGCCCGTCGCGGCGGCGACGGCGTCTCCTCTATCTGCCCTCGGCCCTCTTCATCGGGCTCCTGGCTTTCGTCGTCCCCTCGACCATCTACTTCGCCTCGGTCCTGAAGCTTCGCTGGATCGACGCCCTCTACTTCGTCTGGACCACCATCACCACGGTGGGCTATGGCGACATCACGGTCCGCCACGCCCCCGACCACGCCAAGGTCGTCGCCATGGTCCTCATGCTCGCCGGCGCCGGCTTCGTGGCGGCGATCTGGGCGCTCTTCGCGGGCGCCATCATCGAGCGGCGGATCGCTTCCCTCGAGGGCCGCGTGCGCGATCGCCGGCGGGGGCACGTGATCGTGATCGGCACCGGAGACAAGGGATACTGGGCGACGCGGGCCCTGGCTGCGCGCGGCCACGCGGTGGTGATCGTCGATCGGGAGACCGACAGCCGGAACGCGGGCGCGCTCCGTGACGAAGGCCACCACGTCATCCGCGGCGACGCCACGGTGCCGGAGACCCTGGAGCTGGCCGGAGTGGATCGCGCGGGCGTGGTGCTGGCCATGACCGAGTCGGACGCCACGAACCTCGAGCTGGCGCTCGCCGTGCGCGCGGGCGGCGTGCCGGCGGTGGCGCGGCTCGAGTCACCCGAGCTCTCCGCCCACCTGACGGCCGGCGACGGCGTGACCGCGGCCTCCCCCATCGCCATCGCGAGCCTCGCGTTCGCCAAGGCCGCCCTCGCGGCGGCCCGGCCCTAGCCATCCCTCTCCCCGGTGGGGCTCCCCTGCGACTAGTGGACGAACGTCGCCGCCACGCGACGGGACCACAGGAAATACGGCACCCAGATCGCGGCCACGATGATGGCGGTGGCGGGCCCTCCGAACGCGCTGACCTGCAGCGAGCTGGCCACGATGGGAATCCTGAGCGCGACCGAGATGTCGGCGACCTGCACGAGGGCGCGGGCGATCAAGAACGCGATCATCAGCCTGGGGAATAGCCGCTTCTTGGCGAAGAAAAGGTAGAGAAGCGCGAGCGCCCACAGGAGCAGCGCGGAATACACGACGAGCTGGCCCACGATCCACGGGCCGAAGAGCGGGTGGTAGGCGCGCGCGCCCGGCGTGGTGAGGGCATGCCAGAGCGCCGAGTTGAGGGGACGCACGGTCGCGAGGATCTCCGCGGCGATCCGGATCGGCGTCAGGCACAGCCCCACCGCCACCAGGATGAGCCATCCCCCGAGACCAACGGGCGGCGGGGTGGAGCCCTCGGTCGTGTCCACGCCACAAAGGTATCGCGAACGCGCGGCAATCCACGCACATTGACAAGACCGAGGGTCGCGAGCGAGGATGCCTCCCGTGCGTGTCGTGGATCTGTCTTTTCCCCTGAAGCCGCATTTCCGCTGGACGGTGAAGAGCGAGCGGCGCTCGAGCCACGCCGCGGGTAACCTCTTCCAGTCCACCATCTTCACCTCGAGCTGCCACGCCTACACGCACGTGGACGCGCCCGTGCACTTCCTGCCGGGCGATCGCGACATCGCCCAGATGCCGGTGGATCAGTGGATGGGGCCCGCGGCCGTGGTGGACCTGACCCACCTGGGGGAGAACGGCGAGGTGACGGCCGCGGATCTGGAGCGGCTCGGCAGCCACGTGCAGGCCGGTGACATCGTGCTGCTCCGCACGGACTGGCCGCGGAAGTGTCCGGTGGAGAGCGAGCGATTCTGGCGCGAGGCGCCCTACACGGGGCGGAGCGCCTGCGACTGGCTGGTGGCGCACAAGGTCAAGGCCGTGGGCTACGACTACCCGCCCGACTACGCCGTCCGAACCACGATCTTCGAGCCGGGCAAGAAGGTGACGCGCTACGAGTGCACCACCCACGACGTCTTCTTCCCCGCCGGCATCACCGTCATCGAGTACCTGACCCACCTCGA